>ERZ889217.25-NODE-25-length-86907-cov-12.640146_pt1 | contig 86907 bp, 81 predicted proteins | sample MGYA00521098_ERZ889217 | MGnify/ENA primary metagenome ERZ889217 (study PRJEB32303, sample SAMEA104408613) | aquatic metagenome | biome: Brackish water; feature: Pelagic; material: water | place: Baltic Sea | collected 2014-06-10T22:04:00 | depth 2,362 m ... | reverse complement strand
CGTCGGCGGCGACGTCGTGCACCCACTTCTGAAGGGTCAGCTGGTCTTCATTCAGCTTCATGGAAAATCTGTCATACGCCTACGTTGCCCGCTGATAACCGCCGTGTCTACCCCTCAGCAACTTCGCGATCGAAGTGTCCCGTTGTCTAGTTCACGATCCGGCCAGCTGGATCCGGGCGTCAGGGCTCGCTGTTGGCGAGCTTGAGGAGGGCAGCAAGAAGGCTCCTGCTGAGCAGGCTGCAGCGTGGCGCGACCACGTCACGTCGCCGCGATAACTGGCCGCAGCTCGCTCGTCCGGGTCCGCAGCATCAGCCACGCGACTGCGCTCATGATGACAGCGCCACCAATCAAGGTCGCCACACCAGGTGTCTCACCCGGCCAGATCCACACCCACAATGGTGCGAGCACCACCTCGGTCATCAGTAGCAATGGGATGCGCGCCGCGGCGACCGAACGGTGGCCGAGGTTGTACAACGGCAAGCCCAGACCCAAAGCGAATCCACCGGAGATCCCCGCCATCGTCAGGTCGCGGCCACTGATTCCAAGCCCCGTATCGAACAGCGCAATCACGCCGGAGCCAAGCGTGATGAACACCGCAGCGATCAATGTCGGGATCACCGGGTCGACTCGAGAAACCGAACGCTGAATAACGCTGTAGAGCCCAACGAGCACTGGGATCAACGCGGCGAAGAACAGTCCTATTGCCGAGCCTGCGTCGAGACCAGCCCCAACCATGATCGTCACTCCAACCGCTGTGATCGCGATGGCGATTATTGTCGATCGCTCGACGCGTTCACGCAACAGCACCCAGCCAATAATCGCCGCGAAGACCGGCGCCGCGGCGAGCATGAACAGCGTTGTTGCAGCCGATGTTCGCGACAGCGCAAGGATGTACAACATCGAAGTGGCGGCCAGCACCAACGCAGCCACCCATGTCCTCCACGTGACCTCAGCGAAACTCACTGGACGCCCGCTTCGGCGCACGATGATCAGCAGCACCATCACCAGCATTGTCGAGAGCCCGCGATACGTCAGAAACTGGAAATCGCTGGCAGTCTCGACACCGCGGAACGCGATGGCTGTCACACTGAACGCCACACCCGACCCAGCAACGAGGATCTCGCCCTGCCGCTCAGTGAGCTCACCCTCACCAACAAACGCCCGGCCAACAGCACGAATCACAAAAGAATCCTACGACCAGCGAGCGACAATGCAGGACCCCCGCCCCCAGCGATTTGTGATCGAGCGTGCGTCGATCCTGTTCCGGTGGGGGTACCTGATGTGATAGTCGTCGGCGGCCAGCTTCCGGTTCGGGCTGTCGAGGTACGTCGGCACGTTGGATCGAAGTCGTTTCAGGACTTCATGCAATGAGTTCATCGCTCTGTTCCTCTCGTCTGGTCAGGTCACACGATCCGGTTTCACACCGGGTCAATTCGGCGTCGCCGGATGCACGCCAGCTACAACCGGCCCCACGGTGTTCACCACATGAGAGTCCCAGCCGGAGACGACGAGACTCACTCATTCACTGTGCGAGACGGACTCCGGCGTCAGATTGCGGAGTGTCCGATGATGACCTCGCGGAGTTGATCGAGCGTCGGAGACCCGGCCAAACCTGCCGGTGTTTTGTAGACCCGGCACGACAAGCCGACAGGTGTGTCGAGATCGGCAAAGGGATCCACGCCATCCACCATGATGCTCGGTGAGCCCCGAAACTGAGTCGCCTCGGCCTCTTCGACGGTGTTCACGATGCGACGCTCAATCACCATCTCAGGGTGTTCCGCAGCAAGCGTACGAAGATGGCCATCTGCGACGAGCCAGTTCGGGCAGTCGTCGAAGTAGAGCAGCGTCACGTTCATGGCTCCAACGTAAACCTTGCAATACCGTCGACGGTGAAGAGCACAAATCTACCGACGCGTGATGTTCTCAATTCTCGACAGCCAAAGAGCGAGCCGCACACGAACTGTCGATGCGTGGCCTTCGAGGACGGCCCACCGAACGTCGAAAAGTAACTTCGTCTGCATGAACCGCGCCGAGGTCATCGCCACCGCCTTTGTCCCCACACCCGCGGGGGTCGTGTCCCCTCCGACTCAGGATGCGTCAGCCGCTCGGCGGTTGCGCGATGCCATCGAACCAATCGCGATGCACTCGGTGTGGTGCGAAGGAACGAGTGCCCGCCTCGGGGCTCTGGGCCTCGACTTCTTCGAGAGCTATGTCACCTGTCGCGCCTCGCTGCTCGGTGAGCCCGAACCCGGAGTCGTCGTCGCGACCTTTGCCGTTTTCGAGCCGACCGTGATCTGCGCGGTGTACGAGGCGGGCCGTTCGAAATGCGGCCGCGCCGAGTTGCTCGCGGCACGCGACGAGTCGACCATTGCCAGCCTGTCGGCGGCGCTGACCGACGTCGACACCGAACGGGTCGGCACTGTTGCCAATGTGCTGCTCGACGCGGTGGTGAGCGCCGACGGGGCTGGCCGTCCACTGTTCTCGGGCCTCCGTGACCAGCCCGTTCCCGCAGGCGCCATCGGTCGACTCTGGCGAGCGTGCGAGTTGATTCGTGAACATCGAGGTGACAGTCACGTGGCCGTATGCGTGGCGGCCGGGTTGAGCCCGGTTGCGATGAACATCCTCACCGAACTCTGGGTCGGCATGCCGATCGCCACGTACTCAGCATCACGCTTTTGGTCGGTACCGACAATCGAGGCGACCTGCGAAGATCTGCGATCACGCGGTTGGCTCGACGGTGATCAACTGTCGGCGAGCGGTCAGACGATGCGCGACCAAATCGAATCGGCGACCGATGAACTCCAGGGTTCAATCATCGACAGCGTCGTCCTCGGCTGTTCCGACGACGCTGCCGTCGAAGGCCTGATCAACGATCTCGCCGACTGGTCGCAACGATGCATCGACGCCAACGCCTTCCCTCCCGACGTCTTCAAACGTGCAGCGGGGTAACCGCCGCTTTCGACAGGCGGACACCACTCGACTGAATCTGACCGCGCAAACCGGTGCAAATCCCGTCGCTGCGTTCGCCACCCCTCGGAATGAACCGCCGTTTCATTCGGTGTAGGCCCAAGTGGAAACAGGGCACTGACGACGCCGCCGACGAACAAGCCCGCAAACATGATCGCGCTCGTACGGGAACGGACGATCCGGCTCCCACCAGCCCAGATTTCCGAAGACCCACAACAAAATTCCTGCAACCATCAGGCCACGACCGTGGCACGAGGGGGCCCTGCGAGCCCATACATCTCACCGCGCTTCGGTGGCAACCACGGTGCAGAACCTTCCACCAGGTGCGATCACATCCTTCGGACGTTCCTCAAGTCAGGCGCCAGTGGCGAGCACACAGCGAATCACTGGACCTCTCTCGATTGTCCGCGACGACCGACGCGGACAATCAGTGACCAAGGTCCTCACACCGGATCTCGACGAGCCCTTCAGTGACATCAATATTCTTCGCTGACCTTGACGACGACCAACTCAGACACGTCGCGACCGGTAGGCGATGGGCTACCCGAGCCAGACCTCCAACGAGGCGGCCAGCCGTTGCGATGCCTGACCGGCCATCAACCCAGATTTATACGATACGCAGCCCCGAGATGGCCCGGCTGATGACCAGTTGTTGGATCTGCTCGGTGCCTTCGAAGATGTCGTGGATCTTCGCGTCACGGTGCCAGCGCTCGACCGGGTACTCACGGGTGTAGCCATAGCCGCCGAGAATCTGGATGGCACGTTCGGTCACCCATGTGGCAGTGCGACCAGCCTTGAGCTTGGCCATCGAGCCTTCGGCGTTCACGAAGCCCTTGTTCTTGCCAAGCCAAGCGGCTCGCCAAATGAGGTTGCGGGAAGCCTCAATCTCGGTCGCCATGTCAGCGAGCATGAACGCGATCGACTGGTTCATGATGATCGGCCGACCGAAGGCTTCGCGCTCCTTGGCGTACTGCAACGAGTACTCGAAGGCGGCACGAGCCACACCGAGCGCCTGGGCACCAACGGCGGGACGGGTGGCCTCGAAGGTCTGCATCGCGGCTTGTGAATTGCCCTTCTCACCGCGACGCACCCGGGCGAGGCGCTCGTCGAGCTTCTCCTTGCCACCAAGCAGGCAACGGCCGGGCACTCGCACGTCGTCGAGGACGACCTCGGCCGTATGGCTCGCACGGATGCCGTGCTTCTTGTACTTCTGGCCCTGCGACAGACCCTTCGTGTTTGGGGGAACAACGAACGACGCATGACCCTTCGAGCCAAGCTCAGGGGCAACAACTGCAACCACGACGTGGATGTTGGAAATACCACCGTTGGTAATCCAGGCCTTCGTGCCGTTCAGCACCCACTCGTCTTTGGCCTCGTCGTACTTGGCTGACGTGCGGTACCCGCCGACGTCAGAACCGGCATCGGGCTCGGAGGCGCAGAACGCTCCAAGCGCCAGCTTGCCCTTGTCGTCCTCGTAGCACTGCGGCACCCACTCCATCATTTGCTCAGGGGTGGCCGACGAAGCAATACCCGCAGCGGCGAGACCGGAGCCCATGATCGCCATGCCGATGCCTGCATCACCCCAGAACAGCTCTTCGATCGCAATCGGCATCGACAGGCCGGTCGGGTCGTTCATCATGGCCTCAGCCATGAACTCCCAGCTGTACAGACCGATTTCCTTGGCCTGCTCGACGATTGGGTACGGGAACTCTTCCTTCTCGTCCCACTCTTCACCAGCCGGGCGAACCACGTCGGCGGCGAAGTCATGGACCCACTTCTGAAGGGTCAGCTGGTCTTCATTCAGCTTCATGGAGAAATCTGTCATGCCCCTAAGTTACCGACTGGTAACCGCTGTGTCTACCTCCTCAGTAACTTCGCGATCGAAGTGTCCCACAGTCTGCCGGGACACAAGTTCACGATCCGGCGAGTTGGATCTGAGCGTCAGGGCTCGCGGTTGGCGAGCTTGAGGAGGGCAGCGCCGATCTTTTCGACGATCAACTTCCCACCTGGCTTGTACACGTGGACGCCGTCCCAGCGATACCCGACGTTCGTCGCAATCGCTTCGTCGTTACACCACTCATCGGGCCCATCGAGCATTCGTACCTCGGGGCCGTACTGCCGCGACACCCGACGAATGACCTCGTTGACGTGTGCGACTCGGCCATCGTTCCCACGCTCCGGAAGCGGTGGCACCCCCGCGCCTTCGGCCGGCACCGGGCGCATGCACGGCACTTCAAGAATGGCCACGTCGGCACCAGTTGCGAGGAGGGCGTCGATGCCCGACTGCAAATTATCAACGAACTTCGTATCGGCGGCCTGCGTGTTGAACGCGTAGTACGTGTCTCCGTCGTCAATGTCGAACACATCCCACGCACCGATCACCACGAGCGCAACGTCAGCTCCGGCGGCAGCTGCACTCCACTTCTCCTGCCAGCCATCGCAGATCGCAAAGTTGTTGTTGAAGTTGCGTTCGGTGACGATCTTGCCCGAGTCCCACACGCTGCAGCCGTCGAGGCCGCCGCTCTTGACGACCGAAAAGACCTGCTCGAAACCACTCGGCAGATTATTCGCCAACGCTCGAGCCTGCGAGTCGCCAACGATTGTCAGTTTCCGTTCGACTGGCGACGTCGGAGTCGGGGTGGTTTCGGCAATCGTCGTGTCCGCTGCCGGCACTCCGGCTGCAGGTGGATCACCGGCGCCGTCAACCGTGTTGCCATCTACCGCGGTGTCATCGGTTGTGGTGACGGCGGCCGCGGTGTCATCGGTTGCGGTGTCATCGATTGTGGTGTCATCGATTGTGGTGTCATCGATTGTGGTGCCGGCGACATCAGCACCGTCGGTGTTGTCATCAGCGGCGTCGCTATCGAGCGAGCTGGCGTCGAAAACCGCGTCTTCGCCGCCCTCGAACGGGTTGAACTGATCGACGTTCACATAGAAGATCCCGAGCCCGATCAGCACGACTGATCCAACCGCCATTGACCGCAACACCAGTTCACGCTGGCTTGCCCAGAGTCGACCGAGTAGACCTTCTCGAATGGGTGTCTCGACGAATTGGTACGACACCTCGGCGACCAGGATCGAGACCAGCATCGCCCCGACGAACTTGAGCGCCGAACCATCGAGCGCACCAACGATCACGAAGATCGGCCAGCTCCACAGGTATAAGCCGTAGCTTCGCTTGCCGACTTCAACCAGCGGCTGCCAGGACAGTGCCGACCGGTAACCCACCGCTGCGGGGTGCATGGCGATCATCACCGCGATGACCGACAAGATCGAGGTGAGCGGCAGCACCCACTGGTACACGTAGCCGGCCGTCAGCGTGGTGACCGCGAACGTGCAGCCGAGTGCGGCCACGGCTGCCGCGCCCATCGGATCGAGTAACCGGCCGAGCGGTGTGCCTGCTGCTCTGGCCGAGTGCCACGGCCGCCAGATGAACGCGACACCAGCACCGAGCAGCAAGCCGCTCGAACGAGTAAAGGTCGACAGGTACATGAAGTTGGTGCGATCGAGCCCTTCAAACAGCCCAATCGGGCCACCAATCAGCGACGGCGACCCCGACTCCAGCGAGAACGTCAACGCCATCACAAGAAACGCAGCGCCGACCAGCAGCCCACCGACCGTCGCGGCGCCGCGGCGTAGCTTCATGATGGCGACGAAAGCCAGCGGCCACAGCAGATACCACTGTTCTTCGACCGCCAGACTCCACACGTGTTTGAGCAGCGGGTCGCTGCCGAAGTAGGGCACGCCACCGAGGATCTGGCCCCAGTTTCCGACATAGAAGAAAGCCCACGGCACGTCGCGCCGGAGATCTGACACGTCCCGCTCGGACCCGAAGAACGCCGCCCAGATCAGAACCGCAACGATCATCGCGAAGAAAGCCGGGAGGAGTCGTCGAGCTCGACGGATCCAGAAATTCTTGAAATCGATCCGACCGCTCTTCTCCTGCTCGCCGATCAGCAGCGAGGTGATGAGGTAACCCGACACCACGAAGAACACTTCGACGCCCAGGAAACCACCGCGCATCCAGGAGAAGCCACCGTGATAGAGCAGCACACCGATCACCGACAGTGCACGCAGGCCGTCAAGGGAGGGTTCGTACACCATCTTGCCGGGCGCGCCAGAGTCGCTTGTGGTCCTCCCCGTCATCAGCCGGAAAGTTTACGGGACGAGGACGTGCAGGCTGTGTCAGGCCTGATCGAGCTGACGAACGACTGGGAAATCCACGACCGGGCGATCGTCGAGAGTCAGGAAATGGATCTCACTCGACGATGTAGTTACCGGCCAGCAGTTCGATCGGTGCGTCGCCTTCGCTCCAGATTCCGACGGGGTCAACACCAGCTTCAAACGCCGCCAACTGCTGCTTCCACTGGCGACGAACCATCGACACACCACGGTCGGTCGACGACAGCTGCTCTTCGGAGTGCTTCGTGATTACTCCCTGACTCATCTGCATCTCATAGTCGCCGGGGTACAGCTGATGCTCTGCAGCGGTGAGTTCGAACCAGCCCTTGGCCTCCGGCCCGTAGGTAGCAAGCCCCTGCGGTGGTGAGCCCTTCGGGATGCGCAAGATACAGAACACGCGAGTCTGCGTGTCGTCGATCGGCTGCGCCCACGACATGTTGTTGGTCTTGCCGAGATAGGCCAGCGTCGGCGTCGCAACGACGCGAATGTTCGGGAAACGCGTCTCGGTCACCCTGTGGAGGGTCGTCCCGTCGTCGAGTACTCGGTCCTGCGACGACGTCACTCCACCCTCATGCAACTGCCAGTCGATGTCGGGCCAGATCTCGAGACGAGGGTCGAACTGTGGACCGCTCATTGCGTTATGGAGAATGAACACGTGATACGGATCCATCGCGTTCTCGTGCGTCTGGAACCAGTTGCAGGGTCCCACGTTCGGGCCGCCGAACGCGAAATGGTCGACGACGTGCAACTCTTCGTCGTCACCGACATCTTCGAAGATGTCGTAGCGCGGGAATGCCGGCTGCTTGGCTGGCGGGCCCATATACGTGAAAATTACCCCGCCGAATTCGTGTACCGGATACCAGGGTTGCCGGTACTTCTCCCGGTTTCGACCTCGGTCCGGCTCGCACGGTTGATCGGTGCAGATGCCGTCGGCAGTAAATGCCCAGCCGTGATACGGACAGCGGATGCAGTCCTCTTCGACTCGCCCATAGAAGAGGCTCGCGCCTCGATGGCAGCACCGAGGTTCGAGCAGGCCGGGGTTGCCGTCGAGTGAGCGATAGAGCACGAGGTCTTCGCCGAGCAAGCGGACGTTGCGCGGGATCGCAGTCGCCTCAGACGACAGGGCCACCGGCTGCCAATAACGCCGCAGCAACTCACCCGATGGGGTTCCCGCACCGGTTTGGTACAAGTCAGGATCCGAGACACCAGCTGTTCGTCCGTACGCGCGTCCGTCATCCATCTGACTAGAACACCACATCAGCGACCCCTCAGGCGAGGTTGGGAACGCGTTGTTCATCGACGTCAGCGACGAACGGACGTCCCAGCCTTCGTCGTTTCGACGATCCAGCCATCGGATTGCAGCGCATCGCGGATTGCATCGGCAGCGGCGAAATCCTTGTCGGCGCGAGCCTGATCGAGGGCAGCGGCCCGAGCCGCGACGTCGTCAGGCACGTCGGAGCCAGCCGACAGTTCGAGGCCAACGGCAGCGCAGATCTCGTTGACCGCAGCGATCAAGCCCGACACGTCGTCGCCAGCGTCGATGCCGACATTAACCTTGCGCACGGTGTCGAACACAAGCGCCATTGCCTTCGGCGTGTCGAGGTCGTCATCCATCGCGGCACGGAACGCTTCGAGGCTCGCGACATCCATCTCACCTGACACACCGGCGGTGCGCGCTGCGAATCCATCCAAGCCGGCGAGTGCCCTGACGGCAGCATCGATCATTGCCTGGCCGAGCTTGACCGGGCTTCGGTAGTGCGACTGGAGCAGCACGAGTCGGTAGGCGCGCGGGTCGTAGTGCTCGATCAGATCGAGCAGATTCGACACGTTGCCGATCGACTTCGACATCTTCTCGCCCTCGGCGTCGACGACGAACGCGTGATGCATCCAGTGGTTGGCGAAGGTCTTGCCGAGCGCCACGGCCTGCGCGCGCTCGTTCTCGTGATGCGGAAAACGCAGGTCTTGCCCGCCGCAGTGCAGGTCGAAGCCCTCACCGAGCAGGTCGAGGCTCATGACAACGCATTCGCTGTGCCAGCCCGGTCGGCCGGCGCCCCATGGTGACGGCCACGCCGGATCACTCTCGGTCGGCTCATCGGCCTTGAACTTCCACAGCACAAAGTCGGCGGGATGCCGCTTCTGCGCAGCGCCGACCACTTCGCGATCGCCACCGCCCGTCCGCATGTCGTCGAGCGTCTGGAGAGCGAGGAGCCCATAGTCGTCGACTGACTCGACGTCCATGTAGATGCCATCGTCGGTCGCGTATGCCTTGTCGGCGGCGATCAGGTCACCGATCATCTCGACCATCTCGTCGACATATTCGGTCGCACGGGGCACGTCGGTCGGACGCTTGACGTTGATGCCGTCCATCGCCTCGAACCACATTGCCTCACACTTGGTCGTGATGTCCTTCCAGGGACGACCTTCGCGCACGGCGCGTGCAACGATGTTGTCTTCGATGTCAGTGATATTCGAGACCAATCGAACCTCAAGACCGCCCCACTCGAGGTAGCGGCGGAGAATGTCGTAGCTCAGCGTCGCACGGCCGTGGCCGAGATGCGCAGGGCCATACACCGTTGGCCCACACAGGTAGATGCTGACCTTGCCCGGCTCTCGCAGAGCCAGTTCACGCACGGAACGGGACACGGTGTCATAGAGGTGCAGCACGTTGTCAATCCTATGAGCCGCTCCTGCGCTCACTCACAGCACATTTCTGGCGATGAATGACACCGGCGGCGGAGGCCTCCGTCGGCGCGAATCAGGCAGGCGACCCCGGCGGGCCCACGGATAGCCTGGGACGCCTATGGCGAACCTCCCTGACAAGCCGACACTCGACGGCATCGAAGAACGCTGGGCAGCCCAGTGGGACGCCGATGGCACGTACACGTTCGACCAGTCAGCGGTCCGGGACAACGTCTTTTCGATCGACACGCCCCCACCAACTGTGAGCGGCTCGCTGCACGTCGGCCACGTGTTCAGCTACACCCACACCGACACCATTGCTCGCTACCAGCGGATGACCGGCAAGTCCGTCTTCTACCCGATGGGCTGGGACGACAACGGCCTGCCCACCGAACGCCGCGTGCAGGCGTACTACGGCGTCCGCTGCGACCCCAGCCAGCCCTACACCGACGGCTTCGAACCACCGTTCCGCGGCGACCCACCGAAAAAACACCAGGCCATCCCAATCTCTCGGCCCAACTTCCTCGAACTCTGTGACGAACTGGTCGAAATCGACGAAGAACTCTTCGAGCAGCTGTTCCGACGCCTCGGCCTCAGCGTCGACTGGAAGCTCAAATACGCAACGATCGACGAGCGCTCACGCCGCATCAGCCAGCGCGCCTTCCTGCGCAACGTCGCCCGAGGCGAGGCCTACACCCAAGAAGCACCCACCCTCTGGGACATCGACTTCCGGACTGCCGTCGCCCAGGCCGAGTTGACCGACAGGGAGCGCCCCGCCGCATATCACAAGATTCCGTTCCAGCGAGCTGACGGCTCGGGAACGATCGAGATCGACACCACCCGTCCTGAATTACTCGCGGCCTGCGTGTCTCTGGTTGCCCACCCAGACGACGAGCGGTTCAAGCCGCTCTTCGGCACCAAGGTGATCGTGCCGCTCTACGGCCAAGAGGTCGAAGTCCGAGCACACGAGCTGGCGCAACCCGACAAGGGCACCGGCATCGCCATGATCTGCACGTTCGGCGACACGACCGACGTCACCTGGTGGCGCGAACTGAGCCTCGAGATGCGCGCCATCATCGGCCGCGATGGCCGCGTGCTTCCCGATCCCCCGAACGGCGTCGACGCCGAGGCCTACGCATGCATCGCCGGTAAGTACCCGAACCAAGCACAGCAGGCCGTGGTTGAGCAGCTCATCGAGCAGAACATCCTCGTCGGCGAGCCCCGCCCGATTTTGCACCAGGTCAAGTTCTACGAGAAGGGCGACCGACCGCTCGAGATCGTCACCTCACGCCAGTGGTACATCCGCAACGGCGGCACAGACACCGACCTGCGCGCCGCACTGGTTGCCCGCAGCGGCGACGTGACCTGGCACCCCGAACACATGCGTCACCGCTACGAAAACTGGGTCGACGGCCTCAACAGCGACTGGCTCGTGAGCCGCCAGCGCTTCTTTGGGGTGCCGATTCCAGTCTGGTACCGCCTCGACGATGCGGGCGAGCCCATCTATGACGCGCCGCTCGTGCCCGACGAGGCCGACCTACCTGTCGACCCGTCGATCGACGTCCCGGCCGGCTTCGCCGCCGACCAGCGCGATCAGCCCGGCGGCTTTGCTGGCGACCCCGACATCTTCGACACGTGGGCCACCTCGTCGCTCACGCCGCAGATCGCCGGCCGCTGGAACGAGCCCGCCGAAAGCGATCTGTTCGATCAGATCTTCCCGTTCGACATGCGCCCGCAGGGTCACGACATCATCCGCACCTGGCTCTTCTCGACCATGACGCGCAGCCACCACGAACACGTTGTTGCGCCGTGGAAGCATGCTGCGCTGAGTGGGTGGATCCTCGATCCAGATCGCAAGAAGATGGGCAAGTCGAGCGGCAACGCCCAAACCCCCGAGGGCATGCTCCAACAGTTCGGCACCGATGCCGTCCGCTATTGGGCCGCTTCCGGCCGTCCGGGCGTCGACACCACCTTCAGCGAAGACCAGATGAAGGTCGGGCGCAAGCTCGCCAACAAGCTGCTCAATGTCAGCAAGTTCGTCCTGACGTTCCCCGAGCCTGACATGTCGACGCCACTCGCCGACGCCGTGAATGAAGCTGTCGACCGGTCGATGCTCGCCAAGCTCGACGACACGATTACCGAAGCCACTGCCGGCTTCGAGGCATTCGACTATGCCCGGGCACTCGAACGTACCGAATCGTTCTTCTGGTGGTTCTGCGACAACTACGTCGAACTAGTAAAGGGACGCGCGTACGGATCCCGTGGCGATGCCGCCGCCAACTCAGCGTTGCGTGCGCTCCGTGAAGCACTCAGCTCGATCCAGCGCCTGTTCGCACCGACGCTGCCGTTCGCCACTGAAGAGGCATGGAGTTGGTGGAACGACACATCCGTGCACGCCGCACCATGGCCAGCACCCGGTGCGCTCGCTGGCAATCCCACACTCATCGACGTCATCATCGCGACGCTCCAGCACGTCCGTCGCTCGAAGACCGAGGCAAAGCAGAGCCAGAAGGCAGCTGTCGAATCCCTGACGGTCACCGCCCCGGCTGACCTCCATGACTCGCTGGCCGCGGGAGAAGCCGACCTCTGCGACGCCGGATCGATCGCGACCGTACACGTCATCGAAGGCGCCGAGCTCTCCTGTGCCGTGGTGCTGACACCACCCACCACCGAATGAGGCGACACATCGCCCCTGGTGAGAGCGGCGCAGAAGGTTGGGGTCGCGCACCCATCTTGAAACATCGCATTTCGGGTCGCCCCCAGTGGTGCGATCCGGTGCCGGGGTGGACGCGTGCGTCAAGCCGAGTCTGATGCCATCTGGAACTGGAACTGGACAGCCGTCGGCACGAACGTCGCCGATCTTTCCTCATGTCTCTACGCCACCGGCGGTGAAGTTGTTGACCAGTTCCGGGCGACCGAACACCCCGGCGCGCTGTCCAACGCCGCTGCCCGACCGCTAGATTTCGATCGAGCATGACGACCGACGACACCAGCCCGACGGCGCCGCCAACGTTGCTTCCCTTGGCCGAAACGTCTGCAACCCGAGCGGCTGCACCGGACACTTCGCGCAAGAAGCTTCGGCGGACGTGGCCGCAGCGATTTACGATCGGTGCCGTATTCCTCGCGGCGATCGCCTCTTTCGCCGCTGGCTCGGGTCTTTACGCCGCCCAGCGCGTGATCGAAGATCGCAATGTCGTCGCCATCGAAAGTGGCGCGGCCGCCGACAGTAAGATGTTCTCTACCTCAGCGCCTGGCGAGGAAGCGACCGACGGTGGCATCGCTCCGATCGCAGACAACCCCAATCAGCCAATCGACACGTTTCCACCTGCCGAACCTGCTGCCCGAAACTTCCTGATCACCGGCGCCGACAACAACGATTGCGTCAATCCTGACTCGCCGTACTCCGGCGCTTTCGGCGATCGCAGCAGCCTCGGCGAACGTAGCGACACCATCATGATGTGGCGCGTCAACCCAGCCGCATCACAAGTTGCCGTCCTCTCGTTTCCCCGCGATCTGTGGGTTACGATCGCCGGTCGATCGAGCAAGCAGCGGATCAACGTCGCCTACGAACGCGACCAGCCACAGCGACTGATCGACACGATCTTCCAGAACTTCGGCATCGCCACCGATCACTTCATCCAGGTCGACTTCTGCGCCTTTCGCACCCTGGTCGACGCGGTCAACGGCGTGTCAGTCCCCTTCGACCGACCGGTTCGTGACGCTGCGACCGGCCTCAACGTGCCCGTCGCCGGCTGCTTCAAGTTCAACGGCGACCACGCACTCGCCTACGTCCGGTCACGCAAGCTGCAAGCACTCGACGAGAACGGCAAGTGGATCACGGACGGCACCTCAGATCTCGGCCGCATCTCACGCCAGCAGGACTTCCTCCGCCGCACCGTCGCCTCACTGCTCTCGGCCGGCGCCTTCAACCCGAGCGTCATCCGGGCACTGATCGAGACGAGCGACGACTTTGTCGTCAACGACAGCGAGTTGACCGTCAACAAGATGCTCGAGTTCGCCGGCGTAGTGAAGGGCATCGACCCGGCAGAGATCACCTCGTATCAGATCGAGGCACGCGGCACGACGATTCAAGGCAACTCCGTCCTCCTCCCCTCGATCGGCGGCCCCAACATGCAGGCGGTGCTGTCCGTGTTCCGTGGTGAGGCGACACTCGCCGGCGCACCCGAGCAGGTCTTCGAAACCACGACAATGTCGGTGACGTCGAGCGACGACGGTTCCGCCGACATCAGACACGGCATCACGGCCAACATGGTGGCAACTCCAGACACCACCGTCGAGGCAGTCCCGTTCGACACGATCCCGGTGGTCGAAGCAGAAGACATCAACAAGGGCTTCTTCCCTGACGCCAACATCAGCTGCTCGTAGTTGTCGCTGCCGGCAGCAACTCGTGCGGCGAACTCGGGAAGATTTCAGGCTGATTCCACCCCCTGACGTCCCGAGATCCCAACGCTGAGTGCCGTTCAGGAATCCAGTACTCGAGCGAGCGCGGCGGCAGCGTCCGAGGGGCCAGAAACGGTGGTGATCTTGCAGCCGGTTGCGGCTGCAAGCTGTTCCGCTGCTTCGGCGTCGCCTGCGGGGGCGATGATTACGAGCTCGTCGACCTGACGGGCAGCCGCAGCGACCTGTGCGAGCGATTCGGCTACACCCGAACCGTGTGCGGTTGCTCGGCAGTCAGAGAGCAGCACCGCGATCTTGCGCGCCGCTCGTGAGCGGCTGAGTTGTTCGGTGGCGGCGTCCAGTGCTCCCACCACATCGGTCGTGCCGAACCCGCGCAGTGCGAGCACTGCATCGACCACCGCTTCGTTCGACTTCATCACGTCTTGCGACTTGGCGGCAACGACGTCTTTGCCGAACGACAACACCGAGTAGTCGCCCGGCGCACGCCAGGCCACAGCGGCGGCGGCGACTGCCGAGGTGGCCAGCGGTGCGCCGCCCATCGACCCGCTGCGGTCGACCATCAAACAGATCGCCGTGTCAGGGGTGGTCCACGATCGGATGCGGAGTTCCTCTGGGTCGATCGCCCGCCCTTCGCCTCGCGCCGCGAACAGTGCGTCAATGCTCGCGTCGATGTCGATGTCACCACCGTCAGGCCGGTACGGACGGGTCTGCAACTTGCCGACCCCACGCGGCCGTGTCGGTCCCCTCTTCGAGAGGTCGAGGAAGAGGCGACCCGCCAGCCGGCGTGCAAGGTCGCGGAGCACAGGGTCGGTGGCACCGGTCAAGTCGGCAAGCAACGCCATCGTGTCGTCGGGGTTCTCCGCGAGCGCGTGTTCGACCGCTTCCTCGTTGAGCTCACCAACTTCGGGTGACAGCTCTTCAAACCGCTCGTTGCGCTCGAGCTCGCGACGCGACGTGGTCTTCTTACGCGCTTCGCTGACGGCCTCGTCGGCCTCGTCGCCTTCCTTCACGCCCGGGGAGTTCAGCTGGAGGTCGTGCCCCGTATCGGGGCGCCATCTTTTCCCTCGCCACCATCTCCTTCAGCCTGGCTCCGACCGAAGACCGACTCCCAGAGTTCGCTGATGACGTCGTCACTGACCCGACTCGTCCCTTCACGCAGTCTGACTCTTCCGGACAGCGCAACAAGCGCTGCGTCAAGCGAGACACTCGGCGTGTACGGCGTGGTGTCACGGAGCTGTGCCAGCGAGTTGGCCACCAACACCATGTCGATGGCTCCGCGGATCGATGATCCGATTCGCAGGTCCGGATGGTTCCGGGTCAGGCGCACGAGTTCGACCACGCCATCACGCCACGAGGCATCGACGTCGTTGAGCGCCCCCAGTGAAACCTGAGCAGTTTCACGGCGCAGGATCATCGTCTCGTCAGCCACCGACTGGTAGCCAACGGCGATCCGACACACTCGGTCGTACACCGCGCCCGAGATTCGGGCGGTGCCCACGGCGTCGAACGGATTCATCGCTGACACCAGGCGGAAGCCAGGTGCCGCCTCGATCCGGCCGAGCCGCGGCACGTTCAACTCGCGCTCGCTCATCACCGTGATCAGGACGTTCAGCGTCTCTTCGGGGACCCGGTTGAGCTCCTCGATGTAGAGCAATGAGCCGTCATTCAACGCTTGCGCCAACGGGCCAGCGACGAACACGTCGGGGTCGTAGCCCTCGCTGAGCACTCGGGCCGGGTCGAAGTGGCCGATCAGTCGAGCCGGGGTCAGTTCGGCGTTGCCCTCGACGAATTCGAAGCCGATGTCCATCTCGCGCGCCACACCGCGCAACAACGTCGACTTACCGGTGCCAGGCGGCCCTTCGATCAGAATGTGACGATTGGCGTCGATTGCCGCAACAACAAGTTCGAGTTCGCGAACGCGTCCGACAACGCCGGCACGCAGCCGGTCGAGCAGGTCGCGTAGGTCGGTGGGGTCACCCATAGGTGATCACGCCACGGAGGTTCTCGCCATCACGCATGGCCCGGTAACCCTCGTTGATCACACCCGCAGCCTCGTGGCCACCGATCATCGGGAACAGGTCTTCGATACCCATGGCCTCCCACGCCTCCTCGGGCGGGACCATGTCACCAGTGACGATGTGCTCGTCGCTCTGGCAGAGGCCAGCGGCCTTCCACTGCACGATCACTTCTTTGGCCTTCGGCGGATCGACTTCGATCTCTTCGATCGTCCACTCTTCACCGACTCCGTGCACCAATGCTGCGCGACTCTTCATGGCCGCAAGTTAGTGGCCAGGCACGGTGAGTCAGGCACTGTGCGACCGCAGACAGTTACACATGGGGTCAGGCCCCTTTCGCAACTATCTCGCGGCTACCGCAGCGAGTTGCACCGCAACATCACCGGTGATCGCAGCGCGGCCATGACCGAATCCTGCAGGTTCGCCCCCGTCGACGTTGTTGACTTCGCGTGCGACTAGGACGCCGATCTCCGTGTCGAACAGGGAGATACTGCGGGCCGCGTAGGCCGACGTGTTGGGCACAGCGGAACCACGGAAAACAACGAAGGCGTGAGGTAGGTGCGCACCTGGTGCGCACCTACCTCACGCCTTAACGACGAAGAACAACGACGTCAGGAATAAACCATGACCCCACGGATGTTCTTGCCGGCGCGCATGTCGTCGTAACCGTCATTGACGCCGGCGAGATCGTATTCCTTGGTGACGAGGCCATCAAGGTCGAGTTGGCCGGCGCTGTAGAGACCGAGCAGCTTCGGGATGTCGGCACGGGGGTTGCCCGAACCGAACAGCGAGCCGACGACCTGCTTCTCCATCAGCGTGAGGTCGAGGAGGCTGATGTTGGCCGTCATCTCCATGGCCGGGTGGATGTTGGTGACAACAACCCTGCCGCGCTTAGCGGCCAGCGCAAGGCCCCCGGCGAGTAGCTCGCCCGAGCCGACGCCCATGGTCATAATGACGGCGTTGGCCATCGTGCCCCAGGAGGCCGCGGCCATCGGCTCCATCGCTTCTTCCATCGATGCTGCAGTGTGCGTGGCACCGAACTCCATCGCCTTTTCGCGCTTCGACTCGATGGGGTCGATCGCCCAGATCTGCTTCGCGCCAGCGAGCTTTGCGCCCTGAATCGCGTTGGCACCGATGCCACCGACACCGACCACCGCAACGACGTCGCCAGCGCTGACCTGGCCGGCGTAGACAGCCGAGCCCCAGCCGGTGACAACGCCACAGCCAAGGAGGCAGGCTCGGTCGAGCGGAACATCTTTTTCGATCTTGATGCAGCTGGCTTCATTCACCACGGTGTCGTGAGCGAACGTACCGAGCATGCACATCAGTCCAAGATCCTTGTCTTGGGCGTGGTGACGAGATGTGCCATCGATCTGCTTGCCGAGCGCCATAAGCGCACCGAGGTCACACAGGTTTTGGTGGCCTGTCGAGCAGCTCGGGCAGCGGCCGCACGACGGGATGAACCCGAACACAACATGGTCGCCCTCTTCGAGCCATGACACGCCGGGGCCGACCTTGGTGACGACACCAGCGCCTTCGTGCCCACCGATGATCGGCAGTTCGAACGGAAGGTCGCCAGTGACGAGGTGCTCGTCGGAGTGGCACAGGCCCGACGCAGCGAGTCTGACCATAACCTCGCCTTCTTTCGGATCGTCAAGTTCGATGTCTTCCACGCTCCACGGCGCGTTGACTTCCCAGAGAATTGCGGCTTTGGTCTGCATACGCGAGACTGTAGACCGCCTTGCCACCGCGTGCAGACACGGAGTAGCCGCTCAGTGTCCACTTTTGACCCGAGGGCAAGCGGACATTCCGGGTACCCGCTCGATCCTCAGCAACTCCGTGACACCCCACTGGCATGATGGCCATATGAGTGACGGGTTTGACGAGTTGACGGCGGGCCTCCACGAGCTGGCCACGGCACAGCGCGACGCGGTCATTGCCATGCTGAGCTACCTGACCGACGACGACCTGCACCGCGTTGCAGAGATCGTCCGCCAGGTCCTGACTGAGCGGGCTGTCGTCGGTGGCGACCACGATGCAATCATCGGCGCGGCGTTCGAGACCGGTTTCGGGCGCGATGGCCTCGGCGTTCTACCGTGGACCGAGGGCGATCTGATCGTCTGCCCGGGCGGGTTGGTTTCCAAGTCGAGGGCCAGCCACCGTTGTCGCTTCGTGAGCGTCAACAACTGCTGGATCTGGGCCAGCGGGCATCTGCTCCGCGAAGACAAGCGCTCCTCCCCGGGCACCGACGAGGGGTTCCGCGCCATTGCTCTGCTACCACTCGTCGACGGGCTCGAACTCGACGTCGTCTCCGGTCGAGCGCGCCAAGGGCAGCACTCCGTCGAAAACGTTGTGAGCTACGAGGTACGTTCTGGCGAACTGATCGAAGTCAGCCGACGCGCAGTCAACTCCAACCACGGCGGTCGTCAGATCAGCTGACTGCCGCCGACCGCAATCATGAGCGTGGTAACACCCTGATCTCGATGTAGTGACCGTCGGGCATCCATCGCTGAACGAATCCAGTGATGTCGTTCCGACTGATCGAGCCAAGCAGGCCGTCCTGCTGGAGGAAGGCATCGAACGACGCAGTGCCCGCCGGGTCAACGAGCGCATCGAGGACCTCATCGTTGATCGGCTCGTTGCTGAACAGACTGAATTCGTTGGCGGGCACACCTGTCGCCCGGATGTCCGCGAGCTGTTCGAGCACTGCGGTGGACACGCTGTCGACGAGGTCGGGGCCGACACAAATGTTTCTGCCAACGGTGTGGCACGACCCGGGCGGCAATGTCGTCACGGCGGTCAGCCGTGCCGGGCCCAGTGATCAAGAACGACACGCTTGCCTGGTCGCCTCATCGATGCCGAAGTCACCGGCGAACGAGAACGTCCCGTCAGCAGCGTCACCGAAGCGGTCGATGTACACCCGTTGGATTGTCGTTCTCTCGAATGGAGTACTGCAGACCGTTGTCGAGCGTGCCAGTGACGATCGCCAGGTCAAAATCGAGCGAGAGGAGTGCGCTCTCGTCTGGCTCGACAACCTCGGTCCGGGGGCGTCCCTCGGCTGATTTTTCGCCAGTTGCCTCGGTGGTCGGCGTCGCATCGGGCGCGCCTATTCACGCAGCTGCAGCGAGGGCGGCATCGCTCGCGAGGCGGGGACGAACCGGACGACCAGACACACCAAGCGTGCGGGCCAGGCTCGGCGTGCGGCGTGAACTCAAATACTCATCGACTCGCCGCCACCGTGAGGTCGTCCGGATGTTCTGCAAACAGTTCGTCGAGACGCGGGCGCCAGTCGATGTCTTCGGTCGAACCACCAGCGGCCTGCACCGCAGCGCGCTCGGCCGCGAGCGTGTCGGCGATCTTGGCCACGCCGGCCGCGAGTATCTCGGCCACTTTGTCGCGGACATATCCGGCGAGTGCCGGGCTGGCGCCGTCAGTGCTGATCGCTGCTGTCACTCGGCCCGCTCGGGTGATCGCTGGGAGGATGAACTCGCAATCAGCTGGCTGATCGGCCGCGTTGGCCCAGATGCCTCGCGTACGTGCGGCGTGAGAGATCGCAGCGTCTGTCACCAGGTCGCCGGTGGCAGTCACGACGAGCCGTTGATGCTCGAGATGAGCATCAACGAACGAGGCAGTGATCACCTCGCCACCGGCAGCGGCGATCCGTTTAACATCGACGTGCTCACTGATGTCAGCACCGACGAGCCGGACGATTGCCCCGGCATCGAGGAGGCCGTCGGCCTTCCGCCATCCGATACGGCCAGCTCCGACAACGAGCACGGGGATCCCGTCCAGATCGAGAAACACCGGGTACGAAAATCGGCTGCGGTGGGCCTTCATGCGGTGATCCTACGACACACCATTCAGTAATTCTTGATAAAGACGATCATTTTTGTCGGGTATTGATTAAATGGTCTCTGTGACCATCTCACTCCAGACTGTGCCGCCCGAGTCGGGCCGACCCTTCGACGACGCTCGCGCGGCTATCTGTTGGGCCAACGAGCGCTTCGCTGGCGGGGTGTGCGTCACGGCCAGCTTCGGCGATGCAACCGTCGCGCACGTCGCGCACAGCGCGGTGCCAGGCATCCAGATCACTCTGCTCGACACCGGTTACCTGTTCGCCGAGACGGAGTGGTTCGCCGACCATCTGACCGATCGCTTCGGCCTGAACGTCCGAGTGGTCCGCCCGGCCCCGGATCTCGAACGAGACATTTGGGCCACCGACACCGACGCGTGCTGCGCGGCCCGCAAAGTCGAACCGCTGCAGCGCGCCCTGCGCGGCGCAACCGCATGGGTCACGGGGCTCCGTCGGTCCGACTCGCCGAGTCGCTTGACGACTCCGCTGGTGCACAACGATCTGATGCGGTCAGTCGTCAAGGTCAATCCGCTCGCCGGCTGGACCGACACCGACGTTGCTGATTACGCATCAGAGCACGATCTCCCCCAGCATCCGCTGACCGACCGCGGCTACAGCTCGATCGGCTGCTGGCCATGCACCAAGCCGGCGAGCGATCGCTCGGGGCGCTGGGCCAACAGCTCCAAAACCGAATGCGGACTGCACCTCTGATGGCCACGCAATTCGCCGCCACACGCTCCAGCACCCGCCGACAGGACCGACCATGACCGACCTAACGGCAGCCGAACTGATCAAGGTTGAGAGCAACTATCTCGCTGGAACGATCGGGGCTGAACTCGCCAACGACACAGCAAAGTTCGACGACAATGCAGAGACGTTGCTGAAGTTCCACGGCATCTATCAACAAGACGACCGTGACATCCGCCGCGAGCGAGCCCAGCAAAAGATGCCGCTCGATTATTCCTGCATGGTTCGTGCGTCGGTGCCCGGCGGGGTCATCACCGGCAACCAATGGCTTGCCCTCGACCGGGTGGCCTCGCTCGCCGACAACAAGCTGCGCCTCACAACCCGCCAAGGGGTGCAGTTCCATGTCGTACACAAGGGCGAGTTGGCCAAACTCGTGAGCGGCATCAACTCGTCGCTGCTCACCACACTCGGCGCGTGCGGCGATGTGGTCCGCAACGTCATGGCGTGCCCGCTCCCCCACCTCGAACGCACTGCGGTGATCGAGCCGATTGTCGCCGAGATGGTGGCACGATTCCGCCCGCAGACTGAGTCGTACTGGGAACTGTGGGTCGACGGCGAGAAGGCCGTCTCGTCAGACAAGCCGTCGCCGGCGGCGCTCGATGCAATCGACACGGTCGAGCCGATTTACGGCGCCGCCTACCTCCCACGCAAGTTCAAGATTGGCATTGCCTGGCCCGGCGACAACTGCGTCGACATCTACACCCATGACGTCGGCATCGTGCCAACATTCGACGGCCTGAGCGGCAACGTCACCGGATTCATGATCCTCGCCGGCGGCGGGATGGGAATGTCACACGCCCGCCCGGACGACACGTACCCGGTGCTCGCACAGCCGCTTGGCTGGGTCCCGGCAGCGGGCCACGGCGGCGTCGAATCGCTCGGTGATGTGGTCGAAGCAATCGTCACGACGCAGCGCGACCATGGCAACCGAAACGATCGGGCTCGCGCCCGACTCAAGTACCTCGTCGAGGCCAAGGGCATCCCGTGGCTACGTGAGCAAATTGAACAGCGCACCGGCCAGCCCCTCGCCGACCCAGTCGATCTGCCTGAGTGGGAGGTCCACGCACACCACGGCTGGGACGACGCCGAATCGAGGAGCCTGGTGCCGCGCACCAAGTCATCCGTGCTCGGCCTGCCGGTGCCATCGGGCAAAGTCGCGCACGGCCTGCGGTACGCGCTCAAGCGGTTGATCGCCGACGGCACCGTCACTTCGCTGCGCGTGACGCCACGACAAGACCTGCTGCTGATCGGCATCACAGACCGGGATGCCGTCGAGAACACGCTGCGCTCGAATGGAGTGCCGTTGGCGAGTGATCAAAGCCCGACACGCAACCTGGCAATCGCCTGCCCGGCTCTGCCGACCTGCTCAAAAGCACTCGGTGAGGCTGAGCGCGTGCTGCCGCAGGTGATCGACCGCCTCGAGAAAGTATTGGCCGACACCGGCAACACCGGGCTGCCACTCCGGCTCAACATGACTGGGTGCCCCAATGGATGCTCGCGGCCCTACGCCGCCGAACTCGGCATCGTCGGCCGGACCAAAAAAGGCTACGACGTGTATGTCGGTGGTTCAGCAGCAGGCGACCGACTGGCCAAACGCGTCCGTGAGGACGTGCCTCTCGACGAGATCCCCGACATGTTGCGCCCATTGCTCGAACAGTTCAGTCGCGATGTCGGCGCAGACGACACCACGTCCTTCGGCGACTGGGCGATGCAACTGGAATGGGCATCGCTGCTGGAATTGCTGCCGACCACGACCACCCGACGGGTGCGTGCCCAGTGAGCGTTGCATTGGTCGGGGCCGGCCCCGGGGACCCTGACCTCCTCACCATGAAAGCCGCTCGCTTGCTCGCCACCGCAGATGTTGTGGTGCACGATGCACTCGTCGGCGACGGCGTCCTCGCCCTCATTCCTGAGTCAGCGGACCGGATTGACGTTGGCAAGCGTCCCGGTCAAACGATCCCGCAGGAGATGATCTCGGCGCTGCTCGTCGAACTTGGTCGACAGGGCAAACGCGTCGTCCGGTTGAAGGGTGGCGATCCGTTCGTGTTCGGCCGCGGCGGTGAGGAAGCACTCGCGCTCCGTGAAGCCGGGCTCGAGTTCGAAGTCGTTCCGGGCATCACCTCGTCAATCGCTGCACCGGCGGCCGCCGGTATCCCGGTGACGCACCGCGGTGTGTCAGCCGCGTTCACCGTGGTCACCGGGCATCGACGCCCCGGGGAGCCCGACATCGATTGGCGCTCGCTTGCCAAGGTTGGCGGGACCATCGTCATCCTGATGGGCGTCGCACATCGCGGGGCGATCGCTACCGAGTTGATCATCGGCGGCCTCGCCACCGACACGCCGGTCGCCGTCATCCATCGCGCTACCACTGACGACCAGGATGTCGTGCGCTGCGACCTCGCCAACCTGGGCAACACAGCAATCGAATCGCCCGCCACGATCGTCGTCGGTGCCGTTGCCGCCTTCGACCTCACCGGTGCGGTAGCACTCGGGACAGCAGGTGATCGCTGCGAGGTCGTGGTCGAGCACGACGAGATCAGCGAGTTTGCCCGCGGTGATCGATCCCTTGCGCTGCTCGTCGAACGATGCAGTAGCTGGCCCCCGGTGTAGGCGTGGATTGCTTCCTCGATCGTGAGTGCTTCGCTCGGGTTGAAGGCGGCTCCTGACGCGGTGCGCTGGTTGACGAGATCCTGGATGCCGAGCAGTGGCGCACCGTTGACGACCGGCCGATCAGAGCTCCCGGGTAATGTGATGCCTGCGTCGAGGAACGATCGCTGCCGGTAGCAGTCGCCGACACGGTCGGGTCCGATGGCACGGAGCATGCCGTCACCGGTGAGGACATTCGCGTTGTCAACAACGAGGCCGAAACGCACGCTCTGATCCTAGGCAGTTGTTGCTACTGGGTCAGCAGGTGGCAATGACCACCGCGATCGCAATTTCATGCCAGGACCGACCGGCCCAAACGGTAGGTTTCGAATTCATGGGTGATCGGCTGATCGGCAAGCGAGTCCTCGTGACAAGTTGCAACACATACATGGGGCCGTCCATTGTCAAGTTGTTCCGCGAGGAAGGCGCCGACGTCATCGCCGACGTGGGCGCGCTCATCGGAGCAACGGAACCAGCCGACGTGTTGGATCGCGCTGGTGAGATCGACGTGCTTGTCGCCAACCTTGACCTTGCTGCCTCTGCCGCTCGGGTACGCGACATCGAAGACGACCAGTGGATGGCAGGCTTCGATGCGATGGTCCATCCTCTGATGCGGCTGGTGCGAGCAGCGGCTCAGCCGATGATCGACCGTGGTGGCGGCTCGATTGTTGCACTGACCTCATCGTCTCCATTGCGACGCATGCGTCCTCAGGCAACCAGTTATGTCACTGCACGAGCAGCGCAGAACGCGTTCGTCCGATCTGCTGGTCATGAATTGGCAGCGCACAATGTGCGGGTCAACGCGATCGCTCAGAACTTCGTCGAGAACGAAACGTATTACCCGCCGTCGATCATGGAGAACGAGAAGTTTCGTGATCGTTTACAGTCCGAGGTTCCTGCGCAGCGCCTTGGAAGGCCTCGCGAGACCGCCGAGTTCGCATTGTTCCTGGCCAGCGACGCGTCCACCTTCACCTTCGGCCAAGTCATCAGTTTGGATGGCGGCTGGTCCTAGCCATGACGGCACGGGTCGATCGGCCTGTAACGCACCTGGTCAGCGAGCCGCGAAACTCTGTGAGACCCCGAACGCATTGTTGACCAAGTTCAGCTGGCTGCAGGCAGCAGCGTGACGTTGTCACCGATGGCGGCGTTCCCGGGAGCGGCAACCAGCGACCCGATCGACAGGAATGTTGAGCGGTCGCGGTTGATCGTCTTCAGTAGTTCGATGTCACGGTCGAGGCCTGGCTGCGGGCGGGCAACCATCACGCAGCGATCGATCTGTTTGATCACCGCGAGTTCGGTACCGAAACCCGCTGCACCAATCTGCAGGTGGTGGCCCACGAAGTCGTCCTCGCCCGAACCGTTGACGACAATATTGGTGCGGAAACGGCGCAGGTCCCAGTCGCCGAGCGTCCCAGTCGACACCAACGACACGCGACTTGACTTGGAGTCGTGCCATGCACCGGCGGGGCCGGTCCACGACACCCAGTCGGCGTCATGCTCGAAGTCGAGCGGCACCTCGTACGTGCCCCCAACATCACCTGCGGCGCGAAGTTCGACCTCCTGGCCGAGCCAACGAGACAGTGCCACCGAAGCTTCGCCTGATGCAACTTCGCCGATCTCGGGGACATCGATCACGACGTCGCCAGCGACCACTCGGGCCGAAGCGAACAGGAGTTGCGGAGAACGTCGCGCCGTGAGGACCGTGCCGGTCGCCACATCGAAAACGCCCCATCCACGATCCCCAGCAATCCCGAGTTCACCGACGTGGGCGGTCTCGAGTTGCTCCCCACCCATCGACTTCACCGGATAGCGCCACAGTTCGGTCACGTGCATGAACCCCAGCCTGGCACAGGACTGCCGGGCCGGTCAGGCAGATTCGCACGACGCGTTCGTTCCGCGCCTACCTGATCAGTACAGTGACGAGATGAACGAAACCACGACGACCATCGCCGAGAACGCAGCAACCGCCGATGCTCCGGTAGTCGAGCTCGTCGAAGAAGAACTGCTCGTCGAGGAGATCTCCATCGACGGCATGTGTGGCGTGTACTGAGCTCCGTAGCGGACTCGACCAACATGACCGACTCCCTGCTCGAGCAGCGACTGATGCTGCATCCGCAGGTGGCACTCCGCCCGGAACCATTCGGTGCGCTCGCGTACCACTACGGCAACCGGAAGCTGGTCTTCCTCAAGCATCCTGACGTCGTGCGCCTCGTCCAAGCCCTCGATGGCACCGGTACCACTGCCGAGAAACTCTCCGAGTGTGAAATCGACGCCGCCCGCTGGCCGTCGTTCGAGCGTGCACTCGCCAACCTCCACGCATCGGAGATGCTCCAATGAGTAAAACCCAACTCGTCGAACAACTCAAGAATGGCCTCGACGCCCCCATCTGTCTGACGTGGGAACTGACCTACGCCTGCAACCTCGAATGCGTGCACTGCCTCTCGTCGTCGGGTCGCCGGGACCCACGCGAGTTGACGACCGACGAGGCCAAAGCGGTTCTCGACGAACTACACGATCTGCAAGTCTTCTACATCAACATGGGTGGCGGCGAGCCAATGATCCGCCGCGACTTCTTCGAGTTGCTTGAGTACTCGATCGGCCGCGGTATCGGCGTCAAGTTCTCCACCAACGGTGCGTTTATCGACGCCGAGAAGGCCGAGCGCCTCACCGCAATGGACTACCTCGACATCCAGATCAGCCTCGACGGCACCGATGCGGTCACCAACGACGCCGTCCGCGGTGAGGGCTCGTACGACACCGCGATCCAGGCGATGAACCATCTGCGCGAAGCAGGCTTCGGTGAGTTCAAGATCTCGGTCGTTGTCACTCGCTACAACGTCGATCAGCTCGACGAGTTCAAGGCGTTGGCCGACGAGTACGGCGCCCAGCTCCGCATCACCCGCCTGCGCCCGTCGGGCCGCGGCGCCGACAGCTGGCACGACCTGCATCCAACGCAGGCCCAGCAACGACAAATCTACGACTGGTTGGTCCTGAACGGCGAGAACGTCCTCACCGGCGACTCGTTCTTCCACCTCAACGCACTCGGCGAAGAACCCCTCCCGGGCCTCAACATGTGCGGCGCAGGTCGTGTGGTCTGCTTGATCGATCCGATCGGCGACGTGTACGCCTGCCCGTTCGTTATCCACGACGAGTTCAAGGCCGGTTCGGTCCGCGACCAGGGCGGCTTCAGCCAGGTGTGGAAGCAGAGCGACCTGTTCACCGAACTTCGTGAGCCGCAGTCGGCTGGCGCGTGTTCCGCTTGCGGAGAGTTCGACGCATGCCAGGGTGGCTGCATGGCCGCGAAGTTCTTCACGGGCCTCCCGCTCGATGGCCCCGACCCCGAATGCGTCAAGGGCCACGGCGAAGCTGCGCTGCTCGCAGCATCCTCGGTCCAGGTACCGAAGCCGATGATGGATCACTCCAAGCCGAGCCGCGTTCCGGTCACCATCGGACGCCGCTAGCTCGTTTGCGTCGAGCTTTCCGCGGACCGGTCCGCGAGAACGTCGACGCAAACGGTGAACGCGTGTCAGTCGGCGACGAGATCGGCGACGTAGCTGGCTTCAAGCATCTCGCGTGTTGCGCCAGTGTCGGGCCCGAACTGAGCTTCGACAATGTCGATCAGGTCAGGAGTCTCTTCAGCAGTGCCCCACGTGTCGGGCAGCCACATCTGCGAGCGCCGGAACGCCTTGGCGCAATGGACAAACAGCTCGGCAGTCTCGACCACAATGGCCAGCTTTGGGCGGCGCAGTTCCGCGGTGAAGCCGTCGAGAATGCGGGAGTCGGTGGTCAAGATGCCCGGCCCGTTGATGCGGATCGTTTCGTCACTGCCCGGCATGAAGAGCAAAAGACCAACCCGACCGTGCTCGGCGACGTTTTCGAGGCTGTCGAGGCGGTTGTTGCCGTTCAAGTCGGGTATGGCGATATGGCGGTCGTCGAGTCGCTGCAAGAAGCCGGGCGGCCCGCCCCGTGGCGACGCATCGACCGTGTTGCCGTCGGTCGTCGACAGCACGAGGAAGGGACAGCGATCAATGAAGATCGCCGTCGCCGAGTCAATCGAATCGAACTCCTTGGCCACAGCAAGTGCGCTGGGTGCGCGGTACAGCTCGCGCAGTGCAGCCTTGCCAACAATCTGATCACTGATGTCCATATCCATCATTATTCCACCCGACGCTGAGCGAGTAGAACGGGCGGAGCCGGAGCACCGCTGAGCGACCCTGCAACATTGCCAACCAGCGTCACCGGGCGGGCGAAAGTAGTCCCCCGGCAAACAGCCCTACCAAAAAACTTTCCCTCACGCATTGGTTGGGCGTCGTCCGCTACGTGCGAAGATGCCACCCGTGCTGGCGGTACTGCTCATTTTCTTGGCGTACGCGCTGGGTACCTTTCCGAGTGCGATCATGGTCGCTCGCGCCAATGGCATCGACATCTCGACAGTCGGGTCGGGCAACCCTGGCGCTTCGAACGTCACACGGGCGCTCGGCTGGAGGAAGGGCGTGTGGGTCTACGTGCTCGATGCGCTCAAGGCCGGCCTCGCCACTGGGCTCGGCTTGGGGATGGGCTTCGACTGGGCCGGCACCGGCCGGCCACTCGGCTACATCTGCGCGATTACGGCTGCGCTCGGCCACATGTTTCCAGCCACCCGCAACTTTAAGGGCGGCAAAGGAGTGGCCTGCGGGTCAGGCGCCTTGATCGTGCTGCAACCAATTATCGGCATCGCTGCAACGATCCTGTGGTGGCTACTCAGCAAGATGACGGGCAAGGCCGCGCTCGGCTCGATCCTGACCGCTGGCTCCGTACCGATCGGCCTCGCGTTGACCGGCCGGCCAGCCTGGGAGTTCGGGGCGATGGCCGGCCTGTGCGGCCTCATCCTCGTGAAGCATTGGCGGAACTTCGGTCGGTTGATCCGGCGCGAAGAGCCCGAGCTTCGCAGCTGAACTGATTGCGTTAGGCAGGAACGCCGCCCGCGGCGAACAGCGCCGGCCAGCCGCCCGTGTGAATGAACACGATGTCCTCGTTGGCGAATCGACCTTCCTCAGCGAGGCCAAGGGCACCAGACAGGCCCTTGCCCGAGTAGGTTCGATCGCACAGCCAGCCACCGTTGGTCGCCGCCCAGCGGACCGCGTTGTCGCCAGCCGTGGTCGGCACCGCGTAGTCGTCACCGATCCAGCGTGTGTCGACTTCGGCGTCGGCGGGGTCGATGCGCACATCGGTGAGCCCCATGAGGTCGAGGGTCTGATTCGCCAGGTCGGCGACGTCGGGCAAGCCGATGTTGACCCCCTTGGCGACACCGATGGCGACGATGCCGGGAACGCCACGGCCCGCATCAACTGCCGCAGCACGGCCAGCGAGAAGACCCGCGTGCGTGCCACCGCTCGACGACGTGAAGACAACGGTCGACGGCTCGATACCCAATGTGTCGAACTGGTCGAGTAACTCGATAAATGCTGCTGCATAACCGAGCGCCCCAACTGCGGTGCTGCCACCGATCGGAATCGAATAGGGCGCCAAGCCGGCACCACTGAGCTCGCGAGTCAGCAATTCGCGTGCGATCTCGAGTTCGCCCCAGTGGCTCTGGGCCGCTCCGGTGAAGTGCAACTGAGCACCGAACAGCATCGACAGGAGCTGGTTTCCGATCGGTTCGTCCGGTTCGTCGCCAGAGAGGATCAGATGGACTTCCAGACCGAGACGGGCACCCGCAGCAGCGGTCATTCGGCAGTGATTCGACTGTCCGGCACCGACGGTGATGAGAGCCTGAGCTTCGGCTGCAAGTGCAGCACCGCACAGGAACTCGAGCTTGCGAGCCTTATTGCCACCGCCACCGAGCCCGGTCAGATCGTCCCGTTTGACCCACAACCGTGCTCCCCCACCGATGACCGGGCCCTGCTCGAGAGGTGTCGGCGTGGTGGCAAGCGCTGCTCGCTGGAGGTGCTCGAACATGAGAACCATGCTAGGCACAGATCTCGATGACCACCGATTGGAACCCGCTGCTGCGCGCTGAATTCGCGAAGCCCTATTGGGCAGACCTCCAGGCATTCCTCACCGCCGAGCGCACACAGCACTCGGTGTATCCATCGCCTGACGACGTCTACGCAGCACTGCGCCTCACGTCCTATGGCGACACCAAAGTGATGGTGCTCGGACAGGACCCGTATCACGGCCCTGGCCAAGCCCACGGCCTGGCATTCTCCGTGCGGCATGGCGTCAGGACACCGCCGTCGTTACGGAACATGTACAAGGAGCTCCACGCTGATCTCGACCTGCCGATCCCATTACACGGCAACCTCGAGGGCTGGGCACGCCAAGGTGTCCTGCTCCTCAACACGCGGCTGACTGTCCGGGCCGGACAAGCCAATTCGCACCAGAAGCAGGGATGGGAGCAGTTCACCGACACCGTGATCCAGGTGGTCAACGACAAGGAAGATCCGGTGGTCTTCATCCTGTGGGGCAACGGGGCCCGAAGCAAGACGAAGTTCATCGACCGGTCGCGGCACACGGTGATCGAGTCGCCGCACCCTTCACCACTCAGCGCGCACAACGGATTCTTCGGAAGTAAACCGTTCAGCCGCACCAACAAGGCGTTGGTCGACGCCGGGCGCGAGCCGATCGACTGGGATCTGTCAGCCGATCGGGTTCATGACGAAACTGGCGGGGCAGACTAAGGAAATGGCGTGGCAGCATGCCGGTACAGCGCGGCCGAGCGATCATGGCCGACATCATCTTCAGTGTGCTGCAGTTCTTCGGGCCGCGGCTGGGCACGATCTTGGCCCCGACGTCAATCTCGCCGTCAGGTGATACTCGGGTAGCCGTCGACTTCGACGAGCAGGTCGGAGAGAGCGAATCGAGTCGTGGTGTCCTTCCTTTGAGCTATCGGGCAGTTCGCTCCGCTGCTTCGAGTCCGCCTTCGATGTGGCCCCGGAACGCACCGGCCGTTTCGGTCGATGTCCCTTCGGATGACAAGCGTCCAAGAGTTGCCGCTGTTCCTCGAGCGCGCCACGGCGTCTACTTGTTCGGGATGATGGTGCCCATGTTCATGACGCCGTTCGGGTCGTACACCTGCTTCAACTTTTCGAGCATCGGGTACGAGGTGCCGTACTCGTCCTTCACCCACGGCGCACGAGCTTTGCCCATGCCATGGTGGTGCACAATCGATCCGCCGTACCGCAGGGTCTCGTCGACGATGATCGAGATGATCGGCAGATAGCACTCTTCGGTTTCGTTTTCAGGAGCAGTGTCGCCGAGATCGAAGAAGTAGTTGAAGTACAAATTGGTGCCGTTGATGTAGCTATGGCTCGAGTGGCCGCCAACCATCGTGATGCCGGCGATCTCGGCACGGATGCGCGGGATCACCGCGGCGTAGATCTTCTGGATGCTGGTCCAGTCGGCTGATACCTCGGTGGTGCGGTTGACGTTGCGCGACTCGCGGATGCGGTTGGACTCGGCGATGACTTTCTCGGGTCCCCAGACCAAATCGTTGAACCAGGTGTCGACGAGGTCGCCATCGATTGGCTTGCAGTCCGGATGTCGGGCGATGATCTCGCGGATGCCGTCGGCGGTTGCTCGGGCTACTCCGGCGTTGCCCTCGGTGGTGAAGATGATCGTCACCTCGTCGGGGTTCGCCATGTGAGAGAACTGGAGTTGGCCGTCTTCGTAGTCGTAGAGCCGAGCCACCGCTGGCTTGAGTCCGGCGACCATGACGTCGCGCAGAACGTCGAAGCCTTTCGACATTTCCTTGGTGGTCCAGCCCAGGTAGTGGTTGTTCTCCGGCATGAAGGGGAACAGCTTGACCGTGACTTCTGTGATGTAGCACAGGGCGCCCTCGTTGCCGATCACGATGTGGCGGATGTCGGGCCCGGCGGCGCGTCGAGGGTTGTTCTTGATGCGCGATACCGCGCCTCCTGCGAACACGACTTCGCACCCGACGACCATGTCTTCGATGCCTCCGTACAGGGTCGAGAGTTGGCCTCGGCTGCGGGTGGCGACCAGGCCGCCCATGCTGGCGATCGGTTTCGATTGCGGCGAGTGGCCGGTGGTCAGGCCCTGTTCACGGCATGCGTCTTCGAGCAGCTGCAACGGCACGCCACACTGGACGGTGGCCTGCATGTTGTAGGCATCGATGCTGATGATCTCGTTCATGAGTGATCCGTCGACGACGATCGACCGGTCGGTACCGCTCTCGAGTCCACCTTCGGTTGCGGTGCCCCCTGTGCGGGCCACCACGTTGACATCATTGGCATCGGCGAAGGCGAGGATCTTCGACACTTCGTCGGTCGAGTTGGCCATCACCACAGCAGCGGGGAGCTGCATCGTGTGGGTGTCGAAGATGGTCTGGAGCTTGCGGTAGTGGTCGACGCTGGCCAGCTTCAGGGTGGCTTCATCGTCGATGATTCGATCGGCGTCGATGATGCGGCGGAGGTGTTCGACGACGTCTTGATGGGTGAGCGACATGGCGGTGGCTTTCATGAGTGGAACAGGGGGAATGATCGTGCGTAGAGCGGATCGGTGTGTTCGCGGATTCCGGGGAGCACGGTAGTGATGATCTCGCGGTAGCGCGGGACAGTCATCGGGTCGGGGGTGAAGGTCTGTCGACCGCTCGCCATGGCGGCCGAGGCGGCGTCGATGGATGAATGGATTCCGACGGCGCTCGCCGCACACATCGCCGCGCCGAGACTGGCACCTGAGGGACCGTTGGCTCGCGAGGTCGGGAGGTCGAAGACGTCGGCGAAGATCTGAGCGAACAGCTCGCTGTTGCTGCCGCCCCCGGACAAGACGATGTTGTCGAGCGACACTCCGAGTTGGGTGGTCATGGCATCGACATGCAGTTTCATCGTCATGGCGATTGCTTCGAGAACTGCCCGGTACAGGTGCCCGCGGGTGTGGCGGGCATCGAAGCCGAACATGGTGGCTTTGCGAAACGGTTTGTCGGTCGGAGCCAGGAAATCGAGCACCATCACCAACCCGTCGCTGCCCGGCGCGACGGCGACCGCTTCGCGTTCGAGGTAGGTCTCGCGGCTCAACCCGGCGGCATCGGCAGCGTCGGCGAACTCCGGGCCCAGAAGGTCGAGGAGCCAGGTGAGGGTCCACATGCCGCGCCGGATGCCGTTGCTCTCATACAGATAGACACCGGGTTGGCTGGCGAAGTTGGTCCAAAAGTTGTCGGTTGCGGGAGAGTTCTGGCGGCCCTGCATCATCGCCGCGATATAGGTGCCGAGCGAGATCAGCACCGTCGACTCACCAAGCGAGCCTGCTCCGAGCACCTCGACCGCCTTATCGTTCGCTGTCGAAACAACCGGTGTGCCTTCGGCGATGCCGGTGGCGGCGGCGGCGGCAGCCGTGATGGTCCCGATGATGTCGCCCGGTTGCTGCAGCTCGAACAATTGCTCGCGTCGCACCTTGTGGTGAGCGAACTGATTCGGGTCGTCGCTCCATCGCCAGGTGTTGGTGTCGATCGGCCATTGCAAGGCGATGTTGTTGGCCGCGGTATCCACGAACTCGCCGGTCATGCGGTGACCGACATAGCCCGACGCCGTCGTGGCGTAGGCAATCGTCGGGTCGTCGGGCACGTACGCCGAGTAGGCCCGGTCATCCATCCAGCTGATGACTGGCTCGGTCAGGTTGCCGTCGGCATCGAGGAACGCCTTGCAGCAGCGGATCGGGCACAGCCCGACAGCAGCGATCGTGGCATCGGCGGGCAGCGAGGCAAGCGCCACGTTGGTGGCAGCGCAGATCGCATCCCACAGGTCGTCGTCGGGGTGCACCACCACGCCAGGAGCCGGCCGATCCGTGGGCCGCAGCGCCTGCTGGCCGCTTGCGATCTCGGCGCCGCGTTCGTCGAACACCACAACCTTCGCGCTCTGGGTGCCGCAGTCGATGCCAAGCAGATAGTCGGTCATAGCGATCAGCGGACGAGGTAGCCGCCGTCGACGGCCAGTACGTGACCGTTGACGTAGTCGGACGCTGTGGAGGCGAGAAACACCGCTGTGCCCATCAAGTCGACACGCTCACCCCAGCGTTCGGCCGGGATGTGGTCGAGCACGCGTTGGTTGGTCTCGGGGTTACTGCGGGTGTTCTCGGTGATCGCCGTGGCGAAATACCCGGGTGCAATACCGTTGACTTGAATGTTGTGCATGGCGAGCTCGTCGCAGTACGCCTTGGTGAGGCCAGCGATGCCGTGCTTCGTTGCCGCGTAGGCGGGCGAGAGGCGACCACCGAGGAAGCTGAACATCGAGCAGATGTTGATGATCTTGCCACTGCGCTGGGGAACCATCACCTTGGCGGCTTCGTGGCTCATCTCGAATGCCGCGGTGAGGTTGACAGCCACTGTGGCGTCCCACTTGTCGCGACCGAAGTCGAGTACTTCACCGAGCGGGCAGATGCCGGCACTGTTGACCAGGATGTCGACGGTTCCGAACGCTTCGACACAGGACTCGACGACCCGAGCAGGCTCGCCAGCCCGAGTAATGTCGGTTTCGAGAAAAGCGAACTGTTGTCCGGTGGCTTCGATGAGCTGTCGGGTGGTGCCGTCGTCATCGGCCAAGCTGGGCACGAACACGTTGGCGCCAGCGGCCGCGAGTGCCCTGGCAAATCCTTGGCCGAGCCCAGAGTTGCCGCCCGTGACAATCGCGGATTTTCCGGACAGGTCAAACCAGTTCATTGAGAAGTCGGTGATCGACATAGCGATGCAAACTACTGCACCAACCAGCCTGGGACTACAGCTTGTTTGGCTCGCCCGGGTCGGCCTGCGACCACGATCTGCTCAAGCTCACCACTGGCACGAAACGCTGCGATGTCCCCGTCGAACGCAGCAGCGAGCTCAGGGTAGTCCTTGCTCGTCGGGAAGGTGGTTCGTTCGGTCACATGGCGAACTTAACGCTCGCCGGAGCCGACCGATCACTACCCCCCTTGACGCTCTCACCCGCACGTCTGAGCGATCGCCGCTACGATCTCAGCGAATGGTGGCTCTCACACTCGGTGGCCTGCGCCGATGATCGCTGCACTTCCCGCCTCTGTTCTGCTTGCGGCAGGTGAATCGACGATCGGACCGACGCTCGCGGTCATCGTCGGCGCCGGCATGGCGGCTCAGTGGATCGCCTGGCGAACCCAGATCCCGTCGATTATCGCCTTGCTGCTTGCTGGCCTCCTGCTCGGTCCCGTCACCGGCATCATCGACCCCGATCAATTACTCGGCGGCCAACTCTTCCCGCTCGTGTCGCTCTCGGTCGCCCTGATCCTCTTCGAGGGCGGCCTCGACCTTCCCCCGCGCGAGTTGCGCAACACCGGCATCGTGGTCCGCCGATTGATCACCATCGGCGCCGTGATCAGCTTCATCATCAGCTGGTACGCCTCTCGCGAGATCTTCGGCATCTCGAACCAGGCTGCAATCGTGCTCGGTGCCGTACTCGTCGTGACCGGCCCAACCGTGGTCGGCCCGCTCCTCCGCTTCGTTCGACCCGCCGGCACGACCGGCCCGATCCTCCGTGCCGAAGGCGTGCTGATCGACCCGATCGGCGCCACCGCCGCACTGCTGGCATTCGAAATTGTGCTGCTCGACGGCGCCAACGAAGCCATCTTGAAGGTAGCGGGCATTCTGGCGCTCACGATCATTGCGGGCGCCGGCATTGGTCTCCTTGCCGCATTCGTCCTCGACGAAGCACTCCGCCGATTCCTCATCCCTGACCAACTGATCGTTCCGATCACGTTTGCCTTCGTCGTGGCCACGTTCGTCGCGGCTAACGAGGTCCAGGAAGAGTCAGGGTTGCTGACGGTCACCGTGCTCGGCATCTACCTCGCGCGACGCGACACGTCAACCGTACGACACGTTCTCGAGTTCAGTGAAAGCCTCCGAACGCTACTGATCTCGGCGTTGTTCATCCTCCTCGCCGCCCGAATCGAAGCCGACGCGCTGCGCGACGTGCTACTGCCCGCACTCGGTTTCCTCGCCGTCTTGGTGCTGATTGCTCGCCCGCTCACGGTCTTGGTGTCCACGGTCCGCACGTCACTGACATGGCGCGAGCGAATGTTCTTGATGATGATGGCGCCACGCGGCATCGTGGCCGCTGCAGTGTCGGCGATCTTCGCAATCCGCATGGAAGCAGAAAACGTCACCGACGCCGACAAAATCGTGCCGATCGTATTCCTCGTGATCATCGGAACGATTGTCGTCTACGGCTTCTTCTCCGGCCCCGCGGCCCGCTTGCTCGGACTGGCCGAGGCACAAGTCGCTGGTGTGTTGATCGCCGGCGCTCACGCCACGTCGCAAGGTATCGCCCTGCAGTTGAAGGAGCACGGCATCAAGTCACTCCTCATCGACACTGACCCGTACAACGTCACCCGGTCAATCTCGAACGGTCTCGCCGCACGTCGGTTGAATGTCCTCGCAGAAGATGCCACCCACAACCTCGACCTTCGGGGCATCGGCCGCCTCATGGCCTTCACGTCGAACGACGAGGTTAATGCCCTGGCCACCGCCCGATTCGCCCGAGTGTTTGGCCGCCGAGAGGTGTTTCAGCTGTCACCGGGCAAGCGTCGATCGGGCGAAACCGGTGTTCCGTCCGAGTATCTGGGTCGTCAGATTGGCATCGACGGCGTCACCTACTCGACGATCGACGAACGAGCGCGCCAGGGCTGGAAAGCACGGAGCGCCCAAGCCGGCCCGCGCATGAATACCGCCGTCGATGGCGACCTGTTCATTCCATTGATTCGCGTGATCGACGAACAGATGGCGTTCCTGTGCCGCAACGACGCGCTCCCCGTCGAGGGCATCGTCATCGGCATGGCTGCTCCGTCGTTCCAGCGCGAACTGGACAACGCTGCAGTCGAAGACTCAACTCCGGAATAACCACCGCTCTCCAGTCCACCCCATTTTTGTGTGAGCGATTGCGGCGTCGTTGCCCACTTCTCCTCACACAAAACTCGTCCCCCATTTTTGTGTGAGCGATTGCGGCGTCGTTGCCCACTTCTCCTCACACAAAACTCGTCCCGGCTGGTGCTCAGGTATCGAAGCCGATGCCCAGTCGGCCGAGGAACTGGAGCCAGACGTTTTCACGGCCCTGCCGGTCATCGGCGCGTTGGATCGATTTCTTGGTGATGCCGACGACAGCTGAGCGCAGCGGTTCGGGCGGGAACGGGAACGGTTTCGACCGAACCATCTCGAGTTCGGTTCGCTCCGTTTCGACACCGTCGACGAGGTCGAGGGCAACCTGCGCACCGAAGCGGCTCGCCGCGACACCCAGCCCGGTGTAACCACCAACCCAGGCAAGCCGGTCGTTGAATCGTTGCCCCCACGCACAGGTGAAGCGCGACGTGGTGCCGATCGGGCCACCCCAGCGATGAGTGAAGTTGAGGCCCTCGAGCTGCGGGAACGTCGAGAAGAACTGCTCGGCAAGTGCTCCGTGAGTCTGTGTGCTCTGCTCGTGCCGGGCGTCAACGCTGCTGTTGAAATGGTAGGTGGCGTCGTAGCCACCCCACAGAATGCGACCGTCAGCGGTTCGCCGCGTGTAGTGGAACTGGTTCGCAGCTTCGTCGATTCCTTCCCAGCGGCTCCACCCAACCGACGCCTGCTGCTCGCTGCTCAGTGGCTCGGTCATCAGGACATGGTCGTAGACCGGGATGATCCGTCGGCGGCTGGCACGCACCGGACTGGGATACGCATTCGTCGCGACGATCACGCGATCGGCTCGCACCGACCCCGTCTCGGTCGCCACCCTGAGCCGCCCATCGAGCTCGTCGATGTCGGTGACGGGACTCTGTTCAAAAATGAGGCCACCGAGGTCGAGAACGAGTCGGGTCAGGCCCCACACGAGCTTGGCCGGATCGACGAGCCCGCCGTAGCCCTCTGAAAGCAGGGCGCCGATATACAGCGGCGAGTCGATTCGGGCACGTGTCTCGTCAGCGTCAAGCATTCGGACGTTGTCACCCGTGCCGATGAGCACGGGGATCCCTTCAGCGAGGTCCTCAAGTTGCCATTCCTCAGTGGCGACGTCGAGCCAGTCGACCGAGCGGTAGTCGGCGTCGATGCGATGGTCAATGAGGCATTGTTGGAGGTCGGCGAAATTCTGGTCGCCAAGGCGGACAATCGAGTCGAGTTCGTCGGGCCAATGCCGGTGGGCATTTTCGGCGCCGTGAGCGATCGATGCGTCGAGCATTCCGCCGTTTCTCGTGCTCGCCCCGCAGCCCACAGCGCCCGCCTCGACAATCACGACTCGGCGGCCAGGTGCTGCAGTCAGTGCGTGGATTGCCGCCCACAGCCCAGTAAATCCGCCACCGACGACGACGAGGTCGGCGGCGATCTGCCCACTCAGCCGCTGCGCACCAACTGGGGCATCCGGCCGATCGGTCCAGAACACCTCAGGACGCGCTGCAGACAGCGCCGTCTCAGGTGACCATCCGTGCAGAGCCATGTGGCATTCTCTCAGCGTGTTCACCGAAACCGGCGGGAAACCACCGCCCGCTTATCTCTTTGTGTACGGCACCCTGCAGCCGGGCGACGTTCGCTGGCACTTCCTCGAACCCTTCGTTGTCGACGAAGGCTGGGCTGACAGCGCCCCCGGCCAGGTGTTCGACACCGGACTCGGGTATCCCGGCGCTCAGTTCGACAGCACGAGCAGCAGCGCGGTGATCGGACGAACGTACGCGCTGCTCGAATCATCGATCGGTCGATGTCTCGAAGTGCTCGATGCCGAAGAGGGAACGGTCGGAGGCGACTATTGTCGAATCGCGATCACGACTGCCAAAGGCGTACGTGCGTGGGCCTACCAATACGGCGGTGGGCTCGAACTGACGCTCATTGAAAGCGGCAATTGGTTCGAGCGCTGACGACGAGCAAACCTACGACTGCCCATCCGGTCAATCAACTGAACCGCTCGCTCTCAAATAGCTGAGAGCGCAGGTCCAGCGTGCCGTCCACGTGGGCACGCGCCTTCTCAAGGCGACGGGCCTGCAAGCGGCGGAAGATAACTCGATCTTCTCACCGAGTGGGTACACGCGGCTCGCCGTGCTCGCAGAACAATCAGCTGGGTGCAAGAAGTTCGAGCGCGTTCCAGTCGATGTCGGCTGACATGTCGGGGTTGACCGGCTGCACACAGACATGGTCGGCGCCAGCGTCGTAATGCGCCTGCACACCAGCGCGCACGCGGTCCTCGTCACCCCACACGACCACTGCATCGACAAAGCGGTGCGCACGCTGTTCGATCTCTTGGTCGGTGAAGCCGAGTCGGATCCAGTTGTTGCGATAGTTCGGCAGCGCCGCGTAACGATCGATCTGCTGATTGCCGGCCGCACGTGCCGCGTCGGCATCAGTCGTGAACACCACCTTCTGCTCAACACACAGCAGTGCACCAGGCCCAATGGCTTCACGGGCCATCGCGGTGTGCTCCGGTGTCGTCCAGTACGGGTGTGCGCCGTCGGCCGCCGTTGCCGACAGTTCAAGCATCTTCGGGCCCAGCGCGGCGAGCAGGACGAGCGGCTCGTCGTCGGGTGCGATACCCCGGTACGGCTGGGTCTTCATTGCTGCGAGGTAGTCCCGCATCTTGGTCAGCGGCTTGGAGTAGTCGAGGCCTCGCAGCCCAGCGACCAACGGGCCGTGACTCACGCCCAGGCCGAGCACAAAGCGACCTCCCGTCTGCTCGGCGAGCGTGTTTGCTGCTTGCTTCATCGGCCCAGAGTGACGGTGGAAAATGTTGGCAATGCCGGTGGCGTACTGCAACGTCGTTGTCTGCGAGGCGAGCCATGCCATGTGTGCAAACGGGTCGCGGCCCACGGTGTCGGGAAGCCACAACGTCGAGTAACCGAGCGATTCGATGCGACCAGCAGCCTCAGCTGCCTGCCCTGACGACATCCCGTCGGTGAAGTACCAGACACCTGTCGTGGACAGTCGGTCGCGTGCGGTGGTGCCCGTAGCAGTAGTCATGCTGAGACCTTACGGAACTGCAGCCTCCAACTTCGGGCTGACTGATTGTCAACTCGTCGAAGTCGGCCACGTCACGACCTGCCACTGCCGACCTCCTCACACAACGCAAGCCGTGATTCTTCAGCACCGGAGCCTGCCGCTAGTTTGATCTGCCGTGAGCACAGCGACGATCAGCCTCGGTACAACACGCGATGGGCTTGACCAGCTCAGGCGGCACTGGACTGTCGACGCTCCCAAAGCAGCAATCCTGCTTGTGCACGGCATCGGCGAACACTCCGGCCGCTACGAACACGTGGGCGAGGCACTCGCTGCTGCTGGCTACGACACGCTCGGTTTCGACCAGCGGGGTTTCGGCAAGTCCGGCGGCCGTCGCGCCTTCGTCACTCATTTCACCGAGTTCGTTGACGACATTGCCGACCTGCTCGCCGTGCGGCGCGAACTTGGGGTCCCGGTCGTCTTGATGGGCCATTCGTTGGGTGGCCTGATCTCGGCGGCGTACCTGGTGAGCGACTCTCCGCAGCCTGACCTTGCCGTGCTGAGCGCTCCGGCCCTCAGTGCCGAGATCCCACGGTGGCAACGCGTGGCCATACCGGTACTCAGCCGCGTTGTACCGAAGCTCTATGTGAAATCAGACTTCGACGGGTCGATCCTGACACGCGACGTCGACGTCCAGAAACGCTATGACAATGATCCGCTCCGTGTTGGCGGCTCGACTGCCGCGCTCGGCCGCCAAATCCTTGCTGCAATGAAGGCGACCTCGGCATCAATCGAAGAAATCACACTGCCCACCTACGTGCTGCACGGCGACGCCGACACGCTCGTGCCACCGTCGGCATCAGAGCCAATCGGCCAACTCCCCAACGTCACGCGCAAGTTGTGGGTCGGCCTCCGCCACGAATGCATGAACGAGCCCGAGTGGCCTGAAGTCGTCGCGGGCATCACCAACTGGCTCGACGCTCACATGCCGTCCTGAGTTCCACGCCCGACGACGAACGAAATCGCCGGCCTCATCGGTAAAGAACTCGCCACTAGCGAAACCGATTTCGGCGATCGTCGTACATCCAGGGCTGTGGCACTGTTCGCGGATGGCTTCGCAGGGCGCGGAGGAGTACGGCTTTCGAATCGACTCGGCTGTCGCACTAGCTTGGGCCCATGGACATCGGCGTCACCATCTTCCCGACCGACCAGACGATCAATCCCGTCGAACTGGCCAAAGAGACGGAGGCCCACGGGTTTGAATCGCTCTGGTTCCCAGAGCACTCGCATATTCCGACCAGTCGGGCGACACCTTGGGGTGGCCGCGAGGGAGCTCCCCCGCTTCCCGAGTTCTACTGGCGCACACACGACCCCTTCGTCACGCTCGGGGCCTGCGCGTCGGTCACCAACACCATCAAACTCGGCACCGGCATCTGCCTGGTTGCGCAACGTGACCCCATCCACACCGCCAAGGAAGTCGCCAGCGTCGACTCCCTCTCCGACGGCCGCATGCTGTTCGGGATCGGGTACGGCTGGAACAAGGAAGAGATGGCACAGCACGGCACTGCCTACGGCGAACGCCGGGAATTGCTGCGCGAGAACATCCTGGCAATGAAGGCGCTGTGGACGCAGGACGAAGCATCGTTCGTCGGCGACAAGGTGCAGATCGAGCCGAGCTGGGCGTGGCCGAAGCCAACGCAGAAGCCGGGTCCCCCCGTCATCCTCGGAGGCGCCGCTGGCCCAAAAACTGCTGCCCACATTGCCGAGTTCTGCGACGGCTGGATGCCGATCGGTGGCCGTCACGGCATCGACGGTTGGGCCAACGTCGTCAAAGCATGTGAAGACATCGGGCGCAATCCGGCAGAGATCGAACTCGGAATGTTCGGTGTGCCCGACAGCGAAGAAAAGCTCACCGCACTGGCCGAGCAGGGGCTCAAGCGAGCGGTGTTCATTCTGTCACAGGGCCCGCGTGACGACGTCATGGCGGACCTCGAACGGTTCGCCCCGTTCATCGACGCCATGCGCGACGCCTGACCTGACGCGCCTCCAGTCCGCACCCGACCGAAGAGCTCATTGTCACACCGAGGTCAGACCGTTAGGGGCGGTCGGTGGAGTTGCGGGCGACGTCGACAGTGGCAACCCAGAGCTTGCCGGTTGCGGTGCCGGCTGCTGCTGACGGGTGTGAGTCTTCGCAGGTGAGGGTGAACAACCGGTTGCCGTCGTCACCTCCCAGCATGCAGGCATATGTGTTGTCCTCAGTCGCCAGCTGATGCGTGATCTCGCCGCCCTCGAGGACCCGCACAACTTGTTTGCCAAGTGCATCGGAGTACCAGATGCCACCGTCGGCATCGATCGTGCACCCGTCGGGCGCAGTGCCCTCGGCCGTGGCCCAGATGCGTCGATTTGCCAACGTGGCGTCATCGTTGATGTCCCACGCGGTGTACTGCCCGCCGAACGACTCGCCAACGATGAGCGTCTTCCCGTGGTCGACGATGACCGAGCCATTCGGGAACATGAGATCCGTGGCGGCGACCTCGACGGATCCGTCGGCTCGTACGAGCGCCAACGAGGCCATGGCGAACTCGTCGCCAGCCTCCATGTCGAAGCCGAAGTTACCGACGTACGCGTTGCCTGCAATGTCCATGACTATGTCGTTGCAATGACCGTTGGCCACGCCGCCGAGGTCGGCATGCTCGACGACGGAACCATCCGATTCGACGCGCATCAGCTTGCGGTCCACCATCGACACGAACACCAATCGCCCGTCAGGCAGCCAGTCAAGCCCAGACGGACGACCGTTGTATTCGACCTCGACGTTGCGGACCCCATCGGCACCGACGGTGGAAATCGTCTGCTGGTAGAAGTCGCTGAACCAGAACTTGCCGTCATGCCAACGCGGCCCTTCGCCGAAGTCGATGCCGTCGATCACCAGTTCCCAGGTCATGGAACCGACAGTACCCCGCTGCTCATCATCGAACCCTCCGGCCTGGACCGACCAGTGGCCATCGAGGGCATCCACAAGCCGCCTCAACAGCGACGAGCCGCGCGTCGCACAGAATCCGTAGGCCACGTCCGGATCGTCGGCCGGATGAAACCACTGCAAAGTCTTGTCGGATTCGAAGGCGATGTCGTGAGACGGTGCGCCAGACGCAGCTTCCGTTCGTGGCTCGGGCGTCGGTGGTCCCGGTCATCGGTGCAGTCTGGCACTTGCCGTAGGGTCCGCTTCATGAAAATCGGCATCAACGGCTCCGGCCGCCTCGCATCACCCGACCTCGACGCGATCGTCGCTGACATCGAACAGAGCGAATCAGATGGCTACACCAGCTACTGGCTCGCGCAGACAGCCCTCGCTGACTCCATCGCACTGCTCGGCATCGCCGGTCGGACGACGTCGGAAATCGAACTCGGCACGGCCGTCGTGCCGACCTGGACACGTCACCCCGAGGTCATGGCTGCCGGGGCGATCACAGCACAGGCAGCATCGAAAGGCCGGCTCGTGTTGGGTATCGGGCTCGCTCACCAGACGACAGTCGAAGACCGATGGGGAATGGCCTGGGAACGCCCGGTCAAGCACATGTCCGAGTACCTCGCGATCCTCGACTCCCTGCTGAACACCGGTACCGCCTCGCTCAAGGGCGAGGTCTGGTCACTCAACCAGCAGGCAGCATTGATGACCGATACGCCGCCGAAAGTGATGATCGCTGCGCTTGGCGAGCAGATGCTCAAGATCGCCGGCAAGCGGACCGACGGAACAATCCTCTGGTGCGTCGGCCCGAAGACGCTCGAAGCACAGATTGTTCCGGTCATCAGCGACGCCGCCGACAGCGCCGGTCGTCCCGCTCCCCGTGTCGTATGCAGCCTTCCGGTCTGCGTCACCGACAACCCGCAGCCAACGCGCGATTTCGTCGGCCAGATGCTCGCCGGTTACGCCGAATTGCCGTCGTACCGGGCCATGCTCGACATCGAAGGCGTACACGGCGTCGAAGAGATCTCGCTGATCGGTGACGAGGCAACGGTCAACGCCGGCCTCGACGCAATCGCAGCCGCAGGCGCCACCGACTTCACCGCCGTGGTCATCCCCGACCGCGACGGCCCGGCACGCTCACTCAACCTCCTCCAGGCCCGCGCGGACTGTCCGACATCGTTGTGACAGAGACCTCACGGGGTCAGAGAACTGCCATGCCGTCCATTTCGCCGAGCGGATCGCTGATCAGTTCGATGCGTTCGCCATCGGGACCAGCGCAGTAGAGCGAGCTGCCACCGACAACGAACATCTCGACGCCAGCCGCTTCGAGTTTCCGCCTCAACCGATCCCAGTTGTCCGGGGAAACCGAAATGGCGAGGTGGTGGTGCCCGCCGAGGACCTCGGCGTACTCCTCGAGCTCCAGACCCGGGAAGTCGAAGAAGGCCAAGGCGTTGCTGTTGCCGATGTCAAAGAAGAAGTGGGTCGATCCCTCGTAATCACGGTTCTCGAACAGTTCGGTCAGCGGGAACTCAAGGAGCCCCTGGTAAAAGTCGATCGTCCGCTCGACGTTGCTGGAGATCAGCGCCTGATGATGCACCCCGCGGGCCGATGACGTCGGCCGATCGGCCGCTGCGCGGAGGTGCTTCTGGCGCATCGCCGCCCACTCGTCGACGCGGTCGGGATGGTCACCGTCATGCGTCGACCCAAAGTGCGGTGATTCGGTTGTCATCGCAACAGTCTTCCGTGGCAAGAGGTGATTCACACGCCCGAGGTCTGAGCGGTTCAGTACATCGAGCCGCTGGATCCCTTGATGTCGTTGCCGCGTGCGCGGTCGAGTTCGGCGTCTATCCCGAGCTTCATCGCCTGAAGATCACCGGTGACGGTGACCATCCGGTAGCCGCGGCCAAGCCGATCGGGAGTCAGCGCACCCGTTGCATGAATACCGGCAACAACCCCGCGTGCGTTGCAGCCTGCAGCGATCGTGTTGAGTGCTTCGAGAAATTCAGGGGCCTCGTCGTGATTGCCCGGTCCGAGGCCCAATGTGATCGAGAGGTCAGACGGACCGACGTAGACCGCGTCGATTCCCGGCACCGCAAGAATGTCGTCGAGATTGCCGACCGCCTCGATCGTCTCGATCATCGGGATACAGGCAACATTGTCTTTTGCCCACTCGAAGTACGGCCGATCGGTCCGCGCTCCGACGAGGGTCGGGCCGCTACTGCGGGCGCCATCAGGCGCGTACCTGCACGCACGGACAGCGGCTTCGGCTTCAGCGACCGTGTTCACCATTGGGATGATGACGCCCTGCGCACCGGCGTCGAGCATCTTGCCGATGATCCCCGGCTCGTTCCATGGCACCCGCACGATCGGCCGCCCACCGCCAAGCAAGACCGCCGGGATCATCGAGACGCAGTCGGAATATTCGACAGCACCGTGCTGCGCATCGATGCAGATGTAGTCGAAGCCTGCTCGCGCCACGGCCTCAGCCGTCACACTGCTGGGCACCGACACCCAGCCTCCGAGCGTCGTTCCACCGTCGTTCCAGATCTGTCGGAGTGTCTCCATTGGCACAGTCTCGCGCCTCCGAGTGCTCAGTTCACCACGCTGGCCGGACGGCCATCGAGCACGGCGAGGGCATTGTCAATCGCGTGCTCGAACAGCCGCCGCCGACCTACCGCTGTCGACGATGCGATATGCGGTGTGATGATCACATTCGACCGCTCGAGGAGCGGGTGCCCGATCGGCAACGGCTCGGGCTCGGTGACGTCCAGCGCAGCACCGGCAACGTGTGCGCTATCGATGGCCGCCACCAGCGCGTCCTGATCGATGAGTGGGCCGCGTGCGCAATTGACCAAATAGACGCCGCGGCGCATCGATGAAATCGACTCGGCGTTGATCATGTGCCGAGTTGCCGGGAGGGACGGGGCATGCAGCGAGATCACGTGGGATGTCGCAAACAATTCGTCGAGCCCGACGAGTTCGACGTCGCCGACCGGACTCTGCTTGATGCCCGGGTCGTTGGCGATCACACGCATCCCGAGGCCGAGTGCGGCGCGGGCTACTCGCACCCCGATCCGGCCGAGCCCGACGAGTCCGAGCGTCGCCCCGTCGAGTTCGAGCGACGTAGCAACTGTGGGGCCGCCCAGCCCTGCTGAAGATCGGGCCTGCTGGATCGGGAGCTGCTTAGTGACGGCGAGGAGCAACATCATGGCGTGCTCAGCCGTCGACACTGTCGGCGAATCAGGCCCGTTGCAGACCACAACGCCCGCTGCACGAGCAGCGTCGAGATCGACGTTGTCGTACCCGATGCCCATGCGCGAAATCACTCGAAGGTCGGGGAACCTCCCGAACCGCTCGGCACCCCAGTGATGACCGATGCCGATCACCGAGGCAGCTTGGCCGACCAACTCGGTGTCGGTGTGCCCGACCAGGCGGGCCCGACCTTCGACGTAGGCGAGGTCCGCGTCGAGGATCGGTCGGTCGAGGTGAAGCGTGTGGATCGCTGTCATAGGTCCCAGGTTGCCAGGCCCGGCTCGTCGACCAGTCAGTCGGGCGCGTCAGATTTCGTATTGGATCGCGTTGCGCGAGCTCACCTTGCCGGAAATGAACTCCTGCACCAGTCCGACATGGTCGGCGTGATCGCGGTAGGTGGCAAAGTCGTCAGCGGACGCGAAGTCGGCCACGACGACGTAGTCGCTGTTCCCGTCAGCGGTACCGACGTTCGGGCCGTAGACATATGACTTAATAACGTCGACCTTGCCAGGCAGCGCGTCGAAAGCAGCAGTCGTCGCCGCGACATGGGCATCACCAATCCCATCGGCCCAGGAGAACATCACAACGTGGCGAAACATGATGCCCATCATGCCTGATCCGCGATCCGTCGCACGGTTCGACTGGCCGCTGACCCGTTAGGGGGTGTCGAGGTGGGCAAGCAGGCCGTCGAGCGCGATGACATAGCTGTGCTTGCCAAAACCTCCAACGACACCGAGGCACACCGCACTGAGCACCGATGTGTGGCGAAACTCTTCGCGGGCGTGCACGTTCGACAAATGTGTCTCGACGACGGGGAGTCCACACGCCGCAATCGCGTCACGCAGTGCAATGCTCGTGTGGGTGTAGGCCCCAGGGTTGAACACAACGCCGTCGGCCCAGGTGCGCGCATCGTGCAGCGCATCGATCAACTCGCCCTCACTGTTCGACTGCGCATCGTGGAGTTCGACATCGCGATCGGCAACGCTCGCATGGAGCTCGGCAAGGATGTCGTCGAGCGTGTCGGCTCCGTACACGTCGGGCTCGCGCGTTCCGAGCAGGTTCAGGTTCGGTCCGTTGAGAACGAGGATCTGGCGCGCCATGGACCAGACACTACGCGCCACCGGTCTGCAGCTGGCGGACGGGTTCTCAGGTACGCGCTGACTCGGTGTGTCCGTCGACGGTCAAGGCCTGGCCACTGATACGCGCGCCAGCCGGCGAGCAGATGAACCGAACCATCGCCGCAATGTCTTGCGGATCGATGAACGTCTGCAGCGACACGGCCTTGGTGAAGCCGGCGCGAATATCAGCAGCCGGCCGGCCGCTCGCCGCCGCCTCGAGATCAACGACACGATCCATGCGTTCGTTGTTCACCGAACCAGGGCAGATCGCGTTGACTCTGATACCGAACTCGCCGAGCTCCATCGCCATCGTCTTCGTCAGGCCAATGACCGCCCACTTCGATGCTGCGTAGGGCGCTCGATACGGGAACCCAAACAGCCCGGCGGTCGACGACAGATTGACAATCGAACCGCTGCGCTGCTGGATGAGGTGCGGGATGACACGCCGACTGGTGAGGAACATGCCGGTGACGTTGACATCGAGTGTCTGACGCCAGGCATCAAGATCGAGGTCTTCAAGGCGCCCACCCGGCCCAGCGATTCCGGCGTTGTTGACAAGTACATCAACACCATCCAACGCCTCGACTGCCTCGTCGATGAAGGCATCAACCGCAACCTCGTCGGAGACGTCAGCAACCACCGCGCGGATACCTGGCCGCTCGGCGCCCATTGTTGCTACCGCATCGGAAGAGACGTCGCAGACAAACACCGATGCACCGGCGTCGGCAAACTCCTCAGCAATCGAGCGCCCGATGCCTGCAGCCCCTGCCGTCACAATTACCCGCAACCCGCTCACCCTCGCATCCATCCCGCTGACTCTAGGTCAGCACGACTCGCCCGGCGCCGGACACGGACCCATTCTCAGATATTGGGTATCATTCTCACTGCATGGTGGCCACGAGCGAACTCGAACGAGCAGTCAACGACCGACTCGCCGAACACGATCTGCGCTACACCGCTGGCCGGCGTGCAATTGTTGAAGGGCTCAAGGCTGCCGATGGGCCGGTCACGCTCCCCGAACTGCTCGACTCCTCGCCCGATCTGGCGCAAAGCTCGGCTTACCGGAATCTGGGCTTACTCGAAGAGGCCGGTGTCGTCCGACGGCTGGTTCACGGCGGCGAGCACGCTCACTTCGAACTCTCCGAATCGCTCACCGAGCACCACCACCACCTGATCTGCGAATCGTGCGGGCTTGTCCGCGACGTCACCCTCGAAACCAAGCTCGAACGCACACTCGACAAGGCCTTTGACACGCTCGCCGAGGCCGAAGGCTTCGTCACGACGCACCACACCGTCGACCTCTACGGCCTCTGCAGCACCTGTCGCTGAGCCGGACACAGTGTGACCGCTAGTGATCGTGGTGGTGATGTTCGTGGTCTTCGTGGTGGACGCCGTCGTCGATGGCCACCACTTCGTCTCCGAGCTGGAGCACCCGCCCGCCGTAGGCCGCGACAAGGTGCTCGGGTGTCAGCGCCTCGGCTGGCGGGCCTGACGAGACGACTCGCCCTTTGACCAGCACGACGTGATCGGAGCGCGCTGCCTCATCGAGATCGTGTGTTGCCACGACAACCGTTCGGCCGGCGGCGCGTTCTTCCTCGATGATTTTACGAATCTGACCGATCGACACGATGTCCAAGCCAGCGACCGGCTCGTCGAGCAAGAGAATGTCTGCTTCTTGGGCGAGTCCCTGCGCAACGAAGACGCGCTGCCGTTGACCACCGGACATTTCGGCAAGGTGCCGTTTGGCCAGGTCGGCGATGTCGAGCCGATCCATGGCTCTATCGATCGCTGCTCGGTCGTTGGCCCGAAGCCGGCCGAACGGGCCGCGCTGCGCCGCGCGACCAAGCGCAACGACCTCGCGAGCTGTCACCAGCAAATGCTCGGAGGCATGTTGCGTCTGCAGGACATACGCGACATCGCCGCCTACATCAATGTCGCCCACAAACGGGAGGACGTGAGCAATGGCGTGAAGCAACGTCGACTTGCCGGAGCCGTTGGGCCCGACCAAGGCCGTGACGCCGTGAGGGATCTCCAGATGATCGACGCGCATCGCTTCCCTCCCCCCACGGCTCACTCGAATGTTGTCGACAGTGATCGCAGGCGCGCTGCCTTTCGCTCGGTCCACACCAGAATCTGGTGAATCAGGGGTTGCCATATTGAGAGTGATTCCCATATCATAGCCTAATGAGAATGATTCTTACTCCTGTTGCCTTATTCGCCGTTGCTCTGAGTGCCTGCGGGTCCAACAGCGACACCGGGCAGGCCGTCCTCCCGTCGGTCGTCGTCACGACGAGCATCGCTGGCGACATGGTCACTGCAGCACTCGGGGACCTCGTCGGCTCCGCACTGACCGTCGACATCATCACGCCCGTTGGCGCCGATGCACACGAGTTCGCTCCGTCGGCCAAGCAGGCCGAGACGATGGAAAACGCCGACCTGCTCGTCGTCAACGGCCTTGGCTACGAGGAGGGCATGACCGACCTGATCGCTAACGCCATGGACGCCGGTGCCGTCACCTTCGTTCTCGGCGGCGCACTCGAGCCGTCGGAGGGTGTCGACCCGCATGTTTGGCTCGACCCGGTGTTGATGTCAGAAGTGTTCGCCACGTTCCCCGAAGCCGTCGCCAGCACGACCGGGGTTCCCATTGCCGACGTCAGCGCGAATACCGCCGCTTACGTTGCCGAACTCGTCGAACTCGACGCGACGATCATCGCTGCGTTCGCAGCCAACCCCGACCTCCAACGCAACTTGGTGACGAGCCACGACGCGCTCAGCCGCTTCGCCGATCGCTACGGATTTACCATCGTCGACACGATCATCCCGTCGGTGAGCACGAGTGCGGGTGCATCGGCCGCCGACCTCGACGGAGTCCTCGAAGCCATTCGCACCAACGACGTCCGCGCAATCTTTTCCGAGACAACGGAATCGGATGCACTGGCGCAGGCAATTTCCGACGAAATCGGGCGCGACGTGCCGGTCATCGAACTGTTCACCGAAAGCCTCGGTGAACCAGGCAACGGCGCAGACACCTACATTGGCATGATGGCGACGAACGCACAACTGATCGCTGACGCACTCAGTTGATGGTTGCCGCATTTTCAGACGTTGTCCTCGATGCTTTCCAGTCGCAGATCTCGCAACGCGCACTGATCGGCGGCCTGCTCGCCGCCACGACCACGGCCCTCGTCGGCACATGGGTTGTAGTGCGCGGCCTGGCCTTCTTCGGCGACGCGCTCGCCCACGGCGTGCTTCCCGGTATCGCACTCGCTGCGATCTGGGGCTTCGATCTGACGCTCGGTGCGCTCGTCAGCGCACTCGTGATGGTGGGCGGCGTCAACTTGGTCAACCGCACCACCCGGCTCTCGGACGACACCGGCATCGGCTTGCTCTTCGTCGGAATGCTCGCACTCGGCGTCGTGATCCTGAGCCGCGAGGCGACCTTCACCGGCGACCTCACCGGCTTCCTGTTCGGCGACGTACTCGGTGTTCGGAGCGATGAGATCCGCCTCGGCATCGTCGCCCTCGTTATTACCGTCATCGGGCTCGTCGCAGGGCACCGCTCGTTCCTCGCGCTCGCGGTCAACCGCGACAAAGCCGAAACACTCGGGTTGAAGCCGGGCTTGGCCCACGCTGCACTACTCACCTTGCTCGCCGTGTCGGTTGTGTCGAGCTTCCGCGTCGTCGGGACCCTGCTCGTCTTCGGGTTCCTCGTCGCTCCCCCAGCCTCCGCTGTCCTGATCGTCAGGCGCATTCCGGTGGCGATGGCTGTTGCCGTGCTCTTCGGGTGGTCATCAGTCGTACTCGGCTTGATCGTCAGCTACCACCACGACACGGCAGCATCAGCAACCATCGCCGGGCTGGCGGTTGCTCAGTTCTTCGTCGTGCTCATGGTCACCGAAACGCAGCATTGGCGACAGCGGCGCCGCGTCGCTGAGCTGGCCTGATCAGCACTGTCTGATCAGCATTCGGGAACACGTACCGACACGTTGATCGCGAGGCCGGCCTGGCTGGTCTCTTTGTAGCGATCGGACATGTCCTCAGCAGTTTCGCGCAGGGTCTTGATCACTTCGGCGAGCGACACGCGCGCGTCTGCCGGGTTGCTCGCCACCGCCAGTTCAGCGGCATTGATTGCCTTGACCGCGCCCATCGTGTTCCGCTCGATACACGGCACCTGGACAAGGCCGCCGACCGGGTCGCAGGTGAGTCCGAGGTGATGTTCCATCGCGATTTCCGCCGCCATCAGAGCCTGCTCGACTGTGCCACCGAGTGCTTCAGCCAGCGCCGCTGCTGCCATCGCGCTCGACACCCCGACTTCAGCCTGACAGCCTCCCATAGCTGCCGAGATCGTGGCGCCCTTCTTGAAGAGCGTGCCGATCTCGCCGGCGACGAGCAGGAAGTCAATGATCCCCGACTCGGTAACCGGCTGCTCCGAGAAGCACACGTGGTACAGCAGCACTGCCGGGATGACGCCCGCTGCACCGTTGGTCGGTGCCGTGACAACTCGGCCAAGGTCGGCGTTCTCTTCGTTCACTGCCATCGCGAACGTGCTGACCCACTGCAGAATCTCGGCGAAGCGGAAATCGCGACTCTGAATCAACTCAACCCATTCGCCTGATGTCGGCGCGTCGTCGCCGCCAAGCAGCCGTCGACTGAGCGGCGCAGCGCGACGCCGGACATCGAGCCCACCTGGCAGCATGCCGTCGGTGTGGCAGCCGCGGTAGACGCCTTCGAGCATCACTGCCCAAATGTCGCGAAGCCCGGTTCGAATTTCGTCGATCGACCTCCACTCCTGTTCGTTGGTCCACACGACATCAGCGATTCGGCAACCGCGGGTGGTGCAGTGCTCCAGCAGGTCGTCTGGACTCTGCGCTGGATGCGGGAGTGCAAGAAAGTTCTTGGCGCCGGGGATCTCGTCGGCGCCCACGACGAACCCGCCGCCGACTGAGTAGTACGACGCCGACCGCGGTTCGCCGGCGATGGTTGCTTCGCAGGTCATGCCGTTCGCGTGCCCCGGCAGCCGAGCATCGATGTGGAAGACGATGTCGTTCGCCATCTCGAATCGCGCGGTGTGGCCAGCAACCAATTCGACCGTTCCCGCGCGGGCAAGACCGTGGACGTGCTCGGTAATCGCCGCGACGTCGACGGTTTCTGGCTCGTAGCCGAGGAGCGCGAGCGCAATCGCCTGGTCGGTGGCGTGGCCTTTACCTGTCAGGGCCAACGACCCGTACAGATGGATGCGAACGTGCTCGACGTCGTGCAGCCCGAGCGACTCCGCTGCCAACTCCTCAGCGAGTTCACCGAGCCATCGCTGGACCGCTCGCCACGGGCCGAGCGTGTGCGAGCTCGACGGGCCAACACCGATTTTGAGCATGTCGAAGACGCTGAGCGACTCGATGGCAGGATCTCGCTGAACAGTGTCCATGACCGCGTGGACTGTACTTGCTGGTTGTCGAGCCGATCGCGACAACCAGACCCACCACCCCCAAAAAAACCCCACCCCCACACCCCCCAGCCGGATTGAACTCGAACCCGCAAACACTTGTATTCTGCAACAATGCCGGCAGATGTAGTGATGGACAAAGATGCCCTGCGCTCCAAGTACCTGGAAGAACGCGACAAGCGGCTCCGGAGTGACGGCAACGAGCAGTACGTCGAGCTCACCGGCCAGTTCGCCAAGTACCTCGAAGATCCGTACGTCGAACCGGCCGAGCGAGAATCGCTGCACGACGATGTCACCTTTGCCTTCATTGGCGGCGGTTTCGCCGGGCTTCTCGCTGGTGCCAAGATGCGCCAGGCCGGCATCGACGACATCCGAATCATCGAAAAGGGCGGCGACTTCGGTGGCACCTGGTACTGGAACCGATACCCCGGCGCCCAGTGCGATACCGCCTCGTTCGTCTACATGCCGCTGCTCGAAGAGACCGGCCACATGCCGAGCGAGAAGTACTGCAAGGGCCCCGAGATCCTCGACCACTGCCGTCGCATCGGCGAGCACTTCGACCTGTACGAGAAAGCGGTCTTCTCTACCGAGGTGACCTCGCTCGATTGGGATGAATCGGCGAGCCGCTGGATCATCAAAACGAACCGCGGCGACGAGATGCGCGCCAAGTTCATTGCCATGGGCACCGGCCCGCTGCACCGTCCAAAGCTCCCCGGTATCGCCGGGATCGACACCTTTGGCGGCCACACCTTCCACACCAGCCGTTGGGACTACGAGTACACGGGCGGCAACCCCGCGGGCGCTCCGCTCGATGGTCTTGCCGACAAGCGGGTTGGCATCATTGGCACGGGTGCCACCTCGGTGCAGTGCATTCCGCACCTTGCCCGCGCTGCGAAAGAACTGTTTGTCTTCCAACGCACACCATCTTCGATTGACGTCCGCAACAACCATTCGATCGACCCGGAGTGGTTCGACACCCTCGAGCCGGGCTGGCAACAGCGCTGGCTGGTCAACTTCACCACCCTGCAGACCGGTGGCTTTGTCGACGAAGACTTGGTGAAAGACGGGTGGACCGACATCAGCAAGCGCATCCGCGACAAGCTGTTCTCCGCTGATCCCCCGGAGTTCACACCGGAGGCGATGGAGCGGGCGTACCACGACAGTGACGACGAGAAAATGACCGAAGTCCGCGCCCGCGTCGACCAGGTCGTCGACGACGAGATCACCGCCGAAAAGTTGAAGCCCTGGTACCGCCAACTATGTAAGCGTCCCTGCTTCCACGACGAGTACCTCCTCGCGTACAACGAGCCGGGCACCCACCTGATCGACACCGACGGCAAGGGCGTCGAACGCATCGACGACACCGGCATCTGGGCCAATGGCGAGCATTACGAACTCGACTGCCTGATCTACGCATCTGGTTTCGAAGTCGGCACCGAGTACGCCCGCCGCTCGGGCTTCGAAACCGTTGGCCGTGACGGCCTGACGTTGAGCGAATACTGGGCTGACGGCATGTCGTCACTCCACGGCATCCACATGCACGGTTTCCCCAACCTCTTCATGGTGCAGCCGACGCACGGCGCCAACCTGATTTCGAACATCCCCCACAACCTCATCGAGCGCGGTAACACGATCGCCGCGATTGTGAAACACGCCAGCGACATCGACGCCGACCGAGTGGAGGTGACTCCCGAAGCCGAAGCAGCTTGGATGGAACGGCTGATCACCGGTGGTCGGCAATTTGCTGGCAACCCCGACTGCACGCCGGGCTATTACAACAACGAAGGCCAAGACGCGGGGCCCGGCGACATGGTCAACCGGCTCGGTTTCCCCGAGGGCCCGACTGCATATTTCGAGTACATCGCCGACTGGCGCTCGTCGGGCGAGTTTGCCGGACTCGAATTCCGCTCCTGACTCGGTTGATCAGGCGTGCTGCAACTCGTGGGCGACAATCGCATCGTGAGTGTTCGCCAGCCGCTGCACGGACCGAGCCGCAAGACGGTCAACCAGTCCGTAACCCCGGGCGACTGACGGCCCAACGAACACAGCGACCAGCACGGTGCCAAAGCCAGCAGGGCCACCGAGAGTAACCCCGGCGATAATCCAGGTCGCCTCGAGCATCGGACGAACAAGTGACTCCGGGCGCCCGACACGGTCAGAGGCAGCACGAGCCAGCAGCTCCCCCGACCCAGCGCCCAAGCCCGAGACGATCAGGGCCCCAGCACCAATACCGATGCCACCGATGGCAACGAGTTGGAATGCGATCCGCACGATCAGCAACGTCGGCGCCTCGAACATTTCGAGAGCGGCGAGGACCGACTGCAGCGCCGGCCCGATCAGGAAGGGCGACAGCAGCGTCCCGAAGCCCGGCCGCCGACCCAGCGCCCATGCACCAAGGATCAGCGATCCCACGGTTGCCCACACGGCAACGGTCAGCGGGAGGCCGGTACGCGCCTGGATCGCACCGATGAACACATCGAGCGGGCCAGGGCCGAGATCGGTCCAGAGCGTCACTGCAACGGACGCCGCAATCAAACAGGAACCCGCAACTAACAGGAGGAGGCGAGTCGAATAGGCGAGCACCCGACGGGGCGGGCCCTTGGAGACCACTGCAGCGACGGCACCGGCGCGCGACCAGGCGCGACGACGAAGCCGCTGACCGATCGTGGTGTGCTGGTCGTTACTCACACAATGAGTATCGGCAGTCCAACGCCTGTACCGGAGGGCAGTTCCGGTGTCTTTCGGCACCGGTGCCGGGGGTCACCATTGCAAACAAAAACGTGCAAGTCTTTCAAAATGACACAGCGAACGATCTTGATCACCGGCGCAGGCTCTGGCTTCGGGAAGGGCGCAGCGATCGAGCTGGCCGCACGGGGACATGCCGTGATCGCCGCGACAGAGACCCGTGAGCAGGCCGATGCGCTCGCGGCCGAACATCCCGAGCTCACGACGATGAAGCTCGACGTCACCTCGTCCAACGACATCGCAGCAACGGCCAACCTCGGCGTTGACGTGCTCATCAACAACGCCGGCATGGGCGTGATGGCCCCGATGATCACTGTGCCGATGGCCAAGGTTCGCGCCATCTTCGATGTCAACGTGTTCGGCATGGTCGAAATGTGCCAGGCCATCGCCCCGGGCATGATCGAGCGTGGCTCGGGCCGCATCATCAACGTGTCGTCGGTTGCGGGCATTCTTGCTTCACCGCTCACGTCGCCGTATTGCATGACCAAGCACGCGGTGGAGGCATTCACGAAGAGCCTGCGTGGCGAACTCGCACCACACGGCGTCGATGTCTGCAAGGTCAACCCGGGCCCGTACAACACGGGCTTCAATGACCGGATGGTCGACGGGATTACCGAGCACATTGCTGCTGGCGACGAGGCGACTCACGCCGCCAACCAGATGGTCCGCGACATCGTCCTGACCGACCAGCTTGACCCGACCGACGTCGTCCTCGCGCTCGCCAACCTCGCCGAGGCCGACGAGACACCAATGGAAACCCTGCTGCCCGAAGGCATCGGCGAGCTGCTGACCGCCATGCTCGAAGCCGAGAGCTGACCGCAGCGTGACGTTGGTCAGACACTGTCGCTGAGATTGCCGCAGCGACACTGGTGATTCGTACACTGACGGCGTGGCAAATCCCTGGTTCGAGTCCATCGCCGTCGCACAGCAGCGCGCCAAGCGTCGCCTGCCGAAGTCGGTGTACGGCGCACTGATCGCTGGCGCAGAAGCTGGGTTGACCAAAGACGACAACGTCGCAGCGTTCAGCGAACTCGGCCTCCGCCCGATTACGGCGGGCCAATCGGCCGAACGGTCGATGGAAACCGAAGTGATGGGCCAGCACCTATCGATGCCGGTCATCATCTCGCCGACCGGTGTTCAGGCCGTACATCCCGACGGCGAAGTCGCGGTCGCTCGAGCCGCTGTGGCGCGCGGCATCCCGATGGGGCTGAGCTCGTTCTCGTCGAAGCCGATGGACGAAGTGATGGCCACCGGGGCTGCGACGTTCTTCCAGATCTATTGGGCCGGCGATCGCGACTCGATGGTTGCTCGAATGGAACGCGCCAAGGTCGCTGGTGCTGTCGGCATGATCCTCACACTCGACTGGTCGTTCGTGCACAGCCGTGACTGGGGCAGCCCGGCAATCCCTGAATCAATCGGCCTGAAAACCATGATCAAGCACGGCCCCGAAGCGATCGTCAAGCCGCGTTGGCTGATCAATTGGCTGAAGTCCGGTGGGATCCCGCAGCTCGGCGCGCCGAACTTTCGCGTGTCGTCAAACGATCCCGTTCCCGGCTTCTTTGACGCCTACGGCACATGGATGGGCACCCCTCCTCCATCGTGGGCCGATGTCGCCTGGCTCCGCGCTCAGTGGGACGGCCACTTCATGGTCAAGGGCATCAACCGAGCCGACGAAGCTCGCAAGGCAGTTGATGCTGGCGCATCGGCGATCTCCGTCTCGACGCACGGCGGCAACAACCTCGATGGCACCCCGGCTCCCATTCGCTGCCTGCCCGAAGTTGTCGCAGCCGTTGGCGACCAGATCGAAGTCGTCATGGACTCCGGCATCCGCCGCGGTTCGGATGTCGTCAAGGCACTGGCGCTCGGCGCCAAGGCCGTGATGATCGGCCGCGCCTATCTGTGGGGTCTCGCTGCCAACGGTCAAGCCGGTGTCGAGAACGTGCTCGACGTGCTCCGTATGGGCATCGACTCGAACCTGATGGGTATGGGGAAGTCGTCGATCAGCGAACTGTCGCCTGACGACCTCGTCATCCCCGACGGCTTCTCACCACCTGTCCGCGACTGACAGCTGAACGGCGCAGGTGCGCCACACTGTCGGCATGACTTCGGTAACGATTGCTGGTGGTGGAATCGGTGGGCTCGTCGCAGCGATGTGCCTCCACGACGCCGGCCACAAGGTCGACGTGTTCGAATCGGTCATCGAGCCGTCCGAGTTGGGCGTCGGCATCAACGTGCTTCCGCACTCGGTGCGCGTGCTCGACGACCTCGGGCTCCTGCCAGCTCTTGATGCCGCCGGAGTTCGAACCGAGGCGCTGGCCTTCTTGTCGCGTGATGGGATCCGGATTTGGGAGGAGCCTCGGGGGCTCGCCGCCGGGAATCCTTGGCCGCAGTTCTCGATCCATCGCGGCAAGTTCCAGATGCTGTTGTGGCAGGCCGCCCTCGACCGACTTGGGCCCGAGCGATTCCACACGGGCATGCGCCTCGCATCGTTCGACCAGCGCGACGATCTGGTTACGGCGACGTTCCGGGATCGTCGTTCGGACATCGATATCGAAGTAGCGAGCGAGGTGCTCGTCGGCGCCGACGGCATCCACTCTGTTGTCCGTCAGCAGCTCCATCCCGATCAGGGTCTCCCCCATCCGTCGGGCCTCGTGTTGTGGCGCGGTGCCGTTCGAGCACCGGCATTCCTTGGCGGTCGCACCATGTTCATGGCCGGAGACGACGGGCAGAAAGCGGTGGTGTACCCAATCAGTGATCCTGATGACGATGGCATGGCGCTGATCAACTGGGTGGCCGAACGGCCGATGGACGTCGACATGGCGACCGTGAGCTGGAATCGTGAAGTCAACCCAGCCTGGGTCGCAGAGAGCTTCACTGACTGGGACTATGGCTGGCTCGACGTCGGCGCACTGATCGCATCGAGTGATGCGGCCTACGAGTTCCCGATGGTCGATCGTCATCCCGTCGATCGCTGGTCGTTCGGGAGGGTCACACTCCTCGGCGACGCGGCCCATCCGATGCGTCCAAACGGCAGCAACGGCTCGAGCCAGGCGATCCTCGACGGCGAGGCCCTGGCTGCTGCGCTGGCTCACACTGACGATGTTTTCGCGGCCCTCACGGCATACGAGTCGACGCGTCTTGAACTCACCACCAAGCTCACCCTGGCCAATCGGCAGGCCGGGCCCGAACGGGTCATGCAGTGGGTGGCTGATCGCTGCGCGGGGGTGTGCACCGATGAGCACACCTGCGTCGACACCGCCGTGCTCGAACGGGAAGCGAACGCCTACAAGCAACTCGCTGGCTTCGACCTCGCCACGCTGCAGGCAATGGCCGAACCCGGCTGAGCAAGAGCAAGGGCCCCGAGAGCGCAGCGATTTCGGCGAAGCCGCCGCTCCTCGCTAGAGGAGCACAATCGTCATGGACTGGCTCGCAGTTCCGAGCAGCTGGCCTGCCTCGCTCCACATCAGGCAACTGCTGTTGGCGAAACCATTTCCGACGAACTCGACCTGGTTGTCGCAGAGCACCCAGTCGGTGTCGGCAGGAGCTGCGTCGGCGTAGCGGATGGTGTTGTCGAGGCTGGACAGGTTCGTGACCCGCCCCATTGCATTGCCAACGACCGATGGCGCGTAGTCGGCAATGATCGCCAGAGCTGCTGCATCGACGCGGACGCCGGGCATCCGCACCCAGACCAGCGAACGGTTGTCGCCGGTTGCCTCGCCGACGCCGGAGAAGCCGAACATCCCGCGCGCCATCTTGACCTCGACATGGTCATGCAGCGACGCGTAGTCGAAGTGTCGTTCGGGGTCGACCGAGTCGGCAGGCGACAGGCAGTCGGGCATTGTGTCCCACACGCCGCGCAGCTTCTCGGGCCGCTCGCCCACGGCGCCAAGCACATTGACGATCTCGTTGCCCTCGGATGTGGCCTGCAGCCTGCACTGGGTGACGCTCCGGCCGATGGCAGGAGTGGCGACGTCGAGGTGCATCTCCGATGGGTTGTAGAGCGTGGCGATGTACTGCGCTGTGGCCCACACAGCCGGCTTACCCGTGTGCGCTTCCATCGCTGCGACGCCAGCCGCGAGGCCAACACCGCCGAACAGCGAGCCGCGCCCTCCACCAACCGCTCGGTCGGTAATCGGTACGCGGTATCCCCCAGCTCCCTGACCCACTTCGGTTATTCCGAGGAACTCAAATGTCGACTGTCTACTCACGCCTCGGGAAGCTACTGGCCCTCCCACCAGCCCCACCCACCCAGCCCTCCCACCAGCCCCACCCACCAAAGGCGTGAGGTAGGTGCGCATGTGGTGCGCACCTACCTCACGCCTTGGCAGCACAGGAGGACTCGTAGCGACGACACACCCGAGGCCATGCTGTCACCATGCCGACAACGTCATCGATGAATGTGGCTGACGCGGTGCGCGATGCCGACCTCCGGGTGTTGACCATGTGTTTGTTCCAGATCACCGGCGACCAGAAGTGGCTCGAGGCCCCGTACCTCCCACGGCGCGACGTCCGACTGATCGCACCGGAAGACGCCGGTTTCAGCGACGACATCGCCGACGAAATCCGTGCTGCCGCCGTTCATGCCATCGCCCTCGAGCCGGCCATTGCGGACCCCGGTGACGAGCTAATGGTCGAGATGATGAGCGTGTGCCTCGGCGAACCCATCCCCGCCGAATACGCGCCGATGATGCGCGAAGAAATGGGATTTCTCTCGCGCGACGTCGAGTGGCCCGCAGAGGCTGAGCGGCCATCCGTGCTCGTCGTAGGCGCCGGAGCAAGCGGCATCATCATGGGTGTTCGCCTCGACCGACTCGGCATCGATTACGACATCGTCGAGCGCAGCACGAGCGTCGGCGGCGTCTGGCGCGACAACATCTATCCGGGGGCCGGCGTCGACACGCCAAACCACGCCTACTCGTTTTCGTTTGCGAAGCCGAATCGCTGGTCGCGCTACTTCTCACCTCGGGCCGACCTCCATGACTATCTGCAGCGCAACGCAGACGAGTTCGGGGTCACGCCGAAGGTGCAGTTCGAGACCGAGGTGATCGGGGCACAGTGGAGCGACGACGCCGGCGAGTGGTCCGTCGAGCTGCAAACGCCGACCGGGCGCGAAACACGGCAGTATCGAGTACTGATCAGCGCGATCGGCCAGCTCAACGTTCCCAAGCCTCCACCGGTGCCGGGCCTAGAGAGCTTCCAGGGGCCAATATTCCATTCATCGCATTGGCCTGCCGATCTCGATGTCACCGGCAAGCGAGTGGCCGTGATCGGCACCGGCGCGTCGTCGATGCAGATCGTCCCGGCAATCGCTGACCAGGTCGCCGAGCTCACCGTGTACCAGCGCACAGCACAGTGGGCGCGGCCGGTTCCGCGCTATCACGACCCGATCCCCGACGGGTCGCAGTGGCTCTTCGAACATATGCCCTTCTATGCATCGTGGTTCCGTTTCGTCATGCTCTGGCGCTACGGCGACGGCCTTCTCCCACTGTTGCAGCGCGACCCTGATTGGAAGTTGCCGCATTCGATCAACCGCGCCAACGAGCGCCATCGGCAGCAGATGGAAGAGCACCTGCGGTCCGAACTCGACGGGCGGCCCGACCTGATCGACAAGTGCCTGCCGACCTACCCGCCCTACGGGAAACGAATTCTGCTCGACAACGGCTGGTTCGCCACGGTCCGCAAACCGAATGTCGAGCTCGTCGTCGAGGCGGTCGATCACCTCGACGCGTCCGGCGTCGTGGCCGGCGGCGAGCACCGCGAGCATGACATCGTCATCATGGCCAACGGCTTCGAGGTGTTCCAGTCGGCGAGCCGACTCGGTCTGATCGGCCGCGACGGCGTCAATCTGGCCGACCTGTGGGCGAACGACGATCCGTACGCCTACCTCGGCATCACCGTGGCCGACTTCCCGAACTTCTTCATGATGCAGGGCCCCACCACGGGCCTCGGTCACGGCGGAAGCGCCATCTTCCAGGCCGAGTGCCATGCCCGACACATCACTGCCTGCCTGGCTGAAACCGCCAAAGTCGGTGGCACATCGATCGAAGTTCACTCCGAGCCGATGTTTGCGTACAACGACGCGTTCGATGCCGCCCATGAGCAGCTGATCTGGAGTACTCCGGGCCTGCGCAACTGGTATCGCAACGAGGCCGGGCGAGTCGTCGTGATCATGCCGTGGCGCCTCGTTGACTACTGGCAAATGACCCACGACCCGGACCTCGACCACTTCGCAATCAACTAATTGTGGCGACCGGTCACACTGTGCCTGGCACAGTGTGACCGCTACGACGCGAGGCGGTCCGACCTGCAACAATCGGCCGCTATGACGATGACGTTCCAAGAGGCCTGCGCGGCCGTCTGTGCACCCGGTTCGATGTTCGAGATCCAAGAGACCGAGGTGCTGGGCCAGACCAGCAAAGTCTTTGCTGGCACACCCCCGAACATCCGGTCGCTCTTCGAACTCGCTGCGCTGCGCACCGACGAATTCATCATCTTTGAAAACGAGCGCTGGACAATGCCGCAGGTCCTCAAACTGGCGGGCCAGATCGGCCACCTCCTTGTCAACGGACTCGGTGTTACGAAGGGCGATCGCGTCGCAATCGCAATGCGCAACTACCCCGAGTGGATTGCTGCGTTCGTCGCGATCAGCTCGGTCGGGGCGGTCGTCGTGCCGATGAACGCCTGGTGGGTCACCGACGAACTGGTCTTTGCTCTCGAGGACTCCGGTTCCAAGGTCGTTATCGCTGACGCGGAACGACTGCAACGCATGCAAGACGCAGCGCCGGGAGCCATTGATGCCAAGGTCATCGTGGCCAGGGCAACCGGCGAACTCCCAGACGGCGTGTTGAACCTCGACGAGGCGGTGGCTCAATTGGACGACGCCACCATGCCCGACGCCGATATCGACCCTGACGATGACATGACGATCCTCTACACCTCGGGCACCACTGGCCGACCGAAGGGTGCTGTTTCGACGCACCGCGCCGTGCTCAGCGCACTGATCGCCTTCGCTGCGCGTGCTGCCGTGGGTGCCGTCCGCGAGCCCGAAGACCCAGCCACCGTCGAAGAGGGCGGGGCCCCGCAAACCGCGTTCATGCTCTGTGTGCCGCTATTCCATGTCACTGGCCTCGTCCCCGTGATGCTCGGATCTTTCGTCAGCGGCGCCAAGCTCGTCATGACCTACAAGTGGGAGCCGAACCGTGCCCTCGAACTCATCGAACAAGAGCGCGTGACCAACTTCGTCGGCGTACCAACAATGAGCTGGGACCTGCTCGAAGCCGAGACCTTCGCCGAGCGCGACACTTCGTCGCTGCGTTCCGTCGGCGGCGGTGGCGCTCCCATGCCGCCCGAACTCGTCAAGCGCATCGACGAGAACTTTCAGCGCGGCCGCCCTGGCCTCGGCTACGGCATGACCGAGACCAACGCCTACGGACCGCAGAACGCAGGCGACGACTTCGTCAACAACCCGAAGTCGACCGGCCGACCGGTTCCGATCATGGACGTCAAAGTCACCGATCTTGAGGGTAACGACCTGGCGGTTGGCGAGACCGGTGAGATCTGGTTCCGCAGCCCATCACTGATCCGTGGCTACTGGAACCGTCCCGAAGCAACCGCCGAGACCATCGTCGACGGCTGGCTCCGCTCCGGCGACATCGGCCGTCTCGACAACGAAGGCTTCGTGTACGTCAGCGACCGAGCGAAAGACATGATCCTGCGCGGCGGCGAGAACATCTACTGCGCAGAAGTCGAAGCAACGATCTACGAACATCCGGCCGTCTACGAGGCAGCCGTGTACGGCATCCCCAACGAACGATTGGGCGAAGAACTTGCCTGCCACGTGATGGTCAAGGGAGGCGTGACGCTCGACGCGGGCGACCTCCAGAAGTTTGTCGGCGAGCGCCTGGCCAAGTTCAAGGTTCCAACGGTGATCACGATCGTCAACGAGTCGTTGCCGCGCAACGCAAGCGGAAAAATCTTGAAGCGTGATCTGCGCGACGCACTGATCGCCAACTCCTAGAGCGTTCCGGCGTCGAGTGCCGCGAGCACGTCAACGGCCCGTTCGCGAACGGCTTCGAGGTCGCTTAACCGTCGCATCCCGGCGACTTGGCGGGCCATCCGGTGGTTCCCAACGAGGTGCTTTTCGTTGCGCGCAATGAAGTCCCAGTAGAGCGTCGTGAACGGACATGCGTCGTCGCCGGTGCGCTTCTTCGGGTCGAATCGACACCCTTTGCAGGAGTCGCTCATCTTGTTGATGTAGGCACCACCGGATGCATATGGCTTGGTGGCCATCAGCCCGCCGTCGGCGTAGAGCGCCATGCCAATCACGTTCGGCAGCATCACCCACTCGGCGCCGTCGACGAAGTTCGCCCACATCCAGTCGGTCATTGCCCACGGGTCGACGCCTGCTGTCAACGCCAGGTTGCCGAGCACCATCAGCCTTTCGATGTGATGGGCATAGCCGTGATCGTGCACATGGCGCACCGTGTTCGCAACACACTTCATGTCGGTGTCGGCGTCACCGGTGAACACCGGCGGAACCGGCCGGTCGGCCTGCAGCGCGTTGCGTGATCGATAGTCGGGCATCCAGAGCCAGTAGACGCACCAGACGTACTCCCGCCAGCCGATTACCTGTCGGACGAACCCCTCGACCGAGTTGAGTGGCAGGTTTCGTTCCCGGCATGCCTGTTCGACGGCATCGACAACTTCGACAGGGTGCAGCAGGCCGATGTTCATCGACGTCGAGAGCACCGAGTGGGCCATTTTCCACTCGGCTGCAAGCATCGCGTCTTCGTGCGGGCCGAACGGTTCGAGACCGGTAAGAACGAACTCGTCAAGCCGTGTCAGCGCTTGCTCGCGTGTCACGGGCCAGGTGCCGTCAGGGTCGCTTCCCCACAGGTCGCTCGGTAGATCTGCGAGCACTGCCTGGTCGATGTCGTCGAGCTCGAAGCGAGTGATCTCGGGCCAGGCTCGGCCGTCTTTCGGTGGCTTCTTGCGGTTGTCGTGGTCGAAGTTCCACTGGCCACCGAGGGGTTGGTCGCCGTCCATCAGCACGTGATGCTCGGTTCGCTGCCAGCGATAAAAGTCTTCCATCTTGAAGCTTTTTCGCGAAGCCTGCCATTCAGCGAACTCGTCGTAGTGGCAGAAGAACTGGTCGTTTCGAATCGTCTCGACGCCGTGGCGTTCGAGCATGGCTTTGCCGTCCCAGCTCATTGGCTCCATGGCAATCACCCGCTCAACATCGAAGTCGTTGCGGTGGGCGGCGAGCCCCGCCGGCAGCGTCGCCGCCGTGCGTTCGTCGACCTCGAACCCGTCGGCACGCAGTTCGCGAGCGAAGTGGCGCATTGCGCTGATCACCAGGTGAGCGCGTTGGCGGTGCCAGCGTTTGGACCCGAGCTTCAGATCGCTCTCGACCATGAGGACCCGACAGTCGCCTGGCTGCATGCCCGCAAGCGCACCCTGACGATTCAACTGGTCGCCGAGGACCCACACCGTCGGGAGTTCAGAAGGCACTACTGGGCAGATCCTTGGCGCCACTTTCGAGAGCGTCGCAAATAACGCTCGCCACATGGGCTGGCGTCAGTCCCTCCGGCATCTTCGGCGACATACCTTCGATCGGCCGGTCGGCCAACCCCGTTTCGGTGTGCGGCGGTCGGGCGTCGATCACACGAATCTTGGAGCGGCGCGCTTCGCGTGCAAGTGCTTCGTCGAACGACTTGACCGCGGCCTTCGATGCTCCGTACGCCGCCATCCCAGGAAGGTTCTGTTCGGCAATCACACCCGAAATGTTGACGATGGCGCCACCTTCTTGCACATGTGGGAGTGCGGCGGTGGCGAGCATGATCGGGATGAACGTGTTGGTGAGGAACAGTTCTTCCATTGCGTCGGACGAGAGGTCGGCAACGGTGCCAAACGCAACGACGCCGACCGCATTCACGACGACGTCAAGCTTGCCGCCATGGTCGACAGCAGCGGCAACGGCGAGCTGACAGGCGTCGGGAGTCCGAAGATCGAGCGCAACAGAGTGTCCGCCGAGTGCCGCCAGACGCTCCTGGTTGCGTGCCACCGAGGTGACAGTTGCGCCGCGCCGTTCAAACTCGGCGGCGAGCGCTGTACCAAGGCCACCTGAGGCACCGGCGAGAAGAACTGATTGACCGGAAAGCAACATACCTTTGAGCTTCCCACGGGCCAGCGAGGCGTGCTCGACTCGGCGGCAAGTCCCGTTGTGACAACTAACGCAGCTGCCCGAGGATCTGCCGGTAGGCGTCGGCGTCGTCAGCGTTGTTGACGGGGATGGAGAATTCGATCCGGTCCAACCGATCGGCAAAACGCTCATTCAGCTTGTCGGCAATGCCGTCGTACGTAGCGATGGTGGCCACGGTGTGCAACATCTCGTCATGCACCAAGCCGGGGAGGTCGTCCCAGCGTTGCGCACGTGACAGCGTCGACGCCTCACGCGCTATCTCACCCCAGCCATGGACTTCGAATGCCCGGCGGTACGAAGGCGTCGACAGGTAGAACGCGACGCGCGCACGGACCGTGTCGATCACTTTCTCGAGCCGTTGCTCGTCTGGTGCGGTGCCGATTAACGGCTTGAGACAGACCTCGACGTCGTTGAGGTTGCGACCCGTGCGGGCGGCGCCGCGAATGACATTGGGGAGCACCTCGTCGTCGATGTATTTGGCGGTGCACACCGGGTGGAGCCGGATGCCATCAGCTACTTCGCCGGCAACGGCGCACATGTTCGGCCCAATCGCGGCGACGTGGATCGGGATGTCGGGATGGTCGATTGGGCCTGGGTCAAACAGCGGCACCATCACGTCAAGGTTGTAGTGCTGGCTTTCGAACTTCAGCGGTTCGCCGGTTTGCCATGTGTTCCAGACAGCGCGCATAGCGTTGACGTAGTCACGCATCCACGGTGCTGGCGCATGCCACTCCAGGCCGTAGCGGCGCTGGATGTGGGCACGGACCTGCGTGCCGAGCCCGAGCATGAAGCGACCGTTCGACAGCTTCTGTAGCGACCAGGCCGACATCGCCGTCGCTGTCGGGCTTCGCGGAAACGCCATGGCGACCGATGTACCGAGTTGAACTCGTTCAGTCGTCATTGCTCCGAGCGCAAGGAGTTGATACGGGTCGTCTTTGGTCTCTTCCACAAGCACGGCGCCGACCCCAACGTCTTCGGCGACCTTGGCCAACCGGGCGAAGTCGCGAATGTCGAGCGGGGTGTCGGGCTCGCGTAGACCCGGGTCGAGCTTGCCGAGTGGGAGCAGCGTTTCGATCAGCATGAGCACGTCAGTCGCATCATCCCAAAACGATATGCAACCCCGACACCCCGGAACGACACGAACGTCGCCAGCGGCCGTCGCGAGATCGACGCGACAGGCATGCTCCTCACACCGGGCTTTGTCGATATTCATACTCACTACGACAGCCAGGCCACTTGGGACGGAGAGCTCGAGCCTTCGACACCGCATGGCGTCACGACGCTGATGATGGGAAACTGCGGAGTGGACTTCGCCCCGGCCAAGCCCGATGAGCACGACTTCTTGATCGACTTGACGGAAGGTTTCCCAGACGTTCCCGGTGCGGCGCTCAGCGAAGGCATCTCCTGTGACTGGGAAACGTTCACCGATTACCTCGACGTACTCGAGCGACGGGAATATGTCGCAGACATCGGCGCCATGATTGCCCATGGCCCGGTGCGCGTGTACGTGATGGCCAGCGCGGCGCCAACAACGAAGCAGCCACCTCGGACGACATCGACGAAATGGCCGCGATCGTCGGCGAGACAGTCGACGCCGGTGCCATCGGATTTTCTACGACCCGGACGACTGCAAAGAGCTGATGGAGCGCTCAAAGGCTGCCCAAGATGCTGGTCACCAGGTGGTCCCGCAGGTCGCAGGCCGCTCGTTCGGAATCCTCATCTGCTTGTCAACCAAGCACTGCTTCAAGGACATGCCCAGCTTTGCGCCACTGCGCAACATGTCGTTCGCCAAACAGCCCGAAGCAATGGGCGACGCCGATCTCCAGGCCCGGCTGATCAGGGAGTCAAAGGCCTCGATGCACATCTTGCGTGAGACGCAGCCGATGGTCGCCCAAGTCGTCAACGGTTTCGATCGGCAACCCCTGCCCGGCGATCCCGTCGACTACGAGCCGACCCCGGATCGAGCGATCACTACACTTGCCTCCGTCAACGGCGTCGAACCCATCGAGGAGTTCTACGAGCAACTCTGTGAACGCAACGGCGCAGCGATCTTGACGATGCCGTTCCTCTGCTCCGCCCACCGCAATGGTGACGCGCTCTACGAAATGCTGACGCGCTGGGCACGCGACCGCACCCGCGGCCCGAAGCTCCCACTCCAGTCAGTGGTCAAGAAGATGACTGCCGACGCTGCTGCACTGTGCGGGCTCACCGATCGAGGCGTGCTTGAAGTCGGCAAGTGCGCTGACGTCATCACTCGCGAGCACGACCAGTTCACTGGCGCTCGCCCGGGCGCCTCATCCATTTGTAACCGGTCGCATTACGACTGGCGAAGTGTGACCGCGATTACCCTCACCAGTTCTGTTGGAGTTGTTGCGACTACGCCACGATCAGGAGCACAATGGAAGCCATGGACCACAGGCTTGGGATTGATCCGAATGCATTGACCGTCGTCGCAGATATTCAACGGCACCAGGTCGCCCAATCGGTGTTGGAAGTTGAGCTTGACGCCGTCGTCTTGATGGACGACGCCGGTTCGGTGGTCGAATGGAACCTGGCTGCCATGGAATTGTTCGGTTGGACACGCGAGGAAGCCATTGGGATACAGCTCACTGAGCTGATCATCCCCCAAGAGCTCCGCGACGCTCACCAGACCCGAATGGCACACTACTTGGCCACTGGGGGGGAAGTTCCGGCACCCCACACACGGCTGACGTTGCCAGCACAGCGCCGGAGCGGTACACAGTTCATCGTTGAGTTAACGATTTCAACCTCGGCAAGCAACGAAGGTCCCCTGTTCACGGCTTTGCTGCGTGATATCGCCGAGCTCGTCGAAGCCCCTGACGCCGCAAACCAATCCGAGCAGCGATTCGCATCGCTCGTCGCCAATATCACCGGTCTCATCACCTTGAGGTGGGAGGACGGCACGTGGGTGTCCTCGACTGGCGCAGGCCTCCGACTGCTCGGGTATGAGCCGGGCTTCGAGCTCAAGGGCGGCATTCCAAGCTTGTTACACCCCGATGATGTGGGCATCGCAGATAAAGCGCTGGCGGAGGCAATAGCAGGCACCCTGACCTCGTCAGACCCTATCGATCTGCGAGTACGCGCAGCCAACGGGGCGTTGCACGTGTTCGAGACGGTCTTTAAGAACCTGACAGACGATCCGAGTGTCGACGGGCTGGTGGTCACGAGCCGGGACGTCACGAACGAGCGAGCCCGTGGGGTTGCGAAAGACATCGAGGCTCTGATTTCCTGGCGCGACCACGCTGACGTGGGTGTGGTCGTCGCAAACTCTCATCATGAAATCGTCTGGGCCAATCAAACCTTCTGCTCCATTATCGGCTCCACCGAAGACGCAAATTACCTGATCGGACAACCGACGTCGATATTGCAAACCTTCGCGGACGCCATGTTCGCCGATCCCGAGGCGTTTGCGGTGGAGACCGAGAGGCAATTGATTCGCCGCGCTCTCGTCATGGGCGAGGAGATCGCGCTGGCGGATGGCCGCACGCTTCAACGCGATTACATTCCAATCGGGGCGATATCCGAAAGGGTAGATCACTTTTGGCTGTACGCCGACATCAGCCAAAAGAAGGAGCTCGATCTGACACGCTGGCGTCTGTTGGAAGTCGAACGCGGGCTCCGAGGGAAAGCCGAGGAGCAGGCCAGGATCCTGCAGGGGGTCGCCGACCTCAGGACCGAACTCGTTGCAATGGTGTCGCACGAGCTGCGGACCCCGCTGACATCAATCGTCAGCTTCGCCGATCTCCTTCTCAACGACGATGAACCGATGAGCGAGACAGAGCAGAAGGAGTTCCTCACCGTTATCGACCGGAACGCCAAACGGCTCATCCGCGTCGTCGACGACCTGCTTCTGCTCGGACAACTCGAGTCGGGCGTCGCATTACTCCAACCTACGGTATTGCCAGTGGACCAGATCGTCGAATGGGCTGTGGAGTCGGCCACCCACCTGTCAAACGCCGCTGGTGTTGCGATCAGGACCTCGATCGAACCGGGCCCTGCCCTTCACGCAGACAGCAACCGACTCGGACAAGTTCTTGACAACCTGCTTTCGAATGCCATCAAATTCTCAGACGGCGGCGGAAACGTCGAGGTGACAGCGCGTCACCACCGGGATAGATGGGTATTTGCAGTCGTCGATGATGGGGTCGGAATTTCTGAGGCCGACCAGGAGCAACTCTTCGATTCGTTCTTCCGGGCATCCGGGACCGCTCAGTCCACACCCGGCACCGGCCTCGGCCTCGCCATCTGCAGAGCGATCGTCGAGCTGCACGGTGGAACGATCACCGTAGAGAGCCAGCAAGATTATGGCACTCGCTTCGAGTTCGTGATCCCGGACGAACGCGAGATGACACAGTGACTGATTCGGCAACCATCCTGATGATCGAGGACGAAGCAGACATACGGCTGACGCTTTCGGTGTTGTTGCGTCGCGCTGGTCTCCAGGTACTCGAGGCTGCCGACGGCCGTTCTGGCCTCCGACTGCTTCACGAACGCCAACCGGACTGTGTCATCGTCGACATTGGCCTCCCCGACATCGACGGCTGGCAGGTACTCGGGCGGATCCGTGACGTAACCGACGTTCCAGTCATGATTCTCACCGCCCGACACCTCGAGGCCGAGAAGGTCCGGGGACTGCAGGCAGGAGCAGACGATTACCTGACCAAGCCATTCGGCAACCTGGAGTTGATTGCGCGAGTGCGTGCGCTTCTGCGCCGGGCCCGTTCGACCGGGCCAGTCGACGTGTATGTAGACGAACTGCTCGTCGTCGATCCGGCAAGCCATCGGGTCGCGGTCGAAGGCCGCGAGGTCAAACTCACAGAGATCGAATTCTGGTTGCTCCATGGGCTCATCAGGTCCGCACCCCAAGTGCTCAGCCCAGTGCAGCTTCTCGAGATGGCCTGGAGCGACCCCACCGGCACCGGACCGGACCGGGTCAAATACGTGGTCCATCGACTGCGCCGCAAGATGGGCTTTGTGAACGCCGAGACTTCCCCGATCAGAGCGGTGCGCGGTGTCGGGTACACGTACATCCGGCCCCACTGAACCCAGACTTGCTGAAACCGATCTGCAACCGAAGCCACAACCAGCGGGCAACTTGGGTCGTTCATAGTTAGAGGTTGCAAACGCTTTTAGAAGGATGAACCCATCCCCCTCGGCAAACTCGGTGCATGATGGTTGTCGGTAGGACACTGGTCAGCCAGCCACGTAGATAAGGAGCATGGAACTGCTCCTGATATCTGATCAGGCCGCCGCGAGTTCCTGAGGGACCCCCGAGGCTGGACGGGGCGACGCTGTCAGCGGCGAGTGGGCGCTACTGCGCTATCGAGACGTCAGCGGGTGCGACAAGTTGCCGGTAGCGAGCGACAGTACCGCGAGCACTTCGGCGTCGATCGCTGTGCGCCGCCTCGGCGCTCATTCGGTAGTCGGACTTGGGGTGTGAGGAGGATCCACGCGAGACCTTGACGATTTCCTGGAGCGCGTCATCGTCGAACGCCACACCGAGGTCCTCCGCGGGCAAGCGAAGCGCCTCGGCCGACTGTTCGGCCGTTAGGGACCCGATCAGTGGCAACGCGAACAAACGCTCGACGAAGGACTTGGCCTCACCGGCAAGGCCAGACAGCTGGGGTAGGCCGGCGCCGACATCGACCATGGGCGGAGCAGCCGACAGCTGCGAGTCGAGCCTCGAACGGTGTGATGCGCACCGCCGATTGTGTTACGTGGCGGGTCCGTGCTCGCGCCACGTTCTATGATGATCGTTGATGAGCACCGCCGAGTCGATCAGAGTCCTCGTGATCGAGGACGCCCCGGAATTCCGCACGATGCTCGCCGCCGTGCTCGGCAAGGAAGGGTGGTCGGTCACGCTGGCCGAAGATGGTGAAACCGGTTTGCAACGGGCGGAATCCGATGACCCGACTGTGGTGGTGCTCGACCTCGGCTTTCCTGGGATCGACGGCGTAGAGGTCTGTCGCCGTCTCCGGGTGTTCAGTGATGCCTATGTGGTGATGCTGACCGCCCGAGATGACGAAGTGGACCGGCTCGTCGGTTTGGCGGTCGGGGCCGATGACTATATGAGTAAGCCGTTCAGCGGCCGCGAGCTCGTCGCCCGCATCCACGCGATGCTGCGCCGCCCCCGAGAGGGGCTCGGCAACGCCAAGCCGGATGCCCGGCGCGTGTTCGGCGATCTCGAGATTGATCTGCCTGCGCGCGAGGTCAAGCTCGATGGCGTCGAGATGAATCTCACAAGGATCGAGTTCGATCTCCTCGCCACACTGTCGGAACGCCCCGAGATGGTGTTTACCCGTGACATTCTTCTTGGCCAGGTCTGGGGCCCGATGTGGGTTGGCGACGGCCACGTGGTCGATGTTCATATCGCAAACCTCCGCCGCAAAATCGATCTCGACGGGCGATCCCACATCAAAACCATGCGGGGTATCGGCTATCGCCTCAACGCCGAGCTGCGCTGATTCTCAGCCTGGCGGCGCAATCCGAAGCTCGAACCAGACTCGCGTGCCGCCCATCTCGTTGGTTTCAGCCGCCATTCTGCCGCCCAACGCTCCGGCGATGCGGGCCGCGAGGGCAAGTCCCAAACCCGACCCATCGGCTCGGCGTGTGGTCGGATCCTCCGCCGGATCCAGGGCTGCCGGTGTCACGTCGCTGCTGAAGGTCGACACCATCCCTGGTCCCGAATCGTCGACGGTAAGACGGACGAATTCTCCGCGTGGCTCAGAAGAAAGGATCACTGAGCCGCTGTCGGCATGGGTGACGGCGTTGCCGAGCAACTCGTCGAGCGCTCGATGGGCTTCATCGGCAGCGATGACGCGACAACCCCTGGGCGTGTGGATCTCTGCGGCCAGGAGTTGTCCGGCCCGCACGCAGCGGTCACGCCAGCGATCCGCAGCCGCGACCACCATGTCCTCGGCATCGATCGGCTTCGCTTCGGCTTCCAGGTCGACCGACTCGAGCTGGACCACCCGCAGCGTCCGCTCGAACAGCCGGTCGAGTCGTTTGGCCGACAGCTGTGCCGACGCGAGCCAACTTCGCCCCTGGGTGTCGTCGATCTCGCCGGCTAGCAGCTCGAGATTCCCGGTGATCCCATTGAGTGGCGTGCGCACTTCGTGACTGATGTGGGCAAGAAATGCGCCCCTCGCGTTGCTCGCCGCTTCGGCCCGCCGTGTGGCGCGCTCGAGCTCTATGGTGCGTGCCGCGATGCGGCGATCGAGCGACTGATTCGCGTCGTAAAGCGCCCGTATCCCCTCTTCCGCGATTTGTTCGACATCGGTCCGGGCCTGTCGCTCCCTTTTGAGTCGACGCTCGAGGCGCGTCACCCGGTCGTCGGTTTCGCTCATTGTGGCGCGAGGCCGACTCGGACGCGGAACCGCGCTTCTTCCGCCGATAGCCCGGTGCGGTCGGCGGTGGTGACCTCGACTGGCTGTTTGAAGAGGTCACCGCAACCGACCATCAGGCCCTCGGCCAGGGCATCGAGTCGGCGCGTTGATCAGTACACCACGAGAAGCTCCTCGTCGGGTCCCTCGGTAAAGGTGAAGACGGGAGGAATTGCATCGGGGTAAATCATCCGTACCTCGGGGTGGATGATCTCGTTGACCGACAAGAGAAACGTCCGGGCGTCGTGTCCGTCGACCATCGATGCCGGAATCCGTGATGCCAGTTTCGGCAATGCCAGCCGCCCGACCAGGCGCCACACATCGTCCATTCCCTGATTGGTCGCGGCCGCTACTTCGGTCACGATGGAGACGAGTTCGTCCTCGCCGTAGTTGCCGAGCGCCGTGTAGGCACCGTCGAGCCCGGCGGACTCGAGAAGGTCGTCCCATGTGTCGGCATCGAACAAGTCGACGACGATCTCTTCGACGGTGGTGAAGATGACGCCCTTCATTGCGGACTCCTTCGGTCGGGCGAGATGACTCGGCTGAGCGCCGTGGTCAATTCGCCTTTCGTGGCGGTGATGAGTTCGTCCAGCGGACCGGCGAGCTCGGGGAAGTCCAACGCTCCGTCGGCGACGCGGCCTTCAATATCGTGCATGAGTTCCCGCAGCGGCTCTGCGCCCACGATCGCGCTGGTCGACTTGAGCGTGTGCGCGACCCGACGCACTCCGTCGGCGTCTCCGCCTTCGGCGGCCTCTCGCAGCGCAGCGCGGCGCCGATCGAGCTCACCGAGGTAGGTGTCAACAAGGGTTGCGACAAGGTCCGGATCATCGAGATCAGCGAGCAAGCGGGCCAGCGTCTGCTCGGTGGCCGAGGTTGTGGGTTCGTCGGCGCTGGCATTTGGAGTGGGACGTTGAAGATGCTCGCGAATCACGCCGGCCAGGTCATTGAGTGTGACGGGCTTGACGACGAACCCGTCCATGCCGGCATCGATGCACCGCTCGGCATCGCCGGTCATCGCTCGAGCGGTGACGCCCACGATCGGGATCCGGCCGGCGCCGATTGTTGCCTCGCGCGCTCGCCAGCGACGCGTGGTCTCGAGTCCGTCGATGTCGGGGAGTTGCAAGTCCATCTGCACGAGGTCGAACTGCTCGGCCTCGAGCGCCCGCAGCGCGTCGATTCCGGTTGGGGCGATCCGGTGTGTGCATCCGAGGCGTTCGAGCTGAGCGGCGGCCAGCAACTGGTTTATCGGGTTGTCCTCTACTACCAGAACGTAGGGTGAATCGTCGATATCGCTCACGCTGATAACCGCCGCCGCTTCGGGACTAGTAAGTCCGTCGTCCGCTTCGAGGGGCAACACGACAGAGAAGACCGACCCTTGCCAGGCGTGGACTCGACCGCGAGTGACCCGCCCATCATCTCGACGAGGTCGCGGGTGATGTTCAGGCCCAGGCCTGTTCCCGGAGTGTCGTGATGCGCCCGGCCAAACGGCTCGAAGATCAGCTTCAGGTCGCTCGGGGCGATTCCGTTTCCGGTGTCGCAGACCTCGAATTTCACCGTGCCGACCTCTGATGTCACTCGCATGGTCAGCGAACCCTCGTCGGTGAACTTGACGGCGTTGTCGGCCAAGTTTGTGAGGATCTGGCGGATACGTCCGGCGTCGCCCTGCACGTTGCTCTCGGAGAGCCCGATGACGTCGAGCTCCAGCACGATGTCTTTGCTGCGGGCCCGATGCCCGACGAGTGCCGCGACATCTTCGAGGCATGCGGCAAGATCGAACGGTTCGTTGCGGAGCTCCATACGTCCGGCCTCGAGGCGGGAGAGATCGAGCAGGTCGTCGACAAGGAGTCGGAGCGAGTCAGCTCCGTGTTGGATTGCCTCCGCGAAGGCCCGGTGTTCGTCGTCGAGATCGGCATATCCGGGTAGTTCCGCCAGGCCATGGATTGCGTGGAGCGGTGTGCGCAGATAGCGACTGACCCGGGCGACGATCTGGGACTTCGCCGCGGAGGCGCCCTGCATCTGCGCCAACGAGGACATTTGTTCGGTGAGGTCCTCGATGACTCCAACAAAGTAACTCGTTGTGCCGGTTTCGTCTCGTGGCGCAGTGGCTGTCAACCGACCCCAGAAGACCGTTCCGTCGGCCCTGACATAGCGCTTGTCGACGACGATCCGTTCGCGGCTTCCGTCGCAGAGGCCCGAGAAGTAGGCCGATGTCCGGTCGAGATCGTCCGCATGGGTGATGTCCTCGACCTCGATGGGCCCCTCGCCGGTGCGAAACAGATCGCGAAATGCCTGGTCGTCGGCCACCTGGCGACCCTCGAGGTCCAGTAGCGAGTAGGCGACCGGCGCCTGCTGAAACGCCGCTGAACAGGCGAAGTCCGATGCAGAGATCATGCGAGCTTATGGCATGGCGTCGAGATGATCACCTGTGCATGATGGCAGCCCTGGGCTGCTCATTCGCAAACCAGGACGTGAGCTCCAGCTCGCGCCGCGCCACCGGATCCGTGGGGAAGACAACGTGAAGGTCGCCGCCCTGACGTTGTGCACGGCGAGCCGCGCTCACGAGCGCAGAGACGGCGGCCAAATGAAGCCCGCGAACCTGCGTAAGGTCGACGGTGACGGCCGGGCGGAGTCGGTCGGTGGCTTCATGGAGTTGCACCCGTAAGTCGAGTGCGGCCATGGGGTCGAGCACCCCGGTAACAGTGATGCGTTCCATCAGGCCGCCGTCCCGAGATCGAGCAGCAGGTCATCGCACAGTTCGACCGGGAGGCCGGACAACTCAATGCCGAGTCGGAGCGCAAGACTCATGTTGGTGAGGGTGACCTCGCCGCCGACGATCCCGAACGCCTCACGCAGTTCCTGGAGAAGGCCGAGTCCGGCGTTGTCGATATGTTCGACACGGGATCCGTCGAGGCTCACGTGGTGGGCGATGTCGGTGAAGGGAGCAAGGAGGTCGAGTAGCGGTGCAACCATGTGGACATCGAAGCGTGGGGGCAGGGTCACGACCGTTTCGACGGTGGTGATATGCAGTGTGCCGGGTGGGTGGATTGCCGTGGGCATGAGAGTCCTTGGGGGCGGATGGGCTTGATCTAGTGCAGCGTCGCGGGTCAGGTTCAAGGCCTCGTGGGCGCAACATCAAGATCTGATCAAGATGCGAGGCGCAGGGCGCGGCCGACATGCAGGTCGCAGATGTCGGCGAGCGGCAGACCGATTGCTGCGGCGTAGTTTTGGCGCCCGAGTTCGCGCCGGTGTTCACCGTCTTCGAGCACGGCAGCGATCGCATCGGCGAGCGAGTCGGGTTCTCCCGGCTCGAATGGCTCGGCCGCATATCCCTCGTGTTGGATGAGTTCGAGGAGATCGCCGAGTCGAGGCGCGATCACCGCTCGGGCGTAGCAGCCCGCCTGGTGGAGCGGCCCGCTGCTGCCGGTGGTCGCGGTGTAGGGAAAGACCACCGCCGACGCCGATTCGAACAGGTCGGCGATGTCCGTCTCGTGGACGTAGCCGGTGAATCGCACGCCGGGAAGGTCTGCGTAGTCGAGCGCCGCGCTCTCGAGGTAGCCAGCGGCTCCAGGATTATCGGTGCCGGCGATGACCACCTCGACATCGTCGAATCCGCCGCGGTCCAAAAGGATGCGGTGAGCGTCGAGTAGGTCCTCGATCCGTTTGTACGTGCCGAACTTACCGAAGGCGAGGATGCGACGACGACCGTCGACGGTCTCATCGGCCGGAGCCAACGGGGTCTCAAACGTACCGTGGGGGGTAAGGCTCACATTTTGGGCGCCGTAGGATTCGCGCAAGGTTTCCACGAACGACGGCATCGTAGTGGCGACCCAATCGGCCCGCAGGACGACCTTCGTCATCACTCGACCGAGGGCGGACAACGCCCTGAGACGGGCGGGGGAATTGCCGTATCCGGCGGCGGAGAGATCGACCTTCTCGACGATGTTGTGCAAAAGGACCATGGTGCGCACGCCGCGTAGGCGGAGCAACGCGGGCATACACAGGCCGAGGGCAGCTGGCACCCGACGAATTCCGAATGACGAAAAGTGGGCGTTAAACAAGACGACGTCGGGCCGAGTGCGACCGACCGCTCGCCATAGTCGCCATGGTGTGGACCACGAGTCGAACCGCCATGCGGCGACGACGCAGTAGGCATCGCTCGATTCCGGTAGGCCATCGCGATCATCGGCCAGCACGATGAGCTCGCTGACTTCGGGCTTGTCGGCAAGGTGTCGCACGAGGTGATGGCCGTACTCGGTGAGGGTGGCGGTGGACGGTGGGAGGGCAGTGACCACGGCGAGACGCAGACCGCGCTCAAGCGTCGCGTCGCCCCGAGCGGGGCGAACTCTCGGATACCGACCGATGAGGGCCTGAAGACGGATACGAACCACATCGACGAGGAAGTTGAGCGCCGTACGGAAGGGATCGACCGTCGATCCGGGAGCATCGATCCAGCGGATCGGCACCTCGTGGATGGAGAAGTCGAGACGGCGGGCCAGGAAAAGGATCTCGGCATCGAAAGAGAAACCGTCGACGCGCTGGACGGAGAACAAAGCCATCGCCGCATCGCGACGGAAGAGTTTGAAGCCGCACTGCGTGTCAGCGAGATCGAGTCCGAGGCCAAGGCGGGTGACCTTGCGGGCACCCCAGCTCGTCAACCTGCGGATCGTCGACTTCTCGGCTTCCTCGCTGCCGACCGTTCCCCGCGAGCCGATCACGACATCGGCGGAGTCGGCGGCATCGATGATCGCGTCGATCTCTCTGATCGGTGTCGATAGATCTGCGTCGCTGAACAGGATCAGACGACCGCCCGAGGCGGCGACGCCGGCGCGGACTGCGGCACCTTTGCCCCGGTTGATGCCGGGGGCCAACACGATGACATTACGCATGCCCATGTTGCGCACCAGGTCGGGTGTGCCGTCCGTCGAACCGTCGTCAGACACGATGATTTCGAACGATTCGGGTCGTATGGCGAGGTGGGCGACGATCGACGCAATGGTCGGAACGATGCGGGCTGATTCGTTGTAGGTGGGGATGACGATGGTGAGATCGGGGTTGAGTGGCACCGGCTGATCTCGCCATGTGATGTAGGAGGAGTAGCTCATGGGCCTGAAGGTAGAGAGTCGACATCTGGTCACTGCCGAGCGAAGTTCAAGCCTTGATCAAGCTTCCTCTTTGGGTTCGATGCGGGCCCGCCAGCGGACCACGAGGAAGCTGGCCATGACGAGGAGCCCTGTTGCCGCGAGGTGACCGAATCGATCGCCCAGCCCGTCGGGGCTCGGCGGGGCCAACTCCTCGAGACCGAAGAGTTCGAGGAGTTGGTCGTTGGTGAGATCGGCATGGGGGCCGTTCGCGACGGGGTCGAGATATGAGTTGCGGGAGACGTAGCGAACGGGGTGGATATCGGAGCAATCGAGATCATCGAGGCTTTCCACGAGCTGAACTTCGTCGGGTAGCTGCATGTCGACGTACTCGTCTTCAGGAACAAGAGCGAGGCCTTCGATCAACATCGGGTTCTCATCGAGCTTGTCGAACACCATCTGATGGGCGCCTGCCTCGGCATCGACCACGCCGAGATCGAAATAGGAATAGCGGAAGTTGACCGGCACGAGATCATCAGGAATCCGGCCTTCGAGTTCTTCGACAGTGAACGCCGAAACATCAATCGGCTGGCGATCGGGCTCGTAGACGTCGTCGACGGAGAAAATCTTGAGGGAGTCCTCGGGAGAGCGGAGTTCGTGTTGTTCGTCGAGTCCGAGGGTCGGTGCCGTCACCTCGACATTGTTGCCCGGCGCCGCGCCACGTAGGAGCACGCGGTAGCGCCCGTCTTCGGGAGCGGTCACGGTGAACGTTTCCCTGGTCGGGCGGGGCGCGCCGACGAAGCTGCCCTGGAACGTGCCGAAGATCCCCGGCGTGATCATCTGGTTGCGATTCCACTTGGTGTCGGAAAAGAAGAGAAACAGACGGAACATCGGTGAGAGGTAGTAGTTGCTCGACACGATGTCGGGGTTGAACGCGAAGATCTTTGAGTTCGGCAGGGCAAAGGCCTCATCGTTCTCGCTCAGCCAGAGATCGATAGCCGCCGACGCAGGATCCTCAGCCAGCAGATGGACAGGCGTGCCGTCCGTCGGGGTCTCGTAGTTGTACACGTAGCGGAAGTCGTAACAACGGCTGAGCTCAAGTCGAGCGAAGATCGCATCAAGGTAGCTATTCCAACTGGTGTCGAACAGTAAGATCTCTCGCTCTTCCTCACGGGGGTCGGTGAGCTGGTAGAGCACGAAACTGTCGTTCTCCATGATGGTTTCGACGAATTCGGGCTGCGCTTCGAGCTGTTCTCGAAGATACGTCTCGATGTCGGGCAGGTACTCGGCTCCAACTCCCCGGTTGTCCTCGATCTGCTTGTTGAGCACGATGTAGGTGAGGTCGATGTCGCGGGCGATGTTGATCCACCAGTCCTGGCGGTAATACAGACCGCGCAGGAGCAGGAAGAACTCGAACTTGTTTTCCGTGTCGCCGGTGAGCCCGTAGTAGAAGCTCGGCTGATCCAGGTAGTAGATGTAGAACTTGTCAATGAAATTGTGGGGGTTGCCCTGCGAGTCGATCACGAGCTTCGACGTCTCGGTCGGCGGCAGAACCACCGTCTTTCCCTTTGGCAACTCGTCGAGCTCGTCCTTGATCTCCTTCAGATCGTCGACGGGATAGGGCGAGGCGAAGTCTTGGAAATTCCCAGATGTGAAGACCTCCCGATAGGGAGGGTTCGACAGGAACGGGAGGAAGAACACCGAGCCGAGTGCGATGGACACCGCTATGACCGTGGAGGTTCCGGCGATGGCTCGAGTGCGGCCGGGCTGATTGCTCGGCCCGGTGACTATGCCGTGGGCCCAGTCGATCGCCCGGATCAAGGGCAACGACATCAGGAGTGGTCCGAGCATGAACAGGATGAGCTGGAAGCGGTGGGGAAACCGCAGCACCTGGACGATGGCGCTCGAGATTGTGAGCGTCATGTCACCCACCGGGGAGTCGGTGGCGTAAAGCGTTCGAGTCATCGCAGCCAGCGAGCGATGGAAGGTCGGGACCCACGACGGGTCCGCGTAGCCGACCGTCGCCCAGATCGCGAAGCTCACGTTTACGTACATCACGCTGAGCAGCTGCCGGTGAGGTCGTGACGGAAAGAGTGAATTCCTCAGGCCCGGCACCAGCAGGGGTGACAGGACCAGCACCATGTAGAGGATGTTGCTGACCCGCGGTGTCTTGGCGAGATAGTCACCGAACTGGATCTTGTCCATGATCCCGGCGAGGTCCCAGGAGAACACGTGGATCAGCGACACCGACACGTCCTTAATGAAGTAGTAGTCGCCAGGAACGGTCTGGGCGAGATCGCCCACGCCACGAAGCGCGACGAACTTCACGAAGATCGCGTAGGGCACAAGAGCGATGACGAGCAGCAGGGCGAACGCGGTGACACAGCGCCCGGTGATCGTGTTGGAGAGGCGGATGTAGCGGTTCCACAGCGCGCCACGAGTGGGCCGCCGCAGGAGTTGGCCGGGCCGGAGTGAGCGCAGGCGCCCGAAGCCGCCCTCGCGGATCCACTTCGATAACTCGCCGAGAGCAAGGGTCGTGACCGTGACGGCCATGAAGAGCCCGAAGAGCACCAAATAGTGGACCGCGGGGTTGAGAAGAGTGGTCACGCAGGCCAGGACCACCCGGCGCCGCCAGCGGGCCTCGCGGAAGAGGATCGCGTCGAGCATCACGAGAGCCGACACGGTGAAGAGACAGAGGCCGAGCACGAGTGTGTAGAAGTGGGTGATTTTGGCGTAGATCGTGATGAGGTAGATGAGGGCCGTCGGGAAGGCCGTTCCTGCGTAGATCGCGACCCGGGACAGCTGAGTAAACACTCGGGCGATGAACCATGAAGTGATGAGGTACGCCGACCACACGATCGCGGGGAGCATGAACAGGAGGGCGAACGGAAGCACCTTGTAGTGGCGCACCCAGGTGGTCAAGAACGAGTAGCGAACCCGAAATTCGTAGCCGTTAGTGAGCTCCGAGAAGTCGCCCTTCGCCTGATCGAAAAGCTGCGACTGAGGGTTAAAGAAGGGTACGAGTTCGGAGCCGCTGATCACGGTGCTGCCGTTCAGGATCCCGCCGAGTCCAAACAGGACATCGCGGAAGATGTACAGCGCTGCGGCCTGGTAGACGAGGCCGACCAGGAGCGCGATACGCCGGTGGGTGTGCTCGACGCCGCGGAGGCATTTCATCGTGCGTCCGCCGCGAACCCCGCAGCTGACCAGCTGCTGCTCGGCGCAGCAATCCAGGCCCGTACCGCCATGGCATACGCATCCAAGTCGCGGCGCCGTGACGCCGCCGCCGTCTGCAGCCGGCCACCCTCGTCGGGGCAGGCGCCGAGAGTGCTCACCGCGGCGGCTAGTGCCAGCGGGTCGAGGTATTGATCAACCGGAAAGGAGACCGGAGCGAGTCCGAGCCCGTCAGCCAGTTCGGTGACCTTGATGTTGTACGGGAGGGGGACGACCGGCGTGCCAAGAATCGTCGAGATCACGACGGCGTGGAGGCGTTCGGCGACGACCACGTCGGCCTGCGCAATGATCCGGGCGACATCGTGGTGATCGGCGACTGGCTCGAAACGGCAGCGCAAACCCTGATCGGTGACGAAGTCCTCGAGAACGGCGAGATCGTGGTCGTCCTTGAAGCCGCTCTGCATTGGCAGGGCGACGAGTTCGAGCCCGGACCGCTGGTCGACTTCGCGAAGTGCGGTTCCGACGCGGTCGAGGAACACCCGCCAGGCGTCCTCGTCCTCGACGTCGTGGTTGAGGCTGAGTGCCACTCGAAGAGGTTCGGCGGACTCACGGGGTCGGTTGCCGCTCGCCTCGAACCATTCCGGGGCATTTGCAAACACGACATCAGGCATCTCGACGAGCCGGGAGCGGCGCACACCGAGTTCGAGGCAGGTTGTCCAGGAGGCCTGGTCTCGGACAGAGATGAGTGTCGCCTGACGCAGGATCAGGGCAGCCAGAAACCGGCCGCGACGGCTACTCACCGGACCGACACCGATGTTGCTCATCAGCATCGGCGTGCGAGTGAACCAGCGGGCCGTGGTCATCAGAACGAGCACCATCAGGAGCACCGAGGTCCGCCTACGTCCGGTGGCCGGGGTGAGCTCCTTCACGATGCTGCCCCCGGCGAAGAACAACACGTCGGCCCGGCGAATGCGACGCAGTAGACCGAGCCGTTCGGCGGCGGTGTCGAAGATGTCGACGTCGTAGGCCGGGTCGAGGGCCGCGGCAGTGGCAACCGGGTCATAGGAGTTGATCTCGTAGTCGTGCTCGGATCCGAGCATGCTCAGGAACGTGGAGAGTAGGAGTTCATCACCGATATTCTGCTGGCCGTGGGTGCCGAGAAGGAGGATGCGACGACTCATGACGACACCTCCGTCGGTCGCAGGGATCGACGGGCTTGTACCGCTACGAGAACAGCAGCGACTCCGATCCTGATGTCGAGCACGGCCGGCACGTCGTGAGCCGCGGCGATGACCGTCGCGGCCTGCAGCACACCGGCTGCCACCATGATGTGGGCCGCTCGGCAGCCGCCGGCAGCTACATCAACGGCAGCGAGCAGGTGAGCGATGGCCAGAAGAGCCGTGGCGAGGACATAGGGGCCGACGAGTTCGGCAGCGACCGACTCGTCGCCGGCGCCGAGGGCCTGCACGATGCCATCGGCGAATCCCCAAGCGATGGTGGTGGCGAGGATGCCGAGCGCGCTGAGCCCCAGCACGGCCCGCACGACGATGCGCCGTGACCCGGCCGTGTGTGGTGCCGCGGCCACAACCGGGAACACCGTGTTGGTGATCGCTGCGGCGACGAAGTGAAAGGCTCGACCGGCCAGGGCCGCGAGGGCGAACGCACCGGCGGCCTCGGGGACAAAGCCATACTTCACGATCAGTAGGTCGGCGTTGGCGAGCACGATCTGACCGGCTAACAGAGCAGCCGTGGCCGCGATCGGCGCAACGTTGCCCATGGTTGGAGTCGCTGGAGCCCCAGTGGTGTGACGACTCAACGCGATGGCAAACAACGATGCGATTGCGAGCGATACCGAGATGCCGATGGCCGACGCCCCCGCGCCGACACCGAGCTGAAGAGCGATGACGGTGGCGAGGAGACGGAGGGTGCCTTCCACAGCAAAGGTCGCAGCGAGGGTGACGAAACGCAGACGTCCTTGGAGGGTGCCCCGCTCGACGGCGAGCACCATCTGGAAAGGAAGTCCGAGGGCCAGCAGTGTGAAGATCAAGGATCCGTCGGTCTTGAAGAGATCAGCGAATAACGGAGCGGCGAGTCCAAGGGCGAGTGCAGCTGCGGCACCGACCCTCAGCCCGAATCGCCGAGTTGTCGCCGCGGCACCGGTCGAGGCAACTCGCTGTGCGGTGACCAGCTGCACGATTGCGGCCAATCCGGTCGTCGCGAGCATGAAAGTGACGGCCAGCGCGGCGTCGCCGAAGCCCGCAGCATCGAGACTGCGGGCCAGAGTGGCGTTTGTGGCGTAGTTCGCGAGGCCGGTGAACAGTCCGGCCGCGGTGAGTACCATCCCGCCGCGGGCGAGCGATTGGGTCGGCGATGGACCGGGTGCGGTCGTGGTTGAACTGGGGGACATCCTGGCTCCGTTGGGGGGCTGCCAGGCCAGCGTGGATGAGCGCCCTGAAGAGGGCGTCTCGTCAAGCTCAAGTTCGCGTCAAGAGACGCGAACCGCGTGGGCGCGCCGAGCCATGGCGCGGGCGAGGCCGAGTCATGGTCTGACCCGTCACATCGACAGGCTTTCCGGTCCGCTATCGATGAGGATCCGACTCATACCCGACTGCCGAACGCGTCACTCAGACCTCGCTGAAGACTGGCTTCGTCTTCCCGATCCGGACGTAGATCTCCTCAGGGATGACGTCCGGGTCGCGGTAAACATGGCGCACACAAGGTTCCCCCGGTCGTTCCGATGGGAACTCGACGCTCGTCAGTCGGCCCGTCGTTTCGACGGCTTGAATCTCGTTGTTCACCGAGCAGTGCGCGCAGTAGACCCACATGGAGTCGCGACCGAAGGTCCGGGGACCGGATTCGGTGAGGGTGAGGAGGCCGTCGTAGGCGCCGCTGTCGACGAGCCAGCCACCACTACCGCAGCGAAAGGACATGACGATGTTCTCGTCGTCTTCGGAGAGTTCGACGCCGGCACCGTTGGCGAGCATCGCTCGGGCGACCACTTTGGCCCGTACCTCGGCGGGCACCGACCACCAGTCGTGCTCGGGCGTGGCCCGGTCAGCCAGGTTCCGTTCGCCGAACTGTCGGAGCGCGGCCTCGACTGCCGCCTCGCCCTCGGTCTCGCCAATCCATGACAGCAACTCGGCGATCCACCGAATCGAGTACTGCTTCAGCTCCCGCGCCAGGCGCTCAGCCCGATCAAGCTGGTCTTGAGCGAGCGCCAAATCACCCTCGTCGATCGCCTGACGGGCCTGCGCGTGATGCGATTCCCAGTCGGTAACTGCCTCGGCGTTTCCGTCAACATCACAAACTGCTCGAGGTAGGTGTTGTACGTGAGACTCCACGCCGGAGCGTTGGCGACCGAAGTGCAGGGTTCACCGGGCTCAGCACCCGGTGTGCACGGGTCGACAAACCCGTATTCGAAGCCGCTGCCATCCCACGCCCGCCACGAGGATGGGTCGCTCAGGCCATCCGTGCGCAGGAGACACCGTCCGACGACGTTGCGTTCCCCTTGGTGGATGTCGACCTGAGCGAGCATGTAGAAGAAGTTGTCGTCGAGGTGTTGCACGATGTTGCTCGGCTGCCACAGACGCACCGACCCGCTATCGGGCTCATAGGGGTGTGAGGAGGATCCACGCGGAATCCTGAGTCGACTCGCTGAGATGGTGCAACGCGGCGCGGACACTCCCCGATTTCCGCGCATCACAACGCAATCGTCTCAAAACCTCGAACCCAACGTTTTTGGAACGATCGGCCGATGGAACCCAAGCTCACGAGAGAGATAACGCCTGGTTCAGTCGGGGAGTGTTGCTTGATCCCGACGCCACCGAACTGGATGAAGCGATTCGTCGGCTACGAGTACATCACTGCCCAGGCAGCCGCCCGTCGCAGCCAGAACGTTCTCGGGGCCATGGCCTGCCTGGCCGGCGGCGCTCAGCTGCACACTCGCGCGAACCTCGAAGCAATCGGTGGCCAGATCGACACAAGCTCTTTGGCTGAGGACACCTTCACCACATTCAAGACCCAACTAGCAGGCAATCGGGTTGTGTTTGATGGCAACGCCACCGTCTGGGCCGAGGAGCCTGACAACATTGACGGGCTTTGGAAGCAGCGGCTTCGCTGGGGACGCGGGAATGTTCAGGTTTCCTTCCGCTACAAGCACATGTGGTTCCGCCCCAGTCCCGATCATGGCCTGGGGAGTTACAGCTCCGGCCTCTTTTGGTTCTGCTTGTTTCTGCTCCCCATTTTCAAAATTGTCGCTTCAGCTAGCCTTGTAGCGCTCTTCTTCATCGACTTCCCGCTCTCGTGGGCGGCGTTCAAGATGCTCTGGATCACCAACGCCATCGGCTATATCTTCATCACGAGCTTCACGCTCATGATCGACCCAGAGACAGCTCGCAACACTTGGCGGGAAGCCGTCACTTTCCCCGGCCTGATCTCTCTAGCAATTATCCACTACACCTTATTTCCCCGGTTCTTTAAGTGGGCGTTGCTCGAAGTATTGGAGTTGGTGCACATCCCGGCCAGCGGTCCAGTGCTTCGCTCGATCATCCTGTTCATTTACTTCTGGCTAGCGGCATCGATGCTCGCGGCTTGGGCAGCCAAAGTGGTCGAGTCGCGACGCCGATTACGATGGCTCAGCCCCCCTCTCGTGTACATCTCCGGGTACGGCCCATTGCTGTGCGCAATCATGTTCACCTCTTACATCAAAGAAGCTCGCGGCGCCGAGATGACCTGGGACAAGACCGAGAAGACCGGAAAGGTCGCAATGCCATGAGCGCCGACCACCTCCTCATCCGACTGGCTGACGGCCGAACCGCGGGCGAAGTTCACGATGAAGAAGTGGCTGCCGACCAACGGCTTGAATGGGGTCTCCTGGTCAAAGAGATCATTTCGATCTGCATCGTCGTCGCCGTGCTCGTTGTCCGTCATCTCTGGTTTGTTTGAGAGGTCGCAAAGCCCGGCTCCCGCCCAAATTGTCCGCAATTTTGTCCGCCTGAAAAGTTAACGATCTGACCATGGAGCCAACGTCGAACGCGGGTGGCGAACGGCCGGTGATCGTCATGGTTGCCTCAAACGTTTTTTGGGAGCTCGGAGAACGGCAGGACCTTGTCTTGATTCGGTTCCTTCGGCAGCCCAAGCACTCGCTCACCAATAATGTTCCTCTGGATCTGGTCGGTTCCACCGTAGATCGGTGGAGCCTGCGCATAGAGCGCAGGGCCGGTGACCATGCCCAGCAGCGGGTTGCCTATTGCCTCGTTGAGCGACTCGCGTTGGGCATCGGTGTAGGCGTGCAACATGCCGTTCGCCCCAACGATCCCGAGGCCCAGGTCGCGAGTCAGGCGCACCATGTCGCTCATCTGCAGCTTCGAGATATTGGCCATTCCGGGAATGTCATTGCCTTGCTGTCGCATCGCCTTCAAGCGCTGGGCGTTGAGGCCGCCGATGATGTTCATCGTGTGGAGACGCATGAGGTCTTGGCGAACGTGCGGATCGTTGATTTTTCCGGCTGTCTTGGCGAAGTCGAACAACACCGACCGATTCGGGCGGGTTGCTTTGGCCCGAGGGGCCTTCTTGTTTGGATCGCTCGGCCTGACGAGGTCTCCGGCCCGACGATCGAGTTGGCCGGCGATAGTGCCTGGCATGCCGCCCGCTGCTCCTCCCGAGCCGCCTGAGCCGAGGCCGGCGCGCTCAGCCTGCAGGGTGGTGTTCGTGGCAGCCCAACCGTTGTTCACATCGCCAATCACCGCATCGACGGGAACTCGGGCATCAGTGAGAAACACCTCGTTGAACATCGCGTGCCCGGTCATCTCGTACAGCGGGCGGATGTCGACCTCGGGCTGATGCATGTCGATCGCCATCCAGCTGATGCCCTTGTGCTTCGGCACGTCGACGTTGGTGCGAGCAATCAACATGCCCATGTCTGCCGTCTGGCCGAGGGATGTCCACACCTTCTGCCCATTGATGATCCACTCGTCGCCATCACGTTCGGCTCGCGTGCTCAGCCCGGCGAGGTCAGAACCTGCACCAGGTTCGCTAAACAGTTGACACCAAGCTTGCTGGCCGGTGACGATGTCGCGCACGTACAGGTCGAGGCCGTACGCCTCGACGGGAAGTAGCGGTGAGGACCATCCTGCAAGGCCGAG
>ERZ889217.24-NODE-24-length-87297-cov-10.695857_pt1 | contig 87297 bp, 80 predicted proteins | sample MGYA00521098_ERZ889217 | MGnify/ENA primary metagenome ERZ889217 (study PRJEB32303, sample SAMEA104408613) | aquatic metagenome | biome: Brackish water; feature: Pelagic; material: water | place: Baltic Sea | collected 2014-06-10T22:04:00 | depth 2,362 m ... | reverse complement strand
CCTTCATGCTCTCCACCGGCCAGGGTGACAGCAACGAACTGCAGACGCGCTTTTCATCAAGTTTAAATTTGAACTTCTGAGCTTGGTGATTAGTTTCAGCTGCTGATGTTTTTTCGTCATTCCAACACCCGCCAAAAATTCGCACTTCACGCGGCGGCTTTGTTTTTAGCCGCTGTTCCGCTCCACGCCGCACCGCCCGTTCTCCCCGCGCCAGTCACCCATTCCGCACCAGCAACCACGGCAGGCGGCTTTCGTTCGGATAACTCGAACGCCCCTGCCGCTCCGGCGGTTTCTGCCGATCGTTCTGGTGAAGCTTCGATCCCGACTTTGATGGCCGGGGAGGGAGACTATGTTTTGGCAGCGGGGGATACGCTGGATCTGATGGTTTACAAGGAGCCGGATTTGAATATGCGCTCCAAAATTGCGCGGGACGGGCGGGTGCAATTGCCCCTTCTGGGAGAGGTGGCAGTCGCTGGAAAAACCGTTCGCGAGGCGCAAGATTACATTAGGTCACTCCTCAACGCCGATTACCTAGTTGATCCACAGGTTTATTTGAATATTGCCTCTTACACCCAGCGAAAGATCACGCTGATTGGCCAAGTCGTGCGCCCGGGAAGTTACGAACTTCAAGGCAATGAATCGCTCGGAATTTTGGAGGCGATCGGCATGGCGGGGGGCTTCACTCGCATCGCTGATAGCAAAAATGTCACGATCAAGCGAATTGTGGGCGGCAAGCCAGACACCATCAAAGTCAATACCAAGAGACTCGAGGATGCCGATGGCGGAAGTTTCGAAGTCCTCCCCGGAGACATCATCACCGTCGGCGAAAGTTGGTATTGAGACGCCTAAAAAAATTTTAAGAAACCAGGATGAGCAAAGACCCAGCTAATACAAAAAATCCAATCCATAATGTTACGGATGCCATTGACTGGCGGGAGTATTTCCATGCCGTGGTGGATCGGTTGTGGTTGGTGATTCTCAGCATGGTGCTAGCGGGAATCTATGCCGCTTACAGCCTCTCGACGGTGCAGACCGTTTATCGAGCGCGCTCGGTGCTATTTATCGAACAAGAGCAGGCAAAAATCATCAAAGCGGAACAAGTCCGTGACGAAGCCATTCGAAGCGTGGACATGATCAATACCGTCGTAGATCTCTTAAGGAGTTACACTTTTACACAACGAGTGGCTATTTGGCTCAAGCTCGATCAGGACCCGCGTTTCCTCTCCGCCGCTGGCATCCCGGCCCGCGATGCCAACATCGATCGGGTGAGTGCTGCATTGAACGCCATGGTGACGTCGGTATTCCGACCGCAAACGCGCCTTATTGATGTCGTCATCACAAGCTCGGATCCTAACCTGTCGGTGAAATTGGCAAACGGCTTCGCCGATGAATACATTCGTTATGTCAACGAGCGGCGTTCCGATGCCTCGAAGTCCGCGACACAGTTCCTGCTCGAAGAGCGTGATCGCCTCCAGGAAAAAATGCGGATTTCGGAGGAAAAAATGCAGGCCTTCCGCGAGCGCGAAAGGGCTGCTTCGATCGAAAACATGCTCGCGACAGCTCAGGGGCAACTTTCCGAAATCAATGCCAATCTGGCTCAAATCCAGCAACGCATTCGCCAGATTGATAGCGATTTGGCTGTGATCAAAGCCAACCAAGGGAGTGTTGACCAACTCCTCGCCCTTACCAGCGTCGCCTCCGAACCCAAGGTGGTTCAACTTAGCGAATCCATTCGGGCTCGGGAGCGCGAACTCGACCTGATTTCCAATCGCTACCGCGCCAAGCACCCGACTTATGTCCAAATCAAAACACAAATTGATTTGACCCAGAGAGATTTGAATAAAGTGCTCTTTGGTGCCACGGGCTTATTGGAGAACACACGCAATCGGTTGCTCTTGCAGGAGCAAGAATTGAACTTTTCCCAGCAAAAAGCAGAGAGAAAGCTCCTAGACGTCACTGCTAAAACTGTGGAATACAACTACCTGAAGCGGGAGCTCGACTCCGACTTGGCTCTCTACAACTCCGTCTTGTCGCGTTTTAAGGAGGTGGATTTGACGAAGCAACTCACCGAGTCGCCCGTTCGAATCCACGAAAAAGCCTCAGGCGCCCAGCCCATCCGGCCCAGCGCCACCAAGAAATGGATACAGTCCCTACTCGGTGGTTTGGCAACCGGCATCGCCCTCGCTATTGCCCTGTTCATGTTGGATACGAGCATCAAGACGGTCGATCAAGTCGAGCAAATGACCGGTGTCAATGTGATCGCCGCCATTCCCAAGCTGAGTCTCTCCTCGCGAGCCAGCGTGTTGGTTGCCAACGAAGAGCGCTCAGGTATCGTTGCGGAATCCTTCCGATCGTTGCGAGCGTCTTTGACCCTTCACCAGCTCAATGAAAACGCGCGCACCTTCCTTTTCTCAAGTTCCCTGCCGAGTGAAGGAAAAACCTTCTGCAGCTCCAACTACGCCGTCACGCTCGCTCAGCAGGGATTCAATACCCTCTTCATCGATGCCGATCTTCGCAAGCCCGGCGGCTCGATCGTTTTTTATGGAGAGAACCGCAAGCCCGGCCTTTCCGAGGTTTTGATGCAATCCTGCGCGATGAAAAACGCCGTCATGCCCTCGCACATCGATAACTTGCAAGTTCTCACTGCCGGCGGCCGTGCACCGAATCCCTCCGAGTTGCTCACCTACGAAAATATCCAGCGTGTTCTTTCCGAGGCCCTCTCGAAATACGACCGCGTCGTGGTTGACTCTGCGCCGTTGCTTGCTGTGAGCGATACGCTCTTGATCGCGCCACACATTGATCTTTGCACTCTCGTGGTGCGCGCTTTTGCCACTCCCCGCAAGATGGTTCAACGCGCTCTGAAATCCCTCGATGAAACCAAGACCGAACCAGCTGGTCTGATTCTAAATTTCCTGCCCGGCGGTCGCGGAGGTTATTACGCCTACTACTACTCTGGAAAATACTACGGCTCTTACGGTGCTAAGGGAGTTTACGGGGAATAAGCCTTGCCCGAAGATTCCACCTCGCACAAACGCGGCCTGCTGATTTTTGGCGGGATCGTGTCTCTTCTGGCGGGCATCTTCGCCATCGCAGCGCCTGGTGTTTTTTCCATTCTTCTGACCGAATTCCTCGGAGCCCTGCTGCTGGTCACGGGCGGCGTTGGTTTATTTCAAGCCTTGCTGGGCAAAATATCGCCCATCGTGTGTTGTCGCTGCTCTCGGCCATCGTTCGCGTAGCGGCCGGATCCGCCTTGTTTTTCATGACCACGGAGGGCGTCGCCATCCTGACTCTGATCCTCGCCGGAGTTTTTGTTGCCGAAGGCATTTTCTGCATCATGACTTCATTCAGCATGCGCTCGAATCCCGCATGGATTTGGCTGTTCCTGAACGGCCTTGCCGCGCTGGTTCTCGGTGGGATGATTTATTCCAAGTGGCCCTCCGATGCCGGTTGGGTTGTTGGCTTGATGTATGGCATCCAGTCGATTTTCACAGGGTCGGCTTTTTTGATGTTGGGTCTCCGCACCGAAAAGAAATAACGGGCCAACACAGGCTTCCCATTTCCTGCGGTTGTTTTTTTTTGGAAATCCGCAAAAGTCCTGCCCGATGGAAACGAAAAGGGCAGATTATATTTCACTGGGTTTCGATAAAATCTCGGCAGATCTCGACTTTCTCCTCGTGTGTTTTGATGAGGTCTTGCGCGAATTAGGGGAGGAGCGAGTGGCGCAAAGCCTGCCGTGGACTGGCCAAAATGCCGAGTCCTGCGAAGGCTTTGAGCAAGCAGCCTCCATGGCATTTCAACTCCTCAATATGATCGAGGAAAATGCAGCCGCCGCAACGAGGCGCTTGCGCGAGATGGATCTGGGAAGTGCGGCTGAACCTGGGCTGTGGCCCCGTCAGTTGAAGGAACTCGCGTCGGCTGGAATCGATGGCGCCAGCATCGCGGCTTCTCTGGCGTCCATTCGCATCGAACCTGTTCTCACCGCGCATCCCACTGAAGCGAAGCGAGCGGCGGTTCTCGAGCAACACCGTGCTCTCTACACTCTGCTTTTGGCTCGCGAGGATTCGCTGCTGTCGCCATCCCAGCGCGAGACATTGCGCGAGGAATTCAAGGTTGTGCTGGAACGCTTGTGGCGCACCGGGGAAATCCTCCTCGAAAAACCCGACATTGCCTCCGAGCGTCGCGGCGTGATTTACACCTTGCGCGAAGTTTTTCCTGCGGCGCTCGGCCGATTGGATACCCGTTTTCGACAAGCTTGGCGGGAGGCGGGCTTGGATGCCGAGTTGATTGCCAATCCACTCGATTGGCCCAAAGTCCGTTTTGGAACCTGGGTTGGTGGCGATCGCGATGGGCATCCGCTCGTCACAGCCAGCGTCACGGAGACGAGCCTTCGCGAGCTTCGCGTGAGCGCATTGATTGTTCTCCACCGTCAACTTGACGACCTCGCTGCGAAACTTCCGCTCTCTAGCAATTTTCAGAATTTCCCTGCTGATCTTCAGGCGGACCTCGACCTCTTCAGTCAGGAAAATCCCATGCTCGATGCGAGTCTCCGGGCGAGTTACTCGGACGAGCCCTGGCGCCGATTCATTTTGCACCTCCAGGCGAAACTTCCTGTCACGACCGGGGAAATTGAGGACGCTAAAATCCTCGAGGGTGGAATCCATTTCCAGACTCCTTCCGAGTTGGACGCGTGCCTCGCGCGCTTGGCTTCTTCCCTGTCTGCGATGGGGGCTCGGAGATTGGTGGATTCCGCCGTTTCGCGCATTCGCCGGACACTCGATACTTTCGGCTTTCATCTCGCCGCTCTGGATATTCGACAGAACAGCCGATTCCATGATCTTGCGATCGACCAACTCCTTGCCGCCAGTGGCGCGGCCTCGCCCAATTTCTCGGAATGGGACGAGCCCCGCCGACTCGAGTTTCTCGAAGCCGAACTCCGCTCGCCTCGCCCTTTCCTCGGTGGAGGCGCTTCGGCCGGGCCTCAAGCCGATGCGGTCCTGTCCTGCTACGCCGTCCTTCGCCAGCACCTCGACAAGCATGGTCCCACAGGACTTGGCTCCCTGATCGTCAGCATGACCCGCCGCCTTTCCGACTTGCTGGCTGTCTACCTCTTGGCCCGAGAGGCGGGTTTGACGAAATGGACAAGTGAGGGCCTAGTCTGCGAATTACCCGTCGTTCCACTTTTTGAAACTCTCGACGACCTCGAGCGCGGTCCAGACATCATTCAGAAATTTCTAGAAAATCCTCTGACGCGCCGGAGCCTCGCCAGCCAGCAGGCGGCACCCACAAGCTTGCCCGTTCAGCAGGTGATGATCGGCTACAGCGACAGCAATAAGGACTGCGGAATTTTCGCGAGCCAGTGGACCTTGCATCAATCGCAGGACGCCATCGCGGCAGCCGGGAGAAAAGAGGGATTCAAAATTCGCTTCTTTCATGGCCGTGGAGGCACGATCAGCCGTGGCGCGGGACCGACCCACAGGTTTCTCGATGCTCTTCCGCCGGGTTCCGTTCAAGGCGATCTCCGCATGACAGAGCAGGGCGAAACCATCTCGCAAAAATACGGCACCATCAGCTCCTCGGTTCACAATCTCGAGTTGCTCCAAGCTGGCGTCGCTTCCGTTTCCATGGGAAGTCCAAAGCCCGAGGTCGATGGGATCGTCTCGGAAATTTGCGAATTCCTCTCCTTGGCCAGTCGGGAGAGTTACACCGCGCTAATTCAGCATCCCGATTTCATGGCCTACTACTCGGAGGCCACACCGATTGACGCCTTGGAGACGAGTCGCATTGGATCGCGTCCCGCGCGTCGCACCGGAGAGAGGACACTTGCGGATCTTCGGGCGATTCCCTGGGTTTTTAGCTGGAATCAAAGCCGCCACTATCTTCCGGGTTGGTTTGGTGTTGGGTCTGCCCTCCGCCGCCTTCGCGAGGAAAAACCGGCTTTGTTCGATGCTCTGCGCTCGAACTTCCGCAAGTCCGCCTTCCTTTATTATGTGCTGAATAATGTCGAAACGAACCTCGCCAGCGCCAACCGGAAAATCATCGAGGAATACGCGGGGCTCGTCTCCAATTCCTCGGCCAAGGCCTCGATCCTCCCGCTCATCCTGGGAGAGTTTGATTCCACTCGCGAGATGATGGCCGAGGTTTTCGGCGGATCGATGGAGGCCCGCCGTCCTCGCATGACGAAGACGCTCGCCTTGCGTAGCGAAGGATTGAAAGCGCTCCACCGCCACCAAATCAGCCTCCTGCGCCGTTGGCGTGCGGCTTGCGTGGCGCAATCTCCGGAAAAAGACCGCCTGCTTCCGCAGGTTCTCCTTGGCATCAACGCGATTGCCAGCGGCCTACGAACAACGGGCTAGGATTTCAGGCTTCACCGCCCCTTGCTCGATTGTGTAAAAGCTTCGTTCCTACGAATAAAACTTATGGGCAAGATTTATAACAACATCGTCGAAACCGTCGGGCGCACGCCTCTCGTCAAACTCAACCGCGTCACCGCTGGCCTTCCAGCCACGATCGCCCTCAAGTGCGAGTTTTTTAATCCGCTCGGCAGCGTGAAAGACCGCATTGGCATGGCCATGATCGAGGACGCCGAGCAACGCGGAATCCTTAAACCCGGCGGAGTGATCATCGAGCCGACCAGTGGGAACACCGGCATCGGCCTGGCTTTTGTCGCCGCCGCGAAAGGCTACAAGGTCATCCTCACGATGCCGGATACCATGAGCGTCGAACGCCGCACCCTGCTGGCCTTGCTCGGCGCGGACTTGGTTCTCACACCCGGCTCGGAAGGGATGCGCGGGGCGATCGCCAAAGCTGACCAACTTCTTCAAGAAACCCCCGGCGCTTGGATGCCTCAGCAGTTCAACAATCCCGCCAATCCCGCCATCCACTCTAAAACCACGGCCGAAGAAATCTGGGCCGATACTGACGGTCAGGTCGACATCCTTGTCTCGGCGGTCGGAACTGGTGGAACGATCAGCGGGGTCGTCGAGGCGCTTCTTCCTCGCAAGCCGTCCTTCCGAGCCATTGCGGTGGAGCCAATGGATTCGCCCGTCATTTCCCAAACCCTCGCTGGCGAACCTCTCAAACCCGGCCCGCACAAAATCCAAGGAACCGGTGCGGGATTCGTGCCCAGCAACCTGCATTTGAAGAGCGCCGCTGGCTCTCCGCAGATCACCGAGTGCGTGAAGGTCTCTAATGACGACGCCATGGCCATGGCTCGCCGACTCGCCAAAGAAGAGGGAATCCTCGGTGGCATCAGCACCGGAGCCAATGTTTTCGCCGCGATCGAAGTCGCGAAACGCCCCGAGAATGCCGGCAAGTTGATCGTGACGATCGGTTGCTCCACTGGCGAACGCTACCTCTCCACCGCCCTTGCTGATGAGGCCCGCGCCAAAGTCGCGAATTAATTTATGAGCAATTCGGAAACGCCCGTTATTCCTGCCCCGCTCCCGATTGATGATCCCATGCTGAGGTGGGAATTGTTCTGGGAGAAAAATAAATCCGCCATTTTAGGAGCTGTCGCCTTGTTAGTCGTCGGTGGAATCGCCTTGGGAGCTTGGTTCATCTATTCGAGCCTTCGTTCCACAGCCGCCCAGAAGCTCTTGGCCAACGCCACGGGCATCGAGGGATATGAAGCGGTCGTGACTCAATATCCGGGGTCCATGCCAGCGGCGGATGCCTTGTTGCGCCTGGCCGCCGCACAACGGGAGGCCGGCGACCTGGAAAAATCCACAGCTGCTTTCCAAAAATTCCTCGAGAAATTCCCGGACCACCAACTCGCCGGCGGGGCCCTGCTCGGGGTTGGTCAAAACCAAGACGCCACCGGAAATTCCGACGCGGCTTTGACGACCTACCAACAGGTCGTTACCCAATATCCCAAGAGCTACGCCGCGCCCTTTGCCGCTTATTCCGAGGGGGAAATTCTCCTGCGCCGTTTCCTTCGCGACGAGGCTCTGCGGAGCTTCAATATGGTGGTGACTCAATTTCCGCAGTCTCCTGCGGCGCGCATGGCCTCGTCTCAACTCGCCCGGCTGGGAGCCTCCCAACCACCTCGGGCATCGGTTGCCGAACCAGCAGTGAGCGCTCAGCCGGTCCAGTAATTTTCTAAATCCTCTGGAATTTAGCTCGCCGCGAGGAGAGGGGATTCGTGCAACTCGAGGGTTTGTGTTTCGTTCGGGTTGTCCCGAAATTCCAAGAGTTCCATCCGGCCATCGAAGTGTTCGACGATCGCGGTGAGGCTTTCGACCCAATCTCCGCAGTTGTAGTAGGTGATCCCTTCGATCTCGCGCACGGCCGGGGTGTGGATATGTCCGCAGAGGACCGCATCGACTCTGTGGTCGCGGGCGAACCGAACGATGGATTCCTCGAATTTTCCAATGAAGCTCACGACATTTTTAACCTCTGCTTTCACATAGGCGCTGAGGGACCAGTGGCCGAGGCCAAAGAGTCGGCGGAAGAAATTAACGAGCCCATTGCAGCGCATGAGCAGCACATAGCCGATGTCCCCGAGGTGGGCCAACCAGCCGAGATTTTGGACGACGGTATCGAGTTCATGCCCGTGGATAACTAGGATTTTTCGGCCGTCCGCCGTGGTGTGGATCGCATTCTTTCGGATTTCGACGCTGGCGTAGTGGCCGTGGAAGGCGGAGAGGAATTCATCGTGGTTGCCGACGATGTAAATGATCTCGGTGCCTTTGCGGCCCTTGCGGAGGAGTTTTTGGATCACATCGTTGTGATCCTGCGGCCAGTAGATTCCGCGACGAAGAGCCCAGATATCGATCAAATCGCCGACAAGGTAAAGCGTCTCAAATTCGGCATCCCTGAGAAAATTGATCAGGGCGCCGGCATTGCTGCCCTTGGTTCCCAAATGCACATCTGAAATCCAACCGGTGCGGTAGTGGTTCATCGGCATCGCATTCCATCCGGGTTGAAAACTCCCGGCAAGGAGGGGGATGTGACAAGATTGTCACACGGAAAGACCGCGCGTTCAGTTGGGGATGGAGGTGTGGCGGATGTCCTTCACCTCGACCGCGTAGATGGTGTCCTCCGCGATGCTTTTGGCTTGGTCGCCGATGCGCTCGAGGAAGCGGGCGATGAAGATCAGCTCGAGGTAGCCACGGATCGAGTCAGGGTTTTTCTGCATCAGGTCGGCGAGGGTTTCGGCAAAAGAGCGGTTTTGCTCGTCGAGTCCCTTGTCGCGGAGTTTGAGGGTGCGGGCGAGTTCGATATCGCCATCGGAAAAGGCTTTGATGGCGTCCTTGAACAAATTCGTCGCGGTGTCGAAAAGCGGCTCGATTCGGGCGATTTCAGGGAGCGCGGGTTGCAAGATGAGCTTGCGGGCACGGCGGGCAATGCCGACGGCTTGGTCGGCAGCCCGTTCGAGGTTCACGCTGGTCTTCATCGCCGCGATCACATTGCGCAAATCCGAGGCGAAGGGATGGTAGCGAAGCATGATGTCCATTCCGGCATTATCGATTTGGATTTCCAAGGCATCCACTTCCTCGTCGTCGGCGATGACGGTATTGCACCAGTCCTCGTCGCGTTCGAAGAGTCCCTTGCGGGCGCAGTCGAGGCTGCGGGCGGCAAGGCTGGCCATCATGAGGACATCATTGCGAAGGTTCTCGAGGGCGGTTTCGAAGTTGGTGAGGATGTGGCGGGGTGTTTCCATCGGATTTGTAGGATTTGAAATTGGGGAAGGGGGTTGCCTCAGCCGAAGCGGCCGGTGATATAGTCTTCGGTTTGTTTTTGTGCGGGGTTGCTGAAGATTTTCGGAGTTTCATCAAACTCCACGAGCTTGCCGAGGTAGAAGAAGGCGGTGCGGTCGGAGCAACGCGTGGCTTGCTGCATGTTGTGGGTGACGATGACGATGGTAAATTCTTGTTTCAACTCGCGAATCAACTCCTCGACTTTTACGGTCGCAATCGGGTCGAGCGCGGAGCAGGGTTCATCCATCAGGAGAATTTCGGGACGGTTGGCGATGGCGCGGGCGATGCAGAGGCGCTGCATCTGGCCGCCTGAGAGGCTGAGGCCGCTTTCGTGGAGGCGGTCCTTCACTTCATCCCATAGCGCGGCGCCTTGGAGGCTGCGTTCCACGGTTTCGTCGAGGACGGATTTTTTGTTCTGCCCGGAGACCCGGAGTGGGTAAACGACATTTTCGTAGATGGATTTCGGGAAGGGGTTGGATTTTTGAAAAACCATGCCCACGCGTTTGCGCAGGGAGATCACCTCGATGTGGGGATCATAAATGCTGCGGCCATTGACGACAATGTCCCCCGAATGGCGGATGCCATCGATGAGGTCGTTCATGCGATTGAGGTTTCGCAGGAGCGTGGATTTTCCACAGCCGGAAGGCCCGATAAAGGCGGTGACTTGGCGCTCGGGAATGTCGAGCGAGATGTCGAAGAGGGCCTGTTTTTTGCCGTAGAAAAAACTGAAGTCGCGGATGGAGATGAAATCCGGTCTTCCTTCGGTGGTGGTGTTCACAGTGGTTTCCATGGGTTGTTCGGTGGGCTTAGAAAGCACCGGTGGCATATCGTTTTCGGAGTTTCTCACGGATCAGGATGGCGGCGAGGTTAAGGACGACGACGAGAAGTATCAGAAGAAGGGTGGTGGCGAAAACCATGGGCTTGGCGGCTTCGGAGTCGGGCGATTGAAAGCCCAGATCGTAGATGTGGAATCCAAGGTGCATGAATTTGCGCTCAAGGTGGACAAAGGGAAAAGCGCCGTCGATCGGAAGGCTGGGGGCGAGTTTCACGACGCCGACCAGCATGAGGGGGGCGACCTCGCCGGCACCGCGAGCCATCGCGAGGATCAGGCCGGTGAGAATGCCCGGAAGGGAGGCGGGGAGAATAATGCGCTGGATCGTCTGCCATTTTGAAGCGCCACAGGAGAGCGACCCCTCGCGCATTCCGCGTGGAACGGCGGCGAGCGCCTCCTCGGTGGCCACGATCACCACAGGGACGGTCATTAATGCGAGCGTGGCGGCTGCCCAGAGGATACCACCGGTGCCGAAGGTCGGGGTGGGGAGGTATTCGCCGAAGAAGGTGCTATCGATCGAGGCACCGACAAAATAAACGAAAAAGCCGAGGCCGAAGACGCCGAAAACGATGGATGGCACGCCGGCGAGGTTGTTGACGGCGATGCGCACGGCGCGAACGGCGAGGCCTTGTCTGGCATATTCCCGCAGGTAGATGGCCGCCACGACGCCGAAGGGAACGACGGCGAGGCTCATCAGGAGAGTCATAACGAAAGTGCCAAAGATCGCGGGAAAGATACCGCCTTCGGTATTTGCCTCGCGGGGATCGAGCGACAGGAAATTCCAGATATTATGAAAAAACAGGCCGAGCTTTTGCGTGAAATCGAGAGTGTTTGGCAGGTTGAAAGCGACAAGCTCGCCCACGGGGAGACGGCGCTCAATGCCGTTCGGGGTGGTGTAAATGAGGGCGGCGGCGGCTTGGATGGCACGGAGTTCACGGGCCTTGGCGGCGAGGAGTTGATAATCGGCGTCGAGGGCGGCGATTTCTTTCAGGGATTCCGGGGATCCCTTGCCTTTGGCTCGGAGTTGGGTGATGCGGGAGTTGATGGCGCCGATGTCGTGTTTTTCGATCTTTTCGATCTCACTACGGCGAGCGGCGGATTCGGCATCCAGGCGGGCGAGGGTTTGGGTGAAGGCGGGGGAGTTCGCTGGCACGGAGGTGCCATCCGCGAGCTGGAGAGATTTAGGGTAAGCGAAAGCGATGCCATATTCCATGCGCTCGAGGCGATAGATGCCCCGAGGTTCAGAGAGGGAGGCGATGTCGGTGTTATTGAGAAAGGCGAAGCCGGAGCCGTTGACATCCTTGTTGCCCACGAAAATTTGGATTTCGGTCTGATCCTCGATTTTGTCGCCGGTGGCACTGAGGACGGGAATGCGTTTCTCACGGGTTTGGACGAGTTCGCCGGTGAGTGTGTCGCCTGAATTAGGCAGGGGATTTTTGACTCCCGGCTTGAGGTGAACTTCGACAATTTTCGAGGGCCAGAAAACCGGTAGGCCATTGGCCACGATCACGCCAAGCAAGCCGACGACCATGATCAGGCCCAGAGCCAGGCCCATGGCGGTGAGCCAGACGAACGGCTCCCCGGGGGCGGCGAGGGTTCGGGTGAGTTCGAGATCCTTGGTGTCAGAGTCGCGCATGGCCTAGGTCGTCTTAAATTTTTCCCGGAGGTGCTGGCGGAGAACCTCGGCTACGGTGTTGATGGCAAAAGTGAGCAGGAACAACACGAGGGCTCCGAGGAAGAGGGTGCGATAGAGGGTGGCATGGTGCGGGGCTTCGGGAAGTTCCACGGCGATGTTGGCGGAGAGCGTCCTCATGCCGGAGAAGATATTCCACTCCATGATCGGGGTGTTGCCGGTGGCCATCACGACGATCATGGTTTCCCCAACTGCGCGGCCGAGGCCGATCATGAGGGCCGAGAAAATGCCGGCCGAGGCGGTGGGCATGACGACGCGCAGGGCGGTCTGCCAGCGACTCGCTCCGCAGGCCATGGATGCCGTAATTAGGGGCTTGGGGACATTCGAGAGGGCATCTTCCGCAATCGTAAAAATGATCGGAATGACGGCGAAGCCCATCATGAACCCTACGACAAGAGAATTTCGCTGATCGTAGCTCGTGCCGGTCACGGCAGGCCACCAAGCCCGGAAATCGGCTGTTTTTTGGCCCGTTGCGGGATCGGTTACCACGAAGGCCACGGCTTCAAAAGCCGGCCCGAGATACCAAAGAATCCCGGCACTGGCGAAGAGCAGGGGAAGGAAAACGATCCACTCCCAGCCTGGGCGGATGAATTTGCGGATTTGGATTGGGAGATGGCTCCAGAAGAATCCTGAAAAGGCTGCCACAATCGGGACTCCCACGACGACCAGAAGCAGGGACGGAACCTGGCGCTCGATCAACGGCGCAATGTAGATTGCGGCGAGAAAACCCAGGACGACCGAAGGCAGGGAGGCCATGACTTCCATGGTCGGCTTGACGGTGGAGCGGAAGCGCGGGTCGAGGAATTGGGATGTGTAGAGGGCCGCGAGGAGGGCGATCGGCACGGCGAAAACCATGGCGTAGAGTGTGCCTTTCAGCGTTCCGAAAATCAGGGGCACGAGGGAGTATTTGGGTTCGAAATCGTCACTGCCGCCCGTGCTTTGCCATTCCCACTTCGGTCCGGGCGCGCCCTCATACCAAACTTGGCCAAAAAGAGCCTTCCAGCCCGAGTCGGGATGTGGGTCGTTAATTTGGAAAAAATGGAGGGTATTCGAGGAGTCCAGCACGGCGAGGCGTTGATATTTTCCGCTGATGACGGCGTTCGAGACGGGATAGGGGACGCGACTCTGCCAGCGGATGGACTCGGTGGTGGAGTAGCGGAGGGACAATTCCTTCCCGCCGCCGAGAAGGAATGCCTTGTTGCGAAGGGTCGAGACGAGAAGCACGGGGCTCGCGCCGAGATTTGGGAATTCGTGAGTGAGGCCGAAGAGTCGTTCCTTTCCGCCCTCGGGATAGAACAGGCTGAAAATGCGGTTCTCGCCCGAGTCGCTGGCGAAGGCGATCGAGACATCGCCAAAGATGAAATTAGCGACATTGATGTGCGAGTTGGCCAGATCTCCGAAGGGGGTGAAGGATTGGCGAAGCTCGAATTTTCCGTCGGCAAGAACGAGGTAGCTGACCTTGCCGCTTTCACTGATCACCACCACGGAATCGCCTGTGACTGGAACGAGGATTTTCTCGGGTCGGCCAGGGATGAGGGGGGTCAGATCATGGGTTCCGGCGGCTTCCTCTTTGTTTTTGCCCATGAGCGAGCGCTTGCGCTTGAAAAGCGAGGCGGTCACGCGGTTCGTCTCGCCGTCGGATTGGAGGGCGACGATGAGCTTGCTGCTGCCGGAATCCCCGTAAGCAATGTCGGTGATCGGCATGCCGGGATCTCCGATTGAGGAGGGCGTCTCGGCGGTGGGGTTCACATCGATGATCTGGCGTCCACCCGATTCGCGGGAGGTGTGGTTTGGAGAGACAAAGACAAATTGCCCGTTCGATGTGCCCAGGATGATTTTTTGTTCCCGCTTATTGAGGAACGCGGCGCTGACCTGACCGGTGATTCCGAGGTTGAGGGAGCGGTCTTTGGTTTCGCCGGTCTCGTAATCGACGACGAGGAGGGAACCGTCGGACGCGACGAGGAAGGGTTTCGCGCCCCATTCATCGACACCGAGCAAGGCGTATTTGGTGTCGGGGAGGGGAATGCTTTTCAGCGGCTTGACGCTTGGTGGGGCGAAGAGCGGCCAGATTTGCAGAACAATAAAAACAAAAATTCCCAGCACGGAGGTGATAACCAGCGCGCCGCCAAATTTGATAAGAACCGTCATGAACCGATCGACCAGCAGGGTCAGCTTCGAGGTCTTAAAGCGGTTCTGCTCCGTCGCGTGTCCGGGTAAAGTTTTTTTAGTATTCGGCATTTAAAGCTTCTCCGAAAACGGGACCCGTAAAAATAAATCCCGGCTCTCAGTTTCGGCCCGAAACTCTAGCAATTTGCCATTCCATGGCGAGCCTCAAGAAGATTGCGACAGAATTGTCACACGAGGGACAATTCGGCTTTTTGTTTAGTCCAGAACTCCGGCGAGGAGGAATTTTTCGAGCAACTCCATCCGAGTCATGACATCCAACTCTTGGAAGATAATTCGGCGAGTCTGGGGATTCTCGAAAACCGTCGAGGCCAAGAGGTCTGCAAACGCGCCATGGGTGGTGATGGTGTTGAGGTGGTCGACAAACCCATCGGGGATTCCGAGCTTTTCCACGGCTTGGGAACGGAACGCAGCCATGATCGATCGGCGGAGCGATTCGAGGGAGGCATTCGACTCGTCTGGATCGTTCAACATGAGCATTTCGCTGCGAGGGTAGGGATCGAGGTGGATTTCATGGAATGCCACGCGGGTGACTCCTTGGAGGACGAGATTCGAAGTGCCGTCGGGATTCGTCACACAGGCCCTGATCATGCCGATCGCGCCGAGGGATTCGCTGGCATCTTCTTCGTAGAGGGTATGAGCGATTGCAAACATCCGGTTCCCCAAGAGGGATTCGGCAACCATTTCCCTGTAGCGGTCCTCGAAAATTTTGAGCGGCATCATGGCTCCCGGAAAAAGGGTCACCCATGGCAGGATCATCAACCCCGTTTGGTCCGGGTATTTTGTGATTTGATCGATCATCACTGCCAAAAGTAACGAGCGAGAAAGCTTCCGGGGCGCAAAAACTTTTGCCTCTGCCGAAAAATCTAAAAGACCGTCGGCTCGCCCTCTTTAAGAATCCGAATGCGGTCGATGACCTGCTTGTCCGCGCCGTGGCGGATGAGTCGCTCGGGAGGTTCGTGGAGTGGCTCGTAGCTGAGACGAAAAGTTCCATAGTGCATCGGCACGAGCGTGCGGGCTTTGAGTTGGAGGAAGGCATCGATGGCTTCCTCGGGATTCATGTGGACATCGCGTTTAGTCGGGGCCTCGTAGGCGCCGATGGGCAGAAGGGCGATTTCCACCGGCAAGCGCTCGCCGATTTCCGTGAAGCCCTCGAACCACGCGCTGTCGCCACAATGAAAAACCGAGCGCCCTGCGTATTCGATATGAAATCCACCAAATCTCCGGTGGCTGTCGTGAAGGACGCGAGCCCCCCAATGCCTCGCCGGAGTGAGGGTGACTTTCAGGTCGCCCACTTGGAAGCACTCCCATTGTCGAAGTTCTTGGACATGGTTAAACCCAAGGCCGTGCACCAAACCGCCAACATGCTCGGGAACGACAATAGCCTGATCGCTGGCAACGGCACGGAGGGTTTTGCGGTCGAGGTGGTCGAAATGGGCATGGGTCACCAGGACGAGGTCAATCGCCGGGAGGTCGTGAATTTCGATTCCAGGCTGGCGGATGCGTTTGATGACCTTGAGCCACTTTGCCCAGTTGGGGTCGATGAGAATGCTGTGCTCGGGGGTTTGAACGAGAAACGAGGCGTGGCCAATCCAAGTGATGCAGAGTTCGCCATCACGGAGTTCGGGATAAACCGGCTTGGTTTTTTCTCCGTGGCGCTTGGTGAACATCGAGGGGATGACGACCTCGGCAAGGAAGTTCCGTTTGTGCCAGCCGCTGCCGAGTTTCATGTCCACATGCAGGTCCGGCTTCTTGCGTGCTGCTATTTTTTTCTCGATAAACTTGCGGACCATGTGCCATGGGATTGTCGGTGATCGATGAAGAAAAGCAAAGCCTGCGGAGGGAGGCGCGCAGGAAGCTCGAGGGTTTGCCGAAAATTCGCAGCCGTGCTGCGGGCTTGGAAATCCTCGGTCACTTCGCGCTCTGGCTCGAATGGCATCGTTCAAGTTCTGTCTGCCTCTACAGCGCGCTGCCGTCGGAGCCGCACTTGCTCACGCCTTGGCCGGATGGAAAAAAAGTCATCCTTCCGAGAGTCTCCGGGGAGGATTTGAAACTCCACTATGCGGAGTCGACCGAGGAATTGGTTGAGGGAAAATTTGGAAATCTGGAGCCCAAGGCGAATGCGCCAAAAGCTCCCTTCGAGGCAGATTTTATTATCGTGCCGGGGCTGGCCTTTGATCCTGCTGGAGGTCGGTTGGGTCGCGGGGCGGGATACTACGATCGGCTTTTGACGAAGTTCCAAGGGGTGCGCGTCGGGGTTTGTTTCACCGAACTTCTCGTGGAGCGCGTGCCCTGCGAGGATCACGACATTCGAATGGATTTCGTGGTGACGCCCGAGGGGATTATTTCCTGCGAGCCTTGAAATAGGCGCGGAGACTCGGGCGGGTGAGGATTTCCGCCGGTTCGTCGTGGAGGTCGGTCGAATCGACTAGATTTTTGAGCAGGACCAGCGTGGCGGCGGCATCGCTCGCGGCGTCGTGCCATCGAAAAGTAGGCCAGTCGGAGAGTTGGTATTCCAGCCCGAGCGATTGGATCGTGTCACTCAGCTTGTGTGACTCCAGGGAGGGGTGGATCGCCCGGGCGAGCGGAAGCGTATCGACCCAGGGACCGAATCCATGGAACGGGAAAATATTCAAAAACCGTTTCTCCGTCGCCGCGCCATGGGCCACGACCCAGCGGTCGCGCAACGCTTCTCGGACTTGTGGCCAAAGTTCAGTCAGCGTGGGGGCATGGCGGATCATCTCGTCGGAAATGCTATGCACTTCGCGCGCAGCCCATGTCACCGGGCGCGAGGGTTTCAAATAAGAGTCGAGCACCCGTTCCAGGGAGTTGCCGTTCCAATGAACGATCGCGACTTGGATCGGTTCATCGCCAAGTCCAGGCGCGGTTCCAGCGCTTTCAAAGTCGATCGCCGCAAACCTGGCCTCGCTGATTTTCAAGCCTTGAGGAGCGCGGCCGTGGTTTCCCAGTCCATGCAGGCGTCTGTGATGGAAACGCCGTATTTCAAAATCGAGGGGTCCTGGGTGAGGGGTTGACTGCCGAAATGCAAATGGCTCTCAAGCATCGCGCCGATGAGGTGGCGATTTCCCTCGCGGCGCTGGTCGAGGATGCTCTTCCAGACATCGGGTTGGCGGTTTGGGTCCTTGCCGGAATTCGCATGACTGCAATCAACCATCAGCGTCGGGTGCAGGCCGGTCTTGCGGAGAGCCTGCTCGGCAAGGGCGACATCTTCGGGATGATAATTCGGCCCGTTGCGGCCCCCGCGAAGAACGACATGGCTGTCGGGATTTCCTGCCGTCTTGATGATGCTCGTCGCGCCATCTTGATCGATTCCGAGGAAGCTGTGCTGGGTGCAGGCGGAGGCCATCGCGTCGATCGCCGTCTGGAAACTTCCGTCCGTGGCGTTCTTAAAACCCACAGGCATCGAGAGTCCACTCGCCATCTCGCGATGGGTCTGGGATTCCGTCGTGCGGGCGCCAATGGCGGCCCAGGTGATGAGCTCTGCGGTGTATTGAGGGATGATCGGATCGAGGAATTCCGTAGCGGTGGGGAGCCCGAGATCGAGAATGTCCAAGAGCAACTTCCTCGCGAGGAGGATTCCCTTCGCCATGTCACAGGACTCGTCGAGATTCGGGTCGTTGATGAAGCCTTTCCAACCAATGGTCGTGCGGGGTTTTTCAAAATAAACCCGCATGACGATGAGGTAGCGGTCGGCGAGTTCTTGGGATAGGACGGCGAGTTGGCGGGCGTATTCGAGAGCGGATACCGGGTCGTGAATCGAGCAGGGGCCTACAATCACCAGCATGCGGTCATCCTCGCCGCGCAGGATGGACTTCGCCTCGCGGCGGGTTCTTTCCACCAGCGCCAACTGACGATCGCCAGCAGGAAGTTGCTCTTTGATTTGGGCGGGAGTGATCAATCGAGTGACTCCCACCACGCGCAAATTCTCTACGGAATGCGACTGGGTTTTCTGATCAAGATGTTGTGCTGTCATTTTCAAAAAAAGGTCGAGAAACATCCTCGAAAGCTCCTTCGCATGCAAAACAATGTTGAAGTTCGACTCTCCAGCAAGTTGCTTCGATCGGTGTAAAAGGATTGGTCGGTGCGGTGGGAGTCGGTAGGTTTCGAGCCATGGGGAAAACTGTCATTCACTGGTTCCGCCGGGATCTTCGCCTTACGGATAATACTGCTCTCCATGCCGCTTCCAAGGCCTCGGAGTCGGTCGTGCCGGTTTACATTTTGAGCGGATGGAAAAATAACCACCACTGGACGGGTTCGAATCGCCAGTCGTTCCTTTGCGGTTCTCTTTCTGCGCTGGATGGGAATCTTCGCGCTGTGGGATCGAGGCTCGTCATCCGCCAAGGTGATTCCGTCGAGGAGTTGGAAAAACTCGTCATCGAAACTGGAGCCTCGGCGATTTTTTACAACCGAGATCCCGATCCCTTCGGGCGTTCCGTTGAACAACGCTTGGCCAAAACCGCAGTGCGGCTGGGCATCGAGATTCACGCATTCAAGGATGTCGCCATTCACGAGCGCAAAGAAGTTCTGACCGGAGCCGGCGAGACTTTCCGCGTGTTCACTCCCTACTCCAAGGCTTGGGAGAAACTACCCAAGCCGCCGATTGTGGAACGGATCAAGAAACTCACTTCCCCGAATACCTCCTCGCTTGAACTTCCCGCACTGGACTCCTGGGGCCTTCCGCCTGCCGCTGGCGGGGTGCTTGAGTCCGGCGAAAAGGCGGCCCGGGAGCGGATGAGGGAGTTATTGGATCGTGGCCTCGCCCGTTATGGCGCGAATCGCGACATCCCCTTTGGGCGTCACACCTCGCGACTCTCTCAGGATTTGCGCTTTGGGTTGATCTCGATTCGCGAACTCCACCAAGCCTGTCTGCAAAAAGCCGATTCACTCGACGCTGCCGGTCGCGGGAGCGCCATGAAATACATCGCCGAACTCGTCTGGCGCGAATTCTACATGCAAATCCTCTGGAATTACCCCGAGGTGCTCGATCAGGAATTCAACCCCAAGTATCGCGGCATGAAATGGCCGGGCACGATGGCAAATTTTGAGAAATGGAAAAACGGCGAGACCGGCTTCCCGATTGTGGATGCCGCGATGCGCGAGTTGCGAGAGACGGGTTTCATGCACAACCGCACGCGCATGATCGCCGCGATGTTTTTAACGAAGGATCTCCATCTCGATTGGCGCCTCGGCGAGCAATACTTCATGCAGACGCTCGTGGACGGCGAAATTGCCAGCAACAACGGCGGTTGGCAATGGAGCGCTGGAACCGGGGCGGATGCCGCGCCGTATTTCCGAATCCAGAATCCCTGGAGCCAAACCAAGCGCTTTGACCCCGAGGCGGACTACATAAAAAAATGGGTGCCTGAATTGCGGGATGTTCCCGCCGTGAAATTAATGGATGCTCCGCCTCCAGGAGTTCGATTGGTGAAAAACTACCCGCCGCCTGTGGTGGATCATTCCGCCGCGCGGGACATCACGCTGGATTTGTTTAAAGTCGCCGTATCCTGACCTGTGGATCACGAGGCGTTGCCGATTTACGAACTCGACGAGGAAATCGTCAGCTCGCTGAGCGAGGGGAACCGTCTCGTCCTCGAAGCCCCGACGGGCTCGGGCAAATCCACCCAGGTTCCACAGATCCTCCTCGACGGGGGCATTTTGGGGAATGGGCGTTGCGTCATCCTACAACCCCGTCGATTGGCCGCGAGGATGCTGGCGGCGCGCGTCGCCAGCGAGCGGGGAGTGAAACTCGGTAGCGAGGTCGGCTACCAAATCCGTCTCGATAATGTTTCGTCCCGCGACACGCGGCTCTTGTTTGTCACCGAGGGAATTTTGCTCCGCCAAATGCTCGCCGATCAGGAGCTGCGCGGTGTATCGGCGATTGTTTTCGATGAATTTCACGAGCGGCACTTGCATGGCGATATCAGCTTGGCGCGAGCACTGGATCTTCAAGAGACCACGCGGCCTGACCTGAAAATCATCGTGATGTCTGCGACCCTCGACGGTGCGGAGCTCGCGACCTACCTCGGCAACGCCTCGTTTTTAAAATCCGAGGGGCGGGTCCATCCTGTGGAAATCCTCCACCTCAGCCACGAACCCCGCGAAGATCCAATCTGGGAAACGGCCACGGACGCCGTGGCGGGGCATTTCGACGACACCGAGGGGAATATTCTCGTGTTCATGCCGGGCAGTTACGAAATCCAACGCACGATTCGGGAATTGCAGGCGCGTCTTGGTAGCCGCTGTGCGATTCTTCCGCTACACGGAGAGCTTCCCGCGGCCGAGCAGGACAAAGCTGTGAATCGGGGCGGTGGACGCAAGATCATCGTCTCAACGAATGTGGCCGAAACCTCACTGACGATCGATGGCATCACACTCGTCGTGGATTCCGGGTTGGCCCGCATTGCCCGTCATGACGCCAACCGGGGCATCAACACGCTCTTCATTGAAAAAATCAGCACCGCCTCGGCTGCCCAGCGAGCGGGTCGCGCCGGGCGAACCGCGCCGGGTGTCTGTGTGAGGCTTTGGACGGAGCGGGACCACCAACGCCGTCCCTTGCGGGAACTCCCCGAAATCAAGCGCCTCGATCTGGCCGAGACGATTCTCTCCCTCAAAGCCGCTGGGGTGGGGGATTTAAAAACCTTCCGTTGGATCGAGCCGCCTGACTCTGCGGCGCTGGATCGCGCCGAGTTTTTGCTCCGTGACCTCGGGGCTTTGGATGCGGAAGGGGCGATCACGGGACTCGGGCGGCGGATGCTGAATTTCCCGCTCCACCCCCGCTATGCCCGGATGCTTCTGGCCGCCGAGGAATTGGGATGTGTTCGCGCGGCTTCGTTGATCGCCGCCATCACGCAAACTCGATCGATGTTGCTCAAGGTGGACAAACGCATCGAGGAAGAGCGAATGGAAATCTTTGGCGGCGGCACCTCGGATTTCTTGGTTTTGATGCGAGTCTTCGAATGGGCGCGGTCGCGGGATTTTCGCATGAACGAATGCCGCACCCTAGGCATCCATTCCGACTCCGCGCGTCAGGTTGCGAAACTATTCGACCAATTCCTCGACATCGCCCCCGCCGAGGCTTTGTTGATCGAAGATGTGTCGCCGACCGACGAGTCGGTGGCCCGTTGTGTGCTGGCCGGTTTCGCCGATCAGGTGGCGGTGAGAAAAAATCCGGGGACGCTTATTTGTGACATCGTTCGAGGCCGTCGAGGGCTTCTTGCCCGCCAGAGTGTGGCAGACGGAAGCCGGTTTCTCGTCGTCGCCGAAATCGCCGAAATCGAGGGCCGGGATGGCGATGCCCGGGTTTTGCTGAGCTTGGCAACGGGAATCGAGGAAGTCTGGCTGCGTGAAATGTTCCCGGCCGATTTTACAGATCGGGCCGAGTATTTTTTCGACAAATCCCAGAACCGCGTTGTGGTGCGCCGCGAGCGGGTTTTTCGGGATCTGGTTCTGGAAAATCGTGATCGCGACGCCGAGCCCGGCCCTGCTGCTTCAAGTTGCCTCGCTGACGAGGTGCTCGCTGGAAATCTTCGCCTCAATGGCTGGGATGACGCCGTCGAGCAATGGATCCACCGGGTCAATTTCCTCGCCCGCCTTTGCCCCGATCAAGTCCTGCCTACATTTGGTGACGACGAGCGCCACCACATCATTCTTTTGGTTTGCGACGGGGCCACTTGTTACCGCGACATCAAGGACGCGTCGGTCCTTCTGCACGCCAAGTCCCTTCTCACGCACGCCCAGCAGCAGCTTGTCGAAAAACACGCCCCCGAGCGCTTGGAGCTTCCCTCGGGCCGACGAGCCAAGATCACTTACTCCGATACAGCCGAACCCTTCCTAGCCGGCCGCATTCAGGATTTTTACGGTGTGGATGGGGAACTCAAAATCGCCCTCGGCCGCCACGCGCTGACGCTCCATGTGCTCGCCCCGAGTCATCGTCCGGTGCAGGTCACAAAAAACCTCCACTCCTTCTGGTCCGACACCTACCCCCAACTCAAAAACCAACTGCAACGCCAATACCCGAAGCACGAGTGGCGGTAGACGATTCCTACGAAAGCAATCGGTCGATGTAATCGTTCCGGTTGAAAGGAGCGAAGTCGGTTTCTTTTTCCCCGGTGCCGATGAATTTCGTGGGGAGGCCGAGTTCGTGCTGGATGGCGACGGCGATGCCGCCTTTGCCACTCCCGTCGAGCTTGGTGAGGATGATGCCGGTGAGTCCGATGGATTGGTGGAATTCCCGGGCTTGGACGAGAGCGTTGGAGCCCGTGGTGGCGTCGAGGACGATCCACTTTTCGTGGGGGGCTTCGGAGTCATGCTTGCCGAGGGTGCGGGCGACTTTTGAGAGTTCCTGCATGAGGTTGCTTTTCGTGTGGAGACGGCCGGCGGTGTCGCAGAGGAGGAATTCGATATTCCGGCGGTTCGCACTGTCCCACGCATCGTAGCAAAGCGCAGCCGAGTCGGCTTGGTATTGGCTCTTGATGACTTCAAGGGCGAGCTTTTCACCCCAGCAGCAGAGTTGTTCGATCGCGGCGGCGCGGAAGGTGTCGGCGGCGACGAGTAGGCAGGTGCGGCCTTGGGATTTCAGCCAGTAGGCGAGCTTCGCCGAGGAAGTGGTCTTTCCGGTTCCATTGACGCCAACGAGGAGGACGACCTTGGGCTTCGAGGGGAGTGGAAAAAGCGGGGGCTCGGGTGAGGGAAGGATTTTAAGGATTTCCTCGCGCGTGACCTGCATCACCGTGTCTGCGGAGGCAAAGCCGCTACGGGCTTTGATCGACTCGAGGATTTTCTGAGTCATCGAAACCCCGATGTCCGCGCGGATGAGGGTTTCCTCCAACTCCTCCCAGTCGATGGGTTCGCCGCGGAATTTCGCGAGGAAACTTTTGAAAAAACCTTCGGCCATGGGTCAGGCGGTTTTCGGGGCCTTGTCCTTTCGGATGCTATCGAGCACACCGTTCACAAATTTTCCGGAGTCGGCGGTGCTGTATTTCTTGGCGATTTCAATGGCCTCGTTGATCGCCACAGCAGGCGGGGTGTCGGGGCAATAGAGGATTTCGTGGGAGGCGATGCGAAGAACATTTCGATCCACCGCGGAGAGGCGGTTGAACTCGAAATTCTTCGCGTGCGCGCGAATCGCGTCGTCGATTTCGGCACGGTGGATCATCCAGCCTTTGAGGAGTTCCTCACAGAACTTGCGTCCGCTCGGGCTCAGGCCGCGAAATTGGTAAAAATCTTCGAGGTTCGAGTCGGACTCATCGCCATGAACTTCGCGTTGGTAGAGATATTGCACCGCAGCTTCGCGGGCATCGCGTCGGACTCCCATAATCAGGCGACCTCCGAGAGGTTGCGAGCAGCCAGAACGGCGGCGCGGGCTGCTTCGATGCCTCGGTTGTGTTCCAGGCCGAGACAGCGTTCCTTGGCTTGCTCCTCGTTTTTCACAAGGAGAACTTCATGGATGACCGGGACGCGGTGCGCGATCGAGATGTCGAGCAGGGCCTTTGTCACCGACTCGGCAATCAAGGTCGCGTGCCCTGTTTCACCTTGGAAAACCACACCGAGGGCGAGAATGGCGTGGAAGCGTTTCAAGTCCGCTGCGGCTTGGACGAATACGGGAATCTCGAAGGAACCCGGGGTGCGGAAGACCTCAATCTGGGCACCGGGCTCGAGTGCGGCGAGTTCGCGCGAGGCGTGGTCCACGAGAGGCTGGACGAAGGTGTCGTTAAATTGGCTGGCCACGATCGCATACGAGAAGGAGGTGTCTGTTGCTGTTCGAGGCCGAAGCGGAAAGGCTTTCGGCATGGAGGGGATGTTCACGATTTTCGATTTTTCCTGCAACAACAACATCGCGCTTGACGGTTCTCGCCGGGTTGTGCCGAGAGTTTTCGTTTTACCGAGGGGGCGGAAAAAAATACGAATGCTTGTATGCAGTCCACCCAAGTGAAAATCGCTCTTGTCCAAAACTCCTGCTCTTCCGATGTGTGGGCGAACATCGACGTTGCCCTACGTGGGGTCCGTGCCGCTGCCGCGAAAGGCGCGAACATCGTGTGTCTCCAAGAGCTTTTCTCCTCGGTGTATTTTTGCCAGATCGAGGATCACAAATACTTCGAACTCGCCGAGCCCATCTCCGGGCCGACCACCCAGGCGATGCAGGCCGTTGCCAAGGAATGTGGCGTTGTGCTCATCGCCTCACTCTTCGAGCGTCGGGCGCCAGGCCTCTATCACAACACGGCGGCGATCATCGATGCCGACGGATCGTTTCTCGGCAAATACCGGAAGATGCACATTCCGGACGACCCGCTCTTTTACGAAAAGTTTTACTTCACTCCCGGCGATCTGGGTTTCCGTGCTTGGGACACGCGATTCGGTCGGATCGGCGTGTGTGTTTGCTGGGACCAATGGTATCCCGAAGCGGCGCGTCTCACAGCGCTTCAAGGGGCGCAGATTTTGTTCTACCCGACGGCGATCGGTTGGCACCCCTCCGAGAAGGAGAAATATGGCAAACGCCAACACTCCTCTTGGGAAACCGTTCAGCGTGGCCATGCGATTGCGAATGGTTGCTATGTCGCTGCGCCGAACCGAATCGGCCATGAGGCACCGGATGGCGGGCCTGGCTTGGAATTTTGGGGTCAAAGCTTCGTTGCGGATCCTTCCGGAGAAATCATCGCCCGCGCTTCGGTGGACCAAGAGGAAGTTTTAGTGGTCGAGGTCGATCTTGAAAAAGTCGATACCCAGCGGACGCACTGGCCCTTCCTGCGCGACCGGCGGATTGAGTCTTACGGCGACCTCACGCGGCGCTTCATCGATTAAGGCCTGATGCGTGTCCAATCCGCTGAGTTCGAGCGCAGTTTCCCGCGCGTTGTTGATTGTCCCGAGGACGATTTGTCGGAGTTTGCCTTCATCGGGCGCTCGAATGTCGGCAAATCCTCCCTTCTCAATCTTCTCGTTGGAAACAAGAAGCTCGCACGAGTTTCGCAGACACCTGGTTGCACTCAGCTCATCAACTTTTTCTGCATCAATCGGACCTTTCGTTTTGTGGACTTGCCTGGATACGGCTTCGCAAAGGTCCCCAAGGGCGGGCGCGCCTTTTTCCAACAACTCGTCGCCGACTACATGCTGCAACGGCCAAATCTTCGGCGCGTCTTTGTGTTGATCGACTCCCGGCACGAACCACAGCAGATCGACATCGAGTTCATCACTTGGCTCGCCGAGACCGGCCGGACTTTCGACTTGGTTTTTACGAAGGCCGACAAGCTCAAGCCCGCCAAGCTGGAGGGAAATATTGTGGATTTTCTGGAAGCCATCGCACCGAGTCGCCCCGAGTGCCATCGCTCCTCCTCGCAAACGGGAGCAGGCAGGAATGAGATCCTGGGGCGGATCGGCTCTTTGCTGCGCGAGTGATCGGGGCCATGGAAATTCCCTCGGCCATTTTCCTCGGTCTAGCCGCTATTGCGTATGGTTTCGGCTTGAAGCACGCCGTGGCCTTGGCGCTATCGCGACGGGAGGATTTTCCGGCTTATCAATGGAAGTGGCCGGAGGCGGTATTCTCGATGAGCCTCGCCTCCTTTTTTGTTTTTACCGCGCTGGCGGCAATCGGAAAACCTCCTGGAAAAATTGACGCCGACTCGCTGCAGTCGAGCCTCGCGCTATACGGTGGCCTCGTTCTTTTTCTGCTCGGATTTCTCGTTTATCGCAATGTGCCCCTCGACCAAGCCTTCGGTCTGCGTCCTACGAATTTTGCCCGACTCACCATTGCGAGTGGAGCGGCCTTTTTTCTGTGTCTTCCCGCCATCTATGCGGCCCAGTGGCTCGCTTATTCGGTGCTCGGTGCTGACACGGCGCCGCAGGCGATCGTCACTTTTTTGATGGAGCATCCGGGGATGCGGGAGAGGTTGATGGTTTTTGCCATCGCCGCCATCGCGGCTCCCATCACCGAAGAGTTGCTCTTTCGGGGATGCCTCTATGGATTTCTCCGTCAAACGACCGGCCTTGGAGTTGCGTTGGCTATTTCCTCCATCGTCTTTGCGCTCATCCACGCCCATCCTGCCACGATGCCGGCGCTGGCTGTTTTTGCGGTGGGATTAGCCCTGCTCTATGAATACACCGGCTCGCTTTGGGCTCCCATCGCCGTGCATTCCCTTTTCAATGCGTTGAATTTCTTCGGCAGCCTCTACTGGCCGGATTTCGTGCCATGAAAGCCTGTCCCGAGGATCGTTTGCTGCGTGAGTTGCTGAAACTCATTCCCATTTCCTCCAATCAACCTCTTGGTCCTGGTGACGACTGCGCCGCGCTTCACCCTCCAGGAAAAAACCAACTCCTCCTGCTCAAGACCGACTGCATCGCGGAGGATGTTCACTTTCTTCGATCCCATGATCCCGCGAGGGTGGCTTGGAAGGCTCTCTGCCGTCCCCTCAGCGACATTGCCGCGATGGGAGGAACTCCGGGCGAAGCGCTGATCACCTTTTTTTCTCCGCCGGATGTCAGCTCGGATTATTGGCTGAAATTCTATCGTGGCTTGGGTCGTGCCGCTCGGAAGTTTGGCGTCACCATCGCCGGTGGGGAGATGTCGCGGCAGAAGCGCGGAATCGCCGTCTCAGTGGCCCTCACCGGGTCGATTGAGAAAAAAAACCTCCTGCTCCGCTCGGGTGGAAAACCTGGCGACGCGATTTTTGTTACAGGTGTTCTCGGAGGCACGCAGGCGAGTCACCATCTGGATTTTATTCCCCGCCTTGCCGAGGGGCGATGGCTTGCAAAGAACGCCCGACCCACCGCGATGATGGACCTGAGCGATGGTCTGGGAACCGACCTCCCGCGTCTGGCTCAAGCGAGCGGTTGTGGATTCGAGGTAGACTTCAACAGCATCCCAAAACGCCGTGGGGCCTCGATCCATCAAGCCCTCTGCGATGGGGAGGACTACGAATTACTTTTTACCCTCTCGCCACGAAAGATCGCCAAACTTCTCGAGGCCTGGCCGAAGGCTTTCCCAAAAACTCGCCTCTCCCAAATCGGCAGTCTGATTTCCCCAAAAACCTCGCCCGCGAACTGGCCTCAAGGCTGGGATCATTTTAACGGGCAGGTGTGATGAGTGTTCCAAGGTGGCGAGATTTTCATCTTGCACATGCTGGATCATGGAATCATGTCTTTCGAACCGCATGAAATTTCTGCTCTTGATACCCTTGGTTATGAGTTGCTTCGGGTGCGTATCCCGACAAGTTCCTCTGGTCGATGACAGTTCCGTGGTTGACGCTTTTTTCGGTAGCAGCCAGATGGTTGTCATTGCACCAAAACCCTCGGCGCCAACAGGTGCAACGATTAAAAAGACGATGATTCAACTGGAAGCCGAGGAATTGCGGATCCGGAATGAACCCAACCTGACCCGAGCGGAGCGAATGCAGAAGTTGCGAGCCATTTGGAATCAGCAACTCGCATTAATGGGCAAGAAGTAATCCGGCTGCAGTCTCAGTGAAACAAGCGGAGGACGGAGGCTTGGTTGGCGTTCGCTTGGATTTCGAGAGCTGTGCGGCCTTGGAGGAGCAGGGCTTGGCGGGAAATGTCAGTGGCGCGGGAGGCTTCGACTTGGGTGGTGAGGTGGCCGAGGTGGAATTCCTCGGAGATTGCGTGCTGGCGGTCGTATTCCATCATGCTCTCGATGTGCAATTGCTCACGGTGATTCTTTTCGCGGGCCACTGCGAGACGCTCTGCGAGGGTTTCGGTGGCGAGTAAGGCGGGGCGTTCGACCTCGGCGGCATCTTGTGTTTCCAAATCCTCGAAGCGGATGGTGTCCGAGTCTTTGGTTGGGGCAAAGAGGCTGATGTGGTTGAAACTTTCGGCCGCGAACGACGCGAGAACTTGGGGGTCGATCGCGGCCTGAGATGGAAAAAGGTCCTGCAGACGCGCAAGAGCTTGGTCTTGGGTCTGCAGGAAAATCAGCGCGTCGCTCAGGACTGCAATCGAGTCCTGAGCGCGCCGTATAGCCGAAGAAACCTGCGCTTGGCCGGTGACACCTTGGTCGCTGACGGAATCGACGGGCAGCGGCCCGTGATTCGCCGAACGATGCTGGTGGCGTCGATCTTGCGCGTTTCTCTCCTGAACGCCGAGTGTTGGACAAGCGGCGGCAGGCTGGCTGTGTATGGTGAATGACATATCCGTGTCGGTGGGTTGCGGATTCCGTTCCGCTGTCGAGTGGCTGCTGGATAGAAGCCCCTGTCTAATGAATCGGCCGATGGATGCGCGGGTTTAGAATAAAAACCCGAGTCGTCGAGTGGTTGGGCGATTAGTCCTCGGGAATCGAAGGATTCCAATTCAACCACTCCGGTTTTGGCGTGGCGTTGAGGATGAATTTCTCGCCGGTTTTAGCCGGGGCGCCCATGGCGGGGCCATCGGGGGTGGCGAAGGAAACTTGGCCGGCTGGGGCGAGGTTCGACTCGGTTTGGATTCGGAATTTCAGAATGCCCACAGAGGCTTTGAGGCCGCTCGAGTCCCAGAATCGGGAATTGGCCCGGACGAATTGATCGTATTTGCGATCGATCACGACGCGGAAGACGACCTCACGTCCATCGCTGGAAAGATTTTTCTCCGTGACCTGGCCGACGGGGACTCCTTTGTAAAAGACCTGCGTTCCTTTACCGATGGGGCTGTTGGGCGTGGTCAGGAAAATGTTCAAGCCGGTCGGCATGACATTGTCGTATTCGAAGCTGGAAACCCCCACGAAGGAATCCGAGGTTTTCGAGGACGATCCGGGAACCACTACGATGTAAACGCCGCTGACCAGCGTCTCGAGGCCAGTGATGCCTTGGAGGGAAATGTTCGGCCGAACGATGGAGAAAATGGAGCCCTCGCGCCGGAGGAAGTCGTAGCCTTCATCCAGTCGAACATTTACAAAAATGTATCCGCTTTTTGGCTCCACACTTTCCACGAGGCCGATCGGCACACCGAGGTAACGGACTTGGCTGCGACCGGCGACAAGTCCTCGACCACTATCGAACCGGATGCGGATCGGTGAGGACAAGGCTCGGGCGGCTTGCTCGTCATCAAAAAGACGGAACGACTCGCCGCCTTGGGCTTCCTTCCCTTTGGTAGCAAAGGTGTCGAAGGCAATCCCGCCGCGCAGGAGGGATTCGACGCCGGCGATGTCCACTTGGAGCACGCCCGCTCCGGCTTTGATGGAAGTGGCGGGGACACGCCAGAAGCGGGAATTGACGGCGAGGCTCGAGCGGAATTCGGGGCGGATGGCGATATCGAGGGAGGGCTGGTTTTTGTCATCGAGAGTTTTGTCGAGAACGGTGCCCACGGTGATGCCTCGGTGGTAGACAGGGGCGCCTTTGTCGATGTTGGGAAGGTTAGCGGCAGTGAGTCGGATTTTGAGGCCGTTTTGCTCGGCTTGAATGCGCCGCCATTCTAGATCACCGACAGAGCGGGCAGTGAAAACCGTGGCTGGTTCGCCGTCGATTCCTGGCTCAAGAGCGAGGAATTCGCCCGTGACGAGGGTTTCCAAGCCGCTCACCCCTTCGAGGGAAATCTGAGGACGCACGAGGGTGAAGACAGTTGTGGTTTTAGCGAGGTTTTGGAATTCCGGCTGGAGTCGGACGGTGGCGCGGATGTTTTGGTTCGTGGGATCCGCGGTGACGGACTCCAGGATTCCGATGGGGTGACCGAGGTAGCAAACGGCTGTGTGCCCTGCGCGAAGTCCCCGGGCATCACGGAAATTGATGGTCAACGGTTCGCCGGAAGCGCGGGCGGCGCTTTCATTTGGGAAAAACTCAAAGCGGGAATTGGGCTCGGCTGGATTGCCACTGACCCCGAAATTATCATAGGCCAACCCACCATGGAGGAGGGATTCGACGCCGGGGACATCGATCGATAAACCTCCCGCGCCGAGGGTCACAGAGGTCCAAGGCACAGACCAAAAGCGCGAATTGGCGCGGATGGAATCGCGGTAGGCGGCTTCGACAGAAACCTGGAGTGAGGCACGACCATCCGGGGCGAGGATTTTTTGGGAGACGACGCCCACTTTGACGCCTCGGTGGTAGACGGGCGTGCCGCGCGAGAGGAAGGAAATTTGGGCCCCATCGAGCCAAAAGCTGAATGTCTGGGAGTCGGGAGCGATAATCGGAGGCTTCGGGTGTCCAATGAATTGATATTGTTTTTTTCCACCGGGAGTTCCTGCTTGGAGGGAGTTTCCGCGCACGATCGATTCGAGGCCGGTGAGTTCAGTGAGGGAAATAACGGGGCGGTCGATCCAGTATTTGGTTTCCTCGGTGGCAAGGTTTGAGGCGAAGCCCTCGAGGCGAACTTTGACGGCCACTGTTTGGAGGTCGTCTTGAATTCGGACGGCTTGAACGGTTCCAGAATTGACGCCTCGATAATAGAGGCTGGTTTTTCCTGGCTCGATTCCCGGGGCCTCGTCAAAAACGATTTCGATTTCGGGGCCTTGCGAGGCCCACTGGGCAAAAAACAACCAAGTGGTCGCCAGCGCGGCGAGGACGGGGAAAATCCAAACCCAAGCAATGCCACAGCGGTGAATTGTGACGACCTGACCGTGGTCGGTTTTTGAAAGGTTGCTCATGAAGTTTGGGGTTCGGATTCCTGCCAGATCAACCAAGGCTTGTAAATATCCGTCGCAAGGACATTCGAGATCAGCATGGCAGCGTAAAACAAGGCGCCGCGTTCGGGAGTCACGCTGGCGAGGATGCCGAGTTGACCGACGGCGGTGAGGACCGAGAGGAGGAAAATATCGATCATGGCCCAGGTGCCGATTTTGAGGAGGAATCCATGGAGTTCCATGCGGCGCTGGCGGTGGATGTCGGAGCCGTGGAGGGCGAGGATCCATGCCATGATCGAGAGTTTCAGGATGGGAACCACTATGCTGGCGAGAAAGACAATCGCTGCGACGGGAGCGAGACCGGTTTCATAAAGTTCCCAAACACCGCCCATGACGGTGAGTGGTTCCACCTCGCCGGTGATGGTGATGGTCATGACCGGAAGGAAATTTGCGGGGATGTAGAAAATGAAGCCCGCAATGACGAGGGCCCGGGAAAGGTCGAAGCGAAACCGGTCGCTCAAGGATTCTCCTCCAGTTGCACCAAAACAAACCGTCGGTCGAAACATTGGATTGTCAGAAGCGTGAAGATCGAGAGGAGGGCGATCCAGATGGCGCCCGGCTCCCAAGTGACATTGCCCAGAGTGCGGAGTTTCACGACGGAAACCACACAGGCGATGGCAAAAACCGGCATGAGATTCCAGGACTCCAGGATTCGAGCCACGGAGAAGCAAAAGTATCGGCCGCGCCAACGGAGTCCCAGCGAGCAGGTGGCAGAGACATAACAAACGCTCAGGAGGTAGAGGGTCGGGGCGGCGATGGCCGAAAAAAATACCAGCGCGGCGAGCGGCTGAAAACCTTGGTCCCATAGGCTCTCCACTCCGGTCAAGATGCGGTTTTCCTGAAAATTCCCGACGACTTCGAATTTCAGAATCGGCGAGGTGTTGGCCAGAACCAAGAGAATCAAAGCGGTGGTGGAAAAGGCCCAAGCCGAGAAGATCGAGGGTTTGCCGCCGGAGGAGTTTTTTAATTCATTTCCGCAGCGAGAGCAGCGCAGGAACTGGCCGGGGGCGAGATCGCGGTCAAGGCACTCGGCGCGGCAATTTGTGCAGGACAACCAGATTTCCGAGGGGCTGTTCGCATGGCCAATCGTCGAGTCCATCCTTCCTGAAATTACTCGGATTTTTTGAAGAGCGGAAGCAAGTGGCCGTAGCCCTGCTTTTCCAAATCCTCGACTGGGATGAAGCGGAGGGATGCCGAGTTGATGCAATAGCGGAGGCCGGTCGGGGCGGGGCCGTCTGGGAAGACATGGCCGAGGTGGGAGTTGCCTTGAATGGATCGGGCCTCGGTGCGCTCCATGCCGTGGGATTTGTCAGTAACTTCTTTAATGTCTTCCTTGGCGAGCGGCCTGGTGAAGCTTGGCCAGCCCGTGCCGGAGTCGAATTTATCGAGGGAACTGAAGAGGGGTTTGCCTGAAATGATGCAGACATAGATGCCCTCGCGTTTGTTGTTCCAGTATTCATTTTTGAAGGGAGGTTCCGTGCCACACTGCATGGTCACATGTTGCTGGAGTTCGGTGAGTTTGGGCTTGGATTCGTCGGCGTGCATGGAGGTGAGTGGAAGGAGGGCGGTGAGTGTGAGGAGGAGGGTTTTCATGACTCGGAGAGCGCTTTCGGTGGTCCGAGGATTTCGCGCAAAACCATGGCTTCGCGCAAGCCTTGAGGCGAGCTGAGTCGTGATGTCCACGCGCGCCGAAGGGGAGTCGGTGTGGATTTCCCAATGCCTCGGCGCACGGCGGGGCGGGGAGTCGTGAGTTGGGGCTTTGGAGGAGGAAGCGGCGGGGCGACGGGCTCCTCAAAAACAAAAACGGGCTCGGGCTTTTGAGGAATCGGCTTGGCGTCTTCCACGGGGAGGCCAAAAGACTCCAGCATTCGCCGCATCTGGTCCTCGATCTCCTCCCGGGGGGAAGGCTCGGGGAAATTGGGCGAGGAAACCGGAGGCGGTTGACCTGGGTTGGAGGCTTCTTTTTCGCGACGACGCTGTTCGCGAAGTTTCGCCGAGCGTTCGATCAGCCAATTGACGAGGCTGATCGCCGCGATGACGAGAAGCAGGACGAGTTGTTCCATGCCGCTTTAGGCGGGGTTGGAAGATTCTGGGCTGGCGATGGACTCGCGCATGGCGGTGTCGGACTGGAGATTCTTCATTCGCATGTAGTCCATGATTCCAAGATTTCCGGAGCGGAAGGCTTCAGCCATGGCGAGCGGGACTTGGGCCTCGGCTTCGACAACTTTGGCCTGCATTTCCTGAGTGCGGGCTTTCATTTCCTGTTCGGTGGCGACAGCGGCGGCGCGGCGCATTTCCGCCTTGGCTTGGGCGACGACCTTGTCGGCCTCGGCCTGCTCGGCTTGGAGCTTCGCGCCGATGTTGTCGCCGATGTCGATATCCGCGATGTCCACGGAGAGGATTTCAAACGCGGTGCCGGTATCGAGGCCCTTTTGGAGGACGGTTTTGGAAATGCGGTCGGGATTTTCAAGCACATCCTTGTAGGAGGCCGAGGAGCCGATCGAGGTGATGATGCCTTCGCCGACGCGGGCGATGATGGTGTCCTCGGTGGCACCTCCGACGAAGCGGTTGAGATTCGAGCGAACGGTGACTCGGGCGCGGGCTTTGACGCCGATACCGTCGCGGGCCACGGCGTCGATGGTGACTTTGCCGCTGGTGGGATTTGGGCAATCGATGACTTTGGGGTTGATGCTTGTGCGGACGGCCTCGAGGACGGTTTTTGAGGTGCCTTTGATGGCGAGGTCAATGGCGCAGGCGCGGTCGAAATCCAGAGAGAGACCGGCCTTAGCCGCAGCAATGAGGGCGAGGATGACATGGGAGACATTTCCCCCCGCGAGGTAGTGGGCCTCCAGTGGGTCGGTGTCGAGATTGATGCCGGCCTTTACGGCAGTGATTCGGTTATCGACAATCAAACCAATCGGAACGCGGCGAAGTCTCATTCCGATGAGTTGAGTGAAAGACACGGTCGCACCAGCGAGCTTGGCGCGGAGCCATGTTCCGAAGAAGTTGATCATCACCACGACGATGGTGAGACCGGCGATGAGAGCGATTCCGAAGACGGCGTAAACGAAGAGTTGAGGCATAATAGGCTTGGTTGAAGAAGCCAAGACGATGGCACAGATGCTTGCCCGCGCCAGTAAAAACAACCTCGACTGCGGTGGCTTACTTGCTGCCCGGCTTGATGGCGGCGGTCGCCCTCAAATCCTCGGGGAGATTCGCGGGATCGAAGGTTTCGACATTCATTTGAACGAGCGAAACGAACGGGCACCCGAAGTCGGGAAGTTGGCCGGAACTACGGTCCACGATCGAACCAGCGGCGACGACGATGCCGCCGTGGTCTCGGATGATCTGGATGGTTTCCTGAACGCGGCCGCCGCGTGTTACCACATCCTCGGCGACAACGAAGCGCTCGCCGGGGATGATTTGAAAACCCCGGCGCAGGACGAGTCCGCCGTTGCCGTCTTTTTCCACAAAGATGTGTTTTTTGCCCAAATGACGGGCGACCTCTTGGCCGACGATGATGCCGCCGACGGCCGGGGAGACGACGGTGGTGGCTTCGAAGGGTTTGAGCTTCTCAGCGAGCATGCCGCAGACTTGGGCGGCGATGGTGGCATCCTGCAACAGCAGGGCGCATTGAAAAAACTCGCGACTGTGAAGACCGCTGCGAAGGACGAAGTGCCCGTGGAGGAGCGCGCCGGTTTTGCGGAAGAGATCGAGGACTTCGTTCATGAAACGGGACTTACTTTTTGTTTTTATTCACCCACTCGATGAAGGCTGGCACTCCGCCGCCGCCGTAGCCGCTTTGGCGGGCGAGTTCGGCGCCCTTGCTGTCGAGGAGGATGAGGGTGGGGTAGGCGTCGACTTTGTATTTTTGGGCGAGGGCTTGGTTGGCGGCTTTTTGCTCCTCGGATTGCTCGGCACGGCGGGGGAAGTCGAGTTTTACAGGGACGAGATTCGCGCTGGCGAATTCCTCGAAGGCGGGCTGGGCAAAGACATCGGTGGCTTGTTTTTTACAGGGTGGGCACCAGTCGGAGCCGGTGAATTCGAGCAGCACCATGCGGTTCTCGGTGGCGGCTTTTTTGAGGGATTCGTCGTAGTTCGTGCTCCACAGGTCGGAGGCTTGAAGGGAAAGGGTTCCGAGGAGGAGGAAGAGAATGGCGTGTTTCATAGGAAAAGGATGGATGGTGCAGCGGATGAATCAAGGGCAAAAACTAAATCAAGGGCGCGGGGATGTGCTCATTTTGGGCTCCACACTGGGGACAGGTTGGGAGTTTGTCGGAGGGGGCGGCTTTGAAGTGGAATGAGCAAACCCGGCAGCGAATCCAATGGCGGTGTCTCTCGGCGACGCGGCGGCGGTGGGCGATTTCATAGCCGATCCAAACGATCAAGATCCCCGCGAGAAAAATGAAGAGGGCGGTGAAGACGAGCCATGGGAGTTGCATGCGGATCATGGTTCGGCGGGAGGCAGGACATCCGAGCCCCACTGGAATTCCACAAATCCCCAAACAGTTTCGTTTTCTTGGGACGGGGAGAAGGGGAGTTTTCTAAGAAAAGTCAGCGCAGTGCGGTCCAACTCCGGATCGCCGGAGGATTTGTCGGTGATCGCGTGAAGGACCTTTCCGTCTGGCGAGATGGCGACCATCCAAGTGGCGGTTTCAGGAGTTTGGGTGGAACGACTCTGGAATTTTGGCAGCGGGGGGATTTCCGGCAATATGGCGGCGATTTCTTCGGAGGGTCGGACTCGTGTGGGAAGCAGGGAGGACTTGGCAGGTTGGGGGAATTTTTTTGAAGAAAAGCGGACAGGTCCTTTGAAAACTCGGTCTGTGGGGGGAGTGCGGGTGCGAAGCGGCGGTTCGTCCCAAGCGATGGTGGTTTTGGCGTATTGGGGCGTGTAGGTCGCGTTGGGTAATTCTTCTTGCGGCGGAAGTCCGCGCTTGGGTGCGAACAAGGCGGGGTCGGAGGAGTAAAGGGCCGACTCGATGCGGGAATATTCGGGGTTGGTGGAGGGGAGGAAATAAAGCCGCGCGGGGTTCGTGCCGGAGGATTTGGACGGCGGGTGCTTCACGGAAAAAAGAAAAAATATCGCGGCGTGGAGCAGGGCGGCGCTGAAAATGGCGAACGGGAGAAAAAGGTGGATCCGGTGGCGGGAGGGCCACTCAAAGGTGAGTGCGGGAGTTTTCACTTCTCCTCGGAAGTGGCGACGACGGTGGGGTAGCCCATGCCGAGGGTGATGTTCATCACTCCGGCGAGTTGTTCCACGGGGGCCAGGCGGTCGGATTTGATGATGATGGTGTTGTTGCGGGAAGGGCGGCGTTCCAGGCGGTCCCGAAGCTCCTCGAGGGTGACTTGCTCATTCTCAAAATAGAGGGCCGAAATCGGGGGAGCCGCGATGCTGACGACCAAGGGGTCTCGCTGTGGAGCGAGTAGAAATGGGGAGTCTGGCACGGAGACTTCGACTCCAGGTTGAAGGAGGAACGAGGTGCTGAGAATGATGAAGAAAATGAGCGCCAAAACGACATCCAGCGAAGGCGCGATGAACATCAGCGCGGGATGCAGGCCGGGAGAACGCTCTAGCTTCACAGAGGTTTTCCAGCGTTTTGATTCCCTCGGAGGATTTCCAGCATTTCGATCGAGGCGCGTTCGATGTCGTGGAGGACATCATTAACACGGGCGGAAATGTAGCTGTGGGCGACGAAAGCCGGAATGGCGACCGTCAGCGCGGCGGCCGAAGTGAGGAGGCTTTCGTAAACTCCCCCGGCGATCTCGGTGGCGGTGGCATAACCCCCGTGAGTGCTGATCTGCTGGAAAGCGGTTAAGAGGCCGAGAATCGTGCCAAGTAGTCCGACGAGCGGGGTGGCGTAGGCGATTGTTCCCAAAAGGGCGAGGTTCCGCTCGAGACCAGGGACTTCAAGTTGACCGGCTTCTTGGGCGATGGCGCGGAGTTCCTCGCGGGGGGCATCATGGCGCAGGAGCATCGCATGAAGAACGCGGGGGATCGGCCCTGGAGATCCAGCGCACTCCTGAATGGCCTCGGCGAGGTTTTTGTTTTTCAAAAGATTCGCCAGGCCGCGGAGGAAGTCTCCGGTTTTGATCGAGGCGCGGTGGAGGTGAACGAGGCGTTCGAAGAACACTCCCAGCGCGGTGATACTGCAGGCGAGAATGAGCCACATGAGCGGTCCGCCCTTCTGCACAAGTTCCATCATAGTTCGCGAATCTAAAGTGATTCCGAGTCGGGCGGCAATGGCATTCCCAGCGCGGGCAACGGAGCGGCTGAAGGAAGGGCGAGGGGAGCATGGGACAACTCAGTGAGTGCGGCGGTGAGTTTTTCGCGGACTCCGGGAATGAACCCCCGGTCGGCGTGGATCACGAGCATGGTGAGGCGGTTGTTTTGAACGATGCTGAGAGGGCCTCTCTCGGTGTGGAGCGTGAGGGCGGGAATCGCTCCGATGCCAAGCTGGGAGGAGGAGTCCTGCATGGCTTGGAGCATTTTCGAGGCTGTGGAACTCATCGCGACGAGATCGAGATTTTCGGGGACATTGTGAGAGGCGATGACGGAATCCTCGCAAGTGAGGACGCAGGATCGGATGCCTGGCAAGTCACCGCATAATTCCACGACGCGGCGAACGGTGAGTTTTTCGTCGGTGAGAAAAAGCGATTGGAGGTTGTCTTGGTCGGGGAGGTCGGTGCTGGAATTTTCTGTTTCGAGAATTAGGGGTTCGATCAGTGTCGATACGGGAGCTGCTGGCGAAAATCTGTGGAAGGTTGGGAGTCTGTTAATTAACTCGAGCAGGCGCTGAGGTTGGTCGCTGGCAGGGGTTGGCTCGGGTTCGGATTGGGGAGCGTCTTGAGGGGAGGGAGTCGGAAAATCCTCGGGAATCGGCTCCGTGATCGACTCTTCAGCATGGGAGGCGGATTCTTCAGGGGAGGATTTGGTTTTGGCGAGGCGGGCGAGGTTTTGGGTGGCCTCGAGGAGGTTGTCGGCGGGGGATTCGGTTGGCTTCTGATCCGGAGAAAATTCGGAGCCGATTTCGAAGGATTCCTCGCGCAACCGGTAGGCTTTGGCGAGGCAATGAGGCGGCAATTTGATTAACTCATCGGCAGGCCAAAAAATGTCCGGACGCTCTTGCGCGAGTTCGCGAATTGAGATTTTTGGAACGATGTGGCTCAGCGTCGAGTGGGCGTCGATTTCGATGAAATCCTCACCTGGCAAGTCGGCGAGAAGGTGCTCGGAAGAAACGGCCTGAGCCAAATCCGAAAGCCGGAGACGGATTTTTACAGCCGGACTCTGGCGGAAGCGGAGATTCGACGGGGGATTGGTTTGGGCCGTATCGGACATTTCTTTGTGTTGTCTGTGAAAGATGGTGAGGTTATCCAAGCTCGCTGGACTGGCAATACCGTGAACTTCGATTTCAAATTTACAAATGACGGGTTGATTCCCGTGATCGTTCAAGAGGCTTCCAAATCGGCGCGACCCGCCGGGCGGGTTTTGATGTTCGCATGGATGAATCGCGAATCGCTGGCTCTCACTTTGGAGCGTGGGTTGATGACTTATTGGAGTCGCTCGCGAAAGAAGCTCTGGCTCAAGGGCGAGTCGAGCGGGCACACCCAGCGGGTGGTTCGTTGGTATGTCGATTGCGACAAGGATGTTTTGCTTTTCGAGGTCGAGCAGGAAACCGGAGCCTGCCACACGGGATACGAGAGTTGTTTCTTTCAGGAGATGGACCGCGAGGCACAGCCGCTACCAGTTCGTGAATCGAAAATGTTCGACGATGCGGCGGTCTACAGCCCCGCGCCGACGGGTCAGGGTTGAGCGGCTCCCTGCGGGGCGCCCACTTTTTTGCGAGAGTTTTTTGAACGAATTCGGCTGCGCGTTGTCGAATCTAAGACAAGCGCCCTTGGGATTTCCCCGGAGGCGAAAAAAACAAACTCAACTCTCAAAAACAATGGCATTCGAAGACATCGACACCGGCTTGCAACTCTACCTGCGGCAGATTGGAGAATATCCCCTGATCACTGTGCAGGATGAGATAAAACTAGCCCGTCGCATCAAGCGCGGCGACAAGGAGGCGCGTGCCATCATGGTCCGCTCGAACCTCCGTTTGGTCGTCAAGATCGCGCGCGACTACAGCAATTTTGGTCTCCCGCTCCTGGACCTCATTTCCGAAGGGAATATCGGCCTTATGAAAGCGGTCGAGCGGTTTGACCCCAAAAAAGGCGGCAAGCTGAGCACCTACGCGGCGTGGTGGATCAAACAATCCATCAAGCGTGCGCTGGCCAATCAGAGCAAAACGATCCGCCTGCCCGTCCACTTGGTCGATAAAATCGCCAAGCTTCGCCGGGTTTCCAATCAAATGACCGAGGAACTGGGTCGTGAGCCCACCGACGAGGAATTGGCCGAGGAAGTCGGCATGGCGGCCGCCAAGGTCGCGTCGCTGAAAAGTGCGGCGATTCGTCCCACCTCACTCGATCAACCGCTCGGCGATGACGACCACTCCTCGCTTGGCGATATCATCGGCGATGACGACGCGCAGGATCCCTTTGAGCAACTTCGCGACAAGGATCTCCGCAACGAGGTTGGCGATTTGCTGGATGTCCTCGACGACCGGGAACGCAAAATCATCAACTCACGCTTCGGCTTGGATGGCCAAAAGACCAAGACCCTCGAAGAGGTCGGCGTGAAATTCGGCGTCACCCGCGAGCGCATCCGTCAGCTTCAAAATATCGCCCTGCGGAAACTCCGCCGAGCGCTTCAGAAAAAAGACCGTTCCAAGGTTGAGTTTTCGATCTGAGGAATTTTTTCATGGGTAGGGTGGGAACCGGATGTCTGGCGTGAGTCACCATCCGGTTTCTTGCTTTCGGTCTTGCGGGCATCAGGGTGTCGGGGTTTGGTTTGGCCCATGGCCGACCTTCTTGAATTTCACCAAAAACTCCACGCTGCCCTGAAAACTCGGCTGGATCTGGTCGCCGATCACTCCTTCCGCGACCGCGATCCGGCGGCCCATCTCGCCGCACTCAAGTCCGCCGCAGCGACACTGGATGCCGAAATGTCTCACCTTCCGCCAGAGATCGATCCGACGCTCCGCCATTACCTAGAACGACAAAGCTACACCAAGGCCCTTGCTTGGCTGGGTGAAGCGGTTGCCAGTTCCTCCCATTGATTGCCCCAATTTTTTTATGACTCCTCTTCTTCTCGGAATCGCCATGGGTTTGTTAGCCGCGCTGATTCCGTCGGTGTTTTTTTACAGTCGGCATTTGCGTGCGATGGCGGAGGCTGCCTCCACCCGGGAGCGGATGACTTTTCTCGAAAACCAACTCGCCTCAGCCGAGTCGCGGGTTGCGGAGCTTTCGAGGGAATTGCAAAGTGAGAGCGCTCTGAAAACCGCCGCCGAGACTTTGGCCAAACGCATTCCGGAATTGGAAGGGGAGTGCCAAAGACTCCGTGACGCCGCATCTGCTCTGCAGTCCACCATCAGCCGCCTGGAATCCGATCTCGGGCATGAAAAGACCACTGCTCTCGAAAAGCTCACACTTCTCGAGGAGGCCCGCTCAAAACTCGGCGATGCGTTTCAAGCCCTCTCCGCGCAAGCGCTGCAAAACAACAATCAAAGTTTTCTAGAACTCGCGAAGACGAACCTCTCGCAATTCCAAACCGAGGCGAAGGGGGATTTGGTCGCACGGGAGAAGGCGATCGAGGATTTGCTCAAGCCGATTAAGGATCAGCTTGGGGACTTCAAGAGCTCGATGACCAAGGCGATGGATGAGGCCGGCAAGGAGCGGCACGGATTGCAGGCTGAAGTCGCAACTCTGTCCCGTCTGAACCAAACCATCAGCGCCGAGGCCAAAAACCTCGCCAGTGCGTTGAAGGGTTCGAACAAAATCCAAGGAGATTGGGGCGAGATGATTCTTGAGCATTTGCTCGAGGCCTCCGGCATCGCCAAGGGGGTTGGTTTCAGCGTCCAGCGCCAGTATGAGAGCGAGGACGAAAAACGCGGCAAGCCTGATGTGATTCTCAACCTGCCCGGCAATCGCTGCTTGATTGTGGACTCGAAAGTTTCGATCGATGCCTATGTCGCCCACTGCTCCACGGAGGAGCCTCTCGAGCGGCAGGCCCATTTGAAGCGGCATCTCGACTCGCTCCGCTCGCATATTGATGGGCTTTCCAAGCGTGACTACCGGCGTCTCGAGGGGTTGAAAGGCACGCTGGATTTCGTCGTGATGTTCGTGCCGGTCGAGCCCGCGTTCCTGCTGGCGATCTCACAGGACGAGACGCTTTTCATGGAGGCTTGGAAAAAGAATGTCCTGCTGGCGAGCCCCTCGACGCTTCTCTATGTGCTCCGGATTGTGGACCACATGTGGCGCCAGGAAAACCAAGCCCGTAACGCGCAAGAGATCGCCGACCGTGGTGCAAAACTTTACGACAAATTCCAAACATTCGTCGGGGAGTTTCAAAAAATCGGATCCGCGCTCGAGACGGCTCGCAAGAGCTACACGAGTTCCTTTGATTATCTCGTCTCTGGCCGGGGTAATCTCGTGAGCCAGGCCGAAAAGCTTCGAGATCTCGGCGTGAAGCCCAGCAAGAGTCTCCCGCAGGCGCTCATCGACCAATCCGGGTTGCTGGAGGATTCGACAGATGCCGCGGATCAGCCCCGGTAGGTTCCGGTGGTGACGCCGACTTTGCTGCTTGCATGGAGTTCGCGGTGGAGATCGGTTCCGGCGCGGCGGTTGGCGAGGAGTTCGCCGTAGGCCGAGAGTATTTGGCGGGTTTCCTCCTGAGATTCTTCAAGCAGCTCGATACGAAAATGGCGAAGTCCGGCAGCGTGGAATTTTTCGAAAAATGCAGCGCCGGTTTGCGCGGTGGAGTGAAAGAGAGTGTTGCGACAACCCACATCGGCACGGAGCGGGTGTTCCATTCCCACGCGATCGCGGAGGTGAACGCGGTGCTTCTCGCAGGGTCGGCCGCAATTTGTGTGGTCTGTGCCATCCGACATGAAGGCGGCGAAAACGCAGTGCTCCATGTGAAACATCGGCATGTGATGGTGGATCGTCAGTTCGAACCAATCTGGCGGCGCTTGGCGGAGGAGGGCCAGGATTTGGTCGGCATTGAGATCGTGCGAAAGGGTGAGCCGCTCGAGGCCATGCCTTTTAAAAACCGAGGCGGTGACGGGGTTCGCGATGTTCAGCGAGAAATCACCGAGAAGGCGAAGGGAGCTTTTGGCGAAATGCTCGATGCCACCGATGTTCCGAACGAGAACACCGTCGGGTTGGGCGTTAGCGATGAGTTTGAAAAAGCCCTCCTCGCCGGCTTTCTGGATGCGCGGGGTCGCGAGGAAAATGGCGGCTGTGGAGGACGCCGAGCGCACGGTGGCGACGGCATCTTTGTAGCGGCGGATGTCTTCGTAATCCACGAGAATTTCGCTCATGCCAGCTTCCAGCGCTGCCTGCAGCTGTTCGGCGCTTCGGACAAGAACGGACAGTCGGGCCGAGTTGCTCGTGGGATTTTCGTGGCCTGGCAAAAGCTCTGCGAGACTGCACTGAGGCGAGGTAATTCGGGATTCCGAGGTGAGGAGATCTAGGAGTTCGCGGCGAAGGCGGTTTAATTCCGACAAGGGCAGAATGGCGGAGTCCGAAAGTTGAAAATCGAGATTCCGGAGGGCGTAACCAGTTCCTCCGAGTTTGCCAAGTTGGGCACGGAGTGAGGCGTGGGTGAGGGGATGCGTTCGGGCCATCTCCAGTGGCATTCGGGAGGCAACCTCGATGGAGCCGAATTGAATTTTTAATGACTCACCGATTTGACCGGAGATGACTAAATCGAGGGGTTTGAGACGCTCCTGTCGCGGGGTGATTCGTCCGGAAAAACTTCCTTGAAGTTCCCGGTCCAATGCGGGATCGCTGGTTTTCCAAATCCTCGAGCCGTTGGGGATTTGGCGGAAGTCGATCTTGCCGTGCTCGAAGAAAACCTGATGGCCCCGCACCTCGAAAATTCTCCCGCCTTGCTCGCGCTCGGTGTCGCCACCGGTGTCGAACACCACACCGTCGCCCGGCTTGAGATTGACGGCGAACGTGTCGAGTTCCACATGGTCGCGGGCAGAATCTTTAACGAGGCCAACAAAGGCGCCGCGTTTTTTTCCGAACCTCGCGCCGACGAGTTCCTGGTGATTCACGCCGTGCATCCAGCCGGGGTAGAGACCGCGCGAGAAAGTCATCTCAAGTCGATACCAGTCCTCGGGCGCGATCTGCTCGAATGTGTCGGCCAGTGCGGCGTCGATGGCCTTGCGGTAGACGCTCGTGACGGCCGCGACATATTCGGGGGACTTGAGGCGGCCTTCGATTTTGAAGGAGCGCACGCCCTGCGCAATCAGGTCGGGGATTTGATTCACGGCGGCGAGGTCTTGGGGGGAGAGAAGGTAGCGTTTGTCGCCGAGGTCGTGCAGCGCTCCATCAATGATCAATTCATACGGCATCCGGCAGGCTTGGGCGCATTCGCCCCGGTTCGCGCTCCGGCGTCCGAGAGCTTCGCTAGTGAGGCATTGTCCCGAATAAGCCACGCAAAGCGCGCCGTGGACGAAGGTCTCCAAAGGCAGACCGGGCGGGAATTTTTCGAACTCCCGAAGCGAGATTTCGCGGGCGAGGACGACTTGTTTGACTCCGAGCTTTTCGGCAAAGCGCACGCCCTCCGGCGAGGTGATCGTCATTTGCGTGGAGGCGTGGATGCGCAGGTCTGGAAACATTCGGCGCGCGATCTCGGCGAGGCCGACATCCTGGATGATTACGGCGTCCACCCCGGCTTCGTGGAGTGCCTGAAGTTCGGCGACGGCATCGGGCAATTCCTCCGTGAAGATCAGGACATTCAGTGTGACATAGCCTTTCACGCCGTGGCTGTGGAGGAATCGTATGATCTCAGGCAATTCCTCCTCGCGGAAATTGTCAGCGCGCATGCGGGCGTTGAATTTCGAGAGTCCGAAAAACACAGCGTCAGCACCGTTGGCAACGGCGGCTTTGAGGCAATCCCAGTCCCCTGCAGGGGAAAGAAGTTCAGGCGTCTCCATCAATGCGGCGGTGCCATGATGATCCGGATTTCGGGATCCTCTTGGCGTTTGTCGAGGTAGATCGGGGCGGGCTTTGTGTTGAGGACTTCGAAGTCGCTCAGCTGAAATTCGGGATAAAATCGGTCGCTGGCCGGTTCGTAGACAGTCTCTCCGGTGAATCGTCCCTCGAGGCGGTATTCGTGGTTGTTGTCATCGCCCAGAGTCCCGCGCATCCGATCGGGAGCAAGGCGGGTTTGCTCGTTCAACATGACGAGTTTTGCAGTTTTCCAAGGCTGGCCTGGATCGCGCACCCAGCCCCACATTTTGTAATCTTTCTTAAACATACGGCGGCCGACGAAGTAGTTTCCTGGCTGCTCGGATCGAATCGCGGCAGCCATCGCAGCCCGCGCTGGAGCGTCACGGTCGACGGTCTCGCAGGAATTGATCAGCACCAGTGGAGCCAAAATAACCATCCCACGAAAAAACCAGCGCTTCGTATTTTTCAATCTCGCGATCATGGCTTGAAAAACTAATCGCCCTCCAAATTGAAGTCAGTCACGGAATCGACGGCCTTAAAATAATTGGCAGGCTGGATTTTCAAAAAGCGTCCGCTACTCTCCCGCCGCATGAAGTATATTTTTGTGACCGGCGGCGTGGTGAGTTCTCTTGGAAAAGGCCTGGCGGCTGCGTCCCTTGGAACGATTTTGGAACGGCGTGGACTCAAGGTGACGCTTCAAAAACTCGACCCCTACCTCAATGTCGATCCCGGCACGATGAGCCCCTTCCAGCACGGCGAGGTTTATGTTCTTTCCGATGGAGCAGAGACCGATCTGGACCTCGGCCATTACGAGCGCTTCACGCATTGCGTCCTTTCCCGCGAGAACAATCTCACGAGTGGGCAGGTTTACGAAACCGTTCTCATGAAGGAACGCCGCGGCGATTATCTCGGCAAAACCGTGCAGGTCATCCCGCACATCACGGACGAGATCAAAAATCGCATCCGGTCGGTGGGCGCCAATTCCGGCGCGGATATTTTGATCACGGAAATCGGCGGCACCACAGGTGATATCGAGGGTTTGCCTTTCCTCGAAGCCATCCGCCAATTCATCCTCGAGGTCGGCCCGGACAACGCGATCATCATGCATGTCACGCTCGTGCCATTCATCAAAGCCGCCGGGGAACTCAAGACCAAGCCCACCCAGCAGAGCATTGCGAAGCTCCGCGAGATTGGTCTCCAGCCCCAAGTCATCATTTGCCGCACTGAGATGCCGCTCGACCAAGATGTCCGCCAAAAGCTCTCCATGTTTTGCAATGTCCCGCTCGACGCCGTGATCGAGGCTGGCGATGTGGAGCATTCGATTTATGAAGCTCCACTGAATCTTCGCGAGGAGGGCTTGGATACCATCGTTTGTCGCCTTCTCCGACTGGAAACTCCGGAGCCTGACCTCTCTGAGTGGAGGCGCTTCGTTCAACGCCTCATCAATCCCAAGAAGCGCGTCCGTGTGGCGATCGTTGGCAAGTATGTCGAGCTCCAGGACGCCTACAAAAGCATCTACGAATCCCTCGCCCACGCTGGCGCCGCCCAGGATTGTGCGATCGATATTGTGCAGGTCGATGCCGAGGATATTGATGTAGAAGGGGCCGAAAAATATCTCCAAGGCGTCGCCGGCATTCTCGTGCCGGGTGGTTTTGGCGAGCGCGGAGTGGAGGGAAAAATCAAGGCCGCCAAATTCGCCCGCGAGTCCCGCACCCCATTTCTTGGCCTTTGCCTCGGCATGCAGGTCGCCTCCATCGAATTCGCGCGAAATGCTTGTGGACTCGAAAATGCGAACAGCACGGAGTTTGATCCCGACACCGCCCATCCGGTCATTTCCATGATGGAGGAGCAACTCGATGTCACAGACAAGGGGGCTTCCATGAGATTAGGAACTTGGGAAACCAAAATCCGCGAAGGCACCCTGGCTCACCAAGTCTACGGAAAAAGCCATGCCTCCGAGCGCCATCGGCATCGCTACGAGTTCAATCAAAAATACCGCGAGCAAATGGAGGCGGCGGGCTTTGTGATTTCCGGAACCTCTCCCGATGGAACCTTGGTGGAGTTGATCGAACTCAAGAACCACCCTTGGTTCCTCGCTTGCCAATACCACCCCGAGTTCCTGTCCAAGCCGAACCACCCGCATCCACTCTTCAAGTCCTTTATTGCCGCCTCGCTGGCGAATGAGGATTGATACCGCTGCGAAATCCCATTCCATGGCCAAAACCTCTGGTGAACCTCTTGAAATCGAACGGAAATTTCTCCTGGTCGGGGAATCCTGGCGAGATCAGGTCGTTGGGGAGCCTAAGCGCTTGTCTCAAGGTTATCTGTGCGCCGACGCCGAGAAAAGCGTTCGAGTTCGAATCGCTGGGGATTTCGCCACACTCACGGTGAAGGGGAGTCGCAACGGAATTTCCCGCTTGGAAATGCAATACACGATTCCTGTCGTGGATGCCGAACGCATGCTGGCCCTCTGCGCGCTGCCATTGATCGACAAAACCCGCCACATCGCCATGCATGACGGTATGAAGTGGGAGGTGGATATTTTCCATGGCGAAAACGAGGGACTGCGCGTGGCAGAGGTCGAACTGGAGTCCGAGGACCAAGTCATTTCCCTGCCAGACTGGGCCGGCCAGGAAGTCTCCGAAGAGCCCCGCTATTATAATTCCCATCTCTCTCGTGAGCCATTTTCTACTTGGGGATCGCTCCCCTAATCACCGGTATTTTTTCCGCCGTTCGTGGCTGGCATCCTAAAAATCTGACATCTCTGCGAATCGGGCGTCCGTATTTTTTACCGGATTCCTTGGATTCCAGATTGCACTAGCAGCCCATTTTTTTTAAGAACCCGAGTCGCTCATACATGATTACCTCACCATCTGCCTCCGCTCGCACGGGCCCTTGCCCGGGTTGGCTCTGGCTAAATTCCTCGATTGGAAAAAAAACTGTCGTCGCCGTCACTGGCATCGCCCTCGTGGCATTTGTCATCGGCCACCTCCTCGGAAACTTCACGATCTTCCTCGGCCCGGATGCGATCAACGCCTACGGAGCCAAGCTCCAAAGCCTTGGGCCGCTCCTTTGGGTGATCCGTCTCGCGCTGCTCGGAATCCTTGTGGCTCATATTTATTTCACGATGAAGCTCTGGCAGGAAAACAATGCCGCCCGCCCTCAAAAATACCTCGCCTCGAATCCAGTCGGAACCACAGTTTTCGCCCGCACAATGCGCTTGAGCGGGTTGATCGTTCTCGCCTTTGTCATCTTTCATCTGGCCCATTTCACCGTTCGCGTGGTCGATACTTCTTATGCAACGATGCACACCATGCTCGATGGTCATGAAGTTCACGATGTCTACAAAATGGTGGTTACGGGATTCAGTAGCGGCCCGGTGGTTTTCATCTACATCATTGGCCTTTTCCTCCTGACCTTCCACTTGAGCCACGGTCTCTCGAGCCTCTTTCAAACCTTCGGAATTACCAACCGCCGCATCCGCCAAAACTACGAAACCGCCGGCCGCGTCCTCGCCTGGGCGCTCTATGTCGGCTACATTTCGATCCCCGTTTCGATCTATTTCTTCGGCCTTGGGAAAGGAGTCCTCCAATGACACTCGACAGCAAAATTCCACCCGGTCCGCTCGACAAGAAGTGGACCACCTTTAAAAACAACGCAAAAATCGTCAGCCCCGCGAACAAGCGGAAGTTCGATCTGATCATTGTGGGATCCGGCCTCGCGGGCGCCTCCGCTGCAGCAACGCTTGCCGAGCAAGGCTACAATGTGAAGTGCTTCTGCTACCAGGACAGCCCGCGCCGCGCCCACTCGATCGCCGCACAGGGCGGCATCAACGCCGCGAAGAATTACCAGAACGACGGCGACAGCGTTTATCGGCTTTTCTACGACACCATCAAGGGTGGCGACTTCCGCGCCCGCGAGGCGAATGTCCACCGCCTTGCTGAGGTGAGCACTTCGATCATCGATCAATGCGTCGCGCAGGGCGTGCCCTTCGCCCGCGAATATGGCGGATTGCTCGACAACCGTTCCTTTGGTGGCGCCCAAGTCTCGCGGACTTTTTATGCCCGCGGCCAGACTGGCCAGCAACTCCTGCTCGGGGCTTACTCCGGCTTGAGCCATCAGATCGCCACCGGCGCGGTGAAAATGTTCCCGAAAACCGAAATGCTCGACCTCGTCGTGGTCGATGGCCATGCGAAGGGTATCGTGGTCCGCGATCTGAAGACCGGTGAAATCTCGACCCATGCCGCCGATGCCGTGCTCCTTTGCAGCGGCGGATACGGTAATGTCTTCTACCTCTCGACGAACGCGCGGGGTTGCAATGTCTCCGCGACTTTCCGTGCCTACAAACGCGGCGCGCTTTTTGCCAATCCCTGCTACACGCAAATCCACCCGACCTGCATTCCTGTCAGCGGTGATTACCAGAGCAAGCTTACGCTGATGAGTGAATCGCTCCGCAATGACGGCCGCATCTGGGTTCCCAAGCGGAAAGAGGATTGCGCCAAGGAACCGGCGTCGATCCCTGAAGCCGACCGCGACTACTTCCTCGAGCGCAAATACCCGAGCTACGGTAACCTCGCCCCCCGCGACATCTCCTCGCGTTCTGCAAAGGAAGTCTGCGACGAGGGTCGGGGAGTCGGTCCTGGCGGTTTGGGCGTTTATCTCGACTTCGCAGATGCCATCAAGCGCCTTGGCCAAAAAACCATCGAGGAGCGCTACGGCAACCTCTTCGAGATGTATCAAAACATCACCGGCGAAAACGCCTACGAGCGCCCGATGCGCATTTACCCGGCGGTCCACTACACGATGGGTGGCCTGTGGGTGGACTACAATTTGATGAGCAACATCCCGGGCCTGCATGTGCTCGGCGAAGCGAATTTCTCCGACCACGGCGCGAACCGCCTCGGAGCCAGCGCTCTCATGCAGGGCCTCGCCGACGGCTACTTTGTCATTCCCTACACCCTCGGCGAATACCTGACCACGCAGTTCGGCAAAAAGGTCGATCCCAAGCATCCCGCTTTCGAGAAGACGCTGCAAGAGTCTAAAGCCCGCGTGCAAAAGCTCATCGACATCAAAGGCACCAAACCCGTCGATGAATTCCACCGCCGCCTCGGTCTGCTGATTTGGGACTACTGTGGGATGGCCCGCAGTTCCGAAGGGCTCAAGGAAGCCATTGGAAAAATCCAACAACTCCGAGCCGAATTCTGGAGCGACCTCAAACTTTTGGGCACCCCCGATGGCATCAACATGGAACTCGAGCGCGCTGGCCGCGTGGCCGATTTCCTTGAGTTCGGCGAACTCATGTGCCTCGACGCCCTCGTGCGCGACGAATCCTGCGGCGGTCACTTCCGCACCGAACACCAGACCCCCGAGGGCGAAGCTCTTCGCAATGACCAAGATTTCGCTTTTGTCTCCGCATGGCAATACACCGGCGATGGCAACCTGCCGAACCTCGTTAAGGAACCTCTCGTTTACGAGCAGGTGAAACTCGCAACTCGCAGCTACAAATAATCCTCACCATGAATTTCCACCTCAAAGTCTGGCGCCAAAAGGACACCAATGCTCCCGGCACTCTCGAGGAATACGAGGCCGAAAATATCCCAGCCGGCGCCTCGTTCCTAGAGATGCTCGATATCGTCAACGCGGGACTCACTCGCAAAAATATTGAGCCGATCCAGTTTGATTCCGACTGTCGCGAAGGCATCTGCGGAACTTGTTCGCTCACCATCAATGGCATCCCACACGGCAAAGGCCGTGGAACGACCTGCCAGCTCTACATGCGGAAATTTCAAGACGGAGAGACGATCACCATCGAGCCGTTCCGCGCTGACGCGTTTCCTGTTCAGCGCGATCTGGTCACAAACCGCAGCGCCTTTGACCGCGTCATCCAAGCCGGTGGCTACATCAGCGAACGCACCGGATCCGCGCCCGACGCTAACTCGGTGCCCATCTCCAAAGTCATCGCCGACCAAGCGATGGATGCTGCTGCCTGCATCGGTTGTGGAGCCTGCGCCGCCGCTTGCCCGAATGGTTCTGCCATGCTTTTTGTGAGCGCCAAAGTCACGCATCTCGGACTTCTCCCGCAAGGCAAGCCTGAGAAAAACCGCCGCGTTCTCAGCATGGTCCGCCAAATGGACGAAGAGGGGTTCGGCAATTGCTCGAACTACTACGCCTGCGAAGCCGTCTGCCCCGCTGGCGTCCCAGCCGCCTTCATCGGCCGCATGAACCGGGAGTTCACCGCCGCCTCTGTGAAGGAAATGCTCGGCATGTCGGTCTGATCCTGTCGGCCTTGTTTGCCGTTCGTTTGGTTTATTGCATTCGTTTCAACACCCAGATCGATTCGGTTTTGCCATCAAGGGGGAGATTGTAGGTGCGAGTGTAGGTTTTGGAGTCTGGGTCGAAGGAGGTTTCCCAAAAGTCGTTTCCTTTCACGCCCTGGTCGAGCGGGATGGTTTGGGGTTCGATACGATTTGCAATTGAAGGGGCGAATTCCTCCATGAGGGGGAGGTATTGGTCCATTATCTTGTTGGCGGATACGAGTTGGCTGAGTTCGTAGCCTCTGGCGGATTCTAGGCCTTGGAAGCGGATCGGAACGGCTCCGGTTCCTCCTTGGATTTTGACTCGGACGGTGCGGGCACTTGGATCGACTTGGATGAGAACGGGGAAATTTCGAAGGAGCTTGCCGCCCTGAACTTCAACTTGGAGGTCGTTTGCGGTAGCGGCGCGGTGAAAGGTTTTCCAAGAACCGGGGTTTTCCGCGAGATGCTTCTGGAAAGCCTCGTTCGGGCCGTAATAGTCGTCGACTTCGGCGGGGACGACATCGATTTCCAATTCCATTTCAACGCTGTCGCCAGCTTGGAATTTTTGGATTTCGGCAGGTGGGACGACGATGGCATCCACATGGCAACGGGACTCCTGAGCGGCAGGCATATTTTGGTAGCCTTGCTCGGTTCGTTTAAATCCTCCGACCGCGCCGACCGGTAGGGAAACGAGAGGTGTGTCGTAGGACTTCCCGCCAAACTTCGAGCGATAGGATCGAATCACAAACCCGCGGCTTCCGCTCGGGGTGCCCTCGATTTTCGAGCCTGGAAAACCCAGCCACCACGGGGAGAGGCCGCTGAGGGCGAGGCGGTCGAGATGGAGATCGCCGGCCTTCAACCCGACCGGAGCGTCGAGTTCTTGGATCAAGCCCTCTCGATTTCCGATGGAGATTTTCGGGGCGAAAACATGACCGCGACCGATTCGGAATAGGGAAACATCCTTGGCGGGTAGGTCGGCACGAAAATCATAGCGGAGGCGGAGGAAGACTTTCGAGTGGTCATCGGTGCGTGGAGTCGAAACCGTCGCGGTGAGGTCCACTTCGCCCTTTGAGCCGTAGGATCCCTGATAGACGACTTCCGGGAGGCAGGGGCCGTGCGAAAGGTAAGAGGCCTTCATGCGAGCGGTGTGGAGTTTTTTCCCATCCGAATTCCAGGCGGTGAGCCAATCAGCACCCCAGCCTGCGTCGGACCACTGCCAAGGTTTTCCGTCTTTTCCCTGACGAGTGAAGAGCGCGCGGATGTCGGTGATGGCGTTGGTGCTCGCGGAGAATTCGGGGTTCAAGCAAATCGTTTCGCCCCACGTGCCGATGGCACATTGATCCCAACGTCCATTCGTGCTCTCGCCCCAACCGACCAACGAGAGTTGGCCGAGGCTGGCGGTCGGGAGGGTGCCATAAAACCCATACGCGACCCGCAGGAGATAAGAGGTTTTTCCAGCGGGGGCAGGGATCAGCGCGTAGGCACGGAGGTAATTGGGCAGGGTGGGGTGGTGCCAATTTTTGGAGAGTTGCACCGGGATTCCTGAGGGTGTGCCATCGGGTTGGCACAAAATGGGAACGAGTCCGGTGATGCCTGCCGTGCCGAGGATTTCGAGAAGGAACGGCACGGAGCGCGCGCTGGCGCTGGAATTCTCAACTTCGATCACGAAGTCGTCGTAATTCCCGAAGCCATTCTTATCGGGGGTCTCGGGTCTTTTTAATCGATCGGCCAAGGGGGCGTTGCGACTGAAATCCGCTTTCGCCAGAAAGGCGTTGAACTGCGGATCGAACGATGTCGGAACGGTTTGGTTGCCGCTGGCATGGACTTGCACCGAGAGGCCTGCGGCAGGATCGCTCCCTCCGGGCGCCTCACAGGGGAGTGAAATCCTCTCGCTCCGGGAATGGCTCCAGTCGCCTGCGATCGTGCGCTCGGCGAACCATTCGCCATGGGCTGACTTGAATCGCAAGGAAAGCACGGCCTCTTGGAAAACCGGGTGGACGATGGATGGGGCGTCATCGAAGGTTTGTTCGAAAACCAAATCCTCGCTCGGCGGGAGTTTTTCGGAGTTTTTGGAAATGGCGGCGATTTCCTCGGTCGTCAGGGCGCGGTTCCAAACCCGCACATCATCGAAAATCGCTTCGAGGCAGGGTTGTGCATCGTCTGGGCGGCGACCGAAGCGCAGGACGCCCGAGCCGGGCTGGCGCTCGAGGCCGATTTCCTTTTCCGCGAGGAGGCGGCCATTCACATGCAGGCGCATCGTTTTTCCGTCATACGAAAGAGCGGCGTGCTGCCATTCGTTCTTTTCGTCGAGATGGGGTGCATGGGCATTCACTTTGTAAATGCTCTCACGAGTGCCGCCGATATTCATGATTCCGGAGATCTTGCCGAAATGTCCGATGTTAACGGCGAAGTAGCCCTCATGGTTTTCGTTGTGGTTTTTTCCGAATAAAACCATCCCGCCGGAGCGGGAGCGGTGGTCCCGTTTGAAAGAGCATGCGACGGTGAATTCCTTCGAATCAAGTTCGGGCGAGTGGGGGATTTCCAAAGGCACGGCGCGAACGGAAAATCCATTTCCGCTACGACCCGGTGAAGGGCCGTTTGCGTAATCGAACTCCGGGAGGACATCGAGGGTGAAGGCAAAGTTTTGTGGCCACGCGACGAGGGCCATCGAAGTCACCGCGGGCAGGACATTTCCCTCGGAATCCTCAAAGCGCAATTCGCGCATTTCGTAGTGCTGGGCGATTCGCCCCGATTCCCAGAGCCAGACGTTGGCGAGAGCGGTTTCGTTGTTCGGCTCCTGCCCAGCGCGGCAGGAGGTCATCTTGTAAACTCGGCCATCCAGCTTCACTTCAGCCTCCAACTCCGCAGGCGGCAAATCACGCAAGCGCGCCAATCCTGACTCGCCGGCTTGGCGGTAACCGACTCCGTCAACGAGTGGCCCGAAACGAAGTGCCCGGGGATTTTGGATATTCCACTCCAACCCGTAGCGACCTGATTCGATACAAAGAAAATCGGAGGAGGTTTTGGTAGCGGGGCGCCGCCAATTTCCTGCCCAGAAGCCGTAGGTGTAATCCAGCGGCGAGACAGGTTCAGCCGAGTGGGTGTTCGTCAGCAGGGTCGTGATCGCCATAAAAAATACAGTGAAGAGCTTCATGGTTTGTGCCCCTTTGCGTGTGCGGGATTTTTGGAAAAAAAAGCCAACGCTGAGGTGACGAGGAGGAGGAACACATTTCGGAGAGTTGAGCCGGCCGGAGTCTCGAGAAAGGCCAACGCGGGGTGGATCCCCGAAAAATCGAGGCAGCCACATTCGATGGGCAACCCGCGCCACCAGGATTGCGCAGTGAGAAAGGTGTAAAACGCCAGCAGGAGAAGTGTGGCTGATGTCACGGCGACTCTCCAGAGTCCGAAAATCAGAAGGGCCCCAAGGAGGATTTCGATCCCAGGTAGCGAGTAGGCGGCGGCGTTGGCCAGCCAGTCGGGGAGGGGGATTTGGTAGGCGTAAATGTCGGCCAGCATTCGCAGGGGGGAGCCTATTTTGGATAAGCCGGCGGAGAGGAGGAGCAACCCTAAAAAAATAGCCCAGAGTCGGGAAACGACTTTCATCTTAAAAGGGGGGCTGATGGACGATTAGCCCCAGGGACTCCGCTAAACCGGAGCCTGTTACTGCTGTTGCTGAACAGGCTGCCGGTAGCGGTAATTGGCCAGAATCTCGGCGGATGGGTCGTAGGCTTGATGCTGGAGTGGCGGCTGCGCGAGAGCCGGAGGAATCATGGATGCCTGCGGCGGGCTCTGGCGGCGATGCCACTCGGCCTCGACCAAATCCTCGAAGAGTTGGGAAACGGTTCGGCGGCGGGCCAAGGTCTTGGCCCATGTCTGAATATCCGGGTGGATCGTCAGATTGATTTTCTCCCGCTTGGTGCGAGTCGAAACTTTTTTCCGCCGCGCCATCTTAATTGCTGAGGAGGGCAGTGCGTTCGAGGACGCGAGCCTTCATGATTTTGCCGGCGCGGAACTTCACGATGGCGCGTGGTGGGATTTGCACCTCGTTCTGAGGTTTCTTGGGATTGCGGCCGACACGTGGTTTGGTGAGGCGGACATCGAAAACACCGAAATTGCGGAGTTCGACATCGCGGCCTGTGGCGAGTCCTTCGACGATTCCGTCGAGCGTGTGTTGGATCACGCTGAAGACTTCTTGTTGGGTTAGACCGGTTTTTTCAGCGATCGACATGACGAGATCGCGCTTGGTAAGGTTTGGCATAGGAGAGGTTTCGTAAGGAAACTCGGGAGGCTTGGCAATGCCAAATCGGGCATTTTTTTAGTCCCGGGTGGGTCCCTTCTTGAAATGCCGAATGGGACACCCGAGTCTCGCGACATGAAAACTTCGCACCTTCTCGAAATCCTCGCCACGCCCAGCCCCTCGGGATGGGAGCGGGACGGGCAGAAACTTTGGATCAAAAACATCAAGCCGCATGCGGATCGCATCGAGAGCGATCCCCACGGAAACGCTTGGGCGGTTTTGGAGGGATCGGAGGCCAAGGCGCCTCGGGTGATGCTCGAGGCTCACGCCGACGAGATTGGGTTCATTGTTCGACATATTGACGACAAGGGCTTTCTCGCCGTCGGGCCGATCGGCGGCTCGGACCGCACGCTTGCTCCTGCCCGGCGGATTCGGCTTTTTGGTTCGAAAGGGATTGTGCCCGGTGTGATCGGCAACACGGCAATCCACATCCGCGACAAGTCGAACGACAAGGCGCTCGACTGGAAGGAACTCTATATCGATGTGGGCGCGTCGAATGCCAAGGAGGTGGAAAAACTCGGAATCCGTGTCGGCACCCCGGCGATTTTTGTGGATGACGCGATCGAGTTTGAGAACGACCGCATTGTTGGCCGGGCGCTCGACAACCGCATCGGAGGTTTTGTTTTGGCGTTAGCCCTCGAGGAGCTCCATCGAGGAAAGTCGCGCCCGAAAGCCTCGACCTTTGCCGTCAACGCGGTTCAAGAGGAAATTGGTTGTCGTGGCGCGCAGATGGCGGCTCATCGCATTCGGCCCCAAGTCGCGTTGGTTTTTGATGTGACCCATGCCACCGATACGCCGGGGATCAATGTGAAGGAACACGGCTTGGTGGAACTCGGCAAGGGCCCCACAATTTCCCACGGCGCGGCGAACCACCCGCTCGTCATGAGGCGGCTGATCGAGGTCGCCGAGAAACACAAAATCCCGCTTCAGCACGAGGCGGTCTCGCGCAGCACCAGCACGGACGCCGATGTGATCTACACGAGCCGCGATGGCGTGGCCTGTGGGTTGATCTCGATTCCGCTTCGTTACATGCATTCACCGGTCGAAATGGTTTCGCTCTCCGATGCCCGCCATGCCGCCAAACTGGCAGCCGCTTTCATTCGGAGCTTGGAAAAGACCGATACATTTCGTGTGTTGGATTGAAACCTATGGAAAATCTGGGAGGTCAATTCGGCACGGCGGGCAAAGCACTTCAGGTCAATCTCGGCAAGGGATTCTACGGAACCTTTGCGGAAATCGGGGCGGGACAGGAAGTCGCGAGGCATTTCTTCACGGTCGGTGGCGCGGCGGGCACAGTCGCCAAAACGATATCGGCTTATGACATGGCATTCAGCGATGCGATCTATGGCACATGTCGGCGGTATGTGAGTCGCGAGCGTTTGCAGACCATGCTTGAGCACGAGAGCGGCCTGCTCCTCGAGCGGCTTGGAAGAACGGCGGGACGCGACCGCCGTTTTTTTGTTTTTGCAGACACCGTGGCGGCCCGGAGTTTCCGGCGACACGATGAATCCCACGGATGGATGGGGCTGCGTTTCCAGCACGCGCCGGGCACCGCATTCAGCGACATCATCCTGCATCTGCGAATGCTTGATGGGGAGAATCTCAATCAGCAGGAAGCGCTGGGAATTGTGGGTGTGAATCTGATCCACGGCGCATTTCGCAACGCCACTCCGCGAGAGATGATCGGATCGCTCCTAGATGACCTCAAGCCCGGCCGGATCGAAGTCGACATGATTCGCTTTTCAGGTCCAGCCTTCGGTGCGGTGGATAACCGCCTGATGAGCCTGGAACTCGTCGTTCAGGGCCTCACGCGAGCGACGCTGTTCAGCGCCGATGGGGAGGTGGTTCAACCAGCGGATGCTTTTTATAAGAAGCCGATCCTCGTAGAGCGTGGAAGTTTTCGCCCGGTGACTCTGGTAACGAATGACATGCTTGATGGCGCTCTGCGACTTTTCGAAAAAGAGAAAGGCGTCCAAGGAAACCAGCCGCAGATTTTGATGGAGATCACCACCAAAAACCTGCTCGCCGACGGCAATCTGAATTTGCAGGATTTCCTCGACCGGGTGGACATGCTTGCCGCGCTGGGGCGGACGGTTTTGATCTCGGATTACGGCGAGTATTATCGATTGGTGAATTTTTTGACTCGCTACACCGAGTCCCCTGTAGGCCTTCCCATGGGCATCCCTGGGCTGAACGAGATTTTCAATCCGGCCCATTACACGGACCTCGAAGGAGGCATTCTCGAAGCTCTCGGGCGACTCTTCAAAAAGAATGTCCGGCTCTATGTTTACCCGGTCATCACTCCCGAGGGGGAATTGGTGACCTGCAAAAATTTCCGCCCGCCCGAGGGAATGGAGCACTTGTATGCCCATTTGCGCGCCAGTGGATTGATTCGCTCCATCGAAGGATACGATGCCGCCAATCTCGAGATTCGCTCGCCTCGTGTGCTCGACATGATCGAAACGGGAGATTCCGCTTGGGAAAAAATGGTTCCGCCGGAAGTCGTTCGAATCATCAAGGAGCGTGGTCTTTTTGGTGCGGACCGGGGCTGATCCTCCCATGAGCGAACCTCGAACCATTTCTGAAATTCGCTCCGAGGCCGGAGTCATTGCGATTTCTGCGCGGGTGAGGGGTCAGGTCGATGAACTCGTGAAAAAGGAGTCGGCCAATGGCAAACCCTACTGGGAGCTCAAACTCCGCGATGCCGGGGATTCGCTGACGCTCCGGGCATGGACCGATACCGACGCTTTCCGCCACTGCGCTGAGATTTCACGAGGGGATTTCTTGGAGGTCGAGGGAGATTTTGTGGTGAATGGCGGCTTCGGTCTGGACGCCAGGCGCTGGCGCCTTCGCACGCTGGATGAGGAAGAAATCAAGTCCCTCCTCGCTGGTGGAACGGAAGAATCCCTCTCGGTCGATCGCGACTTTGGCGATGTCGTTCGTCTAGCCGGCGAGATTCGCGATCCGCGCCTGCACGCCCTCTGCGCGATTTTCTTGGAGGAATTCGGGAGTCGATTCAAACGCGCTGCCGCTGCTCGTTACAACCACCACGCCCACCGCGGCGGACTCCTTCGACACACAGGCCAGATGATGCGAACGGCGGATTCGGTTGCTCAGGCCTACCCTTACTTGAACCGCGATCTCTTGCTCGCCGGTGTGCTTTTTCATGACTCTGGGAAACTTTGGGAAATGTGCCCCCCGGAAGCGGGATTTGGCATCCCTCGAGAGATCCGGGGCGAATTGCTGGGCCACATTTCGATCGGAATCGAGCTGGTCAATTCCCTGTGGAGAAAACTACCCGTGGAAGAATGGAAATCACTCGTTCCCTCCACGGAAGATGTCCGACTTCACCTCCTGCACCTTATTGCCTCCCACCATGGGGAACTGCAATTTGGCTCCCCCGTCGAACCCAAAACCCCGGAAGCCATCGCGCTGAACATGGTCGATAACCTCGATGCCAAGCTGGAAATGCTCGCCATGGCCTACGCCCGCCAACCCGAAATCGCCCCCGGAATCCACGAACGCGTCAAATCCCTGAACACCAGCCCGGTCAAACCCTTGGGTATTTTTCCTGCGCCAGTGGAGGGGTGACGCGGAGCGAAACGGCGTAATACCCGATCCAGAAGGATTGACCACAGAGGACACAGAGAGCTCAGAGGTTTAGCGATTTCCTGATCGGACAAAACGATCCTAGTCGATTCGGAGCATTTCATTCCCCCCTCCGTATTCTCTGTGTCCTCTGTGGTCAAATCCCCTAGTTATTAGCCATAAAAAAAGGGCCGCCTTGTTTGGCGGCCCTTTTTGTTGGGAATCTGATAAGTGCGATTAGCGCTTGGAGAATTGGAAGCGCTTGCGGGCGCCGGGGCGACCGGGCTTTTTGCGCTCCTTCATGCGGGGATCGCGGGTGAGGAGTCCCTCCTGCTTGAGTTGGGTGCGGAGGGTTTCGTTGACTTCGATGAGGGCGCGGCTGAGGGCGAGGCGCAGGGCGCCGGCTTGGCCGTTGATTCCGCCGCCGGTGGCTTTGGCGGTGACATCGTAGCTGTGAACCGCGTTGGCGATTTCCAGCGGACGGAGGATTTGGTTTTGAAGTGAGAGACTGCCGAAGTAGTCCGTAAAATCGCGGCCATTGACCTTGATGGCGCCGGTTCCGGATTGCATGCGAATGCTGGCAACGGAGGTTTTGCGGCGACCTGTCGTTTGAATTGGGTCTTCTGTTTTGCTCATGGAAATAAAAATCAGGCGGGTTGCGGATTCTGTGCTGTGTGCGGGTGTTCGCTGCCAGCGTAAACTTTCAGCTTGCCATAAAGGGCGCGGCCGAGGCGGTTGTGCGGGATCATTCCACGAACAGCGCGCTCGATGATGAGTTCCGGACGGCGCTCGCGGCGTGCACGGAAAGTCTCGGTTTTGTGACCGCCGACATAGCCGGAGAAGCTCATGTAGGTTTTGGCGGTTTCCTTTTTTCCGCCGATGGCGACTTTGGATGCGTTGAGGACGACCACGAAGTCGCCTGTGTCGACATGCGGGGTGAAGATGGCTTTGTTTTTACCGCGGAGGAGATTGGCGGCCTGAACGGCAATGCGGCCGAGTGGTTGGCCGGCGGCGTCAATCACCCACCACTTGCGGTCGACTTGCTCGGCTTTGGCAGAATAGGTTTTCATCGTTGAGAGCCGGGGACAATGAATGAACGGTTTCGCGGTGTCAAACCCTGAGCCAATGTTTTTTTGGTTATCCGTTTTGCTCTGCCAGAGATTCGCGAACTCCACGGATCACGAACTCCTGCTCGGCCGCTGTGAGGTAGGGATTGAGGGGCAGGCTGATCACTTCGCGAGAGGCGGCTTCGGCGGCGGGGAAGTCGCCGTATTGATATCCGAGATGGGAAAAAACCGGCTGCTCGTGGAGGCACTTGGGATAATAAACGGCGGTAGGAATGCCTTTGGCTTTCAGAGTCTCTCCGAGCGCGTCGCGGTGGGAAGCGCGAAGAGTGTATTGAGCGTAAACATGCGTGTTCCCCTCACGGATTTGGGGAGTCTCACAAACATCGTGAAGTTTTTCCGAGTAGTGCGCGCCGAGGCGACCACGAGCTGTGACTTCGTCAGCAAAACCGGGCCACTTGCCGAGCATGATCGCGGCTTGGAGCGTGTCGAAGCGGCCGTTCATTCCGACGAGGTCGTGGAAGTGCCGGCGAATTCCCCCGTGGGTTCGGATAGCGCGCATTTTCAGAGCAAGGTCGTCATCGTTTGTAAAAAGCGCGCCGCCCTCGCCGTAGCAGCCAAGAGGTTTTGCGGGATAGAAACTCGTGCTGGCGATCGCCGTGACGCCACAGCTCCGACGGCCACGGCGGGTCGCTCCGAAACTTTGCGCGGCATCTTCGATGACGGTGAGTCCATGCTTTTCTGCGATCGCGTTGATGGCGTCGTAGTCGGGCATTTGACCGAAAAGACTGACGGGCAAAAGAGCTTTGGTGCGGGGTGTGATGGCCGCCTCGATCTGGTCCACGGCGATATTGAAATCCAGCGGATCGATATCCACGAAGACCGGCTTCGCGCCGACTTGAAGAATCACCTCCGCCGTGCTGATCCAAGTGAAGGGAACCGTGATGACCTCATCGCCGGGGCCGATTTCCAGGGCCCGGAGAGCGATCTCGAGGCTGTCGGTGCCACTGGCCACGGTGATGGCGTGGCGGCATCCGACGAAATCCGCGAGCACGGTTTCCAATTCCTCGACTTCCGGCCCCATGATGAAGCGGCCATGCTCCAGCACGCGGTGAATGCGCTCGTTGATTGCGGGCTCGAATTTTCTGTATTGGGCTTTGAGGTCGATGAAATCCATGCGGCGTTGCGGGAGATTGATTCGGCTCTTATGATTCCGATTGTTTCATGAATCGCACACTCTTTTTTTGCATCGGGTTGGTTGCCGTCTTTCCGATTAGGCATCTTCACGCGAAGCCGACTCCTAAACTGGAATGTCTGGAGCCTGTTTATGAATTCGGAACGGTGGACGGAGCCAAGCCCGTCTCGCACACTTTCCAAATCCGAAACGCTGGCGATGCGGAATTGCTGATTCGAAAAATCCACGCGCCCTGTGGCTGCACGAGTTTTCTTTTATCGAACAAAACTCTCTCGCCCGGCTCGACGCTTCGCATCCCGGTCACCGTCTCCTTGCAGGGACGAAAAGGTCCCGAGGAAAAAAGCGTTTATCTCGAAACGAACGATCCCTCCGGCCAGCCATTTCAACTTTCTCTCCGAGGCGTGGTCGGATCGGGAATCGAGATTCAGCCGCCGATGATGACGCTTCGGAAAAATCCCAAATCGACCGAGGTTTTTGCCGAAGTGACGATCCGTGATCTGGCGAAGAAACCACTGGTTTTTCTGGAGGCCAAAACCACCGAGGGAAAGCTCGAGATTTCCTCGACTCCTCTGAAGGATGGGGATGGTTTTACCCTCCGGGCGCAGCCGGTGGCGAATCTCTTGCCAGGGCAGCAAAAAGATAAAATCCAAATCCAAATCGAGAGTGGGGGAGTGAAAAACAACCTTTCGGTGGATGCCTTGATTCTCCTTCCAGCGGAGTTGATCGCCGCGCCCTCGGTGCTTCGGTTGGACACCAAGGCCGCCGCGCCGCTCTCGCGAACGATCATTGTTCGCAGCCCGGGCGGAATCAATTTCCGGGTCGATTCGGTCGAGTTGCCGGAGGAGATGATGACTTCGAAAATCGAGGCCATGGGTGAGACTGCCACGCGGGTTGTGATCGGAAATATCCAGCCTAAGCGCGAACTCGACGGCAAGAAATTGATCCTGCGAATTGGGGGATCAAAACCTCGCGTTTTGGAAATTCCGATCGTTGTGACGCGCTAAAAAAACGGCTCCGAGTTCTATTCGGCAACAGGCAATTTCGCTTCGGGATTCGCGCTGGCGGTTTTCTTCGTCGAGTTGAATTCGATCAAGTCCGCCATGATTCGGAGAGATTCATTGCGAATCGGATCGGGCTCGGGAGTTTTGTCCTTCGGATCGCTGCCTTCGCCTTCTTCCTCGGGATCGTCGTATTTTTTATCCCGCTCGCGCTCGTAGGCGACAACTTCGAGGTCTTGGCGATTGTTATTCACATCGTCGAGGGTGACTTGCCAGACCTTCGCATCAATGATCGGGCCGCGAGCCAAGCGCTCCGCTTTTCGGGCTTCGGTGCGGGACTTGTCGTCGGTGAGTTCTTTTTTTCGGGCATCCATGTTGGTGCTGATGGCGTTTTTTTCCAACCGCTCGCGGAAGCGTTGCATGTCCTCGCTGACATAAAGAAACTCGGGATCCGCAGCGATGCGGCGGGCTGAGCGTTCGCGGAGTTCGGCAACGAAAAGCTCTCCGGCGTTCGGGCTGCGCTTGAAGGGGACGGGTGCGACCTCGTCGTAACCGAGCGGATTCTTGAAGGCGCCTTCGCCGATTTTTGGGCTATCCGTGCGCGAAGGGAGAACGATGTCCGATTCGACTCCGTTTAGCTGAGTGGAGCCGCCGCTGACACGATAAAATTTTTGAATCGTGAGTTTGATCGCGCCGGCAGGAGGTCTTTTCGAATTGAAGAACGGAAGCGACATGGAGCGGTCGAGGTCTTGAACAGTTTGAACGGTGCCTTTACCGAAGCTCCGCTCGTCACCCACGACGACAGCGCGACCGTAGTCCTGCATGGCTGCGGCGAAAATCTCACTTGCCGAGGCGCTGAGGCGGTTCATCACGACCACCATCGGACCGGTGTAGGCAATGCTTGGGTTCTTATCGATGTTGTTGGTGATATTTCCACTTGGATCCTTGGCCAAAACCACAGGGCCGCTCTCGATAAAAAGCCCGCTGAGATTGATGGCCTCCTCGAGCGATCCGCCACCGTCCTTGCGCAAGTCGATCACGAGCCCTTCAATGTTTTCTTTCTTCAAACGCTCCAGAAGCGCGGTGACATCGGTGGTGGTGCTTTTGGGTTCCCCGCTACCACTCATGTTTGCGTAAAAGGAGGGCAGGGAAATCCAACCGATGCGGGAGATTTTACCGTCTGGGCCTTTGACATCGAGCAACTCGGCCTTGGCTTCTTGATCCTTGAGTTGGACTTTGTCGCGAGAGATCTCGACGACGGAGCGATTGGAGGGATCGTCCGCATCACTGGGAATGACCTGCAAACGAACTTCGGTGTCTTTCTTGCCGCGAATTTTTTCGACGACTTTGTCGAGTTTCATGTCGATGACATCCTCGAAGTCCTCATCCCCTTGGGCGACGCCGATGATGCGGTCGCCTACTTTGAGTCGTCCATCCTTGTCGGCGGGGCCGCCGGGGATGAGTTCCATGATTTTCACATATCCATCCTCGGAGCGAAGAACGGCTCCGATGCCGACGAGAGAAAGCTTCATGGAAATCTGGAAATTCTCCATTTCGCTGGGGCTCATGTAATCCGAGTGGGGGTCGTAACTCAGGGCGAGGGCTTTGAGAAAGGTGCTGACCTCATCCTCGCCCTCCATTTCCTTCACATTTTTTAGAAACTGATCGTAGCGGCGGGTAAGAGTTTCCTGCGGCGTGCGGAGTTTGAGTTCGCTGAGTTCCTCCTGCAAAAGCTCGGCCTCGACACGGTCGCGCCAGATTTGGTCGGCTTCAGCGAGGTTTTTAGGCCAGGGGGATTTCTGGCGGTTGAGTTCGACGGAGCGATTGCCTTGGAAGTCGTATTTTTCTGAGGCGAGTTTTTTGTTGGATTCGACCCGGCTTTGGACGCGCTCGAGAAAGCGTTGGAAAATTTCCCGCGAGGGGCTGAGATCCCCGCGGAGGATCATGTCATCGAGCTTGCCGCCATATTTTTGGCTAAACTCATCCACATCCTCTTGGGTGAAGTAGAGTTTGTTGTAATCCAAGAGTTCGAGGTAGCTCGCGAGAAGTTTGGCGGACATCTCGTCATCCAATTTCTGGCGACTGTAGTGGGCTTGCTGAAGCCAGTTGGCAACGGCCAGCGCGACGCGGCCTTCGACCTCGGGGTTGAGTTTTCCGGCGAAGACCGGAGCCTGCCACAGCAAAGCCGTGGCGATCACCGCCAGAATGGCGGATTTGGTGATATGCCTCATGATTGGAGTGAAAACCTTGCAGAGACTCCTGCAAAAATCAAATCTGTGCGACTTCTGATTTCACCTACATGTCCATGAACCAATTTCAAGTATTCACCGGCGGAGTCCTCGAGACCAATGCGTTCTATTTAGAAACCCCGGCCGGGAACCTGCTTTTTGATGCCCCCGAGGGAGCGGATGACTTTTTTGCGGGCCACCGAATCGACTGGCTTTTGCTCACGCACGGGCATTTCGACCATGTGATGGATGCGGCGAAAATCCAGCGTCGGCATGGCTGCCGGGTGGGTTTTCACCCCGATACGGCCCTGATGGTCGGGGACGGCTCGTTTTTTAAGAAACACGGGTTCGACATCGAGTTCGAGCCCGTTACCGCCGATCGGCTGATCGACGAAGGAGTCGTCGCCGGGGTGGGGGGATTCGAGATGTCGGTGTTCCATGTTCCAGGACATTGCCCAGGGAGCCTTTGCTTTTATTTTCCTGAATTGAAGACGCTGGTCGGGGGCGATGTGTTGTTCCGAGAGGGTGTGGGGCGTTGGGATTTACCGAGCGGGGATGGGCCGCTTTTGTTCGAGGGAATCCGGACCAAAATTTTCCCACTTCCAGAGGAGACGATTGTCCTCCCGGGGCATGGTCCGGCGACAACTGTCGGGCACGAACGCACGAGCAATCCTTTCGTCGCAGAATAAGGATTCGCCTCTCGACATTCGCGCCGCGGCTATTCTATACAGCGACACTCACCAGTGCCCCTCTATGCCTCGTTACAACTACATCGCCCTTGATGCCCGCGGCCAGGAATCCTCTGGCGTTCTCGACGCCGAATCGCAAAACGACGCCGTCGCGCAGTTGAGGCAGGCGGGGTATTTTCCCAAAAGCCTGAGCGAGGAGGGCAAGGGTGGAAAAGCGAAGGCGAAAGCTGTTAAGGCCGCTGGTGGTGGGGGCAGCGCGTTGAAAAAAGAGATCAAACTCAATATCAACATCCCGTTTCTCGAAAAGAAGACCATCAAACCCCGCACCCTGATGATCTTCACGCGGCAGTTGGCCACGCTGATCGATGCCGGACTTCCACTGCTTCGCGGCCTCACCGTTCTTTCCAAACAGGAGCCCGATCCGGTTCTCAAAAAAACAATCGTCAGAATCGCCGAGTCGGTTCAAGCGGGAGGCACTTTCTCCGAGGCGCTCACCGGGCATCCGAAGATTTTCAACAAGCTCTATGTGAACATGGTGAAAGCGGGCGAACTCGGCGGTGTGCTGGAGATCGTCCTTCTGCGCCTCGCGGAGTTCCAAGAAAAGGCGCAAAAGATCAAAAACAAGGTCGTTGCGGCGATGTTCTATCCAGCAATTGTTTTGCTCATCGCGGTGGTAATTATGGGCTTTTTGCTCGTTTTCATTGTTCCAAAATTTGAGGCGATTTTCGCGGATATGCTCGGCGGAAAAGAGCTTCCCGGGCTCACGCAATTCGTCATTGGCGCCAGCAATCTCGTGAAAGACAACTGGCTATTCATCATCGGCGGAATTTTTGGTTTGGGAGTGGCCTACAAATTTGCGGCGGGCACGCCAAAAGGCTCTGCGTTGATCGATGCCTTCCTGCTCCGTTCCCCGGTTTTCGGCGATCTCACCCGCAAGAGTTCGATCTCAAGATTTTCCCGCACGCTCGGAACCCTCGTCACCAGCGGTGTGCCAATCCTCCAAGCACTCAATATCACCCGCGACACGGCCGGAAATGCCGTCGTCGCTGGAGCCATCTCCAAAGTCCATGACGCCGTGCGCGAGGGCGAATCGATTATCCAGCCTCTCGAGGCCAGTGGAGTCTTCCCGCCGATGGTCATCAGCATGATCGATGTCGGTGAGGAGACCGGACAGCTCCCCGAGATGCTTCTGAAGGTCGCCGATGTTTATGACGACGAGGTGGACAACGCCGTGACAGGCCTGACCTCCCTGCTCGAGCCGGTGATGATTGTTTTCCTGGCCGTGGTGGTCGGAACGATTGTCATCGCTCTCTTCCTGCCACTGATCAGCATCATCACCGGCATGCAGAACTAGTAAGTCGCCGGGCTTTTCTTAGAAGGAAATTTCCACCCCGCCGTAAAATCCAATCGGCAGTGAGGGGTAGCCCAAGTTAGTTTCGTAAGCCGTGTTGGTGACATTCTCCACTCGGGCCATCACAGCGGCGTGCTCGTTGATCACGTAGCGCGAGTAAACGCGCATCGTGGCGTAATTGGGCATCTCCACGACCTCTCCCGCGATGTAATCCAACTGCGTGCGTCCACCAACAAAACTGGCTCCACAACCAATCAGCCATTTCGGCGTGAGGAGGTAGTTTGTATCGAGGCTGATCATGTTTTTCTGCTGAGGAAACTGGGTCATGACCGTCGTCTGCGTGTAGGTGTAGGCGATCCGCGTATTCCATTTTTCTAACAACGACATCTCGGCGCTCAACTCCACGCCGTTGTTATTCGCCGTTTTCATATTTTCAAACCTGCCGAGGTAAGTCGTGGGGTCGGTTTCCACGACGACGAGGTTGTTGATGTAGTTCTGGAAATAGGTAGCGCTGAGTTTGACCTGTTCGTTGAAAAAATACTGGTCGATCCCCGCATCCCAACCGATCGATTTTTCAGGGGCCAAATCCAAGTTTCCGAGGTAGTAGGGGTTTGGCGAGTAAAGCTGGACCAAGCTCGGTGCCTTGAAGCCAGTGCCATAGCTGCCACGGAATTTCGTGTTGGTTTTCTCAACGAGGTAGGCCGAAGTGAACCGGTAAGTGAGCGCGCTGCCGGCTTGCGAGTAGCTGTCGTAACGGACCGCTCCGGTGAGAAAGAGGTTTTTCACGAGTTCCCATTCGTCTTGTGCGTAGAAAGCCACATCGGTCTGCGACTCGGTGGGCAAAACCGTCGCCGGTGCTGTGCCGTATCGGGAGTAGAAATCTCCGGTGTAGGCATCGAAGGAAATCCCGAGCGAAAGCCGATTCTGGCGCGAGATTTGGAAAACATTCATCCAGTCCGTGCAATAGTTCGTCGCGTTGTTGATCGTGTTGCTGTCCGTCTCGAAGTTCCCCGGGTAGGCGGGATCAGTCAGCGTGTAGCGCTCGAAGTTGGTTCCTAGCGTCAATTTTTGCGTCCAGAATTCGATAGGCCGCCAATCCACCATCAGGCTCAAAATATTGCTCTCGCCTCTCGTATACTGCCCGGGATTGTTGTTGCCCCAATCCTGCGGTCGCACGCTTCCAGGCTCCTGATATTGGCCAACCTGACCGGTGTAGTTAAAACGCAGGCTCAAGTTTTCCAAGGCCTGATAATCGAGGCGCAGGGCGTAGCGATTTACCGTGTAGTCGTTATTTGGCCGGTCGTTCTGTGTATAGAGGTTTTCGTAGGAGGCGAAGTAGGCAAAATTCCCGATCTCGCCCTGGCTGCTCACGCCTTCATTGAAAGTGGTGAAGCTGCCGAACTCCCCAAAGAAATCCACGCCGGGCTTGCCCTCGCCGCGCTGGGTATCCAGCGAAATAACGCCGCCGATACTCTGCGAGCCATAGAGCGAACTCTGCGGGCCACGGACGATCTCGATTTTGCGAAGACCCTTGGAGCCGGCATAGCTCAGAAATGGAGCGGCGTCCTGATTGATGCCGGTGTTCACCTTCACGCCGTTAACAAGAATGAGCGACTGCGAAGGCCCGTTGCCACGGATCATGACCTCGCCAAAACCTCCCGGCGCGCCGGCTTCGATAGCCTGAATGCCCGGTGTGATGTTGAGCACATCAAGCAAAGTGCCCTGTTGCGAGCGGTTGATTTCCTCGGCGTCGATCCGGGAAAACGCACTGCCGACCTGGAAGTCGGACTGCGCGTTTTTGGTGACCGTGATGATCGGGGTGGCGTTGGAATCGGTGGTTTGACCATGGGCCAAAAACACACTGTGAATCGCGACAAGCGCCGCGAGCGTTGTTTTTTTCATATCTGTCCTTTTTGCACTAACGGGGAATGTCGTTGGACAATCCCTTCCCCCGAGTCGAAAGGACTACCCCCGGCACGGACAGTCATGCGCTGCCGTTGCGCCATTGCAGGCGCTGTGCGGTTTTCTCCGCCGGTTCGAACCCGGACTTTGACCTTTGCGCGACAGTGAGGGACTTCCACCCTTGCTTTCCTAGGCCGACGGATTGGTTTTTCTGAAAAAAAGAGCGACAGGATTTGAGAATCCCGAAGCGCGAAATATTTAGGGCGACTCTCGCGATGTCAATCTTCGACTCCCCAGAGAGTCTTGCATGGTTGCGAGGCTTGAAGAGGAGCCTACAAGCCGCTAGGCAAGTTCTCCATGGCAATGATTCACATCAATCGTAACCGCGAAAATCTCGGGAAATTCGACGATCAGGAGGTCGCTGATGGCTTGAAATCCGGGCGCTTTATTTTTACGGATCTTGCGTGGCGCGAACCAATGCCAACTTGGCAGCCACTCTCCACATTCACGGATTTGCCAGAGCCAACGGCCGAGGGAAGTCATTCGATTCCCGTCGAGGAGACGCAAAAAACCAACCCGGAAATCAGCGAGCCCGCTTGGGAGAGGACTTCGGGGCTATCGATTGGCGCTGGCATCGAGACGGTGCGGCAGGTTTTTTCTGCGCCGGTTTTCACTTTCCAAAACCTCCCTCCGACCGGAGGGATAGGCCGACCTTTGTTTTTTTACACGATCGTCGGTTGGATCAGTGGCGGCATGGCGATCTGCTACCAACTCGTTGCGGCCTCGATCAATCCCGAGATGTTTTTGGGCGAAGCCGCCAAGGATATAACTCAGGGAACTCTTATCGCTATTGGCCTCATCCTTCTTTTGTTTCTGCCAATCTTCTTGATTGCGGGCGCTTTTGTTTGGGCGGCGATGGTGCATTTATTTTTAATCCTCACCGGGGCAAGTCGGCATGGGTTCGAGGCGACCTTCCGTGCGCTCGCCTACACGAGCGGAGCGACCTCGGTGCTCCAATTCGTTCCGCTCTGCGGCGGCTATCTTTATCCTGTGGCGCACCTTGTTTATGGCGTCATCGCGCTGAAGGAAGTCCACCGCACCGACCTCTGGCGCGTGGTGGTTTCGATGGTTTTGCTGTTGCTACTCTGCTGCAGTGCTGTCGGAGGAATCGCACTGGGCATTGCCGCCCTCGCCGGCCAACTTCCCAAGTAGACGCTCAGCGCTACTCGCGGCTCTGAAACATCGCCCGCAGCACGGTGAGGGGGATGCAATCCTTGAAGACCATTTGCACATCGGGTCCAGGGCGGGTTTTGCAATCGGAAGCCTCCGAGTAAGCGGTGAGCGTGCTGGCGACCATGCCGACGACCTCGCCGTTTTTGTTGAGGACAGGTCCGCCGGAACTTCCGCCGGCGAAGTCGGCGGTGATGCTCATCCAGTCAGTCGCTGGTTCGTCTTCCTTCAACTGGTCGCGGTGGAATCGCGAAATCTTGCCACTGGTTAGGCAATAATACTGGCCCTGCGGGTGGCTGATGACATGAACTTCCTCGCCGGGTTCCGCAGAGTTCGCGAGCGGCAGGGCGCGGAGGGTTTTGCTGCCGGGGTCGATTTGGAGGATGGCGATGTCTTTCGCCACATCGGCGGCGACGATTTCCTTCACCGGGAAAATCTCGCCATCCAGCGTCATCACAGCCAGCAGGTCGTCTTTGCCGTTTTCGAAAAGATGGGCGTTGGTGACGATGAGACCGTCGGGAGAAGCAATCCAACCGCTCGCCGCGCCCCCGTGATGCCACTCCTCGCATTTTTCACATTGAAAAATGGACCCGATGGAAACCACCGAGGGAGCGCATTGCCGGTAAAGCGAGGACGGGCTCTCGGGGGAGTTTTTGGTTGGGATTTCGGGAATCGAAACTTGGCGCCTATGGCATTTTATCAGGGAGACTTCGGCCTGGCGCATCGTGAGGATGTCCTCTTTCTTGGCCAGGGCGGAGAGTTGATCGATGAAATTCCGCTCAATCTTGGCGTCATCGATAAACACGGGTTCTGTAGCACGGCAAACGCTGATGAAAAGGGTGAAAAGGATCGCGAGTCGGAGCGTCATGATTGGTCGATGCTGAGGCCGGGGGGCGGGGCTTCGCCGAGCATGCTGGCTTGGTCCGCCGAAGCAAGTGGGACCACTTCGTGCAAGACGCGGCGCCGAACTTCGGGGATGTCCCAGGATTTCAGCAGCGAGTCGATTGGCTGGCGGGAGGATTTGGGAACATCGACGGGGCGCAGACCGGTAAGTCGCGCGGCGCGAAGCCAGCAGGCGGCGGCCTCGGGTCGGAGGGACTCGCCGGGGTCGGTCTCGGTGAGTTGTTGCCAGACTTCTTCGACAAGGTCAGGAGGGAGGATTTGCTCGGCGCCGGCGTGGAAAAGAACGCGTGAGAGGAGGCGTCCGAGGGCTTTCCAGTAGGCTGGGTTGGCGGGTTGGGAGGTGATGGCGAGCGCAAGGCGTCGGGCGATGGCGGCGCGGTATTCGGCGGGGAGGGTTTCCAAGGAGCCGGCGAGCAGTGCGATTTCGGCGGATGGATTCGCGCCGTCTTTCCACTCGGCGGCGGCGGGTGTCCAAATCGCGAGGGATTGGGCGGGATCGAGGCCGGCGGCGATGCGGCGAGCGCAAATCCAGCGTTGGATTTTCACCGAGCCGTTAGGGAATTTCGGTGGCGCGGCGAGGATTTGGGCAAGGGCGTCGACGCGCTCGGGATCACCGGTCATTCCACAACCGGGACGCAAAAACCAGCCGGCGAGGTGCAGCCAGGTTTCCTCGTGCTCCGCTGAGGCGTGGCGATGCTCGGCGGCTTCGAGCCAGAGGTCGAAAAGCTGACGCACGATGCCGCCGCTCCAGTCCGACTTGCGTGCGCCGAGGAGCTTTTCGCCCGCGCTGAAAATCGTGTTGGCGGTGAGCTTCTGGCGGGTCTTGCGTGAGGGGTTGAGGAGGGCGGCGAGCTGTTGTCCGGCTTGGTAGACAGTATCCGAGCGGTCGGCGGATTTTTTGGAGGATTGAGAGTTTTTGCCCCGCAGGGAGAATTCCAGCGGCCAGCGCAACGCCGGCTCCGCGCTGAGCAATTCCACCCGAAGCAGGCCGGTGGATCGCAGGGTGGTGCGCAGGGAGACGCGGAGATTTGGGTCGCGGGGGAGGTTTTGGCCGGGGGGCGGCGTGAGAATCGTGTCCAGCGCAGGCAATTCGGTGAAGCTCTCGGCCTCAGTGTTGACCACATCGCCGGGTTGGTCGGCGGGTCGGCGAGGGTTTCGAAGGATGTGGAACGAGGCGGGTTTTCCCACCAACGCGCGGAGGTTTTGAGGAGCGGCGGCGTGTTCCTTTTCCGGCGGGGCGTCCTGCGGAAGAATGCAGAGTGCGGAATTTTCGCCCGTGGCAATGTAGTAAGCGTGGGACGCTCCGGCCTCGATGCGCGAGGAATCACCAGTGGCTCGCAAGTGGAGGAAGCGAGCTGCTCCGCGGGCGACAGCAAGGTCGGGATCGGCGTTTTCCAGGACCTCAGGCGTGTGGTCGGGTTGCCAGCGGGCGAGGTTTTCTAAGAGGCGCTGGCGAATCGCTGGGGACTTGGTGAGGCCGCCGTTGAAGAGGAGGAAATCGATCGGCGGCCGGTCGCGCAGAAAATCGGCGAGATGGCGGGTGACGGCGGGATCTTTCGCGTAGGGGAGTCCCATTTCGCGGAGGCCGGGGACGGCTCGCAGCGGGCGTTCACCGGCGCTGACTGGGGGGAAGAAGCCTTCCAGGAGCAGGCGATCAATTTCGGCGGAGGTGACTTCCGTGCGTAGTGTTCCCGCGAGGAGCGAGGCTCCGGGCTTGGCCACGGCGACGGGCCAGGATTTTTCGGGAGGGTGTTCGGAGGCGAGGGCGCTCTCCTTGATGTCTCGGCTGAGGGCGAGGAGTTGCGCGAATGAGGTAGGCGGTAACTGCGAGCCGGGAGTGAGTTTTTCCTCCAGAAAATGGGCCAGGGCGAGATCGAGGTTGTCGCCGCCGAGAAGAAGGTGGTCGCTCACGGCGATGCGGTGCAGGCGCGGCAGGGGTGAGTCGGGTTTTTGCTCGGCGGAAAAGAGGCTCAGATCGGTCGTGCCGCCGCCGATGTCGACCACGAGGATGTGGGTTTTTGCGCCAGTGGCGAGGAGGTCGGCCTGCTCCAGCCATGCGTAGAACGCGGCCTGTGGCTCCTCAATCAGGATCGTGGAATCGGGAAAGCCAGCGTCGCGTGCGGCTTCGAGCGTGAGTTGTTGTGCGGCGGGGTCGAACGACGCGGGGACGGTGATGGCGAGATCTTGGTCAGGCAGCGGGGCGTGGGGATGAACCTCATTCCACGCACTGGCTAGCTTTTGGAGAAGTGCGGAGAGGGCCTCGACCGGGCTGAGTTGATCGTTCGTGGGAATCTCACCCGAGCCCAGCGGGAGGAACTTCGCCCGGCGGTCGGCGGCGTGATGGACGAGCCAGGATTTTGCGGAATGGATGACGCGGCCGGGAACTTCCGCTGCCCGAGCGCGGGCGAAGCGCCCAACTTCCCAATCGCGACTGGCGGGCGCGAGGTAGAGAAAGGAAGGGAGCGTTTCGTGCGAGGCGCTCGAGTGATCCGTCTCCGCCTGCGGAATTTCTAGAATGGTGCTGCGCCCCTCCGACGACTCGGCCGGCACGAAAGCCATGGCGCAATTCGTGGTTCCGAGGTCGATGCCGATGCGGTAGCGGGTCATTGGCTACTGCATGCGGACATTGAACTCGAGCTTCCAGCGTTCGCCGGTGGGCTCGTGGAGGAAGTGGAGTTCGAGGTGGCCGAGTTCGGTGATGCGGGCTTCCAGGTGGACGGGGATTTCCTCGCCGGGTTGGTGGCCTGCGGGTGGGGGGATTTCGATTTGGAGTTTGGCGGATTCCTCGAGTTCGGCGGCATCGGGGAGGATTTGGCCGGATTGGTCGCCGGCGCGGACTTCGGATTGGAAGAACCGAAAGTCGGAGATTTCGCCGGTGTAGAGGAGGAATTCCTGATCAGAGATTTCGTGGCTGGTGCCTTCCTCCATGCCTTGCGGGGCCACACAGAGGGCTTTGGTGATGGGGCGGCGTCCTGGCACGGCCATGCCGGTGGATTCCATCCCGATGTAGTAGGAACGGGCGGTGCCGGATTTGATGCGGAGGCCTTGGCCGGTGGCGCGGAGTCGGGCGTAGACAGCAGCTCCGAGGGCGACGGCGTGGTCTGGGCGGGCGCCTTCGAGTTCGCGGATGGGACGGTTCGCCCAACGGCTGAGTTGGTCGAGGACGCGGGCGCGGAGCGGGCTGGCATTGAACACGCCGCCGTTGAAGAGAACGGCGTCGGGGATCAAGAGCGGGGCACTGTCGATTTTTGCGGAGCCTCCGACGGATTCGAGAAGTTGGGGGGACGAGGTGATGTTAGCTTTGGCGCGGGTGAGGAAGCGGGCGAGGTGCTTCGAGATGGCGGCGTCTGCGGCGTAGGGAAGGCCGGCCTCGCGCAGGCCACCGGCGCGGCGGAGGGCGGGCATTTCGTCGGCGGTGACGAGTGGGAGGAATCCGTCGAGGACGATTTGATCGACCTGCTCGCGGGTGAGCGTGGTGCTGAGAGTCGAGGCGATGAGTCGGCTGGAGCGGGTGGGGATGGCGATGGGGACTTCCTTCAGCGAGGGGTCGGAGAGGAGGGATTCCTTGGCGGCGCGGGTGGATTGAACGAGGGCGAGGAATTGCCAGTCGTCGAGAACGGAGCCGTCGGCGGCGAGTTTTTCCGAGACATCATGCGCGAGGGCGAGGTCCATGTTGTCACCGCCGAGGAGGAGGTGCTCGCCCACGGCGATGCGTTCGAGAGCGAGGTTGCCGTCCTTGCCTGTAACGGCAATGAGGCTGAAGTCGGCTGTGCCTCCGCCGACATCGCAGACGAGCAGGAGGTCGCCGGATTGGACCTGTTTGCGCCAGTCGGCGCCTTGGTTTTCGAGCCAGGCGTAAAAGGCGGCTTGGGGTTCCTCGAGGAGCGAGGCGTCCGGGATTCCAGCGAGTTGGGCGGCTTCGAGCGTGAGTCCGCGGGAGACTTCGTCAAAGGAAGCGGGAACGGTGATGACGGGGTGGGTAGGGGAGAGATTCGGGTGGGAGTTTTTGAGGCTCTCGAGGAGATGGGCCAGGAGGTCTCGGGAGGCATCGAGCGGGGAGATTTTGCGATCCACTGTGGCGCTGCCCCAAGGAAGTATCGGGCCGCGGCGGTCAGCGTGGGGATGGCAGAGCCAGCTTTTCGCCGAGACGATGAGGCGGTCGGGTTGGAGTGCGCCGCGCTCGCGGGCGAAGACGCCGAGGATTTGGCGGGAGGAGGACTCGGGAAACTCGCCTTCGGCAGGGAGGTAGATCGCGGAGGGGAGCAGGGATTTTTCCCCCTCACTGCTGCCGGTGATGGCTTGGGTGATGGGGAGGTTTCCCGGATGCCCGGTGTCGCCGACCCGCGCGATGGCGCAATTGCTCGTGCCGAGGTCGATGCCAATGAAGTCGCTCATGATTTTTCCCTTCGGGGATTCCGCTGGCTATTTCGAAATTTCGATTTCGGCGGGGGCGAGGACCGGCCAGGGGCGCTGTTCGGTGGTGCCTGTGACGCGGGGGAGCTTGATGGATTTTGCGATCCAGCCGGGGTGGACGAGTTTTCCGGAGTAGGGAGGATTTGGCGGGACTGAGCCGAGGAGTCGATGTGCGGTGGCGTCGTAGCCGGGTTCGAGCGTGACGGCGGTGCCTTCATTTTCGGAGCGCAAAGGCGAAATCTCGAAGTAGTCGCTGAGAACCTTGCGGCAGCCAGCGTGGACGACTCGGGCGGCGGCACCGAGTTGTTGGTCGGTGGCGGCAGTGATGTCCTCTTTCGCGAAATCCACGAGGCGGCCGTTCTCCTGCAGGAGCGCGAGGAACGCTACGATTTCGGCCTCAGGCCTTGGCGGAGCGGGTGGGGGAGCGATGGGTTGGATGACGACGGGGGCGGCAGCTTTTAGCGGTCGCTTGCGGGTGGCGAGAAACACGCAAACCATGCCAATGGCGGCCGAGACGGTCTGCACGGCGAGCGTGAGGTTTTGGTCGGGATGGTAGACGGCGGCGAAGTTGATGCCCAAAAGGACAAAGCCGCTGGCGATGAGTGGAGCTTTCATGACATTCGAATTGTTCGGGGCCTCGAAGGAGTCAGTCAATGCCAACGAGACCCCATGTAGCGGCAGTGTCTTATTTCCCGCCGTGGACGCCGGAGGCGACTTTGAGGCGGAGGCCGTTGAGGCGGATAAAGCCGGTGGCGTCGTCTTGATTGTAGGCCTGCGTGGGGTCGGCTTCCATCGTGGCGATGTGCGGGTTGTAGAGGCTGACCGGGCTCTTGACGCCGGCACCGTGGATACCGCCTTTGTAGAGCTTCACGCGGACGGTGCCGGTGACATGCTTCTGGGACTCGGTGACGAGGGCTTGGATGGCCTTGCGCTCGGGGGCGAACCAGAAGCCGTTGTAAACGAGTTCCGCGTATTTCGGGATGAGGGAGTCGCGGAGGTGCATGACTTCGCGGTCCATCGTGAGGGATTCCATTTGGCGGTGGGCGAAGTGGAGGATCGCGCCGCCGGGTGTTTCGTAAACGCCACGGCTCTTCATGCCGACGAAGCGGTTTTCGACCATGTCCACGCGGCCGACGCCGTGTTTGCCGCCGAGTTTATTGAGGGTGTGCATGACCTCGAGCGGGGTGAGTTTTTCGCCGTTCACGGCAATGCAGAGGCCGCGTTCGAATTCGAGTTGAACATGTTCGGGAAGGTCGGGGGCATCCTCAGGGAGGACGGAGAGCGTGGTGAAATACTCGCGATTCTTGAGGTCGCCGGCATCAAACCACGGGTCTTCGAGGATTCCTGCCTCGTAGGAGATGTGGAGGAGGTTGCGATCCATCGAATAGGGTTTCTTCGCGCTGGCGGCGATGGGGACGCCGTGGGACTCGGCGTAAGAGATCATCTCGGCACGGCCTGGGAATTTGGCGCGGAAGCGGGCGTCGCGCCAAGGAGCGATAACCTCGATGTCCGGTGCGAGGGCGGCGGCGGTGAGTTCGAAACGGACCTGATCGTTGCCTTTGCCGGTGGCTCCGTGGGCAACGGCAGTAGCCCCTTCTTGGCGGGCGATCTCGACCATGCGCTTGGCGATGAGCGGGCGGGCGATGCTGGTTCCTAGAAAATACTGACCCTCGTAGATCGCCCCTGCCTGCATCATAGGGAAGATGAAATCGCGGGCGAACTCCTCGTTCAGATCGTCCACGAAGCACTTGGAGGCTCCGGTTTTGAGAGCCTTCTCTTCGAGGCCATCGAGTTCTTCCGCCTGGCCGACATCGGCGCAGAAGGCGATGATCTCGGCTCCGTAGGTTTCTTTGAGCCAGTTCAAGATGACGGAGGTGTCGAGTCCCCCAGAATACGCGACAACAATTTTTTTCATGAGGGCGGGAGTGTGGGGAAAAAAATGGCACTTCGCAACACGGGGGCTGGAAATTTTCTAAAAAAATAAATTGCCATCTCGATGGAAAAGAAGAATAAGGCGTCTGCAGTTGTGATCAGGAATTGGTGGACAACCTCGGACAATGTCGGGGGCAGTTTGAAACCCGGCAGTCGGGAACAGGCCTAGATCCCAGTGCGTTAAAGAAAAGTAAAACCATGGGTAACAAACTCTATGTCGGCAACCTGTCGTTCAACACGACCGAGATTGCCATTCAGGACCTGTTCTCGCAGTGCGGCTCGGTCTCCGAAGTCATGCTGATGCAGGACAAATTCACAGGCCGCTCACGCGGATTCGCCTTCGTCACCATGTCTTCGGACGAGGAAGCACAGGCAGCAGTCAATCAAATGCACGGCAAGGAACTCGACGGCCGCGCCCTGACAGTCAACGAAGCCCGTCCTCGCGAAGACCGCCCAGCTGGTGGCGGTGGTGGCGGTGGATTCGGCGGACCTCGCCGCGAATTCCGTGGTGGTGGTGGTGGTGGCGGTGGTCGTGATGACCGCCGTGGCGGTGGTGGTGGAGGATTCGGTGGCGGCGGTGGTGGAGGCCGTCGCGATTTCGGTCGCCGCTAATCACGCAGTCTATTTCAAACAACCGGGCACTCTGCATTTCGCAGGTGCCCGGTTTTCTTTTTCCCGAAAAAACTTCCCCGTCGCCATCAGGTTGTTTTGATTGGGAGGATAACGATGAGTTGATTGCTGCCGCTGATTATTCCTTTGGCCCTGACCTCCTGCGTGAATCTCAATCCGCTGGGTCGCGACTCCACTGGGCCGATCCCTCGTCCAACTCGATCGGCTCCTGAGCTGGAGAAAAAGTTTGCCTGGGGCATCTCGACCGCCAGCTACCAATACGAGGATCCCGATGTGAAGCCCGGCCAGAAGGATTGGTTTTACACCGACTGGGATGTGCTTATTTCCGAAGGCAAGGCCCCTGATAAAGGGAACGCTCTCTATAGTTGGACTCACTTCGAGAAAGACCTCGCGGCTTTGAAAAAGACTGGGGTGACTCATTACCGATTCAGCATCGAATGGGGCCGCGTTGAGCCGCAGCCTGGCGTATTTGATGATCAGGCGATTGATCGTTATGTCGGGATGGCCCGCCGACTCAAACAAGCTGGGATCGAGCCCGTCGTTTGCCTTTGGCACTTCACTTTTCCTGATTGGCTCTACGACAAAAAAATCCCAAGCGCTCAAATTGGCTCCACCCCGACGCGCGTCCCCGCTGGAACGCCTATCTCGACAAGGTCCTGCCGCGCCTGGCGCCCTACGCGAACTACTTCGCGCCGCAGAACAAGCCAAACGGCCAGATCACAACGGCCTACATTGTTGCGCAATGGCCCCCCGCCATGACCCTCGCCTTCGGCACCTACTGGAAAGCGATCGACGCCAGCACCGGCATGTTCCGCGACGCGGCAGCGCGAATCAAAAAGGTGAAACCCAGCGCGAAGGTTGTCTCGGTTGAGGCGCTTCCTTGGTGGGATAAGGCTCCGCTCGATCCCGGAAATCTTATCTACAACACGATGATCCATGGGAACACCGACCACCTCGATCGCGTGTGGGATGTCTGCGATATTCTTGGCATCAACTACTATTACTCCCAGAAAGCGGGACCGCTCTCGTTGCTCGCGGAGAGTTACCGCCACGGCCACAATTTTACTATGATGGGCTGGCGGATTGACCCTGAGGGCCTCTACAAGCAAATCCGCCACGTTGGCGACCGCTACGGCAAGCCGATGATGATTACCGAAAATGGCATCGCCACATTGAAGGATGAAAAACGCATCCGCTACATGCGAGAGCATATCGATGCCGTCGGGCGGGCGATCCGCGATGGCTACGATGTGCGCGGCTATTTCAGTTGGTCGCTCGCCGACAACTACGAGTGGCACTACGGCTACAAAGCCAAGTTTGGCCTCGCTACGATGAATCCCAAAACCTTCGAAAGGGAATTGAAACCTTCCGCGTTCTTCTACCGCGACACAATCCGCTCAAAGCCGAAGGTAAAAAACATCCCGGCTTCCAAATCCTAAGCTTCCGCGCTTTCAGGCGTAGCTTTTCAGGAATGGCGCGGCGACACAGCACAAAGCCAGAATCGACAGGATCGTAAATATGACAATTGGGAGGATCATGATCCCAACTTAAAATGTGCTCCCCGCCTCGCAACCGGGTTTTTTTAGAAATATCGGTCATCCCCAGTGTTTTTCTGTAGGTCATGATGCCATAGGAAAAGGCGCTTCGTATCACGGAAGATTTTCTGCGGTGTGCTGCCGAGGAGAATGATGATGATTTCCGACCCGTTGTGTTTGGCCGATGCGACCAAGCATTTTCCTCCAGAAAAAGTAAACCCTCCCTTGAGACCATTGAAGTAGGGCGGCCAGTTCCATAGAAGATCATTCGTGTTCTCCAGAATCATCGAATCCCCGTCGCCGGAGCTAAAGGTCCAGAACTGCTGTGCGGCGAAGTAACGGATTAGTGGATTGCGGTAGGCATGGTATGCGATGATCGCCGAGTCCCGAGCCGTCGAATACTGCCCAGGTTCATCGAGTCCATGGGCATTCATGAAGCGCGAGTTTTTGGCCCCAAGTCTTTTGGCGAGACTGTTCATGTTCTTTAGAAAAGCTTGGCGCGAACCCTGCCCGTTCGATGCGAGGACACTTGCGGCGTCATTTGCGCTGGCGACGAGCATGCTGCCGAGAAGATCGATTCTTTTGATTTGCGAACCTGGTTGCAGGCCGACCTTGGTGGGAGGTTCCATCGCGTCCATGAATGAAACGGTGACTTTTTCATCTAGGCCGCCCTCATTGATCACCTCCAAAGCCGTGAGCAGTTTTTGCGTGCTGGCAACTGGCAGCGCCAGATCTGCATTTTTTTCGTAAAGGGTCTCGCCGCTGAGGGCATCAATCATGATGGCGCTTCTGGCGTGGATCTCTGGGGCCCCAGACGAATTCCTCGTGATCTTCATCGGAGAGGCAATCAAGGAGGTTTTGCGGATGCCTAGCTCCACATGGGAGTCTGGTCTCGCAAACATGGAGCACCCCCAACTCCCAAGAAATAAGAAGGCCGCCATGGCGAGCATGGCAGCCAAAGTATGGTGTGCGGGATGGCTCTGGGGCTTGTGTGCTTGGTCGTGCGAAGTTTGATTTTTCATCGCCGAACGAACCCACCAGGCACTTATTTCTTCAATGGGGTTCAGAGCCAAGGGTCGTTCTCCCCATGGAGATCATTCCGCGCGGTTTTTAGTTTGGGGTCATGGACAACAACACAAACAACCCGTCACCGTGGACTGGATCCGAAGAGAAGAAGCCTCGCTCGCTGTTTTCTAAAAACCTAAAAGAAATCAAGTCTCGCATCGCTCGGATCACGATCCCAGGGCTTCTTGTTTTGGGGCTCGCTATCGGCATTTGGCTGGCTTTTGGCGACCGGGGGCAAGCTCAAGTGGGGGGGGCAGTGACTTTGCTTTTCTTTGATAGGAATGGCACGGCACTCACGACCACGCAGGTCCGCTCGATCTCGAATAACGCCGGCGCGGGTTACAATAGCGACTTCCTGCTCGATCCAACAAATATGAGGGCGATCAGTAGCGGACCACTTTTCACCTCGGGCTCGAATTTGGCCTTCAATATCCCATCGCGCAGCGTGGCGCTGGCTTTCAATTGGCCAACAATCCCGAATGGATTTGGTCTCGTCATTCTCGACAATGGCGGAGCCGGGTTCAGCTCCGGGGCAACAGTGAACTTCTGCTACCAGGCGGCCCGGGACATTCGGAAGAAACTTGATGCGGCCCTCGCGGCGCGGCCGGACTATGTCCAGTCCGCAAAATTCAGCAGCGCGTATCAAGCGGCTGCCACGCAGCTCGCCAGTGTGGACGCCTACAGTTCCGAAAGCGCCAAGGGTAAGGCCGGACAGCTTGCGCTAGATCAACTGGCGGTGGCCTACGACACCCTATTGCAAGAGCACGGCCCGGTTTTTGCCCGAAACAACAAGGCGAGTCTGGCTCCGTGGCTTGGATTCACGATCGATACGGTTTCGAACTACCAAGTGAATCTCGACTTTGCGGCGAGTCTCACCGCTCCCTTCGGATGGATCCGCGTTGTGTTCGATGCGGGCCAGGCGCCCTCGACCTACACCGCTCTCATCAACTACGCCAAATCGAAAGGGCTGAAAGTCCTTGGGCAACCGGTGGATTCCACTTACGACCGCCAATACACCCGCGCCCAATACAAACAGCGCTTCATCGATTACATTACCGCCTTTCCGCAGATCGATGCTTGGGAAGTCGGAAATGAAGTCAATGGCACCTGGCTGAGCAGCGACATTGGGCTGCGAATAGCCGACGCCGCGCAGGAAGTTCGAAACCGCGCCCCTGACAAGCTGACCTATCTGACGCTCTTCTGGCAGATCAACACCGATACGGTGGCGAATTCGATGTTCACTTGGGCGGCAAATAATCTCCCGGCTTCGACCCGCTCCCTGCTCGATGTCGTGACCTTCTCGCAATATCAAGAACAGGCGCCGATGGGCATGGCGTTTGATCAGGTCATGAAGACCATGCGTGCTGAATTTCCCAACTCGAAGATCGGTCTAGGGGAGTTGGGTTACTGGATTGCCGGTCAGAGGTTTTGGTGGGCCTACAATCAAGCCGACCCGGCGGCTGCGAAAATTACGATTTCTGAAATCTACCACGGTGCGGCATTTGATTACGCAGGTAGTATCGGTGGGGTCTTCTGGTGGGAATTCATCACGGATTTCAAAACCAATACGGCCATGCAGGCGACCGTCACCAAGGTCCGAAATATCCTGAACTCGGGGACCAGCACCCCGACACCTACGCCGACACCTACGCCGACAGCCACCCCAACGCCCTCGCCCACAGCTACACCATCAACGGGAGCGAATGTATTCAACGGAAATTGGGCTGTGGTTGCGAAAGTCCAACCGAATGCGACCTACCATGATCTTTATCAGCGAGTGCCTGTTGCCGCCCGGTCCAATGTCACCGCGAGTGTTTGGGTTAAGGGATCGGGTTCTGTGGAACTCCAAGTGTGGGGAAATTCCGCGTGGACCTTGAAACTCGCCAGCTTGCGCATCAATGCCACCTCGACTTGGACGAAATTCACGACGCCTGTTTTCAATATTGGCAATCGCCAGAGGATTTGGCTGAGCTTTGACGATGCCTACAGCGCGGCTGGAGGAACCCTGTATCTAGACGAGGTTTTCCTTGGAACATCCGGCGGCACAAACCGCGTTTCGAATAGCAGCTTCGAGTTGGGAACAAGCGGCTGGTCCATCACCTCGCCTGAGATTTTCAGCATTCAACAAAACCCGTGAGCCGATCCTTGCTTCGGGACTTCACCCTATTGGAGCCAGTCCATCGAGGCTGTCTAGTGGAGGTGTGGCTCTGGTTCCGAGGAACTGGTCCAACGCGGATCTCCAGATGCCGGCTCGGGAGGTCTCCAAAAAAAAACGCCGGTGCATGAAACAAAAAATGAACACACTAACAAAATGGAACCCCCTCCGGGAGTTCGAACAGATGACGAACCGCATGAACAACCTCTTCACGAGGTCGCTCCTGCCACCCATCGATGAACCAATCGCAAGCGCCGAATGGAGCCCGCTGGTTGATGTCGAGGAGAGTGAGAAGGAATACATCATCAAGGCCGAACTTCCCGAGGTGCAAAAACAAAATGTGAAAGTGGAATTGGAAAACGGAAACATCCGAATTTCCGGCGAGCGAAAGCTGGAGAAGGAAGAGTCCGGTCGCCGCTTTCACCGCATCGAGCGAAACTACGGTGCCTTTGAGCGATGCTTCACGCTCCCCGAAGGAACCGAGCGCAAGAATGTCTCCGCCGAGTTCAAGGATGGCCTCCTGAAAGTTCACCTCCCCAAAGGAGAGAGCTCCATCCACAAATCATTGGAAATTACGGTGAACTAAAAAACAGGAGTGGCCTCCTCGTGCGTGCTCCACGCGGGCACGCACGACAACGCCTCCCGATTTTCATGCAGGAAATCCAAAATATTTTTAGGGAATACTACCGGCATCCCGCCATTCGTTCGCGGATTCTAGAATTTCTCGGCGGCGACACGCCGGCGGAAGCGACTTGCGAGTTCATCACAGCGGATGGCTTGGGCCATCCAGTCCGTGCGCCAAGAAATCCCTGCGAGCTTTTCGATCGCTTGGAGGAGGGCGGGGATATTTGTCGGTCGCTGTGGGACCGCAAATCACTCATCGCCCATCTGGATGTGGAGTATGTGAATTTTGATTTCCCCGCCGAGCCCTATCTGGATCCCGCACGAACTTTCCTGATGCAGGAACCCACGGCCAAGGCGATCCTCCGAATCCTAAACTATCATGGAATCCATCCGCTTCATGTTCTGAGCGGACGGGGGCACCATTTCGCGTGGCGAATTGAACGGACCTCCACGGTTTTCCGAACGCTCGCCGATATGGGAAAAAGGGCCTTCATCGGCGACCTGTTTCCGTCGAGTCCTAGAGACGGCCAAGACTACGAAATGCTGGCTCACGCTTTTGCTGGCCTTGGTCTCGTTATGGAATTTCTGGGACGCCTCGTGATCGAGTTGGCAACAGCGGATAGCGAGGTTCCTATCGAACTCACCGCTGTGGAGGTCGCTCCGTCGGCAAGAGGGCGGGAAATGATATCCATCGACCTCTCCGAATACGGCGATCCACTTTTCACTCGCACGGTTCGTGTGCCCTTCAGTGCCTATCTGAAGCCCTGGCAGCAACTCTATGCCGTTGGCAGCAACAATATCTCCAAAATCGGGCCCATTATTTTCGTGCCAGTTGATGGACTCGATATTCGCCAAGCGATGGTCGTGATGCACGATCCGGAGCTTGCGACGCAAATGGCGGAGCGGATTTCCACCCGCATTCCCGACGAGACCTTCGGATCGGCGAGTCTGATTCGACAATACCGGGGCTCAGCCCTTCGTCGCTATCACGAGTATTTCTACTCTTCGATGCATGATCCATCTGAGTCATGGCCTCGGACCTACGACCGTGCGCCCCTGGGCGATCTTCCTGTCGAGGTGAGGAACGCGTTGCTGTTTCCGAACGATCTTCTCTTAAAACCGACGGGGATTCGTAGCGTTACGACCTGCCTTCTTAGGAAAGGATGGCATCCCCGGCACATTGCGGGATTGATTCGATCGAAGTTCGAGCGCGACTACGACTGGGGCGGGCAATGGATCGATTATTCCCCGGCCATGCGGGCGGATTTTTATGTTCGGATTTTTTCCTCGGCGCCTACGAGTGTTGCTCATGAGGCCGCACGCATGATTGGTCGGCAAGTGCCAATGGAAAATCTCCAAGGGCATCGTCCTTTTTCCCCAAGCGATCAACAAATGGAGCTTCGATTATGACAAGTTGGCCAATCGGTTTATCAACGGGGTGCTTTCATCGGACTCCGATCCTCGACTGCCTAGAAACCATCCGAGCGAGTGGTTTCTGCATGATCGAGGTCGTATTTTCACCATCCCATCTGGATTACAAAAATCTCGGCGTTGTTCGTCAGGTCGCTTCGCGAATTGAGGCATTGGGCATGGAGGCCTATTCCTTCCACGCGCCGTTCGCGAATGACATCGACATCTCCTCGCCGGATTTTGCAACGCGTGAGCACGCGCTGGACGAAATCCTCTACGCTGTCGAGGCCGCCTCGATGCTGGGAGTTCATTACTTCGTCATTCATCCAGGACCTGAGAATGCCGACATTCCCTCACGCGAGGAACGAATGGTTCGAATCGAAAATGTGATTTCGGTGTTGAACCGAGTGGCGGCTCGCTGTGCGGAGGCGGGGATCAAATGTGTCTTGGAGAACAAACTGCCGCATCTTCTTTTTGGCAGTTCCAGTGACATCGTTTGGATTCTTGGTTCACTGGAAACGAATGAGGTTGGGGCTTGCTTGGACACCGGGCATGCCTTTCTGGCTGGTGATCTCTACAATCTGGTTTTCAAGCTCGGGCCGTATTTGCGGATGCTTCATGTGCATGACAACAAGGGCCACAGAGATGAACACCTCCCGCCGGGCGAGGGGCGGATCGAGTGGGGCAGATTGGTTCGAGAACTCGTGCAGGTTTCCTTCCACGGAGCGATGATTCTTGAGGTCGCCGGCTCGCAGGATTTTGAGGAAACCATGGCTCGTGCCCGTGTGGGGCGAAAATGTTTGAGACACCACGCCCGGCGATGTGCCTTGGAGGCGCCTGCCATAGTAACTCCTCTATAAAGCGGCAAGCCGCCGATCTGTCGATTAGAGCTTGTGGCCCATTTTTTTCTTTTTGGTCTCGAGGTATCGCGCGTTGTGAGGATTTGCAGCGGAGCGGATCGGGAGTTGCTCGACAATCTTGATGTCATAGGCCTCGAGGCCGACGACCTTGCGGGGGTTGTTGGTAAGGAGACGGATTTTGTGGATGCCGAGATCAGCGAGGATTTGGGCGCCGAGGCCGTAGTCGCGAAGGTCCATGGGGAACCCGAGGCGTTCGTTGGCCTCCACGGTGTCGAGGCCTTGCTCTTGGAGTTTGTAGGCGCGAATTTTTGGTCCAAGGCCGATGCCGCGACCCTCCTGGCGCATGTAGAGAAGCACGCCGACGCCCTCTTTTTGGATGCGTTGCATGGCTTGTTGCAGCTGCGGGCCGCAGTCGCAACGGCGAGATCCAAAAACATCCCCCGTGAGACATTCGCTGTGAACGCGAACTAACACCGGTTTCGACGGCGGAATTTTTCCTTTCACCAGAGCGATGTGATGCATGCCATCCACCAGCGAGCGGTAGAGGTGGAGATCGAAATCGCCGTAGTCGGTCGGCAAAACAATCGTCTCCTCTTTCTCGATGAGGCGTTCGCTTTTCCTTCGGTAGGCGATGAGGTCCTGGATCGAGCACATTTTGAGGCCGTGCTTGCGCTTGAATTTAATCAAGTCCGGCAGTCGCGCCATCGTGCCGTCATCCTTCATGATCTCACAAATCACCCCCGAGGGGTCGAGTCCGGCGAGGCGCGCGAGGTCGATCGAGGCCTCGGTGTGGCCAGCTCGACGGAGAACGCCGCCGGCTTTGGCTTGGAGCGGGAACACATGGCCTGGCTGGATCAAGTCGCTGGATTTTGTTTGGGAGTCCGAGAGTAAACGGATCGTGAGGGCTCGGTCCTTCGCACTGATGCCGGTGCTGATGCCGTGCGTGGCATCCACGGAAACGGTGAAGTCTGTTTTGAAAAATTCGCGGTTCGTCGCGACCATGCGTTGAAGATCGAGTTGAGAGGCCCGCTCTTCGGTGATGGGAGCGCAAATCAACCCTCGGCCGAATTTCGCCATGAAATTAACAGCGTTTGCCGTGACTTTGGATGCCGCCATCACCAAGTCGCCTTCATTTTCCCGGTCGGCATCATCCGTGACGATGACCATGCGGCCTCGGCGAATATCGGAAATCACGGAGGGAATCGGATCGAATGGCGTTTTCATGGTGAAGTGGGCAGACCCTAACTCGTGCCATGGCTTGTGAAAAGCCGCTTGAGCTTTTCTTAGGGAGAGGAGGGGAGGTAACCTTTCCGCATGGACTATGATTTTGCAGTGATCGGTGGCGGAAGCGGGGGATATGCCGGGGCTCGGACGGCGGTTGGCCTGGGCTTGAAGACCGTGGTGATCGAAGGTGGGCCGGATGTCGGGGGGCTTTGCATCTTGCGCGGCTGCATGCCCAGCAAGACGCTTCTCGAATCCGCACGCCGCTTTCGGGTTTTGAAAAGGGCCGGGGAGTTCGGCCTTTCGTGCGAGTCTCCGAGCTTTAATACCTCGGCGATCATCGACCGGAAAAAACGCCTCATCGGAGAGTTCGCCGACTACCGCCGAGGTCAACTCGAGTCCGGCCGCTTCGATTTCCTGCGCGGGAAAGCCGAGTTTTTGGACGCCAAGATCCTTCGAGTTCACCACTTGGATGGCAAAATCTCCACGCTGAGCGCAAAAACATTCCTTATCGCGACCGGTTCCGAAATCGGCATCCCGCCTGTGCAGGGCTTGACCGAATCGAGTTGTTTGACGAGTGACGACTTGCTGGATCTCGAGACTCTCCCAGAGTCTATCATTGTCCTTGGGGCTGGTCCGGTGGGGCTCGAAATGGCGAGTTATTGCCGGGCTTTTGGAACCCAGGTCACCGTCGTTCAACGCAGTTCCCACATCCTGAAATCTGTCGATGCCGATGTCTCCAAATCGCTCGAGGAGGCGCTTCGACACGACGGCATCGAAATCCATACCGGCACCGCGCTGCATCGGGTGGATGACAACGGCCACCGCGCGCGAGTTTCCTTCGAGCAGAATGGCTATTTGAAACATCTGGAAGCCGCCCGCGTGCTGAACGCCCTCGGTCGAAAACCTCGGCTGGATGGTCTGGGAACCCTCGCTTTGAATCTCACGCATGGCCGAATTTCGGTCCAACCCGACCAATCCACTTCGCAGCCGCATATTTTCGCCGCAGGCGATGTCTGTGGAGGTCTCGAGGTCGTGCACATCGCCATCCAGCAAGGCGAAATCGCCGCCCACAATGCCGCAATCCAACTCGGCCGCGCCACCGTTGCGCCGCGCCTGATGGATTATCGGCTCAAACTCTTCGCTGTTTTTTCCGACCCCCAACTCGCCACCGTTGGAGCTACCGAGTCCGAACTCAAAGCTGAGGGAATCGAATTTCTCGCTGCTAGCTACCCCTTCAACGATCACGGCAAATCGCTCTTGATGGGGGAAACCGAGGGTTTGGTAAAACTCCTCGCCCGCCGCGACACCGGCGAAATCCTCGGAGCCTCAGTCGTCGGCCCCGAAGCCTCGGAATTAATCCATGAGGTCGTCGTCGCCATGCGCTACCGCGCCACAGTCCAAGACTTCGCTGCCATTCCCCACTACCACCCCACGCTCTCAGAAATCTGGACCTACCCCGCCGAGGAAATCGCTGAGAACCTCATTGGCGAGTAATTATCCCCGAGATGCTCTCTCGATTTCCCAAAAAAACATTGCGGGAGGTGAGTCGTGGACATAGTTTCTCGGCTCTCTTCCCGCGCGGTTAGCTCAGTGGTAGAGCACCTCCCTGACACGGAGGGGGTCACAGGTT
>ERZ889217.23-NODE-23-length-91427-cov-19.313827_pt1 | contig 91427 bp, 96 predicted proteins | sample MGYA00521098_ERZ889217 | MGnify/ENA primary metagenome ERZ889217 (study PRJEB32303, sample SAMEA104408613) | aquatic metagenome | biome: Brackish water; feature: Pelagic; material: water | place: Baltic Sea | collected 2014-06-10T22:04:00 | depth 2,362 m ... | reverse complement strand
ACTGAAGGATTGAACTGAAGGATCAATCTGGAACAACGAACACCCAAACCCTGCCACGCACCTAGCTAGTCATTAGGGATGTCGGAGAAGCGAAAGAGCCCAGACCTCAACTGGCCCCTGGCTCCCGCGCCTGGAGGCTGTCGCCCACCTCCTGGTCCACCAGGGCATCCAGGGTCACGGCGGAACGCACCAAGGCCTGGTAGCGCAGCACCACCCGGCGGTTGCGCTCCAGCCAGGTGCCCGCATCTCCGGCCGGCAGGCTGGTGCCATCGCCATGGAGCAACTCCAGGTCCTTCTGCTGGGCCAATAGGGCGAGCACCAGCCCATGGATGCGCTGGCGGCGGTCACTCATGGGGCCCTGGGCAGAAACGGCGACTGTCCATCATGGGGCCAGTGGCAGACCACCCCCTGAGCAGCAGCCGTCCCGATCCCCAGCCCCAAGGCGTGGTGCCAGAGCTGTCCTCAGCAATTGCGGTGATCGGCACCGATGCGGGCGGGCTGGCGTCCCTGGCGGCGACGTCCCTGGCCCTGCTGGCCCAGGCCGACCTGGTGGCGGCGCCGAAACGGTTGCTGACTGAGTTGGCCCCCTGGTGGGAGTTGGAACAGGCCGCAGGGCGGGTGCCAGTCGGCCAGCCCTGCCCCGCCTTGGTGGCCACGGACCAACCAGAAGCGGCGTTCAACCAGGTCGAAGCGGCCAGAGCGGTGGGTCAAAGGGCGGTGGTTTTGGCAAGCGGCGATCCCCTCTGGTTCGGCATCGGCCGCCTATTGCTGCAACGCTTTGGCACCAGTGCCCTGGTCTTCCAGCCGTCGCCCTCGTCGATGCAGCTGGCCTTTGCCCGCATCGGCCGCCCCTGGCAAGACGCCAGCTGGATCAGCCTCCATGGCCGGGACAGCGCACCGCTGGCGGCAGCCCTGCAAAAGCGCCCCGCCGCCCTGGCCGTGCTCACCGACCCCCACCAGGGCGGCGCCGCAGCCGTGCGCACGCTCCTGCGGGCCTCGGGGCTGGAGGCGGCCTATGCCTGCTGGCTCTGCGAAAGGCTGGGGCATCCAGCCGAACGGGTGCAGCGACTAGCGCCGCAAACGCCCCTGCCCGCAGACCTCGATCCCCTCAACCTGGTGCTGCTGGTGGCTGAGCCACCCAGGGAGCCAGCCGAACCAGCCACCTTGCCCCTGTTCGGCCTCGAGGACGGCCTGTTCCTGCAACTGGCTGACCGGCCTGGCCTGATGACCAAGCGGGAGGTGCGCATCCAGGTGCTTGCCGACCTGGACCTGCCGCCCAGGGGCGTGCTCTGGGACCTCGGGGCCGGCGTGGGCTCGATCGGCCTGGAGGCCCTGCGGCTACGGCCTGGCCTGGAGCTGTGGGCCCTGGAACAACGGGGCGGCTCGGCAGCCCTGATCCGCGCCAATGGCGAACGACTTGGGGTGTCGCCGGCGGGGGTTGTCGAAGGCCGGGCCCCAGAGGCCCTGGCGGAGCTGCCCGATCCCGATCGGGTCGTGATCGGCGGCGGCGGCACCGGGCGGGCGGCGGTGCTGGCGGCCGTGGTCGAGCGGCTGCGGCCAGGGGGCCGGGTTGTAATCCCCCTGGCCACGATCGAAGCCTTGGCCGAGTTACGCCCCCTGCTGGAGCGGGCGGGCTTTGCCCTTGGCGTCAGCCAACACCAGGCCTGGCGTGGAGCACCTTTGGCCGATGGCACCCGCTTGGCGCCGTTGAATCCGGTGTTGGTGCTGAAGGGACGCAAGCCCTGACCAGGGAATAATCCAAAACGGAACTCCCAATCCCCCTCCAGCCTCAAGCCAGGGAGCGCCCCCGCCAAGTCCACCCTTGGCCCGTGGTGGTTTTCCAAATCGACGCCGGCACAATCGCCCCGATCAGCAGGCCACCCAGCCAGGCCAGCCACCAGTAACGCAGAGGCGTGCCAAAGCGCCAGCGGCTCCACAGGCGAATCCCTAGTTGCAAGCCAATCGCCACCAGGCCGATAAGCCCAAGGGAACGATCCAGCAGGCCCAAGGGCAACAGCAACCAGGGCAAGCTGAAGCCCCCCAGCACCACTAGGGCACTGCCAATCGCCTTAAAAGGATTGCGATCGACGCCGAGGTACCAATTTTTAGTCCAGCCTTCCCACAGGGACGCCAAATCCAGGTACATCCTCAGCCGCACAAGATCAACGCCCAATTGGTAGAGCAGGCGATGGCCTGAGGCCTTGATGGCGCCCGCCAGGGCCAGGTCTTCCACCACTTCGCCGGCCACAGCGCGATGGCCGCCGATCGCCTCGTAGGCGCTGCGGCGAAACAACATGAAAGGGCCGGCGGCAAAGGCGGTGGCATCGGCGGGATCGTTGCTGCGCTTGAGCGGAAAGCCCAGGCCGAGTAGGGAGGCCACGATCGGTTGCACCAGCCATTCGGCCAGGCAGCCACACTCGAGCCTGGGGGCCAGGGTGAGCAGGTCCACCGGTGGCCCCGCGGCGGCACCTCCCGCCACCTCCTGCAGCACCGCCACCAAGGCCGCTGGTTCCAGACGCACATCCGCATCGATGAACAGCAGCCACTGCGCCCTGGGATCATCGGCGGGCCACTCCAGGGCCGCCGCCTGGCTGGCGGGCCAGTTCTTGCCACACCAGCGCTCCCCCTCGGGCCGGGGCCCCACGGCCAGCAGACGGCGGGCCGGCCCCCCGCCGCCCTGATCGGCCTGAAAACGCCCTTGGACCAACCCCACCGTGGCATCGCTGGAGCCGTCATCGGCCACCACCAGCTCCCAGGCCAGGCCCGGATCCTGGCTCGCCAACACCGCATCGAGGCAGGCAGAGATGTTGGTTTCTTCGTTGTAAACGGGAATCACCAGCCGCAGGAACGACGCCTGCAGGGGGCCAGGATCGGGGTTAGGACCCAGGCGTGGGGCCCGGCCGAGCTGCCACTCAAGCAACAGCAGCATCAAGCCCAGTCCCAGGCAGGCGATCAGCCCCAAACCCTGCAACACCACAATGGCCACCGGCATCCCTGCTCCTCGGCCCAGGGGCTGGCCTGGGGGAGGCAACTCTGGCACCGGCCCCAACGAGGGGGAGAGCCAAAGCCCCTTAAGCGGCCCCGAAGGCTCCAACCAGGGGCCAAAAATAACGGCCCCGCGTCTGGTCAGGGCAGATCAAACCATGCCTTGATCGCGATGTAGGCAGATTGATGCCGCAAGTAAATTCTAAAAAAGAGTCCCTTAATTCGAGTTTCAATCTAATTTTATTGTTTTAATTTCAAGCAGAAGCAGCCCACTAGCCTTTCAACGGCCAGGCAGCATGGCCAAGGCGTCGCTGGCACCCATCACCACCAATAATTCACCAGCGGCCAGCACGTGGGAGGCGGGCGGATTCACGATGAGCTGGTTGTCGGGGCCGGCGGCGAGCACGCTCACTTTGTAGGTCTTGCGGAGATTAATCTCGCGCAACGACTGGCCGATGAACGCCTCCGGCACGCGGATCTCTTCAATGCTGTTGCGGTCGTCAAGCCGCAGCCGCTCCAGCAAGTTCGGGCGCACCAGCTCCAGCCCCAGCCGTTCGCCTTGCATCTTCGAAGGGAACACAACCCGATCGGCCCCCACCCGCTGCAGCATCCGCATGTGGAGATCACTGGTGGCCCGGGCGATCACCTGCTTCACCTTGGTGCCGGGGCTGTCCTTCACAATCAAGGTGGCCGTAATGCTGGCCTCGATCGGCTCGCTCATGGCAATCACCACGGTGGCCATGTCGAGCACGCCGGCGGCGCGCAGGGCGTCTTCGTCCGTGCAGTCCAGCACCCGCGCCTCGATGCCGGGATCGATCTGGCGCAGGGCATCGATGGCGCGCTGGCTGGCATCGATGGCCAGCACATCGGCGCCGGCCTTGACCAACTCCGAGCACACGGCCAAGCCGAAACGACCGACGCCAATCACGGCAAAGCCGCCCCTGCTGGCGCCTTCAGCCGGGTTCCATTGCCACCAACTGGTCATGGGAAACTGGTCATGGGAGGACGTTTCAAATGAAAAGCTCTTCGCGGGGATAGCCCACGCGGGAGGGGGGCCGGCTGCCGTAGATGGCCGAGAGCAGAAGCAAAATGCCCAATCTGCCCACGAACATCCCCACCATCAGCACCAGCTGGCCCCAACGGTTCAACTGGGCCGTTACGCCCAAATCCAGCCCCACCGTGCCGAAGGCCGACATGCAGGTGAAGAGCTTCTCCAGGAAGTTGAAGCTGGTGCGGGTGGGCTCTCCTGAGGCCGTGGGCCCCAGGCCCAGCAACAGGGTCATCAGGATCACAAACAGGGCTGAGGCCAAGGTCACCCCCACGGCCCGCAGCACAATCGTATCGGGGATCTGGCGCCGCTGGATGATCACCTCATCTCGCCCCTCCAGGGTGGAACGGGTCGCCCCCATCAAAACGGCGAAGGTTGTGGTTTTGATCCCTCCACCGGTGCCCCCTGGGCTAGCGCCGATGAACATCAGCACGATCAGCAGCAGCAGGCCAGCGTCGGAGAAGGTTTGAATCGACAGCGGCACGGTGTTGAAGCCTGCCGTGCGCGCCGAAATCGATTGAAACAGGGTCACCTGCAGCCGCTGCCACCACTGCAGGTCCTCGATCACGCCACCGGAGGCGAACTGTTCGGTAAACAGGAGGCCTAGGGCCCCAATCCCCACCAAGAGGAGCGTGCTGCGCAACACCAATCGACTGTGCAGGCTCAGCCCACGCAGCTTGAGGCTATTAAGGCTGAATCGGCGTCGGTTGAAGCCGCGTCGCTGTTGCAAGCTGGCGCGATTCGACCAAAGGTCATTAATCACCCGCCAGCCAATGCCGCCCACCACGATCATGGTGGCGATCACACCATTCACCACCGGGTTATCGCGGTAGCGCACAAGATTGTCGCCCCAAAGACCAAAGCCTGCGTTGTTGTAAGCGCTGATGCAGTGGAACAGGGACGCCCAGAACCGTTCCAGCGGATTGGCGATGTCGGTAAAGCCGAAGCCGTAGAGCACCAGCGTGCCTAGGCCCATCACACAAAAGCCCGTAACCAAAATGCTGTTGAAGGTGGGGCCAATCCCGCCCACGCCGAAGTCGTCCAAGGCCCGGCCCTTGTCGAGCCGGTGGCGCAGACCGGAGCGCCCCTGCACAAACCCCTGCAGAAAGGTGGTGATGGCCATCAGGCCCAGGCCACCGGTGATGATCAAGCCGGCCAGGGTCACCTGGCCAAAGGCGGTGAGGTCCCGGCTGATGTCGATGATCGACAGGCCCGTCACCGTGATCGCGGAGGTCACCGTAAACAGGGCTTCCCATAGCCCAACCTCGTCGCTGGAACAGAGGGGGCTCGCGAGAACGACCGTGCCCACGGCAATCACCAGGGCCCCGGTGACCACCGTTAATTGGGGCACAGTGAGGCTTTGGCGCCAGGTCTTAAGCGCGGTCCACAGGGTGCTGGCCAGGCCGGTAATGCGCCAAGGCCCACCAGCTTAAATCAAGGGTTTTTGGGGAAGGGCCCCGATCTCGCTCGCCCCTGGCCCAGCCCCCAGCTTGGGGGTTCGGGGACCCCTCCCTGGCCGCGCTTGAGTTAGCGCCGGCCCTTGCCTAAGGTCCCGCCAGTCGTCCATTGACCGTGACTGTGAAGGAAAAGGGCCAAATCCAGATCCATACGGAAAATATTTTTCCAATTATCAAAAAGGCCGTTTATTCCGGCCATGAGGTGTTCCTGCGTGAGCTGGTGAGCAATGGCGTCGACGCCATTAGCAAGCGCCGCATGGCGGCCATGGGCGGCGATTGCAGCGAAGGCGAAGAAGGACAGATCCGCATCAGCATTGATCGCGAAGCCAAAACGATCACGATCAGCGACAACGGCATCGGCATGACGGCCGATGAGGTGAAGCGCTACATCAACCAGGTGGCCTTCTCCAGCGCCGAGGAATTCCTGCAGAAATATAAAAGTGAGGATGATGCCATCATTGGCCACTTCGGCCTGGGCTTCTATTCCAGCTTCATGGTGGCCGACCAGGTGGAGTTGGTCACGCTCTCGGCCCGGCCCGCTGCCGAGGCGGTGCGCTGGAGCTGCGATGGCTCCCCCAACTTCACCCTGGAAGGGGGTGAGCGCAGCGAACCTGGCACCGATATCATCCTGCACCTGCAGGAAGAGGAGCTCGAATACATCGAGCCGAGCCGCCTGCGCACCCTGATCACCACCTACTGCGACTTCCTACCGGTGGAAGTGCAGCTCGAAGGCGAAACGGTGAACAAGCGCCAGGCCCCCTGGCGCAGCAGCCCCCGGGATCTCACCGACCAGGATTACATCGATTTCTACCGCTACCTCTACCCCTTCCAGGGGGATCCCCTGCTCTGGGTGCACCTCAACACCGATTACCCCTACAACCTCCAGGGCATTCTCTTTTTCCCGCGGCTTACCGGCCGCACCGATTGGGAGCGGGGCGAGATTCGCCTCTATTGCAACCAGGTGTTTGTGAGCGATTCGATCAAGGAGGTGGTGCCCCGCTACCTGGTACCCCTGCGCGGCGTGATCGACTCCCCCGACATCCCCCTGAACGTGAGCCGCAGCGCCCTCCAGACCGATCGCCGCGTGCGCTCAATCGGCGGCTTCGTGGCCAAGAAGGTGGGCGATCGGCTCAAGGAGCTCCACCGCGATGAGCCCCAGCGCTACGCCGAAATCTGGGAGGCCCTGGCCCCCTTCATCAAGATCGGCGCCATGGAGGACGACAAGTTCGCCGACCAGGTGGCTGACCTGGTGCTCTATGGCACCACTGCCGCCGCCGGCCAGCAGCAGGAGAATCCCGACCCCATCGCCAGCGGCGACCTGACCTACACCACCCTGGCCGGCTACCGCAGCCGCCTGGGCGAGGCCAACGCCAAACGCATCCTCTATTGCACCGATGAGGCCGGCCAGGCTGGTCCGCTGGCCCTATGGAAGGGCCAAGGAGCCGAAGTGCTGCTGGCCGACACCCTGATCGATGCCCAGTTCATTCCCTGGCTGGAATCGCGCCACCAGGAGCTCACCTTCCAGCGGGTCGATAGCGAACTCGATGACAGCCTCCAAGACAAACAAGCGGAGATCAGTGATGCCGAGGGCAAGGACGCCAGCGAGCAGCTGCGCAGCCTGTTTAAGGAGGTGCTTAACAGCGACAAGGTGACGGTGCAGGTGCAATCCCTCAAGGGGGACAACGCTCCGGCGGCCTTGATTTTGCTGCCCGAGCAGATGCGCCGCATCAACGACATGGGCGCCCTGATGGAGCAGCGCCTGCCGGGCCTGCCCGAGTACCACGTGCTGCTGATCAACCGCCGCCATCCCTTGGTGGAAGGGCTGCTCAAGCTCTCGGCCGGGGCCGTGATCACCGGGGCTGGCACCAGCTCGCCCAGCCAGCAGCTGGCGAACCAGCTGGGTCAGCACCTCTATGAGATGGCCCGCCTGGCCGTGGGCGGCCTGGAGCCCAACCAGTTGGCCGGCTTCCAGCAGCGCAGCACCGACCTGCTCTCCCAGCTGCTCGCCCGGGGCCTCTGAGCCCAGGGTCCCCGGGGGGCTTGCCCAGCCCCCGCAAGGCGGCTTCAAGCCACGGCCGCCTTGCGCTTTGGTAAGCTCTTTGTTCGGGCTAATCCCCGTTTGTTATCCACAGGTTGATTGTCATGTCCCGGGTTTGTCAGCTCACCGGCAAGCGCGCCAACAACGGCATGGCCGTCTCCCACTCCCATGTGCGCACCAAGAAGCTGCAGCAGGTCAACCTGCAGGAGCGCCGCCTCTGGTGGGCCGAAGGCAACCGCTTCGTGAGGATGCGCATCTCCACCCGCGCCCTTAAGACCGTCCAGAAAAAGGGCTTGGGTGCCTACGCCAAACAACTGGGCGTCAACTTGGCCAAGATTTGAGCCTGCGCCCAATTAGGCCCTGACCATCCCAAACCCTGAGCCCCTGCAATGAAGCGCCGTCTTGTTTTGCAGGGGCTTTTGGCTGCCGTTCCAGCGGCAGGTGCCTTGTCTAGCCTGCTAGTTGCGCCAAAACAGGCCCAGGCCCTGGGCGGCACCCTGCCCGACCTCGATCAGCCGGCTCCCGATTTCGTCCTGGCGGGTTTTGTGCCCCCGGGCACGGAAGGGGAGCGCCGCCTCTCAGACTTCGCCGGGCGCTGGCTAGCCCTCTATTTCTATCCCAAGGATTTCACCGGGGGCTGCACCCTCGAGGCCCGGGGCTTCCAAAAGGACCTGGCCCAGTTCCACAGCCTCGGCGCTGAGGTGGTGGGCATCAGCGCCGATTCAGCCGAATCCCATGCGTCGTTTTGCGGCAGCGAGGGCCTGGCCTTTCCCCTACTCTCCGATCCGGGCGGGCTGGTGAGCCGCCGCTATGGCTCCTGGATCTCTCCCTACTCCCAGCGCCACAGCTTCCTGATTGATCCGGCCGGCGTGCTGCGCGCGAGCTGGGTGGCCGTGCGTCCGTCCGGCCACAGCCAGGAGATCCTGGCCTCGCTGCAGAGCCTGATTGCCGCCGCTCCTTCCCTTCCTTCTCCCAGCCCCAGCCGCTGACGCCATGATCGAACCGCTCTGGTACGTGGATGTGCCCCGGCGGCAGCTGGAGCCCGTGCTGACGGCGGCCCTGGAGCTGCTCGGTCCCGGGGCGACCCGCCAGGGCAACCACCTGCGCCTTTGCAGCGACGGGCTCGACCTGCGCCTAAGTGGCTGGGGGCTGCAGCAATCGGTGTACCTCAAGGCCTGGCTCTGGCGAGGTTCCAACGCCCAAGCCAAAACCCTGCTGGCCGGCCTGCAGGCCGAGCTGGAGCAACGCTTTCCCTACGCCCTCGCTCCCCTAGCGCCCCTGGAGACTGGCGCCGATGTGTTTGAGGCCCTCGCTAGCGCCTATCCCCACACGGTGGCCGCCTTTCGCCAGTTGCCCCAGGGCCGGACCGACCTGGAGCGGCTGTGGTGGTGGGAGGCCCGCTGGCGCGGCCAGGCGGGTCGCACCGCCGAGCCGCCGGCGGTGGTGCACAAGATCTCGGGCCCCAGGCCCCAGGTCCCCGGCGGTGAGCCCCCCTGGGACGTGGTTGTGCTAGGCGGCGCCCTGGGGATGGTGCAGGCGGCGGCCCTAGCCCAGGCCGGCCAGAAGGTGGTGGTGGTGGAGCGGCTCGAGGCGGGCAAGATGCACCGCGAATGGAACATCTCCCGCAGTGAACTGGCGGTGCTTGTTACTACGGGCCTGTTCAGCGCTGATGAGGTGGAAACCCTGATCCTGCGGGAATACCGCGATGGCTTCCACAAGTTTTTTGATGGCAACAATCCGGCCGACTGCTGTGCGCCGGTGTTGCACACGCCCACCGTGCTCAACATCGCCATTGATAGCCAGGCCCTGCTGCTCGCCTGCCAGGCCAAGTTGGAGGCCGCCGGCGGCAAGGTGATCGACTGCACCGATTTTGTGCAGGCGGCTGTCCACGACGACGGCGTGGTGCTGGAGCTAAAAGGCCGCAGCGATGGCCAGCGCCGCCAGCTCCAATGCAAGTTGATCCTCGATGCCATGGGCACGGCCAGTTCGGTGGCCTGGCAACTGCATGGCGGCCAACCGTTCGACAGCGTTTGCCCCACCGTGGGCATGGTGCTCGAGGGCATCCCGCCGGACATCTGGGATCCCAACCTCGGCGATGTGTTGTTTGGCCATGGCGATGTCAGCCGCCAACGCCAGCTGATCTGGGAGCTGTTCCCCGGCAAGGGCGAGGAGCTCACCTTTTACCTGTTCCACTACCACCGGATCACCGAAGCCGACCCCGGTTCCCTGCTGGAGCTCTACGAAGACTTTTTCCAGATCCTCGGCGAATACAAACCGATTGAAGGGCTATCCCTGCGCTGGAAGAAACCAACCTTTGGCTATATCCCCGGCTATTTCCACACCCGCAGTGGCTCGCGGCGGGTGGGCTTTGAACGGATCCTGGCCATCGGCGATGCGGCCTCCCTGCAATCGCCCCTGATCTTCACCGGCTTTGGCACCCTGGTGCGCAACCTGCCCCGGCTCACCAGCTTGATCGACCAGGCCCTGCGCCTGGAGCAACTCGATGGGGCCAGCCTCAACCAGGTGCGCGCCTCCCAGGCCAATGTCACCGTCACCTGGCTGTTTAGCCGCGGCATGATGGTGCCCCCCGGCCGGCGCATCGCCCCCCAGGCGATTAACGCCATGCTCAATGTGTTTTTTGGCGTGCTGGCCACGGGTGATCCGGCCAAGGCCGATGCGTTCATGAAGGACCGGGCCGGCTGGCTGGCCTTCACTTCCATGGCCCTTGTGGCGGCCTGGCGCACGCCGAAGATGCTGCTCTGGATCCTCGATCTGGCCGGCCCGGTGGACCTGGCCCGCTGGCTGGTCAGTTACCTGGAATTCAGCCTGCTCAGCCTGCGCGCCCTGCTGCTCTCAGGCTGGCTGCCGCCGCTGGAGCTGGCCCTGCGCCCCCGCCTGGAGGCCCGCTGGCCGGCCCTAGCCCTGGCCCTCAATGCCCTGGCCTTTGACATCACCGATGGGATCGGCCGGCCCCGCTGGCAAAACCTGGCCCCGCTAGCAAAACCTGGCCGGTAACCTGACCAGACAACGGCCAGGCTCCATGGACCGCGACCGGGCCCTTCCCACCCTGAGCCGCAGGCAACTGCTCGCCTTGGTCGCCGGAGGCCTCGGGTTTGGGGCCAGCTGGCTTGGCGCCAAGGCCCTTAGCCAGCCAGCTGGTGCCCTGGTAAACCAGGCAAAACCAGCCGGCGCCCCTGCCCTGCTGGCCAAAGCCCCAGCAAACTCCAAAGTCCAGACCAGCCTGCGCTGGTTAGCCACGGCCGACAGCGGCAGCGGCGATCACAAGCAGCAGGCGGTCGCCGATCAGATGGCGGCCGTGCAGCGGCGCCAACCGGTGGATCTGGTGATCCTGGCCGGCGACAACATCTACAACGATGGCGATATCAGCAAGGTGGATGGCGCCTTCACCCGCCCCTATAGCGCCCTGCTCCAGGCCGGGGTGCCCTTCCACGCGGTGCTCGGCAACCACGACATCCGCACGGCCAATGGCGATCCCCAGGTGGCCTATCGCCCCTTCGGCATGGCCGGCCGCTGGTACAACCTGCGCCGCGGGCCGGTGGAGTTTTTCATGCTGGATACCAATATGAATGCCAACTGGAGCCAGCAATTGCCCTGGCTGCGCACCAGCCTGGCGGCCAGCAAGGCCCCCTGGAAAGTGGTGGTGGGCCACCATCCGATCTATTCGGCCGGCCTCTATGGCGATGATCGCGGCGCCCAAGCCCGGCTAGCGCCCCTGTTTAAAACGTATGGAGTGCAGCTCTATATCAACGGCCACGAACACGATTACGAACGCACCAAAGTGATCGATGGCACCACCTACCTCACCCTGGGCATCGGCGGTGCCAGCTTGAGGCCGATTCTGGCCAATGGCAACACGGCGGCCTGCGCCAGTGTGCATGGCTTCGTGGAACTGGAGGCCAGCCCCACCAGCCTCAACATCAACGCCTGGGATCGCCAGGGCAAGCCCATCGACCAGGCCAGCCTGGCCATCAAAAGCTGAGGATTAGGAGCCTGCGGCTCCATCAAGATCAGGACATTGGGGCGGCCAGCCAACCCATCACCCATCCAGACCATGAACAAGTTCCCAGGGACTCACCTGGCTGCGGTAATCCTGCCATTGGCGGCGGCGCAGTTTGAGATAGGAGCGGCAGAACTCCTCGCCCAGGGCTGCCCGCAACACGGAATCTGCTTCTAGGGCCGTTAGGGCCTCCCCCAGGTCGGTGGGCAGGCGGCCGCAGGCCTCCAGGGGCAGGGGATCGGCGTAGTTGTCGTTGTCGTGGCGAACGCCGGGATCGAGCTGGCGTTCGATGCCATCGAGGCCGGCGGCCAGCACAACCGCCTGAAGCAGGTAGGGATGGGCGGCCCCATCGGGCAGGCGCAGCTCCAGGCGCTGGCCATCGGGGATGCGCACCATGTGGGTGCGGTTGTTGCCGCCGTAGCTGATGCCCCCGGGCGACCAGGTGGCCCCCGAGGTGGTGGGCGGAGCGGCCAGGCGCCGGTAGCTGTTGACGCTGGGGTTCGTGATGCAGGCCAGGGCCGGGGCATGGGCCAGCAGGCCGCCGAGGAAGTGGTACGCCAGGCTGGAGAGTCCCAGGGGTCCGGCGGGATCGGGGAACAGGTTGCGGCCCTCCAAATCCCAGAGGGAGAGGTGGGTGTGGCAGCCGTTGCCGGTGAGTTCGGCCACGGGCTTGGGCATGAAGCTGGCCCGCATGCCCTGCGCTTCGGCCAGGGTTTTGACCATCACCTTGAAAAAGGCGTGGCGATCGGCCGTTACCAGGGCCTCGGCGAAGGTCCAGTTCACTTCAAATTGGCCGTTGGCGTCCTCGTGGTCGGCCTGGTAGGGGCCCCAGCCCAGCTGCTCCATGCCCTCCAGCAACGGCCCGATCAGGGGGAAGCGGCGCATCAGCGCCATCTGGTCGTAGCAGGGTTTGCTCTGGTGATCGCTTGCATCGGCCGGGCCTGTGCCGGCGGGATCGAGCAGGAAAAACTCGGCCTCGACGCCACTGCGCAGCTCAAAGCCGAGGGCGGCGGCCCGTTGCCGCTGGCGTTGCAGCAGGCGCCGCGGGCATTGCTCCATCGGCACGCCATTGAGGCTGAGGTCGGCCGCCACCCAGCCCACCTGGGGCTGCCAGGGCAGGGCCATCAAGCTGGTGGCATCGGGGATCGCCATCACATCGCCATCGGCGGGCGAGAGATCGAGCCAGGCGGCAAAGCCGGCAAAACCAGCGCCGGCCTCGGCCATCGAAGCCACGGCCGAGGCCGGCACCAACTTGGAGCGCTGCACCCCAAACAGATCCGTGAAGGACACCAACAGAAAACTGAGGCCCTGGTCGCGGACCAGGCGGGCGAGATCGGTCATGGCGGCTCGAGAGGGGATAGAAAAAACCTGGGGCGAGACCCCTGCAAGCTCACCGTCAGAACCGCTTCAATCGCTTCAATCAGCAACGGCTTGAAGGCGGCTGGGTCGGTGCTTCAGGCCCCCAAGGGACCTGGGGGGAAGGTCCAATTCAGCGGCTGAGCAACTCCTCAACAGCGCTGCGCAGTTGCTGTTGTTCGGGCGGACTGGCGGAGGGATTGCCGGCCCGGTGGCCCAGCAGCGAATCGATCACCTGCAGGCGGCCATGGGGCAGGCATTCCTGATCGGCGGCCAGATCATCCACGGTGAAATAGAGATCGCGGCTGCCCGCCACCACCGTGGCCTGGGCCTTAATGCGGCCCAAGGCCGCCGCCAGGTCACCGCCATCGGCGACATCGTGGACCAACCAGGTATCGAGCATGGCGATCAGATCGCGGGGGTCATGGCGCTGGTAGGCGGGCAGCCAGCGCTGCTCCACGTGCTCCTCCACCGAGGCTTCGCTGATGGTGCGAAAGAAGGGCTGGCTGGCGGCCCAGCTGGCATAGATCAGGGCGTAGGTGCGCAGCCCCTGCACCGGATCGCCAGCAAAACTCTCGCCGTTCCAATGGGGGTCGGCGCAGAGGGCCTGGCGCAGGCTGAGCACAAACAGGCGGTTGTGGGGGGTGGTTCGGGCCGTGCCACACACACAACAGATCCGCCGCACCAATTCCGGGTAGCTCACCGCCCACTGGTAGGCCTGCTGGCCCCCCATGGACCAGCCGTAGACCAGGGCTGGCTGGTCGGTGCCAAACAGCTCCAGCAGCAGGCGCCGCTGGGCGGCGATGTTGTCGTGGTGGCTGGTAACCCAGCCGGTTTCGGCCAGGCCCATCTCACCGTGGCTGGGACTACTCGACACCCCATTGCCAAACATGTCGGCAATCACGATGCAGTAGCGCTCAGGATCGAGCACCGGACCGGCCAGCCAGGTGAGGTCGCCATGGCGGGCCCCATAGGAGGTGGGCACCAGGATCAGGTTGCTGCGCTCGGCATTGGGCTCGCCGATCTGGGCATAGCCAATCCGGGCATTGCTGAGGGTTTTGCCGCAGCGCAAAGCAAAGTGGCCTAGCTCCAGCAGGCCGTCCTGGATGGTTGGCAGGGCGCTCATGCCGGCAGGGCCAATTTGCTGAGGTTTTGGAGCAGCTGGCGATGGACGGCCAGATAGCCCGGGTCGCAATGGTCGATTTTCGGACCAATCCACTGGTGGGCCCGGGGCAGGGCGTGGAAGGGCAGGGAGGGATAGAGGTGGTGCTCGGCGTGGAAGGGCATGTTCCACATCAGCCAGCGCACCAGGGGGTTGGTGCGGGTGGTGCGGGTGTTGCGGGTGCCATCGGCGCCGAACTCACAGCCGGAATGCTCGGCCAGGAGGAAAAAGCGCAGCAACGGTTGGCCGAGGGCCAGGGGCAGCAGCCAGGCCCACACCAAAAACCAGCCATGGCCAGCCGCCAGCGACACCACAAGCACCAGGCCATAGACCCCGAACTGGAGCCGGATTGAGCGCCTCACCTGGGGAATCACCTCCGGGCTGAGATAGGCGATGCCGCCCAGATCACCAAACAGCAGGCGGGCGTGGCCGCGCAGCTTGCCGATCCACCAGTTCCAGCCCAGCAGCTCCAGGCCGTAGGCCAGGCGGGTGGTGGGCTGGGGATCCTCCAGTTCGGGATCGAGGCCCACCTGGTGGGCGAAGCGGTGGTGCCACTGGTGATAGCGGCGATAAAAGGTGGCGTTGTAGAAGCTCAGCAGGCCGGCGATCCAGGCACAGGTGTCGTTGAGGCGGCGGCTGGCAAAGGCGGTGCGGTGGCCGCATTCGTGCATCGGCGCGAAACAGGTGGCCAGGCCAATGCCACTGGCCACCAGCCCCACCAAGCGCAGGGCCAAGGGCAGGCTGGCCTGGGCCCAGAGCCAGCCACCAGCGGCGATTAGTAGGAGCTGGGCGCCAAAGCGCAGCAGGCCAGGGCGATCGCTCAATGCATTGAGCTGGGCGAGGTCTGGGCGCGGAATCAGGCCGGTGGGGGTGGTCGTCATCGACCAATCACACCAGCCAAGCGCCCCTTGCTTCCGTAGGGATGGACACCAAGCCACCAACCCCGGCCCCATTGCCCTGCCCTGCCCTGGGGATCGGGATGGGGACGGCGTGGGCGTGCCCCTTGGGGTTGGGATCAGGCTCACCCCTGGAAGCTGGCAGCCCCTTGGCTCCGCTCGCCCTGGAACCTGAGGAGCCGTTGCAGCAGGCCGATATGCACGCTCGCCGCCTGGCGTTGGGCCTCGATGCGCTCGGGGTCGGCGCTCTGGTCGAGGGTCGAGAACCAGGTTGCCGCCAGCAGGGGAGCTGCCGGCAAGGGGGCTTCCAGATCCAGGCAGGGACAGGCGATAGCCCTAGCAGCAGCCGCCACCTTGGGGTCGTAGCTAAGGGCGCAACAGGGGGCGGAGGCCAGGGCGGCCAGGATCAGGCCGTGCAGGCGCATCGCCAGCACCAGGCCGGCTTCCGCAAACACCTCCATGGCCTGCTCGGGACTGGTCACCTGGCATTCGCGGCTGCGGGCCGCTAGGGCCTCGGGCACCAAACCTTGGCCTTGCAGCAGGGCGAGCAAGCCGGTGTCCTGGCCCCGGTGAAAGGGCAACCAAATCACCTGCCGATCCGAGCGGGTGGCCAGCTGGGCCAGGGCTTGCAGCAGCTGGCGCCATTGGGCTTGGCCCAGCAGGGGGCTGGAGCGAAAACAAAGCACAATCGGTCCGCCAGATCCCCGCCAGGCCAGGGGCGGCAAGGACCAGACCGGATCGCTGCCCTCCAGGCAGGCGATCCCCCAACGGCGAACCTGGGCAGCCGAAGCCGGATCCCGCCAACTGCTGGCCGTGACCAGGGGCAACGCCAGCCGCACCAACAGGCGACTGGGCCGGCGCCGCAGCGGACCGAGGCCCTGGCCCCAAAGCAGCACCGGCTTACCGGCCAGGCGGGCGGCGCCGATCAGCAGCACGTAATACAAAAGGCTGCGCCCGCTGGTGGCGTCCTGGAGCAGGCTGCCGCCGCCCAGGATCAGGGCCTGACACCGGCCCAGGGCCGCCAGCACGGCCATAAGGCTGCGGCGCGGGCAAGTGGCCACGCCAAAGCGCTGCTCCAGCTCCGCCTGGTCGTAACCCGTGACCAGGGGGCTCCAGCCTGGGGGAAAGTGCTGCAGCAGGGCGGCCAACAGGGCGTCATCGCCGATGTTGTGCTCGCCGTAGTAGCCGCAGAGCAGCGCCTGTTGAGATGCGCCCATCGCCCTGCCCTCGCCCTAATGGTTGCGCCCTGGCAGCATCGCATTGCCGCCGGATCCCCGACCTCAACGCCCCTAGCCCCAGACCTAGGCCTCCTAGCAGCGGGGCGAGGTTTCGATGCGATCGAGCCGTTGCCAGGGCGCCTGGCTGAGGTCATCGAGCTCGAACCAGGACCACACCGAGGCCGCCTCGAGCGACTCCAGCGCCATGGGCTGGATCGGCCACTCGATCCGCCGCCCCCGGTAGGTGAGGCCGACGCAGGTCATGGCCGGGTCATCGGCCAGCAACGACCACAACAGACGCAGATCAGCCGGGTCGAAGCCCTCGACGGCTTGGGCCGGCTCGCCAACGGGCAAGCGCCCAGGCAAAAAAGTGCGGGATCGCTGGCTCTGCCAGCTCAGATAGCGGCCGTTCTCGGTGGGATAAAACCAGCAGGTCTCGTTCTCGATGGCCGCGAAGGGCAAGCAGGCGAGGCACTGGATCTCCTCGGGGCTGCCCTCCGCCTGGCCGTAGATGCCCAGGCAAAGGCTGGTGGCATCGAGCAGGGGCACGGTTGCATCGCAGCGCAGGCGCCGCTCCCGGGGCTGACCCTGGGGTTGGCCCATAGCGGAAGCCCCGTAGGGATCGGCGCCACCGCTATGGGCTAAGCCTGCCTCCACCAGGGTTTCGAGACTCCCAGGCCAGTCGGGCGGGCAGGCAAAGATGCGTAGGGCCAAGAGCTGGTCCAGGCCCCGGGCCTGGGCGTCAGCCAGATCAGCCCAGTTGACCTTGCCCTGGGGCAAACCTGGGGCTGGAGCCAGCACAAAGAAAAGGGTGTTAACCATGGCGAGTTCGGCTCCTGGGAACGGGCATGAACGGCTGAACCGAGCAAAACCAAGGGCTAGCGAGCCCTACGGGCCGACTCAGCCAGCCCGTGCCCCAAGGGAAAGGACCTGAAGATGTTAAGGATTATTTCACAATTGTAACAGTCCGGTCCCATCGCTGGGGTCAAAGCCAAGGGCCATGACCTGAAACCTTGGCCTAGCCCGAGTCACGCGGGAACCCTGGGGCCCGGCTTGGGACCCAACCCGGGCCGGCGCCTACGCTGAACCCCAGTGACCAGGGCTGCACTTGCTGAAGGTTGATGAATGCCGCGCCGAGGAACTCAAGGGCATCGGCTGGCCCGCCGAAGACGTGCGCCGCTACGAAGAACTGTGGGAGTACCGCCAGCGCTGGGGGGCGATCAACCTGGAGCGGGATGAGCGCATCTTCCTGCGCAAGGCCGATACGGACCTGCCAAAACTTCAGGCCCATGGCAAGGCCGCCAAAAAAGCCACCCGCGATAAGTCGCACTACCGCTGGCTGGCTTTTTACCTCGATGCCCTCAAGGCCAGCCCGCCAGAAACCGAGCTTGGCGAAGGCGAACAGGGGGCTTGGCCGATCCTGCTGGAAGAGGAACTCCGCGCCCTCGACTACTACGAGCCAGTGCTGGGCCTACCCGACACCCTCAAGGCCAAGGCCTTGATCCCCCTGCGGGAGCAATGGGTGGAGCAGGCCGCCGCCCTAGGCCGCAATTTGTCCTTCGACTTCCAGGCCCCCCTGGAGGCCCTGAAGGCCACCACCAAAACCAGCTGGAAACACCTGCGGGCCGAAGCCAGTGATCCCAGCGCCTACCCGGTGCTGCCCAGCGACGCGGCCCAGGCCTTCCGGGCCCAGGTACGCCAGGCGATCACGGCCCAGATCCGCAGCAGCTTCCCCTCCCTCAAAGACACCGAAAAACCGGAACCTGCTGACGACTGGCAACCCCGCTGATCGCGGCTGCCGCAACCCCGCCCATGCACGCCCTCTCCCTGCCCACCTGGTGGATCCACATCACCTCGGTGCTGGAGTGGGGCCTGGCGATGCTGGCGATCCAGCGCTGGGGGCGCCTCCAGGCAGAGCCCGCCTGGAACTGGCTCGCCCTCGCCATGCTGCCCGCCTTGGTCAGCGCCATGGCGGCCTGCACCTGGCACCTCTTTGACAATCCAGTTGCGCTCCAGGGGTTGGTGGTGTTCCAAGCGGCCACAACCTTGCTGGGCAACTGTTGCCTGGCCCTGGCCGCCCTGCTGATCGCCCGCCGGGCCACCGCCGCCGGCCAGCCCCCTAACCAACCCCTTTAAACAGCCAGCCATGGCCGATCCTGCCCTGGCCCCATCGGCCCTCACCGCCGCCCTGGCTGCCCTGGCGGCCTTCGACCCGACGCCGCTCTTTGGCCTCTCCCTCTTTCCTTACCTGGCCTTCCTGTGGTGGGCCTGGCGCTGCGGCCGCTTCCCACGGCTGGCCCTTTGGGGCTTCAGTGCCACGCTCCTGTTCGTGCTGGTCACAATTGGGGCCGCCCTGGTGGCCCAGCAGATCTACGGCCGGCAACTGGCCGATGTGGATCCGCTCCACGGCGGCGCTGAGGCGTTTCTAACCTTGAGCAACAGCTTGGTGCTATTGGGCTTCTGGAGAAGCCCGGGCACCAAGGCAATGAACAAGTCTTAAGCAAGGGCAATCCAGCAGGCCTGGCCTCGGAAGATGGGGCGTCGCCTGAACTTCATGCTCTCCCCCCTGTTTGCCCTCGCCCCGGCAACCCTCACCTGGTCGCCCAAAGTGGCCCTGGTGATGATCGCCGCCAACGTGATTGCCATCGGCATCGGCAAAGCCACCATCAAGCAACCCAATGAAGGCGCCAAGCTGCCCAGCCCCGCCCTGTTCGGCGGCCTGAGCCATGCCTCCCTGCTGGCCACCACCAGCTTCGGCCACCTCCTTGGCATGGGCGCCATCTTGGGCCTGGCTTCCCGCGGTGTGCTCTGAGGCCCTATCGCCATGCGATTGGTTCGAACGATCCACCTAACCAAATCCTTCGAACCAAGCCGATTTTTTGAAGCAAGGGTGCTTCTGGGCCGGTTGGTCTTCACTGCCCCAGAACCTTCAACCAGAACCTTCAACCAGAGCCTTCAACGCAGGCCCAGCAGGTAGGGCAGGGCCCTGACCCCATAACGCTCAAAGCGGTAGTCGAAGAGCAGGGCCGAAAGATCCTCCGCCTGCTTGTGCTGGGCCAGGCCCGCCAGCAACCGCTCCAAGCGCCGATCGGCCGCGGGCGAATTCAGGCCCAGCCAGGTGCGCCTAGCCAGCCGGCCGCTCAGGCCCCACCGCCAGCCCAGGGCTTGGCGCAGCTGGCGGGGATAGCGATCGAGCGCCTGGGCAGCGGCCCGATCCAGGGTGCCTGGAGCCAGGGCGGCCAGCAGCTGGGGCGCCAGCACCCGGGCGCTGAGCAGGGCATGGCGAATCCCCTCGCCGCCCAGCAGGTTGGCCGTGCTCACCGCATCGCCGAGGCCGATCAGGCGGCCGCGCCGGTGGGGCTCCTGGCGTCCGATGGTGCTACGGATCAGGCCGCCATGGCGATCCAGCACTTCGGCTCCGGCCAGGCCGCAGCGGGCCAGGATCGACTGCAGCAAGGGGCCCAAGGGCGGTTGGGGCCGATCAGGGTCCTGCAGGCGACACACCCCCACCTTGAGCCGGCCGGATTGCATCGGAAACACCCAGCCGTAGCCCTGGGGCAGCCAGTCCGTGCCCAGCAGAAAACTGAGCTGGCCGCGCCAGCGCTGCTCCTGGGCCGCAGACACCGCCAGCAACCACTCCACCCCCAGGCCCGACACCAGGGGGCCTGCTGGGGCCGGGGGCTCCCCGAGCAGGCTACGGGCCTGGCCGGTGGCATCCACCAACCAGCGGCTCTCGATCCAGCGCTGTTGGCCATTGCGCCAGCGCAGCAAGGTGCTAACGCGATCAGGCCCCTGGTGCTGCTCTAGGGCCCTGCAGCCCAGCTCCAGCTGGGCACCCCAGGCCTGGGCCTCGCCGGCCAACCACTGGCGCAGGGCGCCAAAATCAAGCACCACCCCGAGGGTTTGGGCCCCTTGCCAACGGCGCACTGCCTCGCCGGGCCCGAGCAACTGCCAGCCCTGCCAGCGGCTCGCCACCAGGGAGGCCGGCAGGGAAAAGCGCTCGAGGGCCGCCAGCGGGAGGGCAGCGCTGCTGAAGGCGGCCTGGTCCAGGTCGGCCAGCTGGTCCACCAGCCACACCGACAGACCCGCCTGGGCCAATAGCCGCGCTAATTCGCCGCCTGCGGGCCCGCAGCCCACCACCAGCACATCGCAATCGGGCGAATTGGGCAGGATCAGACCGCGACCGGTTGGCGCTGGAGGGAGGCGCCATAGCGCTCCAGAATCCGCTGGGCCATCTGGGGTGGGGTGAGTCCCAGGCTCTGCTTGCTCTGCTCCGGGCTGGCGTGGTCCACCAGCACATCGGGGATGCCGATGCGCAGCACGGGCACGAGCACGTCGAGGTCGTTGAGGGCCTCCACCACGGCGGCACCGAAGCCCCCAGCCAAAGCCCCCTCCTCCATGGTCACAACCCGGCCGATGCGGCGGGCCATCGGCGCGATCAGGGCCTGGTCGAGGGGACGCAGGAAGCGCGCATTGATCACGGCGGCCCGCACGCCGCTCTCCTGCAGGAGCCCGGCGGTGGCCATGGCCGGGGCCACCATCGAGCCGTAGGCCACGATCAGCAGGTCATCGCCATCGCTGAGCACCTCACCACGGCCGATTTCCAGCTGTTCCCAGCCCTCTTCGGCCAGGGGCACGCCTTCGCCCTCACCCCGAGGAATCCGAAGGGCACAGGGGCCGTTGTGGTGAATAGCGGTGACGAGCATGCGTTGCAGCTCGGCCTCATCTTTAGGCGCCATCACCGTGAAGTTGGGCACGCTGCGCAGGTAACTGATGTCGTATTGGCCCTGGTGGGTGGGTCCATCGGCACCCACAATTCCGGCCCGATCGAGCACGAAGGTGACGGGCAGCTTCTGGATGCCCACGTCGTGGATCAGCTGGTCGTAGGCGCGCTGCAGGAAGGTGCTGTAGATCGCCACCACGGGGCGCAGGCCCTCACAGGCCATGCCCGCCGCCATGGTCACGGCGTGTTGCTCGGCAATGCCCACATCGAAATACTGCTTGGGTAGGGCCTTCTCGAGCAGGTCGAGGCCCGTGCCGGTGGCCATGGCGGCGGTGATGCCCACCACCCGGGGGTCCTGTTCACACAGCTTCACCAGGGTTTGGCCAAACACCTTGCTGTAGCTGGGTGGCTTCGGCTTGCTGGAGGGGTAGGCCTTGCCGGTGGAGAGGTCGAAAGCCGATTGGGCGTGGTAGCCCACCTGGTCGGCTTCGGCATAGGGATAGCCCTTGCCCTTGGTGGTAGCCACGTGCACGAGCACCGGCCCCTCACAGCGGTGGGCGGCCTGGAAGGTGCGCACCATCTCGCCGATGTTGTGGCCATCGATCGGGCCGATATAGGTGAAACCCAACTCCTCGAACACCGCGCCCACCTTGGGCACGGCCAGGCGCCGCATGCTGTCCTTGAGGCGTTCCAATTCCACGGGCAGTTCGCCGTGCAGGAAGGGAAGGTGCTTCACCGCCTCTTCGGCGCTGCCGGAAAGAAACTGCACCGGCGGACTGAGCCGCATGCGGTTCAGGTAGGTGGAGAGGGCACCCACCGGCGGTGAAATCGACATGTCGTTGTCGTTCAGCACCACCATCAGCCGGGTCTTGGGCAGGTGGCCGGCGTGGTTGATGGCCTCCAGCGCCATGCCACCGGTGAGGGCGCCATCGCCAATCACCGCCACCGATTTGAAGCTCTGTCCCAGCTGGTCCCGGGCCAGGGCCATGCCCAGGGCCGCCGAAATACTGGTGGAGGCGTGACCGGCGCCGAAGTGGTCGAACACGCTCTCGCTGCGCTTCAGGTAGCCCGCCACGCCGCCCTTCTGGCGCAGGCTGTCAAAACTGTTGTACCGGCCTGTCACCAACTTGTGGGGATAGGCCTGGTGACCGACGTCCCACACAACCCGATCGTGGTCGAGGTCGAGGGTTTGGTAGAGGGCCAGGGTCAGTTCAACCACTCCCAGGCCAGGGCCTAGGTGGCCCCCACTTGTGGACACCACCTGCAAATGGCGCTCGCGGATCTGGCGGGCAATCCCTTCAAGCTCAGCAGTGGTGAGGCCATGCAGCTGATTCGGATGATTCAGCTCGCTGAGATGCATGCCCCATGCCTTCATTGGGGTTCAATCTACGCCGCCCGGCTGGAGGATCGGCGCCAATGGTCACGGTTCCAGCCCCTAGCCGGCGCCTGGGCTGTTGCCAAACTGGGGCCATGAGCAGCGATCCCCAGCCCCAGCCCCCTGGCGCCCACGCCCCCACCCCGATCGCCAGTCCCCTCGCCGGGGGGGTGGCGCCCTGCGGCGACATGCTGCAGCGGATCCTGCGGGCCCGGGTCTACGACGTGGCGATCGAATCGCCCCTGGATCCGGCGCCGAACCTGTCGCGGCGCTTGGACAACCGGGTGTTGCTGAAGCGGGAAGACCTGCAGCCGGTGTTCAGCTTCAAGCTGCGCGGCGCCTACAACAAGATGGCGGGCCTCAGCGCTGGCGAGCTTGCGCGGGGCGTGATCGCCGCCAGCGCCGGCAACCACGCCCAGGGGGTGGCCCTGGCCGCCCAGCGGCTGGGGTGCAAGGCAGTGATTGTGATGCCCGTCACCACCCCGGACATGAAGGTGCGGGCCGTGGCCTCCCGGGGGGCCGAGGTGCTGCTCCATGGCGACACCTACGACGCCGCCTATGGCGAAGCGCGGCGGCTCGAGCAGGAGCGGGGCCTCAGCTTTATCCATCCCTTTGATGATCCCGATGTGATCGCCGGCCAGGGCACGATCGGCCTGGAGATCCTGCGCCAGTGCTCGGATCCTCCCGATGTCATTTATGTGGCGGTCGGCGGCGGCGGCCTGATCGCCGGCATCGCCACCTATGTCAAAAGCCTCTGGCCCCAGGTGCGCATTGTGGGGGTGGAACCCAGCGATGCCGATGCCATGACCCGCTCCCTGGCCGCCGGCCAGCGGGTGCGACTGGAGGCGGTGGGTCTGTTCGCCGATGGTGTGGCCGTTCGGGAGGTCGGCGAGCAAACCTTTGCCCTAGCCCAGCGCCATGTCGATGCCATGGTCACGGTCGACACCGACGCCATCTGCGCCGCGATCAAGGACGTGTTCGAGGACACCCGTTCGATCCTGGAGCCCGCCGGCGCCCTGGCCGTGGCCGGCATGAAGGCCGACATCGAGCAGCGGGGCCTGCGGGGCCAGACCCTGGTGGCGGTGGCCTGCGGCGCCAACATGAATTTTGATCGGCTGCGCTTTGTGGCCGAGCGGGCCGAGCTCGGCGAACAGCGCGAAGCAATGCTGGCTGTGGAGATTCCCGAGCAGCCGGGCAGCCTGAGGCGCTTCTGCCGCCTGCTGGGCCAGCGCAGCCTCACCGAATTCAGCTACCGACTAGCCGATCCGCGCCTGGCCCACATCTTTGTGGGGGTGCAAACCCAAGGCCCCGCCGACACGGCAGCCCTAATCGTCAGCCTGGAGCAGGCGGGCTTTGGCTGCCTCGACCTCAGTGGCAACGAACTGGCCAAGCTGCACCTGCGCCACATGGTGGGGGGCCGCCTGCCGGCCAGCGCCGGCTCGGCCCTAGTGCTCGGCCAGGAACTGCTCTATCGCTTCGAATTTCCGGAGCGGCCCGGCGCCCTGATGGCCTTTGTGAACAGCCTGCAGGCCAGCTGGAACATCAGCATTTTTCACTACCGCAACCACGGAGCCGACGTCGGCCGCATCGTGGTGGGGGTGCAGGTGCCCCCGGCGGAACTGGAGCAATGGCAAGGGTTCCTGGCGAGCCTGGCCTGCCGCTACTGGGATGAGAGCTCCAACCCCGCCTATGCCCTCTTCCTCGGCGATCGCCAGACCACCCTCCAGGCGCTGGTGCCAGCAGGGCCAGTGGGATAACTTGCGCCCATCCCTGCGCTGGAGCCACTGATGCCCAGCCCTGAGCCCTCCCTGCCTGGGCCCGCGTCCTTCCTTGCTGGGGCTGGGCCCAGCAAGCCTGGGGCTGGGCCCCTTGGAACTGGCCCAGATTCCCGTGGTCCGGATCCTGAGCCGTTGGAGCCAGGCGGAACCCAATCCAAGGCAGCGGATGGGGAACTCATCGAAGGGACGCACCCAGCGACAGACCTGGCTTCAGCCGGGCAGCCGGCTCCTCTGCCAGGGGAAGCGGCGATCAAACCTCCGCGAAAAGCACCGCCAAACGCACCGCTAAACGCACCGCTGCCGCCGCCCCGGCAGCTGTCCCTGCCGGCCAGGCTGGAGGCCATTCTTTACCTGAAGGGCAAGCCCCTCACCCTGGGGAACCTGGCGGAGATCGCGGCGGTCCCCAGGGAGGAGGCCGAATTGGCCCTGATGACCCTGATGGCCGACTACGCCCACCGGGACACGGCCCTGGAAATCCGCCAGGAGGGCCAGCGCTACAGCCTGCAGCTGCGCGACAGCCTGGGCGATTTGGTTCAAAGCCTGCTGCCGGTGGACCTCTCCACCGCCGCCCTGCGCACCCTGGCCACGATCGCCCTGAAAAAACGGATCCTGCAGTCGGATCTGGTGGAGCTGCGCGGCTCCGGCGCCTACGACCACATCAAGGAGCTGCTGGCCCAGAACTTCATCGAACGCAAACGCCAAAGCGAAGGCCGCTCCTTCTGGCTGAGCCTGAGCGAAAAATTCCACCGCACCTTTGCCGTCACCACCGTGGCGGGACCGGCCCGGCCCCCCAGCCCCCGGGGTACGGCGGCCCAAAGGGCGAAGGCCAACGCAACGGCTGCCGCCAGCGAAGGGACGGGCCCAGACGGCTTGGCCATGGAAGAGCCAGGGCTGACTGCATAGAGTCGGTCCATCGTTTTGCCGCCCCCTGTCGCCATGGATGTCTTGAGACAGCTGCTGAACGTGCTGGTCCAAACCCTGTCGATCTATTCCCTGATCCTGCTGGTGCGGGTCCTGCTGACTTGGTTCCCCAACCTGGATTGGAGCAACCCCGTGCTCTCCACCGTGAGCTCAATCACCGACCCCTATCTCAATGCCTTCCGCGGGCTGATCCCGCCCCTGGGGGGCCTGGATCTCTCGGCGATTGTGGCCTTCCTGGCCCTGAACTTGGCCCAACAACTGCTCGGCAGCCTGAGCATGAGCCTGGTAGGCAGCGGCTACGGCGCTTAGGGCCTGCCGTTGTCTGGCCCCTGGTTCGGCGCGGGGATGTCAGTTCGTAGCCAGGGCCTGCTCTAAGGGCAACAGTTCATCGTCTTCACCGGCCCGGGTCCGCACCGGGGCACTGAAACCCTTGGCCTTGGCGTGGCTCACCTGCAACGGTCCTGGCGTGCCTGCCGGCACGGACAGGCGCAGGGCAAAGGGGGAAACACCTGGTGGCACATCCCCAATCGAGCCCACCCGCGAGCGGTTCTGGAGCACGGGCTCGCCGCTGGAATCGAGGATCTGGGCGAACACATCGGTATCCACCACCGGCCGCTTGCCGGGGTTGAGCACCTCACCCCGCAGGGCATAGCAACTGGCACCGCTGGGGCGCTTCTGCTCGGGCTGGGCACCCACATCGGCTTCCGGGCAGGGCTCCAGCCGGATCTCCCGCACGACCAGGTCGCTAGCCCAAGCTCCGCCGGGCAGCAGAACCATCGCGATCAGCACGGCCCAGGCCACCCCCAAGGCCGCCCGCAGGGGCAACTCCAGCAGCCGCTGGACTAGGGCAGTGCCCGCCGCCACCCAAGCCCTGGAAACCCGCTGCGCCGCCTGACTCACCGCTGATCACCACTGCCTGCGATCACGTTACGGGCGGCCCGGCTGGCCAGTTTCTCCAAATTGGCGCGGGCAACCGTGTCGAGGTCAAAGCCCAGTTCGCTGGCCAGCTGGGCGACATACCACAGCACATCGCCCAGTTCCAGCTTGAGGCTTTCTCTCACGGCATCGCTAAAAACGCCGTTGTCGTCGCGGATCACCTTTTTGACCTTGTCGGCGACTTCGCCTGCCTCACCGCAAAGTCCCAGGGTCGGATAAATGGGATTGGAGCCCACCTGGGGATAGCGGGCCGTGGCCCTGGCCCCCTGCTGGTAGTGGTTGATATCCATGGCGGGGCCGGGGGCGGAGGTGCTGGATGGTAGTTTCCGACTTGACTTTGGCCCCGCCAATGGCCCTCCCCGATCTGACGCGTCGCACCAAGATCGTGGCCACCATCGGCCCCGCCACCGAATCGCCCGAACGGCTGCGCGAGTTGGTGCTGGCTGGTGCCACCACCTTCCGGCTGAATTTTTCCCACGGCGACCACTCCGAGCACGCCGCCCGCATCGAGACAATCCGGGCCGTGGCCAAGGAGCTGGGCACCCACATCGGCATCCTCCAAGACCTTCAAGGCCCCAAGATTCGCCTGGGTCGCTTTGCCGAGGGGCCGATCACCCTGGCCAATGGGGACCCCTTTGCCCTCACCGCCCGGGAGGTGAGTTGCAACAGGACCATTGCCACGGTCACCTACAACAACCTGGCCCAGGAGGTGACCCCCGGCAGCCGCATCCTGCTCGATGACGGGCGGGTCGAGATGGTGGTCGAATCGGTCGACACGGTTGAGCAGACCTTGCATTGCCGCGTGACCGTGGGGGGGGTGCTCTCCAACAACAAGGGGGTGAACTTCCCCGATGTGCAGCTCTCGATCCGGGCCCTCACCGATAAGGACCGGGAAGACCTGATTTTCGGCCTGGCCCATAACGTCGATTGGGTGGCCCTCAGCTTTGTGCGCAACCCCTCCGACATGGAGGAGATCAAGGCCCTGATCAAGAGCCATGGCCACAACACCCCAGTGGTGGCCAAGATCGAAAAATTCGAGGCCATCGAGCAAATCGACGCAATCTTGCCCCTCTGCGATGGCGTGATGGTGGCCCGGGGCGACCTCGGCGTGGAAATGCCAGCCGAAGAAGTGCCGCTGCTGCAAAAGGAATTAATCCGCAAGGCCAACAGCCTCGGCATTCCGATCATCACGGCCACCCAGATGCTGGATTCGATGGCCTCCTGCCCCCGCCCCACCAGGGCTGAGGTCAGCGATGTGGCCAACGCCATCCTTGATGGCACCGATGCGGTGATGCTCTCCAACGAAACCGCCGTGGGCGATTACCCGGTGGAGGCCGTGGCGACGATGAGCACGATCGCCCGCCGCATCGAGCGGGATTACCCCATGCGCTCGGTGGACAGCCGCATGGCCTCCACCATCCCCAACGCCATCAGCCAGGCGGTGAGCACGATTGCCCGCCAACTGGAAGCGGCGGCGATTTTTACCCTCACCAAGAGCGGTGCCACGGCCCGGAACGTCAGCAAGTTCCGGCCGTCTACCCCGATCCTGGCCGTCACCAGCGATGGGAGCGTCGCCCGCCAGTTGCAACTGGTTTGGGGCGTCAGCCCCCTGGTCGTTGCCGAGCAGGCCGACGATGACAGCACCTTTGCAGTGGCCATGGATGTGGCCCGCTCCATGGGCATGTTGGGCAGCGGCGATCTGGTGGTTGAGACCGCTGGCACCCTCAGTGGCGTCAGTGGCTCCACCGATCTGATCAAGGTCGGAATCGTCGCCTAGGCGGGTTAACCCTGGCCTATCCCCAGGCAGCTCCGCCAGGTCAGGGGCATACGGTTGGGCGCGGGCCAGCGATCGCCCCTGCCGCCAGCCATGGTGGTACCGGAGAACAATCCCCCCAGCCACCCCGATCGATGGCCTCAAAGCTGCCCCTAGGCGAAACGGTGGCGATGGCGCTCACCACCTTGAAGGCCAATAGGCTGCGCAGCCTGTTGACCATGCTAGGCATCGTCATCGGCAACGCCTCGGTGATCACCCTGGTGGGGATCGGCAAAGGAGCCCAGAACCTCGCCGAAGGCCAACTCAACACCCTGGGCGCCAACGTGCTGTTCGTGGTGCCTGGCAACAACGACACCCGACGTCAGGGGATTGATTTCCCTAAAACCCTGGTGCTGGAAGACTCCAAGGCCATCGCCGAGCAGGTGCCCAGCGTGAGCCGGGTTGTCCCCCAGATCACCCTGAATGAGGTGGTGCAGGCGGGGGCCCGCAGTTCCAGCAGTTCCGTTTCAGGCATCACGCCCGATTTTCTGCCGGTGCGCCGTTTTGAGGTAGCCCAGGGGCGCTTTCTGAGCGAGCAGGATCTCGAATCGGCCCGCAATGTGGTGGTAATCGGCCCGGATCTGCGCACGAAACTGATGCCGGTCGGTTCGGCCCTTGGCCGCAGCCTGCGCATCCGCGACCAGGCCTTCACCGTGATTGGGGTGATGGCACCGAAGGGGGCCGTGTTTGGCTCCAACCAGGACGAAAACGCCTACATCCCGATCACCACAATGATCAGCAAGCTGAGCGGCCGAGACCCCACCTACGGGGTCAGCCTCAGCTTCATCAGTGTTGAAGCGCGCGATGACAACAGCACTGGCGCCGCCAAGTTCCAGATCAGCAACCTGCTACGCCAGCGCCATAAAATCCTGCGGGACGACGACTTTGCCGTGCGCTCCCAGAAAGATGCCCTCTCGATCGTGGGCACAATCACCGGCGGTCTTACCTTGATGCTGGCGGCGATCGGCTCAATCTCCCTGCTGGTAGGGGGGATCGGCATCATGAACATCATGTTGGTGTCGGTTAGTGAACGCACCGCCGAAATTGGCCTGCGCAAGGCAGTGGGGGCCCGCAGCAGCGATGTGATGGCCCAGTTCTTAGTGGAATCGCTGGTGCTCGCGAGCCTGGGCGGGATCATCGGCAGCAGCGTGGGTCTGGCCGCGATCACGGCCGTGGCCAGCTTCACGGCCCTGCCGGCAGCCATCGGGCTCTCCAGCGTCATGGTCACCGTGGCGGTGTCGGGCTCCATTGGCCTGTTCTTCGGGGTGGTACCGGCCCGGCGGGCGGCCCGGCTGGATCCGATCACGGCCCTGCGGAGCCTCTAAAACCCAGGGCGAAGCCAGTCAGGCCAAGGCCAATTAAGAAGGAAATCGTTAAGAAGCCCAAAGCGTGTCGAATGGCACACAAGCCCAGGCCAGGCAATGGCTTCATGGAACTTCGTTTTGAGGGTCATTCCTTGGGCCAGCTCTCCTGTGGCTACCGCAACGCCAGTGATCGGATGGTGATCCTGCGTTGTATCGGTGCCCAGGAGTATTTTCTAGAACGGGTGGTGTTCCCTTTTGAGTTGCTGAGTTTTTGCGCACCCTCCAGCGCCTCTGTGCAGATCTGGACCCATGGCCTGGGCGGGCCAGAACTGATGGAATCGATTGATGTGGGCGAACTGAGCATCGAGCTTGAGCCCCCGGTTGAAATCACCCCTGGTGAGTCCAATCCAATGGCGGTGGCTGGCGCGCTCGAGGATTGGTGCAAGGCCTAGGCCCCAGGCCCCATGGCGGATGAGGACCTTGGCAGACACCCCCGAAAGCACCAGGGGGAGCTTTACAGTTGTTCAAATTCAAGTCGCGGGTCCGCTCGGCCATGAACCAACGCTGGCGCCTCATCGCTCTTTGGCTTCTGCCCGTAGGGGTGGCCCTGTTCTTCGGCTGGCAGATCCTGGGCAATGGGGGCGGAAGCCGCCTCGCCCAGGGCGGCCCCACCGTGGCGCCCCGCAATGCCGCCGTGGCCCGCATGACCTACGGCCGCTTCCTCGACTACGTCGATGCCGGCAGGGTTACGGCCGTGGACATCTTTGATGGTGGCCGCACCGCCGTGGTCGAAGCCTCCGATCCCGACCTCGACAACCGCGTCCAGCGGCTACGCGTAGACCTGCCCGGCCTGGCGCCAGAGCTGATTAATAGCCTCAAGGCCAAGGGAATCAGTTTTGACATCCATCCGCCCAAGGCCGCACCACCCTTGCTCGGAATCCTGGGCAATTTGGCCTTCCCACTTCTGCTCATTGGTTCGCTGATCCTGCTAGCCCGTCGCTCCTCCAACATGCCCGGCGGTCCTGGCCAGGCCATGCAGTTCGGCAAAACCAAGGCCCGCTTCGCGATGGAAGCCGAAACGGGCGTCAAATTTGACGATGTTGCTGGCGTTGAAGAAGCCAAGCAGGATCTCCAGGAAGTGGTCACCTTCCTTAAGACCCCCGAGCGCTTTACCTCCGTGGGAGCCAAGATTCCCCGGGGCGTCTTGCTGGTGGGCCCTCCTGGCACGGGCAAAACCCTGCTGGCCAAAGCAATTGCCGGTGAAGCGGGCGTGCCCTTCTTCTCCCTATCCGGGTCCGAATTTGTCGAGATGTTCGTGGGCGTCGGCGCCAGCCGCGTGCGCGACCTCTTTAAGCGCGCCAAGGAAAACAGCCCTTGCCTGATCTTCATCGACGAGATCGATGCGGTGGGCCGCCAGCGGGGCGCCGGCATTGGCGGCGGCAACGACGAACGGGAGCAAACCCTCAACCAGTTGCTCACCGAGATGGATGGATTTGAGGGCAACAGCGGCATCATCATCATTGCCGCCACGAACCGGGCCGATGTGCTCGATTCAGCCCTGATGCGTCCGGGCCGCTTTGATCGCCAGGTGATGGTGGATGCCCCCGATATCAAGGGCCGTATCTCGATCCTGAAAGTCCACAGCCGCAACAAAAAACTGGGCGACGACGTATCGCTTGAGGCCGTGGCTCGCCGCACCCCTGGCTTTACCGGCGCCGATCTGGCCAACCTGCTGAATGAGGCCGCGATCCTCACGGCCCGGCGCCGCAAGGAGGCCACCGGCAATGCCGAAATCGACGATGCCGTCGATCGCATCATCGCCGGCATGGAGGGCAAACCGCTCACCGATGGCCGCAGCAAGCGCCTGATTGCTTACCACGAAGTCGGCCATGCCCTCGTGGGCACCCTGGTCAAACAGCACGATCCCGTGCAGAAAGTCACCCTGATTCCCCGGGGCCAGGCCCAGGGCCTGACCTGGTTCTCCCCCGACGAAGACCAGATGCTGGTGAGCCGCTCCCAGCTGCGGGCCCGGATCATGGGGGCCCTGGGCGGCCGGGCCGCCGAAGCCGTGGTCTTTGGCCACGCCGAGGTCACCACCGGGGCCGGCGGCGACATCCAGCAGGTGGCCTCCATGGCCCGCCAGATGGTGACCCGCTTCGGCATGAGTGATTTGGGGCCCATGTCCCTGGAGTCAGGCAACCAGGAAGTTTTCCTTGGCCGCGATCTGATGACCCGCAGCGACATGTCCGATTCGATCGCCAGCCGCATCGATGACGCCGTGCGCAAGATCGTTCAAAGCTGCTACACCGACACCCTCGCCCTGGTGGATGCCAACAGGGCTTGCATGGACCGGGTCGTGGAGCTTCTGATCGAAAAGGAAAGCCTCGATGGCGATGAATTTATGGCCTTGGTGGCCGAATTTACGGAGGTGCCCCTCAAGGAACGCTTCACCCCCGTGCTCGGGGCCAGCTAACCCCCAAGGACCCGGCAAACACCCCATGGCCTAGGCCATTCCTAACAAAAAGCCCTGCCCTGGATAATCAGGACAGGGCTTTTTTAATGGACCCCCAACCGGTTTGCGATGGGGGCAGCAGCCTCAGCGGGCTTACCAGTTAAACGGGGCGAATTGGACGCTTATCAATCACCTTGTCGATCAGGCCATAGCCGATCGCTTCCTGGGGAGACATGAAGAAGTCCCGGTCCGTGTCCTGCTGGATCCTCTCCAGGGGCTGGCCAGTGCGTTCGGACAGCTCGGTATTGAGCTTGTTCTTCAGATAAAGGATCTCGTCAGCCTGGATGCGGATGTCGCTGGCCTGGCCGCGGGCGCCACCCAACGGTTGGTGGATCATGATGCGCGAATGGGTGAGGCTGCTGCGTTTGCCCTTGGTGCCGGCACAGAGGAGGAAGGCGCCCATGCTGGCCGCCAAACCAAGACAGACGGTCTGCACATCGGGTTTGATGTGCTGCATGGTGTCAAAAATACCGAGGCCGTCGTAAACAGAGCCCCCGGGGGAATTGATATAGAGGAAGATATCCTTCTCGGGATCCTCGGCTTCAAGGAACAGCAACTGGGCCACGATCCGGTTGGCCGATTCGGCGGTCACCGTTTCCCCCAGGAAAACAATGCGCTCACGGAGCAGGCGCGAATAGATGTCAAAGGCGCGCTCACCCCGCCCGGACTCTTCGATCACGATCGGGATCATCGGCTCATCAGGGACTTCCAAGCCCGATCCTACCGAGAGCGGATCACCCATCGGTCGGCATGGGACGGCGCTATGGTCGACTCGCCCTGGCCTGAACTGAGTGGGCGCCTGCCTCACCGTCGCTGACAGCAAGCGCGCCTTCCACCGCGCCTTCCCCTTCGTGATCGCGCCGCTTTATCGCCGCATGGTCGATGAGCTGTTGGTGGAACTGCATCTTTTAAGCCATCAGAAGGGCTTTCGCCCCGAAGGCCTCTTCGCCGTTGGGGTGACCCAGGTGTTTGAGAGCTTTTCCAAGGGCTATCGGCCCGTGGAGCAGCGCCAGCCCCTGTTTGAGGCCCTCTGCGGCTCCTCTGGCTATTCCGCCCCCGATTTCGAGAGGGAGCGCCAATCCATGGTGGCGGCCGTGGGGCACCACAGCCTTGAGGAGGTGTCTGGCTGGCTGACCAGCGGCGGCGACGGTGCACCGGCAGCCATCGCCGAAGTGCTCAGTGCCGTCAAACAGCCGGATTTTCACTATTCCCGGCTTGCAGCTGTGGGGCTGTTAACCCTGTTGCAGCAGGCCGCGGGTGCCGATGCGCTCGAGCCGGCAGCCCTGCGGCAATCCGCCCACGAGATCGGTGAGGCCATGGGTTTGCTCAAGTCGCGCCTGGATAAGGACCTCAACCTCTACGCCACCAATGTGGAGAAGATGGCCCAAGCGATTGAGCTGATGGAGGAAACCTTGGCGGCCGATCGGCGCCGACGCGAGCGCCAACAGGAGGCCGATAGCAAACCCGCCACGCCCCCGCCGGCTCCAGCCGATCCCGGGTCCAACACCCCCTGAGGGCTGCCACAGTCCCAGTAGCAGCTGGCAGCTGGCAGCTGGCAGCTGCCAGCTGGAGATTACAAGTTACATGCCAAGCCAAAACGACCTCAAGCCCTCAACGCCGCTGCCCCCCTTAGGGCAACTCCAGTCGTCCGGTTAGCAGGCTCGCTCCATGGCCCGAGGACCAACCACCCCCATCAAGGGGCCTGGCCCAAATCTGCAGGGACTCGGAGCGTTTCAGTAAGGCCGGGAGTCCCTGGGGCCAGAGTCCGAGGCGGTGCAAGGCCTGGGGTTGGGCCCACAGGCTCAGCATGCTGGCGGTGCCACGGTCAGCAGGATCCCAGCGAGCAAGGTCAGTGGAGCCTGGCTGCTCTCGCTTGGGCGCGGGGCCAAGGAACAGCAACAACACCCGAGGTTGGGCCAGCCCGCTGGAACCTTGGGAGCGTCCAGGGGGCCGGTTCAACCAGCGCCAGCCACCCACCTCGGCGCCATTGCCCAGCTGCCAGGTGCTGGCGCTGAAGGGGTCCCCCATCCCCTGCCGTTGCCATCGAGGACTCGCCTCCCTGTCCTCCAGCCCCTGGGCCAGCAAGCCCTTACGCAGCCCTGCCAGCAGGGCCCGCCAGTCGGAGGCATTGGCGCCGAGGGCCAGTTGCAACTCCAGACTGGCCTGATAGGGACCCTGGGCCTGGGAGCGGAGCTTGAGCTGGAACGGAGCCTGGCGCAGCAAGCCCAGCTGGGCCGGACCCAGGCCATAGCTTTTTTGAAGCGGCTCGCTCACGAGGCGACTGCCCAAGAGCCCATCGACGAGGGGGGCCAGCCGCCCCCCCTGCAAGAGCATTAGGCCATCGGCGTCCGGGCGGCGGCGGGGAGCTTTCAGGACGGCATCGCCAGAAGCCTGGGAGCTGGCCTGGCTTGGCCCGAGGGAGCTGGCCTGACCCTGCCAGGTGAGGGCCTTCCCCTCTGCGGCAAAAACAAAGCAACCCTGCTGAAAGGGCAGGAACAGGGGCGTTAGCGGTCCGAGTAATTCGCCGAGGGTGGGGCCCCCCCAATAGACGGCTTCCGAGCTCCTGAGCTGGTTGAGGCAGTGGCGCTGCAGGCCCTGGGGCGGCGCGAATTTGAGCCGCAACTGGTCCTGCAACCACTGGCGGTTGAGGGGATCGGCTGCCACCACCACCAGATCGTCCACCTGCAGGGCCTTAGGAGGAAGCGGCAGTGGTTTGACGCCGCCAAAGGCCCCGGCCGGCAGGACCAGGAACTCGGCCCCATCGCCGTGGCCACCCCAGAACTGCCACCACAGGAGCGAATCGCGGAGCCAGAGTTGCTGGGCCAGGCCTGGGCCGAGTCGCTGACTCCAAAGGGGCGGCGGCGATGGCAGGCCCCCGCTGCGAAAGCTTTGCAGCAGGGCGGCGCTAGCGGCCAACCGTTCCAAGCCTGAAGCCTGGCGTCGGGGGGTGCGCCCCAACAACCAGCTGGGTCCTCCCAGCAACAGGGCCAGGGTTAGCCCAGTCACCAACAGGGGAGGCCGTGGGCGAGCGAGCGGCATCAGGGCCTCCTAGGCGAAAAAGCCGAAGGGTGATCCGTTGGCAGGGGAGGGGCCAACAACTGGAAGGCCCACAGCAAGGAGGCCAACCCAGAATCGCTGAGCGAATTCCTAGGCAGCAAAGGAAGGAACCAAAACTCGAGCGGCTGGCTTGCCAATCCCAACGGGATCAACGACGGGAGGCGGGAGCGGCCTGACGGCGCCGGCGATCCCGCCATTCGATGGTGGAGAGATAGATCACCCCCCCACTGACAAACACGAGCAGAAGGGTTGCCGTTGCCGCCAACAGCGTTGGGATGCCTAGGGAAAACTCAGGCAAGGCTCAGAATTTGAGGGTGCCGTCGCCGTTGCGGCCCCAGACCACCATGGCGATCGAAAAGCTGAAGATGGCGGCAAGCGAGGCCCAACCCAGGGTAATCAGCATGGGGGTTGAAGAAGGTGGACCCAGTGTACCTAGGCTTGGACCTGCAGAGACCAGCCAACCCGGGCCATGACCAGCGCTCCTGCCCTCACCAGCACGCCCCTGCGTCCCCTGGCCCCGGCACCCCAGACCCGCCAGGCCGATGGGAGCCTCCGCGAACGAGAGCCCTATCCCCAGGCCCGGGTCATCGTTCTCGATGACGACTTCAATACCTACCAACATGTGGTGGAGAGCCTGCTGCGCCACATCCCTGGGATGGATCCCGATCGGGCCTGGCAACTAGCCCACCGGATCGACAGCCAGGGGTCAGCGGTGGCCTGGAGCGGCCCCTGGGAACAGGCGGAGCATTACCACCAGCTGCTGGCCGCAGAAGGTCTGACCATGGCGCCCCTCGAACGGGTCTAGGTCGTAGCCCCCCTGCCTAGATTTCTGAGTCTGCCGAACGCGTTGCCATGGGGCGGGTGGTCATCACCCACAGCACGTATGTCGAGGGACTGATCCCCTTGCTCCGCAAGCTGGCGCTCCATCCCCAGGTGGACACGATCACCCCGGCGGTGATTAGCCGGGTGCGGGGGCGAAGCCCCAGCCTGCGCCTGCGGGTCTCAGCCCCCCTGATTGGTGGCTGGAAGCTGGTGGCCCGCCGCGGCAGCTCGGCCCAGGAGGTGTTCCTCACGACCAGCCTGGATCGGGAGGCGCTGCAGAACGCCGTGGACGCCCTGATCAACGCCGCATAACGGGGCCAAGTTCCTAACCCTTGCATCGAAGGGTGGCCCCAGAGCAAGCGCCACCCCCACCACCAAGGCAATGGAATGGGGCAATTGGCAAGCCAGGGGAATCGCCTAAAGAAGCCAATCCTCCAGCTAAAAACCACTTATTGCACATTTAGCAATAAGCAATAAATGAAGATCTGGGCCGCGCTTGGCCCTCACTTGATGGCATGGGGGTGCTCGCTTTAGTTCAGCCATCGAACCGGTAGAGACCAAAGAGAGTCGGGCACGGATCCAAGCGTCAATCCAGGGCCAAGCGGTTCTGCCCCAAGGGATTTACCAGGGTTTTAAACACTTCTATTGGCGGAGCCAACCTCACTATTTCTTGACAGAAGGGGGGCGATCTAAGTTAGTCTTGAAAATCAATTGCCATTGCGGCCTGCTCCCTTCGCAGCGTCACAACCATGTCTCTCAATGAGGTCATCCCTTCTGCCCATGGTGACTTCAAGCCTGGAGTTCCTAAACCTGAGCCAGCCGTGAGCGAGCTGGCCCAGTCCCTGAATCATCTAACCAAGCTGATCTCCCTGTTCGATCCAGATCAGAGCCATCCTGTGGTCAACGCCCTTGACCAAGTGGCTGCTGCCCTGGGGGCCCAGATGGTGGTGCTGGTTGCCGATGGCCAGATCCGTGAATCCCCAGGGCTCCTCCCCAGTGATCGCGCCCTGGTGCTCCAGGCCAGGGGGCACCAGCCCGCAACCCTGGAACTGGGCATTGGAGTTCTTGACACCACCTGGCTTGACCTACCGGGCCAGGAGCTGCTGCTCGTCGGTCGCATCGGCCAACCCTTTAGCCCGGCAGAACGGGACCTGGTGGCGGCCTTTGGCCGCACGATCCAGATCGGCTCCAAGGGCTGGAGGGCCCTAACAGCTGAACGCCAGGCCCATCAGGCGGCCATGATCCGGGCCACCCATGACAGCCTCACCGGCCTACCGAACCGGGAGATGGCCCTGGAACAACTCAGCCTCTGGCTGAAGCAGGGCCAGCAACAGCCCCAGGTTGAAACCGTGATTGCGGTTCTCTTTATCGATTTGGACCGCTTCAAAAATGTCAATGATGCCTACGGCCATGTGGCCGGCGACCAGTTCCTGATCACGGTGGCGCGAATCCTGCACCAATTGGTCGGCCCCCAGGACATCCTGGCTCGCCTTGCCGGCGACGAATTCATCGTGGTCTGCCGCTACGACCTGGCCTATCAAGCCTTAAAACTGGCAGAGCGGATTATTACTGAAATCAGCATCCCAATCAATTTAGGCGGACGCCTTATCTCCCATTCTGCCTCGATTGGCCTGGCCTATGCCAACCCACGGGACACGGCGGATTCCCTCCTGGAAAACGCCGATTTGGCCATGTATGAGGCCAAGCAAAAGGGTCGTCAATGTGTGATCAACTTCGACCATGGCATGCGCGAATCGGCCCAGCAACGCTCCTCGATGGAATCGGAGCTGAGACGCGCCCTGGCCAATGGCGAGTTGGAATGCTATTTCCAGCCGATCATGGAACTCTGGACCAACCGCATCAGTGGCTTTGAGGCCCTAGTGCGCTGGATCCATCCCCAGCAGGGCCTGCTTAATCCGGCAGACTTCATCCCGATTGCCGAGGAGACCGGCCTCATCGTTGATCTTGATGCCCAAGTTCTTGAACAAGCTTGCAAGAAGATCACCGAATGGAATCTGGTTTGTCCAGAAAAGCTTCTCACTCTGTCTGTCAATATTTCGGCCCGTAGTTTGCTTGATCTGGCCCTTTCTGATCGGGTCGCCAGCGCCATTAAAACCCATCAGGTACAACCCACAAATCTTTACCTAGAAATCACCGAAACCGCCCTCATTGACGATATCGAGCTAGCCACAACCTGTATCAACAAGCTGGAGAGCCTGGGCGTGCGTATGGCCATTGATGACTTTGGCACGGGCTATTCCTCGCTTCGTTATCTTAGAAATCTGCAGGTGGGCGTGCTCAAAATTGATCGTTCCTTTACCGATGGCCTCTCGGTTGACCACGGCGATGGCGTGATTGTCAAAGCAGTGATTGACATGGCCAATGCCCTCAACATGGCGGTGGTAGCCGAAGGAATCGAAACCCAGCACCAACTTGATGTGCTCAAGGGGTTGGGCTGCGAATACGGCCAGGGCTACCTATTTGGCCGCCCCCTCAATGCCGCAGGCACCGAGCAACTGCTCAAAACCGTCTGGGCTGGCGTATCAAACAGCCGCTGAGATCAAGGCCTGCCCTGGACGCTATTCGTTCGCTGTGCATCAGAAAATCTGTCAAGTTGAGCTCCCAACCAACCTGGTACTGCAACCTTGACGGCCACACACAGTATCAAAGAAGCAGTCTACAATAAATAGACTTCAGTAAAATAAACTTTAATAAAATATTGGAACGGATAGGGCGGATAAGGGTCCTTAGAACTGCCCTAGTTTACCGGGGCAAGATCAGATCGATTAGGAACACCTAGGCAACACCATTCTGCCTCTCGGCCAGAACATCCTCGCGACTGGTACGCGTCTAGGGCCTAGGGCACGTTTGACCAAAGGCCCGCGGAAGGGGAGGGTGGTCGTGGCCTACTCGGCAGCATCAAGGAGCTCAACGTTGCCGCTGGCGGGCCACCTGCACAACGATAAGCATCACTGATGGGGCAATCAGAGTAATCACCTTCAACGATAATGTGAAGGCCCTGATTTTTGCTTCTTGTGGAAATAACCGGACCTTCCGCCGCCGCCACATCACAGATCTTTGGGTTCCTCGTTGAGACGGGAAACAATGAATCGATGCGGAATCAGAACATGGCATCGACCAACGTCGAGGAGCTGGTGGCCGTTGCCAACCAGCATGGCTTCAAGTTCACGCCCGCGGACATGGTTCGCCACCAGGCCCAGACAATCCTCTCGTTCAGCGACGCGGAGCTCGAGCTCTATAGCGGAAGGGCCCCGTGGTGGCAGCTCTGCCTAGAGGCCTACGCCCGCTACGGCAAGTGAGTCTCGGCCGTAAGCTTTACTCCTAAACGGTCCCACCGGAGCGATGCGGTGGATGTTGCCGATGCCCCAGTCGCAGAAGCAGACAGCGCCCGTCTGCTGGTTTTTTTAGTCGGGAACGGCTTCCGCAGTAAGCGGCTAAGTGCCAATGATCGATTAATGACCGTGGCCCCACCATCGCTTTAGGTGGATACCTGGTTGCACTGGCTTTCTGAAAGACGAAGTTGCAGCCATGCCCTCCGGCAGGCTTCGCCATGGTCAGCCGAAAGGGAGACCTAACCCCCTGGCTTCAGCCCCCACGACCTTCAGCCTTGGGAGGGAGCGGCTAGGGGCTTTTGGCGTTACTAGCCAGTCCAGCCCTCTGGCGTCTTGCCTGTTGGGTCGCACTCAGGGTTTGCCTGCCGGCATGGCCAGCCGAAACTTGATGGACTGACCAATCATCTCTTCTGGCGGAGGGGGCCTTATCAGCTCGAGGAGAAGGGGGCCCGAGACCTTGAGAACACTTGTTCTGGCTCCATGCTGGTGGAAAATTGCCATTACCACGACGCGGGCGGAAGCTGCCGATTCCTATGATTTAAAAAGAAATCTTGGTGCAGATTTCATTCCCCTTCTCCTGCGGCAGCTTCATTGACCCCAATCGTTTCCCAGCAGACCCGTGCCACCGGGCAACCCCCAACGCCAACACCCACCTATCCCGGCAAAGCAGAGCTGCTGGCCTGCCTCCCATCTGAGCTAACCCAAATCAAGCCTGTTAAAGCCTGGGGAAGCCTGGCCATGTCCTTGGGCCTCTCTGTTGTGGCCTATGGATTGGGAACCCTTATCCCCCTGGAATTGAGCGCTGCTCCCCTCTGGCTGCTCTACGCCGTGGTGACGGGAACAGTGGCGTCAGGGTGCTGGGTCATTGCCCACGAGTGCGGGCACCGCGCCTTCCATCCCAACCCCCGGGTGGAAGCGGTGGTGGGATTTGTGTTGCATAGCTTGCTGCTTGTTCCTTATTTCAGCTGGCAGCGCAGCCATGCGGTGCACCACGCCAACTGCAACCACCTCGAGGCGGGCGAAACCCATGTTCCGCCTCGCTCCGATTCCAGCTCGGGACGCTTTGTGGCCTCCGTAAGCCAGCATCTTGGCAAGAACGTCTACGGCGTGGTCTCACTATTTACACACTTGGTGCTGGGATGGCCGCTCTATTTAATGTTTGGTGTTGCCGGTGGCGAAGATTACGGCAGCCCTACGTCCCATTTCACGGCATCTAAACCCTTCCGTAACGGTCGGCGTCGCCTGTTTCCCGATTCCTTCCGTCAACTGATGGTGGTTTCCAACCTCGGCCTACTGGCGATGGTCACGTTGCTTGTCGTGGCCTCCATCCAATTCTCCCCAGCCAGGGTGCTGATGGTGTATGGGCTCCCCTACCTAGTGATCAATGCCTGGCTGGTTACTTATACATGGTTGCAGCACACCGATACCAACATTCCCCATTTCTCCAGCAGCGACTGGACTTGGGCAAAAGGTGCTTTACAGACGGTAGATCGTCCCTACGGCCCGATCCTAAATCTGCTGCATCACGGCATCGGCTCAACCCATGTTTGCCACCATATCAACCCGAGAATTCCTCACTACAACGCCTGGCATGCCAGCACCTTACTGAAAAACAACTTCCCCGAGCTAGTTCGCTACGATCCCACCCCTATCCATAAAGCCCTGTGGCGCATCGCAACTCGCTGTACAACAGTGAGCCAAAGGGAAATGATTGGTGGCTACTTCTATCAGCCCAATCCATTGAACTAATCAAACTATAGTTTTAATCAGGCCCCTCTTTCAGGAAGGATGACGCCTCTCGAGTGCAACCACATCCAACCAACTGGGGGCTTGATGGAACGGGGCAACGAATTGAAGACTTTTTAAAGATTATCTTAGACGGCTACTTTTTTAGTATTAGGGTATGTTATTATCCAACCCAGTCATGGTCAGTTCAGTAATGGGATGCCGAAGCGAGCTCGGCCGCCATGGCCCATGGGCTGGATGGGGCCAAGGGGCGAACTGCCGGCTTGAAGTTTAAATAGCTATCAACCAGAGCAACAAGCCAATCCGGATGATTGCGAAACAAAGGGGAAAATTGACGAGTTATGTCGTGATGTTGTTAGTCCGCCAATCCCGTACTTAGCGAGACCCGTTGCACAGCAAGAGGGTGAACCACCGTGCCGTTCTGCCCCAGATTCCGACCTGGATGAACCAGAAGGGGCATCAGAGCGGGGCTTCGTTTCCGGCTACGGGGCCGGTCTACGTCACCTTCGCGACAGACACCCCATGTCGAAAAGGGAGTCAGATCAGAAAACTGTAGAAGGCAGTCACCAACACAGCAGTTCCCCCTAATCCTAAGCCCAATCGTGGGCAGGCAGGGGCCAGATGGTGCGGATGTCCTCCAACCGTTGCCGTGCTTCCCGGGAGCGCTCCTCGGGGTCAGTGGCCTGCAAAAGCACGGTGATATGGCCCAGTTTCCGGCCCAAGGCCGAGCCCTGCTTGCCGTACCAATGAAGGGTTGCCTGGGGCAGGGTCGCCAGGGTGGTCAGGGCGGCTGCACGCTCGGCCTCTCCGTTGTCATTGCCAAGCAAGTTGACCATTAACGCTCCGGCGGCCGTCAGCGCAGGGGCTTGCAAGGGCTGGCCGGCAACGATGCGCACCTGCTGGGCAAACTGGCTGATGGAGCAGGCCTCGATGCTGTAGTGACCAGAATTGTGGGTGCGGGGTGCCAATTCATTGATCAGCAGCCCCGCGGGCCCGTAGAACAATTCAATCGATAGCACCCCCACGTAGTCCAGGGCCGTCAGCAAGGACGCGGCCATGTTGTGGGCCATGGCCTCCAGCCCATGGCTGGCCTGGGCCGGGGCTAGCACCCAATTACAGACCTGGTGGTGTTGGTGGGTTTCGACTAGGGGATAGCAGGCCACCGCCCCAGCCCGGTCGCGGCAAGCGACTAGGGCCAGTTCCCGCTCAAAGGCCACGAATTCTTCCAAGATCCAGAGCGCCGGATCCACCTGCGCCAGCAGCCGGCCCAGCTCCGCCGTTGATCGCAGAATCAAGGTGCCCTTGCCGTCGTAGCCGCCCCGGATCGCCTTGGCCACCACCGGGAAACTCCACCCCAAGGGCAACCCCCCCTCGCCCTGGGACGGTTGCCCCTCGGCTGGGGCAACAGCCGAGGCTGGGACCGGGCTAGCCACTTGCCAGGGAACGGCCGAGTCGAAAAAGTTTGCCGCCGCAGCTGGGTTACTGGGCGGCTCCAGGCCGGCGAGCGGCTGGAAGGTGGCGGCAGACCCCAGGGCGTTGAGGGGCAGCCAGCGGGGCGTTGGAATCGAGAGGCGGCCTAGTAATTCCCGCTGCTGGCGCTTGTCAACCAGGGGGCCCAGCGACTCCAGGCTTGGCAGAAAGACCACGCCCGCCTCGGCCAAGGGAGCCAGGGCATCGAGATCGACCCATTCATTCTCAAAGCTGATGGCGCTGCAGCGACGGCTCAGCTCCAAGGTGGCGCTGGCATCGCCAATCTGGGCCTGCAGCACAGACGTCGCCAACCCCACGGCTGGATCGCCCCCCCCAGGGGTCTGCAGATGCAAGGCAACCCCCTGCTCCTGCGCCGCTTCGGCCAGCATCAAGGCCAGTTGGCCGCCCCCGACAATGCCGATCCCCAGGGCGGGGGGCGACCCGTGCGGCTGGCTGGGCAAGGAGGGATCAGTGCTCAAAACCACCTCGCGCCTGCAGCAGGCCAATCATCCAGTTTGGCACTGAAGCGGGCCGCTACCCAGGCCAGCCCCAAGGTCAGCCCAGGCCCCGTTCGCCCGCTGCCACAAGCCGCACCAGGCTGAGCAACAGCACAATCAGGAACAGGGCCAGGCCAACGGTGCAGGCATAGCTGATCTCTAGTTCCGTGAAGGCCTGGTCATACACGTAATAAACCAACGTGCGGGTGGCATCGGCGGGCCCTCCCTGGGTCATCAAGAACACCTCCTCAAACACCTTGGTGGCCGCGATCGCCGAGATCACGGCCACCAGAGTGATGTAGGGCCTCAGCAGGGGCAAGGTGATATCGAGGTGTTTCCGCCAGCCCTCGCTGCCATCGAGGGAGGCGGCTTCGTAAAGATCCTTGGAGATGCCCTGGAGACCGGCCACAAAAATCACCATGTAGTAGCCCAGGCCCTTCCACAGGGTCACCAGCATCACTGCAGGCAGGGCCAACAGGGGGTTTGTGAGAAAACCGATTGGCGAAAAAGCAGGTCCAAGCAGGCTCACCAGCCAGCCATTAATCAAGCCGGTTTCGGCGTACAGCCAGCGAAAGGCAATGGCAGCCACCACGACCGACACCAATACGGGCGCATAGAAGGCGGCCCGGAACCAATGGATGCCTGGCAGCTGGCGGTTGACCAGCACGGCCAAGATCAGGGACCCCAGCACAATCGGCGGCACCACGCCCACCAGATACAGCAAGGTTGTGCCCAACACCCGAAAGAACATCGGGTCATGGAGCAGGCGCTGGACGTTGGCCAACCCCACAAATTGAAGGGGTTCGGACACATCCAGGCCCGTTTGGCTGACGCTCATCAACAGGGCCATGGCCGCCGGCACCAGCACCGACAGGCCAAGCAGCATTAGGGCCGGTGCCAGGAAGGCCCAGGCGGTGCGATTACGTCTGGGGCTGGAAGCCTCGGCCATGGACCAAACCTTAGGGGCTTTCTGGTCCGCTCCGGCTCAGGCGGCAGACTTGACGGGAGCCCAGACGCCCATGCCCGTACCCGCCGTGAGCAGCAGCCCCGCCACTCCAGCCAGCTTGATCCAGGCAGGGCACTCCCCTTCCCGGGCGGAAACCGTGCCCTTTAAAACGATTGAGGTTGCCCTGCAAAGCAACCCCTATCCGGTGGTGATTGGGGCCGGCGGCCTGGCCCAGCTGGGGACCCTCGTGGCCCAGCAGGGCTTTGGCCCCGGCACAAAGGTGTTGGTCGTTAGCAATCCCGACGTGGAGGCCCTCTATGGGGCCCCGGCCCTGGCCAGCCTGCAGGCGGCCGGTTTTGAGGCAACCACCCTGGTGGTGGAAGCGGGGGAACAGCAGAAAACCCCAGCCACCATTGGCCTAATCCAGGGGGCCGCCTTCGAGCGAAAACTGGAGCGACGCTCCTTGCTGGTGGCCCTTGGCGGTGGGGTGGTCGGCGACATGACCGGCTTTGCGGCCGCCACCTGGCTCAGGGGGATCGCCGTGGTCCAGGTGCCCACCACCCTGCTAGCCATGGTCGATGCGGCAATTGGCGGCAAGACCGGGGTCAACCATCCAGGCGGCAAAAACCTGATCGGGGCCTTCCACCAACCCAGGCTCGTCCTGATTGATCCCCAAACCCTGGCGAGCCTGCCGGAACGGGAGTTCCAGGCGGGCATGGCCGAGGTGATCAAATACGGGGTGATCGGCGATCCGGAGTTATTTGGGGCCCTCGAGGCCGCCGGCGACCTCTCCAGCCTGGAGCGCCTGACCCCTGAGCTGCTGCAGGCCATCCTGCAGCGCTCGGCGGCGGCCAAGGCCAAGGTTGTGGCAGCCGATGAGCACGAGGGCGGCCTTAGGGCAATCCTTAATTACGGCCACACCCTGGGCCATGTGGTCGAAGCCCTTTGCGGCTACGGCACCTACCTGCATGGTGAAGCCGTGGCGATCGGCATGGTTGCCGCCGGTGAAATCGCCCTGGCCCTGGGCCTGTGGACCGCGAGCGACCAGGAGCGGCAACGGCGCCTGGTGGCGGCCGCAGGCCTGCCCCAGCGCTGGCCCGATTTGGACCTGGAGGCGGTGTTGGCCTGCCTGCAGGGGGATAAGAAGGTGCGCGATGGGCGGGTGCGCTTTGTGCTGCCCACCGGCATCGGCAGCGTTGTGATCCGCGATGACATTGGCGCTGCGGTGATCGGCGCCGCCTTGGAGCGGCTGGCTTGAGCCGGTTTAGGGATCGCGCAGAAACAGGGGCAGCGGCGGGTCGTCCCCAGGGTGCTGGCTCCCTGGCGGCTGGGCCTGACCAGAATGCTGACCCGATTCAGGCCTCTCCTCTGCCACTAGCGCGGCAGGGGCGCCATCCCGGCTGAAGGCAAACCAACGGAATGCACCGAGGCCAGCGGGATCCACCAGGCGCAGCAGGCTCTCGCGCCGGCCGAGGGCCGTAGCCAGATCCAGCTGTTCCCCGGCCGCCGGCGTTTGCAAGCCATGGAGCCTCTGGGCCAACCCCAGGGCCAGCAGGGCCTCCCCCTGGCTGCGCTGGCCCAGCAGATGCCAGCCCCCCTGGCGGGCCGCTCGCACCAGGCTGTCGCTGCAGAGGTGGGCCGTCAGGTCCCAGGAGCCCGGTTGGCGCAGGGGATCGCCACTGGCCTCCTGCTGGCGATAGGCCATCAGGGTGCCGCCTTGGCGCTGGGGGGCGTAGTAACGCTCGGCAGAGTGGGCGTAATCGATCACCAGGAGCCGACCGCGGCTGATCCCGGCGGCACAGGTGGCCAGCCAGGGGGCCATTTCCGGATGGAGCTCCGTGGTCCAGCCAGGCTCCCGGCGCGGATCAGGGGGCCAGAGACCAAGACTCTCGAGGGCTGGTTCCGCCTCCGGGTCAAGGCGATCGCCATCCACGAAGCCCAGGCACTTCGGCCGCCCAGCCTCCTGGCTGAGGGCCACCCGTTGCTGGCGCCAGTGGCGCCCATCCCAACGGATCCGCTCCACCGCCAGGGCATCGAGCACCTCATGGGCGAGCACCACGCCGGTACGGGGGGATTGGGCCAGCGCCTCGGCCCTGACCCAGCGGCAGGGCAGGGGACTCGCTTCGAGCCGCTGGCGCTGGCGGGCCGCCATGCCGCCATTGGGCTCCACCAAGACCAGCTCGCAACAGGCCGCCAGCTGGGGCCAATCCTGGGCAAGGGCCTGGGCTAGCTGCAGGGCCAGCTCCCCTTCGCCCGGACCGGTTTCGACCAGGGCCAGGGGCCTCGGACGGGCCTTGGCAGCTTGCTGGGTGCCAGCAGCCCCTTCAAGATCCAGCCCCATCCCTGCCGCCAATTCCGCCAGCCACTCAGCCAGCTGGGGGGCAAGCAGGGCCGCGAAGTCCGGGCCCAGGGAGGGGGACGTGACGAAATCGCCGCGGCGGCCAATCACCAGCCTGCCGCTGCCATAGGCCCCGTGGTCGGGATCATGCAGGGCCCAGGCCATGAAGGTGCGGAACGGCACCGAGCCTCCCGCCGCCAGCAGGCGCTGCCGCAACCACTTGGGCAGGTCTGTCTCGTCTAGGCGGGTGGTCAAGGGCTCACGGCACCGCCCAGGTGTCGGTGAGAATGCGAGCCCACTGAAGCAGCAGCCATGGGCCTTTGCGACACGTTCAGGCGCCTGGGTCGCTTCGCCGCCGGCCTGCTGTTGCTGATCGGCCTGCTGGGGTTTGGCCCCGCCGCCGCCCAGGCCTATGACAATCCCGACCTGCTGCCCGACCACCCCACCCCCGTGATCGACCTGGCCAAGGCCCTCAGTGATGGCCAGCGCGCCAGCCTGGAGGCCAACCTCAACGCCTTTGAAGCGAGCAGTGGCTGGAAGCTGCGGGTGCTGAGCCAGTACGACCGCACACCTGGCTTGGCGGTCAAAGAGTTTTGGGGTCTCGATGAACGCAGCTTGGTGCTGGTGGCCGACCCCCGCGGCGGCAACCTGCTCAACTTCAACGTCGGCGATGCCCTTTTCGCCTTGATGCCTCGCACCTTCTGGGTCGAACTGCAAACGCGCTACGGCAACCAGTACTACGTGCGCGAACACGGCGAAGACGGCGCGATCGTTGATGCCCTCTCGGCGGTGCAGGGCTGCCTGGAGCGGGGCGGCTGCCAGGTGGTGCCCGGCCTACCCCAGGAGCAATGGCTGCTCACCCTCTGCACCTCCCTGCTGGGCGGCCTGATCGTTGGTTTTGCCGCTTACCCGCGCAAGGAAGGGCGCACGGTGGAATGGGCTTGGGTGCTCCTGCTCTCGCCCCTGTGGGGACTCCTATTCATCGTTTTCGGCCTCGGGCCGGTGCTAACCCGCACCAGCGACTGGGTGCCAATCAGCCGCAACTGCCTCGGCTTTTTAGCCGCGGCCCTCGCGGCTTACCTCATCGCCCAGCAAACCGTTGGCCGCTCTCGCCTCAAAGACCAGGGCAGTGGCGAATCCTGAGCAAGGAACTAGGCACGCCGCTAGATCAGTCTGCGCGGATTGAGCTCAGGGTTGGGACGGCCCCTTGCTGCGATCGCCAGGCCTGGCGGTCGCAACCTGCCTAGGACTCAAAGCGAGGGCTTGGCGGTTTCGGTGAACTGGCAAACCAGTCGGCCCCGCAGGCAAACAGGGGCGCCGGCCAGGTCATCGCGGCGGGCATCGCTCGGGACTTCAGCCTGCAACTGGGCCAGGTTCTCCTCGTAAAAACGCTTCAATTCGGCAAACCGACGCACGGGCTGGCCGTAGTAACTGCCGCCGCCCAGGGTCGGGAAGGACGCCCATTCCGGGGCCAGCTGGGCGGCCAATTTAGGGGTGAAACGGCCCCCATCGGCCAGGGGAAGGGCCCCGCGGCGCTGGATGAGCAGAAGGGCAGCCTGATCCTGCTCCCCAGGGCTGAACCTCTGCAGGCCGAGCAGGCGGCTGGCCATCGACCAGGTGAAGGGCATGAACTGGTAAGCACCAGCAGCGGCACTGGCGTAGCGGGCCGTGCGGATCACCAGGTTGGGATGGCGCTCCATGGAGCCCATCAGGCTGCCTCCGAACAGAATGCGATAGCCGATGTCCTGACCGCCGGCCCAGGTGCCTTCTGCGTAGCGGATCGTGTTGAGCAGGGCCCGGCGGGCCGGGGTAATGGGATAACTCGCCGGCACGGCCGGGGGGGTGGCGACGGGAAACGCACCCTGGCCAGGGGCGTCGTAATCCAGCAGGGCGAGGCCCTGGGCCGGCGGCTCCAGCTGGCGGCCCAGGCTGGAGCCGGTGCTGAGTGGGCCGCTGGTTCCCGGGCTAAAAGCGATGGCTGGCGAAAGGGCCGAAGTTGCCAGGGTCGGGTCGTCAAGGGCCGTGCCCAGGCTGTCCCGGGGCGAAGCCGTAGCCGCCAACGGAGCCCCAAGGGTGAGCAGACCCGTAGCCAGTCCCAACAGGGAGCGCAGCCACACTCGCGAGGCCCCGGGTTCGGGAACGCGATCGAGCGGGGTTAAAAAAACTGGATTCAAAGCGGTTCGGGCAAGGTCGACAAGGTGCTTGGCTTTGCCGCCAGGGCGAGGCGATGGGCAACGCTGCGGTGCGCAGAAGCCGGGTTGATTGAGGGGGGCGAAACGTTTAAGGGGCGCTGACTTAGGGCGACGCAAAGAAACGACGCTAGAAAAAAGAAAAAGGAACTTGAGAAATAAGGCTCCACAAGAGCGCGGATTGCCTTAACTAAGCTCAGCAATTTGCTGATGGAGGATATCTTGACGAACAAGATGCCCCAGGAAGCCTATCGAGTGCCAGTCACGCAGCTGTCCATTTGTAATCAGAACTACGCGGCGAGGTTCAGATCACCGTGGGCCACTGATTTGCGATCGCCAATAGAGCGAGCTGGCGATCGCTAGCCGCAATCGCTATCGCTGCCAATGATTCGCGTTGCTGATCATTGACTTGACAAGGCGTCAAGTCCCTGGGGCGCAGCAGTTTTGCTGAATGAAGCGCTCTAGCAGGCCTGCGGCCTGGTCGGCCCCATCCCCAGGGACCGGGCCCCTGGTTGCGGGCTGCAGGGGTTGGTCCAGTTGCCAGTCCCCCGCCAACAGCTGGTCGCGGCTGAGCAGGCGGTGCTGGCCATGGGCCTGCAGGGCGGCCTCGAGCACGGGCGCTTCGGCGAATCCTTCGCGGCGCACCAGGTGCACCCCCAATCCCTGGGACAGCGCCTCGCAGAAGGTGCTGTAGCCGGGCTTGGTCACCACCCGGCCGCAGACGGGCATGGCATCAAGAGGCCGCAGGCCCTCTGGCAGCAGGCAGGCATTGGCGGCCGCCGCGGCCAACTGCGGATCGGTGACCAAGAACTGGTGCTTTGGCCAGCGGCTGAACAGCTCCGCCGGCAGGGGGAAGCCCATGCCACCAAAGCCGACGAGCACGGTGCGCTCCATAGGTGTAGCGATCGCCAAAAGGCGGCGAAGGCTGGCGCAATCGAGCTGGGGCCGGCCGGCCGTCAGCCCCACGGGCCAGTGGGGGATCCCCCAGTCCATGGCCATGGCGAAGGGGCACTCGATCACCGCTTCCCCCTGGCGATAGGCCTGGAGGGCCCGATCCGCCCAGGCAACGAAGGGTCCGCCCATGGGCCGGTAGATGGCATCCCAGCCGAAGTTGCCGATCCAGATCAGGGGGGCCGCCAGGGCCTGGGCCAGGGCCGCCGCCGCCGGGGGCACATCGCCCAGCACCAGAAGGGGCTCTCCCTGGCTGGCCAGCCAAGTTGCTTCCTGGCTGATCTGGCCGGGCAGCTGGCGTTCTAGGGCCCCCAAGGCCTCCAGGGTGGCGCCTTGATCGGCACCGAGGGCATCGGCCTGCACCACCCCCACATCCCAACGGCAAGCCCGGTGCTCAAACTTGATCGCCCCGAAGGCGCCCCGCAGGGTTGCTGCCGGCAAGGGGGTGGAGAGCACAAGGCGCCAGCCAGGCTGGAGCTGGTGCAGGGCGGTGAGAATCGAAGCCGTGCGCGAAAGGTGGCCATAGCCATGGCCACTGATGCAGGCGACGATCAGCATGGCGCTGGCGCAACTGCCTGCACCTGCGGGGCCGGCTGTTGGTAGAGGCGCTGCTCGTAGAGCAGCTGGCCACCCATGCCATACCAGCGGTGGCTGGCTTGGTGCAACTGGCCATCACGCAGCACGACCCAGCTGAAGTGGCGCAGGGCCCGGCCCTGGTCGTCGTTGCCGTGGCGGGGCACGCAGGCCGTATTCAAGTAGGCGGTGCCGGCCCGATCGCGCAGGAAGCTGAGCCGCTCCCCCTGGCCCCGTCTGAGCCGGTGGTGCATGTGGCCAAACACCACTAAGGGCAGGGGCCGGTGGCGACGAATGCGCTCGATCGCGATGGTCAAGTCCTGGTCGCCCCAGTCGACGGCCGGTTTTTTCCAATCCCGGCCACAGGGGTCGGCGCAGGTGCTGCCCAGGCCGCTGGGGCCGCAATGGGCCAACAGCACCATCGGCAGGCCCGGGTCTGCCGCCAGGGCCGCCGTCGTGATCCGATCCACCGATTCCTGCATGGTCACCGGGCCGAACACGGCCAAGGCGCCCGGGTTGAGCCTGAAACCGCCACCGGCACTGGCCGGCCGGCCTCCGACCACCGCCAGGCCCGGCGGATCCAGGCAGCGCAAACCCCAGCCGCAATGACGATCACCTAACAGGGAGAGCTGGCGTTGCAGGGTGCGGCCACTGGCGTCCCGACCGGCGTCATGGTTTCCCAGCACACAAGCCATCGGCAGCTTGAGCCGTCCCAACCGGGCCGCAATCAGTTGATCGCCATCGCTGAGGTCGCCGACCACCATCAGGGCATCGGGCCGAAGCAGGTCAAGGAGCTCCTCATCCAGCCCATCCCATTGGCCGTGCAGGTCTCCAGCAATGGCGATCCGCAGGTCCTTGGGCGGGGTTTTACCGCTGTCCGGATCGGCTGATGCCCCAATCACAGCCATCCAACATGCCTAGGGTGGCTCCACTGTGCATCAGTTGAGGCTTCGCTTGGTCTTCGCGGCATCCCAGGCCACAGCGAACGGTGTCCAGGACGGCCGCCCGGCCATGGCGGAGCTGCCCGATGCGATCGCTGAACTCAAGCGCCAGCGCAATGCCGTGATCCTGGCCCACTACTACCAGGATCCAGCCATTCAGGACATTGCGGACTTCATTGGCGATTCTCTCGAGCTCTCGCGTCAGGCCGCGGCCACCGAAGCGGATGTGATCGTGTTCTGCGGCGTGCACTTCATGGCCGAAACGGCCAAGATCCTCAACCCGGGTAAAACCGTGTTGCTGCCGGATCTGAACGCCGGCTGCAGCCTGGCCGATGCCTGCCCGGCCGACGCCTTTGCCGCCTTCCGCGCCGCCCATCCCGACCATTTCGTGGTGAGTTACATCAACTGCTCGGCGGCGGTGAAGGCCCAAAGCGACCTGATCTGCACGAGCAGCAACGCGGTCGACCTGATCAACCAGCTGCCAGAAGGCCAGCCGATCCTGTTTGCCCCCGACCAGAACCTGGGCCGCTGGGTGCAGCGCCAAAGCGGCCGGGAGCTCAGCCTCTGGCCCGGCAGTTGCCAGGTGCATGAAACCTTCAGCGAGCAGGCCCTGCTCCAGCTCCAGCTCGATCTCCCCGAGGCCGAGGTGATCGCCCACCCGGAATGCCAGCAAAACCTCCTCGATCTGGCCGATTTCATCGGCTCCACCAGCAGCCTGCTACGCCACGCCGGCGAAAGCCCGGCATCGGCCTTCATCGTGCTGACCGAGCCGGGCATCTTGCACCAGATGCAACGCGCCCTACCCCACAAAACCTTCCGCGCCGTGCCCGGCCAGGACGGCTGCAGCTGCAATACCTGTCCCTACATGCGGCTCAACACCCTGGACAAACTCTGGGACTGCCTCCACAACCTGGCTCCAGCAATCAACCTGGATGAGGAGCTCCGGCTCCAAGCGTTGGCGCCGATCGAACGCATGCTGGCGATGAGCCGCTGAGCCGGCCCTGGGATGGGGCGTGTCTCAGGCGGCCAGGGCCGGCAGAGTTGATCAGGTCCGCTCCAGTCGGCGCACTATCACGGTCATCAGCACTAGGGAACCAGCTAGGGCAATCAGCAGGGCAAGGGTCATGGGATTAGGACAACACAGGTCCGATTCTCGGGGCTGGCCGGCCAGGCCTCAACGGGCTTCAGCCAGCAACCAATCCGCCATCTCCATCCTCAGGGCATAGGCGTCCTCAAACGCTCCCTCGGCCTCCAGGCTGGCCAGCCGCTGTTCCAACCAGCTCTGCAACGTTGCGATCTGGACGTTTGACGGGTGAGTCGACGGAAGTATCGACTAGTCGATGGGCTGGTCGCCGGGCAACAGCCCCCCATCCAGACAAGGCACCATGGGGACATCCCCGAGTGCCACCAGCCTGGTTCAGCCCTGGCGAACCGGTAGGCATACGCCCCAAATCCGCCGCACGATTGACCTAGGGCCCGCTGGCAGCCCAGGGGCCCAGGCGGTTGCTGGCTCGATGATGGGGAGCCCCCGCACCCCTAAGGCCATGGGCCTCACCCTCTTTGGCGGCCTGCGCAGCCGTGCCTCGATGCCCCGCTGGTACATGGCCGAAAAAGCCATTGCCTACGAGTGGCACCTGCTTGACATGGCTGCCAAGGAACACCAGCACGAACCCTTTCTGTCGATCAATCCCTTCGGCAAGGTGCCGGCCCTGATCGACAGGGATCCGGCCCTCCCGGGCGGGGAGCTGCGCCTGTTTGAAAGTGGCGCGATCCTGCTCTATCTGGCTGAGCGCCATGGCCAGGAGTGCGCCAGCGCCGATGAGAGGGCGGTGGCGCAGCAATGGGTGCTGTTTGCCAATGCCACCCTGGCCACGGCCCTGTTCAACCCAAGCCAACGGGAAACGGAATTTCCCCGCCTATTGGGGGTGCTGGACCCATTGCTGGTGCCGGGCGGATCGATCAGCGGTGGCGCCTGGGGCGTGGCCGATTGCGCCATCAATGCCCACCTGGCCTACCTGCCGATTTTCTTCCCCCAGATCGATCTCTCCCCCTGGCCGGCCGTGGAGGCCACGATCCGCCTCACCCAGGAACGCCCCGCTTACCAACACGCCATGGCCGTGGGCTAACGGGTTGGGGGGGTGTCGCTACGGGGCCAGGCCCACCGGCGCCCTTGACGGGAGGCCCCCCCTACGACCAGCGTTGGAGTCCATCTTGAGCCCCGGGTCGTCAGTTCTTGGAGAGTTCCCAGGCCAGGCCCCATCGCCGGAAGCGACCCCACTACCAACGCAAACGCTGGCTGACGATCGCCATCCCCATGGGCACCCTGATGGCCCTGGTGGCGATTGCACCGCCCCTGCCGCCGCGGCCCTCGCCCAACAGCCTGCAGCAACAGGCCAGCCCCTCGGGCAAGCCCTTTCGCTACCTGCCTGACAAGGACGTCTTTGCCCTGGACTTTGATCCGCGCAAGGTGAGGATCGGCCTGCTGGAGGGCTGGGACCGGGAACAGGAGGCCTACCGCGATCCCACCGCCCTGGCCTATGTGTCTGGGCCGATGTACGAGCGCCACGTCAATAGCAACGGCCAGGAAACCACCGTGCCGTTGGGGGACATCAAGCTGGGGGACCAGGTGTGGCGCGGCACCAACCGCACCGCCTCCCGCCAACGGGCCTATGTGGGGATTCGCCATAACGGCCATGTGGACTTTGGCTTCGGCGAATTAACGCCAAAACGGGCCGCCCTCTATGACACCTTCATCGGCGGACTCCATAGCATTTACAACGATCTAGAGGCGCCGCCAGCGGCCTACAAGGGCGCCTACAGCATCAGTATGGGCCAGCAGATTCGCTATTTTCTGCCCCGGATTCGCATGGTGATTGGCCTGCGCTCCGATGGGCGACTGGAAGTGTTGATGAGCCGCGATGGCCTCACCCTGGAGCAGACCCGCGCCCTGGCCCGGGAACGGGGCCTGCTGGCGGCCTACCTGCCCGACCATGCCTCCAAAAGCCGCTTCATCATCCCGGGCGTGAAGGGCTTCAATGACGACGATGCCAACTGGATCAGTGGTGGCGCCACCAGTTTCGTGCATGTGCCCTACATGCTGCGACTCAGTGAACGGTCGGTGCCCCTGCAGGGCTCCCTGCTCGCCAACCTCTCCCCCCACCTGGAGGAGGCGGGCTGCCCCAACCCCTGGCAGTGCGGCAAAACCCTGGGTAGCCAAATCCTCGATCGGGCCCTGGCGGGCTTCAATCGCTTGATGGAGCAGGGGGTGGAGCCGATTGCCCGCATGATCTGGGCCCCCCAGGGCGGCAGGACGGGTCCCCAGCGGCCGACCCAAAGCTCCCCCCTGCGCGAACCGCCGATCACGGCCGATCCCTTCGCCCTGCGCCAGTTACAGCAAAACAACCAGCCCTCCTCGCCCAGTTCCCTGCCCCTGGCCCCGGACCTGCCGGCGCCGGTGTTGCTGGAGGACGGCCAGCTCCTGCCCATGGAGGTTCCGAGCCCGAACGTCCCCTGCCAGGGGGCCGACTGTTCCAGCACCCCAGCCGATGGCCAGGGGAGCCCCGAGCGGCCGGGCGAGATCAAGGCTCCCGGCTCCAACAAGCCCCAGGAGCTACCAGGCGTCCCCGCCGGCGCGCCAAGCAGCCAGCTGCCTGCCGCAGCCCCCCTCGTGCCACCGCCGCCGTTATTGCCGCCGCCGCCCCTGCGCTGAGGGACGGATTCCTGTTAACCCGGCAGGCTCAGCTGGCAGCCGCCAGGGCCCGCACCACATCACCGCGGGTCAACACGCCCACCAGATTGGAGCCATCGAGCACAAAGAGCCGCTGCACGCTCTTGTCGTGCAATTGCTTGGCGGCGGCGGGCAGGCCCAACGCGCTGCTGCAGTGATGGGGCTTGCTACCCATCACCTCGCCGACACTGTTGCCGAGGACTTGATGGACCTCCTTGTCCCACTGCAGGGGATTGCGCAGGTAGATCACCGCATCGAGCAGCATCACGTAGGGACCGGGATCAAAGCCGCTCTGACGCACCATCAGGTCCTGCTCGCTGAGTTCGCCCACCAGGGCACCACTGGCATCGAGCACGGGCAGGCCACTGAAGTGGTGCTCACTCATCAATTGCACCGCCTCCTGCAGGGGCGTGTCCGTGCGCACGCTGATCACCGGCGTTGACATCACATCGGCGACGCGCTGGGCCACAACCATGGATCCGGATCGGTTCTCGCCATTGTGCCCGCAGGGGAGGGGCTCACAGGCGGCGAGGATTGGGCCGATGAGTCGCGCATTGTCATGGCTGAGCTGATTCGCGCCCGCCAGCTCGCCGATGGCCTCACCCTGGGGCGAGCCGTCCTCGGCCTGCCGCTGCTGCTCGCCCTGGTGAACGGGGCAGAAGCCCTGGCCTGGCTGCTGTTGCTGCTCGGGGGCCTGAGCGATGCGGCCGATGGCTGGCTAGCCCGCCGCAGCGGTGGTGGGTCGATCTGGGGGGCCCGGCTCGATCCGCTCACCGACAAGATCCTGATCAGCGCGCCCCTGCTCTGGCTGGGGGCAACGGGACTCCTCCCCCTTTGGGCCGTCTGGCTGCTTCTGGCCCGCGAACTGCTGATCTCGGGCTGGCGCGCCGGCCAGGGCAGTGGTGGACCCGCCTCCAAAGCGGGCAAGGCCAAGACGATTCTGCAATTCGCCTCCTTGCTGCTGCTCCTATGGCCCTGCGAGTGGGGCCTGGGCACCCCTGCAGCGGTTGGCCTGGTGGAGTGGCTGCACTGGGGGGGCTTCCTGCTGTTCTGGCCCTCGTTGCTGCTGGCCCTCACCTCGGCCCTGGGCTACCTGCGGGCCGGTTCACGGCCCAGTTCGCCCTAGGCCAGCAGGGCGTCGTCACCACTGAAATCGGGGCTGCCGGGGGGACGCAAGGCGTAGTCATTCGCGTAGGAATCGGCCAGGCTGCGGGCGAGATCAAAGCGAGGTTCCCAGGCCAGTTCCCGCTGGAGCCGGTCGATATCGGTGAGGAAATGGGCCAGGCGCAAGGGGAATGCCTTGCGGGCCTTGGGATCGAGGCGGGAGGGATCGAAGCTGCGGATCTCCACCGCAGCGGGATCCTTGCCGCAGGCCACCGCCGCGGCCGCCACGAGTCCCCGGAAGGTAACGCCCTGCTTGCCGCTGCAGTTGTAGGTGCGGTTGGCGGCCGCCTCGACGCCGATGCTGGCGGCCATGGCGCTGGCCAGGTCATCGACATGGCCTAGCTGGGTGATCGTGGTGCCATCGCCGGGCAGGGGCACGGGCCGGCCATGGACGATGCGATCAAAGAACCAGCGCTCCACCGGGTTGTAGTTGCCAGCGCCAATGATGTAGGTGGGCCGAAAACTGGTGAAGGGAATCGCTTCGGCCCGCAACCAGGCCTCCGTTTCCGCCTTGCCGGCATGGCGGCTGGCCGGATCGATCGGGGCGTCCTCATCGAGGGGCCAGAGCTCGCTGTCGGCGTAAACCCCAGCGGAACTCACATAGATGAAGCGATGGCTGGGGGCGCCGGTCTGCTCGATCACGGCCCGGCTATCGGCGAGGTTGCGGCCCGAGCTGTCGATGATCACGTCGAAGCGCCGGCCCGCGAGCAGGCCCAGGCCCTCGGCCGTGGTGCGATCGCCCAGCAGGTGCTCCACCCCCTCCGGCAGGGGCTGGCGGCCGCGGGTGAACAGGCTGAGGCTGTGGCCAGCGGCCAGCAGCTGGGCCACCAGGGGCCTGCCGATGAAACGGGTGCCGCCCATCACCAGAATCTGCACGCGCTAGCCCAAAACTGACGCCATTCAAACCCGGCTGGGCGCCCGGGCCGGCGGCGAAGATAGCCCTAGCGACCCGACTCCCCCCTGCCATGGAGATCATTCCCGCCATCGATTTACTGGGGGGCCAGTGCGTGCGGCTGCACCAGGGCGATTACGACCAGGTGACCCGCTTCAGCGATGACCCGGTGGCCCAGGCCCTGGAGTGGCAGCGCCAGGGGGCCAGCCGGTTGCACCTGGTCGATCTCGATGGCGCCCGCAGTGGCGAGCCGACCAACGATCGGGTGGTCAAGGCGATCACCACAGCCCTCTCAATACCGGTGCAGCTCGGAGGCGGCGTGCGCACGGCGGAGCGGGCCGAGGAACTGCTGGCCTTTGGCCTCGACCGGGTCATCCTCGGCACCGTGGCCGTGGAGCAGCCCGAGCTCGTGCGCCTGCTGGCCAGCCGCCATCCGGGCCGGATCATCGTTGGCATCGATGCCAAACAGGGGCGGGTGGCAACCCGGGGCTGGATTGACGAGAGCCACCTAGAGGCCACGGCCCTGGCGGCCAGCTTCGAGGGCAGTGGCGTGGCCGCGATCATCAGCACCGATATCGCCACCGACGGCACCCTGGCCGGCCCCAACCTGGACTCCCTACGGGCCATGGCCCAGGCCAGCTCGATTCCCGTCATCGCGTCCGGGGGGATCGGCAGCTTGGCCGATCTGCTGTCCCTGCTTTCGCTGGTGCCCTTGGGGGTCAGCAGCGTGATCGTGGGCCGGGCCCTCTATGACCACCAAGTTGACCTGGCCGAGGCCCTGCAGGCGATCGGACCGGGCCGCTGGCAAGATCCCCCTGGCCTGGAGATTGGGTCTATAACATAGGCAAACTTCTTGCTGTGCCGGTGCCTGCCAACAAGCCAGCGTCACACCCGGCAGGCGTGGCCGTTAATAACGGGGTGGCGCCGCAGCTGGCACCCTCAATTGGATCCAATGCCTTGGCAATCAGCACGGACGGGGAGGGGCCAAGCTCCCTGGACGGGGCCTTCCTGCGCTGCCGCGACTTGGGCATGCGCCTCAGTCGCCAACGCAAGATGGTTCTCTCCCTGCTCTGGGACAGCCAGGACCACCTCAGCGCCCGCGACATCTTTGAGCAGCTCAATGCCGAAGGCCGGGCGATCGGCCACACCTCGGTGTATCAAAACCTAGAGGCCCTGCAATCGGCAGGCGTGATCGAATGCCTTGATCGGGCCAGCGGTCGCCTTTACGGCTACCGCAGCGATCCCCACAGCCATCTCACTTGCAGTGACTCAGGAGCCATTCTCGACCTGGACATCCACCTCCCCGCCGACCTGATCGCCCGCATTGAAGCGCTCACGGGCTTTGAGATTGAGTCCTACACCCTGCAACTCACCGGGCATCGCCGCTGACATCCAGCCCTGCCTGAGTTCCCCTTTCAACCGGCTTCCCCTAGGGGCCTCAGGCAACCTCAAGTGCCATGGCGCCTCGAAGGAGGTTGCCAACCGCCGCCATCGGCAGGGTGATGGCCCTCAAGAACGGCAGCAAAAACCCTGGGGGGACCTGCTAACACCAGCTGGAATGGTGCAACCAAGCTCGGTAGGTTGGGTGCCTGTTGGGCCGCCCCTGTGATTCAAAGCCAGGCAAAGCCGCATCCAGAACTGCTGTTACTGGCTGAACCGCTGCTGCGGGAGGGGTTGTTACGGCTGCTGGGCGAGGGATCTGGCCAGGATCTAGGCGCCCCTGAAAGCAGCGGTTCCTACCGGCTGGCCTGCGGCGAAGCTGAGCTGGTGGGACGCCCCGATCTGGTGATCTGGGCCCCGGGCCAAGCCCTGCCAGCCCCAACCCTGGCCCGGGAACTGAGCCTGCTGATGGAGCGCTGGCATCCCCAGCCGGTGATGCTATTGCTCGGCTCCGACGGCTCCTATGGCGCGGATGTGCTCCTGGGCCTCCCCGCCGCCGGGCTCCTGCAGCAGCCCAACGCCGAGACCGTGCGCCAGGCCGTAGCCACCTTGCTGGCAGGCGGGCGGGTCATCGATCTGCAGCCCGACCAGGTCAGAGCCCCTGATGGTCCAGCCCTGGGCCTGGGTCAATGGCTCCTCCAAACGGGTCTGCAACAGATCCAGGTGGAGGAGGCCCGCTGCCAGCAATGGCTGGCCTTGGCCGATGCCAGCAGCCTCAGCGAATGGGTACTGCAGGGCCGCCTGCGCGAGTTGGCCGCCGCCCGGGCCCTGCTGCTCTGGCTTTGGGGACCCCTCGGCATGGCCTGGGGCAGCGCCACTTCAAGCCCCTCTGAAGTTGGTGGACTGGCGTTGGCGGGGCCAGCAGACTGGGATAACAGCGGCTTCAGCCATGGCCCCGAAGGCCCTAGCTCGACCGCCATCACCCTGCGGGACCGCACCGCCTTGGGGGTGTGGCTTGCAATCCGCCAGCGGCTCGACCAGGCCGCTGAAGTGGGACTCCGCAACAACAGCGGTCACCTCCTTGCCTTCGAAGGGCTGGCCCCCAAGCATCGCCGCGACCTGCTGCTGGCCCTGCTCAGCCAACTGGATCTGCTGCTAACCCGTCTGCGCCACGAGCGACTGCGGGGCGAGGAGCTGGCTGGGCGCTGGCAACAACTCCAACCGGAACTGCGGCGCCTGGCCCTCAGCGCCATGGCCGGCCAATACGTGCAGTTGCCCCAGGAGGGCAGCCTGTTGCCGGTGGCGATCACCCTGGCCAAGGAGGGGGATTTCGAACTCGACGATCCCGAACTGCCCTCGCCCCTGCCCATGCTGCTGGCCCTGGTCCAGGCCCAGCCCCTGCTGGTCAACGGCCAGCTGCTGGCCCCGGATGAACCTCCGGCCCTGTTGCAGCTGGAGGCCCTGATCAGCAATTGGCTGATCCGCACGGCCGAACTCATCAGCGCCGAATTACTGGCCAGCTGCAGCACCTGGCCCGAGCTACGCCGTTACCTCCTCAGCGACGAGTTGCTCGCCACCCGCAATCTCGAGCGGCTGCGCAACCAGCTCAATGCCCAGCAACGGTGGAGTGGCTGGTTCGAGCGGCCCATCCAGCTCTATGAGAGCCGCCGGCTGCTGTATCGCCTCCAGGGGGGAGCGATCACCCCCCTGCTGCTCACCGAACCCCGGGACCAGGAATTGCGGCGGCTGGGCTGGCTGCAGCAACTGGTGACCCTGGCCCTGGAAAGCCGGGATGCGATCGCCCCCCAGCTCCATGCCCTGATCCGCCGCACGGGCGCCCTGGTGGGGCTGGTCCTGACCCAGGTGATCGGCCGGGCCATCGGCCTTGTTGGCCGGGGCATCCTCCAGGGCATGGGCCGCAGCCTGGGCCGCAGCTAGGAATCCTGCCGGGGCCCTTCTGGGCTGGGGTCACAATGGCGCCATCGTCCCGGCTCCCTTGATCCGGCTCCCTGCATGCTCCGCTCCCCGACCCGCCATTTGCTCTTGGGTCTGCTGCTCTGCCTGACCTGGATCCTGCCGGGACCGGGTGGCTCAGCCGCCTGGGCAGCCCGCGACACCAATAGCTACGACGGCAACATCTACGCCCTCTACGCCGGTAATGGGTCCCTGGTGCCGCCGCGCAACAGCCTGGCCGACTCCCTGGCCGAGCACCGGGTCACCGTGCTGGGCTTTTATCTCGATGACAGCGCCGACAGCAAACGTTTCGCGCCGGTGTTCAACGAACTGCAGCGCCTCTGGCTGCGCAGCGCCGAGCTGATCCTGGTGGAAAGCGATCTGGTCCAGAACCGGGGCGATGGCGGCCCCACCGACCCAGCCCATTACTGGAAGGGCTCCATCCCCCAGGTGGTGGTGTTCGACGCGGCCGGCCAGGTGATCTTTGATGCCAGCGGCGCGATCAACATCGACGGCATCAATGCCGCCCTCACCGTCGCCACCGGCCTCAAGCCCCAGGGAGAAGGCACCAGCAGCAACAACGAGTTCAACGAGCTCAACAGCGAGATCACCTATTCCCGATGATCGGTTCTAGAACCAGATCCCGATGACCCGCCCCTCCCCCACCCAGGCCCCCCAAGGCGCTGGCCCCGTCCCTGGTGCTGGGCCTGCTGCGACCCGGCTGGAAAGCGACAGCCTGGGCACGGTTGCCGTACCGGCGGAGCACTACTGGGGCGCCCAGACCCAGCGCTCCCTGCACTTTTTCCCCTTTGGCCAGGGCATGCCCCTGGCGGTGGTCCATGGCTTTGGCCAGCTCAAGGCCGCCTGCGCCGAGGTCAACCTGGCCATGGGCAAGCTGGCGCCGGAGCTGGCCGCAGCAATCGTGGCCGCCGCCGATGGGGTGGCCCAGGGCGAGCTCGATGGCGAGTTCCCCTTGCGGATCTGGCAAACCGGCTCCGGCACCCAGACCAACATGAACGTCAACGAGGTGATCGCCAACCGGGCGATCGAAGCCCTCGGCGGCGAGCTAGGCAGCAAGCAGCCCGTCCATCCCAACGACCACGTCAACCTCAGCCAATCGAGCAACGACACCTTTCCCGCCGCCCTACACCTGGCCGTGGCCCTGGCCCTCAATGATGAGTTGCTGCCAGCCGTAGGGGCCCTAAGGGACGCCCTCGATCGCAAGGCCCAGGGGTTTGCCGATGTGATCAAGATCGGCCGCACCCACCTGCAGGATGCGGTGCCCTTGAGCCTGGGCCAGGAGATGGGCGGCTGGGTGGCCCAATTAGACATTGCCTTAGAAGGCATCGCCGCCAGCCTGCCCCGGGTGCGGGAGCTGGCGATTGGCGGCACGGCCGTCGGCACCGGTCTGAATGCCCCCGCCGGGTTCGGCGAGGCGGTGGCAGCCCGGCTGAGTGAGCGCCTGGGCCAGCCATTTGTGAGCGCTAAAAATAAGTTTCAGGCCCTGGCCGGCCAGGAAGGCCTGGCCGCGACCCACGGCGCCCTCACGGTGCTAGCCGGTAGCCTGATGAAGATCGCCAATGACATCCGCTGGCTGGCCAGCGGTCCCCGCTGCGGCCTAGGCGAATTGATTTTACCGGAAAATGAACCGGGCTCCAGCATCATGCCGGGCAAGGTCAATCCCACCCAATGCGAAAGCCTCACGATGGTGTGTGTGCAGGTGATGGGCAATAACACCGCCGTGCAGATGGCCTCCAGTCAGGGCAATTTTGAACTCAATGTGTTCAAACCCCTGATCGCCGCCAACCTGCTGGAAAGCATCGGCTTGCTGGCCGGGGGCTGCCACAGCTTCCGCCAGCACTGCATCGAAGGGATGGAGGCGGACCGCAGCCGCATCGGCCAGCTGCTGGATCAAAGTTTGATGCTGGTGACGGCCCTTACCCCGGCGATCGGCTACGACCGGGCCTCAGCAATCGCCAAACACGCCCACCAGCACCAGCTCAGCCTCAAAGAAGCCGCCCTGATCCTGGGCGAAATCAGCGCTGAAGACTTCGATCAACTGGTGCAGCCGCACCAGATGGTCGGACCCCGGCAGGCCTGAGCCCCAGCGGCGGCCTGGGCCTGGGACGCCTACGCTCCCGCAGTCATCGATCCATGGATGTGCCTGCTCTCCATCCCCTGATCAGCCTTGTCCTGACCGGCGCCCTGCTGTTCGGCCTGACCCTGGTGGTGTTGGAGTTGCGCCATCGGCTGCGGCCGGCTTCGCCCCTGAAACTGCGCAGTGGCCCCTGGCAGGTGCGCAGCGCAGCCAACAGCCTGCTGGTGGAGGGCGAGATCCAGATCGCCAACCCCCACCCCCGTATGGAGGTGATGGTGCCCGAGCTCCAGGTGCTGCCCACCTTGCTGGGCCAGGGGCGCCTTGATGGCGTGTCCATCGAAATCCAGATTGACCCCGACCATCCCGATGAACCGGCCCGGCCCGATGGGTATTGGTTCGCCTACATCGTCAAAGGCCGCAAAACCACGAAGGCCCGGATCAACCTGCGCCTCAGCGCCCCGGCCGAAACCCCGATCGGCCCCCTGCTCGACACCCTCTGGCTCGACATCGACTGGGTGAATTACGGCCCCTTCGGCCGCCTGAAGCGCCGCGATGGCCTGCTGATTCCCCTGCGCCGGCCCGAACCGATCGCCCCGGCCAGCGCCCTCTGGCGCCAGGGCGACGCCAGCCAGGTGTTGCCAATTCGCACCCACCTGCTGGGCGTGCTCGACGATCCGGCCGAGGTGCTGCGCCACTACGCCGGCGGCCTGCTGCTGCCCGGCGATGTGCTCACCATTGGCGAAACGCCCCTGGCGGTGATGCAGGGCCGCTACCACCACCCGAGCACGGTGGAGCCCTCGGCCGTGGCCCGGCTGCTCTGCCGGGTGTTCCACCCCACCAGCAGCCTGGCCACGGCCTGCGGCCTGCAGAGCCTGATCGACCTGGTGGGCCCGGCCAGGGTGCTCTGCGCCTGGCTGGTGGGCATGGCCCTGAAGCTGGTGGGCAGCAAGGGCTGGTTTTATCGCCTCGCGGGCGAGCAGGCCCGCCTGATCGATGACATCACCGGCACCACGCCCCCCTACGACCAAACGATCGTGCTGGGGCCCGAGCGCCCCGCCGAGCTTTGCCGCGACCTGGCCGCCCAGCTGGGGGTGGCCGTGGCGGTGGTTGATGTCAATGACCTGGGCCGGGTAAAGGTGCTGGCCTCCAGCCCTGGCTGCGATGAAGCGCTACTGCAGCGGGCCCTGCGGCCCAACCCGGCCGGCAATGCCAACGAACGCACCCCCTTAGTGCTGGTGCGTCCCTAGCCCCAGGGCGTCGATTGGGGCAGTCCGTCGATAGCATTGCCCCAGGCCTGTTGATCTGGGCGATGCCCCTGCCGAACGAGCCGACACAACGTTCCCTCTCTGGTGCCGCCCGCCGCGATGCCAGTGCCGCCCATGGGCCGTTGCTGTCAGCGTCGGCCGATCCCCTGGTGATTGAACCGCTGCGGGGCTGGCACATGCCCCTGCTCCAGGACCCCGCCTTCCTGGATTTGCACCCTTTGCTGCAACGGGCCTTGCTGCTGAAAGGGCCCGAGCAGCTGCTCCATGCCCTGGCGGCCCGGCGGCCCCTGGCACCGGAAGTGCTTGTGGCCTATCGGGATCCCCAGCAACCCCTGGGCCTGGTGGTGAGCCAGCGCCTCAACCGCAGCGGCAGCTGTTTTGAATTGCTGCACCTGCGCAGCGCCGAGGCCTGCCAGGCGGCCCCAGAGCTCGGTGCGGCCGCCGTGGGCTCGGCCCTGGTGCGCGAAGCGATCCCGCGGGCCCGCAGCGCCGCCAGCTGGATCGCCAGTTGCTCCAGCCTCGACCTGCAACGGCAGGGCCTGCTGCGCCAGCTGGGCTTCCAGCCCCTGCGCCAGGAGCTGCTCTGGCGTTGGCAGCCGCCCCAGGCCAAACCGGCGCCCCGGGCCCTAGGCGCCGACCTGCAGGTGCGCCAGCTCAAACGCCGCACTGGCGCCCTGCTCTGGCACCTGGAGCAGGCCAGCTGCCCAGCCCAGCTGCGCCAACTGCTTGATCGCCGCTGCGAAGACCTGCTGGACCAGAGCAAGACCCCAAGCCTGTTGCTGGTCGACACCAACCGCCAGGCGGCCGTGGCTGCGGTGCGACGGCTGCGGCGCTGCAGCGCGGGGCTACCAGAGGTGGAATTAACCCTGCATCCAGGCTGGAAGCACCTGGTTGGCGCCCCCCTTGAACAGCTGCTGCTGGCCGCCACGGCCGGCAGTGGCGCCTGCCTGATCCGCAGCGACCTGCTCGCTAGCGAGCTCAATGGCTGGTTGCACCAGCTCGGCCTCGAACGCCTGGGCGAGGAGGTGCTGCTGGGCCGCAGCGTCTGGCGGCGCCAGATTCCCCAGGCCAACGACGCCATGGCCCGCAGGCTGGAGGCGGTGGTGGCCCAATGGCAGCCGCGGCGCCGGCCCCTCCCCACCCCCCTGGGCCGCTGACGGCGCCCCCAGCCCGCCGGCCGCCCCAGCCCCGCTCGGTGCTCGCCATTGATGTGGGTCGGCGCCGCATTGGCCTAGCCGGCTGTGATGGCCTGGGCATCTGCGTCAGTCCCCTCACGGCCCTACGCCGCGGCCGCTTCCCGGACGACCTGGCCCAGCTCCAGAGGCTGGTGAGCCAGCGGCGGGTGCGGGCCCTGGTGGTGGGCCTGCCCCTCGATGCCCAGCAACAGCCCACCGAGCAGGCACTCCATTGCCGGCGCTACGGCGAGCGCCTGGCCCGGGCCCTGGAGCTGCCTTTGGCCTGGGTGAATGAATACGGCAGCAGTTGGGCCGCGGCCGAGTTGCACGGGCTCCAGGGAGACCGCACGGGAGCCCTGGACAGCGCCGCCGCCGCCCTGTTGTTGCAGCAATGGCTGCGGGAAGGTCCGGAAGCCACCCTGATCGGGGCTGCTGGCGGGGGGAGTGCTGGGGAGGGCCCTAGTGGGGCCGCCTATGGGGCCGCAGAAGGGGAACCCCTTGGGAACGGGGCCGTGGCCAAGGAGAGCACTCTGAGACACTTTGAACAGATCTGAAAATTCCCCATGAGTGCCGAAGGCTCCAATCCCTCCGGATCCGGTGATGTACCCACGGTGCTCGTCAAAGACAGCCAGGGCTTGCAACTCCTTTGTTTCCTTGAGCAGCTGATCCCTCTGGACGGCCACGATTACGCCCTACTCACCCCCGTTGACACCCCGGTCTGCCTGGTGCGCATCGCCGCCGACGAGGACGGCGAAGACGAGGTGATCGAAGAACTTGATGGCGCCGAGGAGATCCTCTCGGTGGCCGATGTGGTGCTACAGGAACACGACCTCATCTTGGTGCGCTCGGCCGTCACCCTGACCGTGAGTGGCGAGCTCGATGAACCCGATCTCGACGAGCTCGAGGACGAACTCGAGGGTGAGGACGACGAGGAGGACGACAGCGACCTCTACGAAATGTTGATCCAGTTCCGTTCCGGCGACCAGGAATACGGTCTCTACATTCCGCTTGATCCCTTCTTTGTGGTGGCCCGTTTAGAGGACGGCGTCGGCGTGCTGGTGGAGGACGAGGAATTCGAGCGCATCCAACCCCGGATCGAGGCCGAATTGGACGAGCGGGAGAGCAACGGGTGAGCTTGCCGCGCCTGCTGCAGCCGGACTGGCTGGCCAGTGGCACCCTGGCCGACCTACCCCTGGAGCCCTTCCGGCGCCAGGGGATCCGCGCCCTGGTGCTCGATGTGGATCGCACCTTGCTGCCCCGGCGCCAGGCCCAGCTACCGGCGCCGGTCGAGCTCTGGCTGCAGCAGGCCAAAGCTGAACTGCACCTGCATCTTTTTAGCAACAACCCCTCTCGCGATCGCATCGGCGCCGTGGCCCGCCAACTGGGGGTGAGCTTCACCACAGCGGCCGGCAAACCACGGCGTAGCGCCCTACGGCGGGTGCTGGCCGACCTGCAGTTGCCCCACGGCCAGGTCGCCCTGGTGGGGGACCGACTGTTCACCGATGTGCTCGCCGGCAACCGCATGGGCCTGTTCACGGTGCTTGTCAAGCCGGTGGATCCGGCCGGCAAGCCCTGCCAGCGGGACCGACTCCAAGCGGCTGAGGTGCGCCTGGCCCGCTGGTTGGGCGCGGACCTGCATTAGCCAAAAGCACCAGCCCCACAGCTTTAGCCGCCATTCACTCCATGGGACAGCGCCGGGTCATCAAGGTGGGCACCAGCCTGTTGCGGGGCCTGGAAGGTCGCAGCACCGCCGCAGTCATTGCCGACCTGGCCGCCAGCCTGAGCGGCCTGTGGCGCCGGGGCGAACCGGTGGCCCTGGTCACCAGCGGCGCCGTTGGCCTCGGCTGCCAAGCCCTGGGCCTGCAGGAGCGCCCCCGGGAGCTGGAGGCCCTCCAGGCCGCCGCCGCCGTGGGCCAGGGGCGGCTGATGGGCCTCTACGACCAAAGCTTTGCCAGCCACGGCCGCAGCGTCGCCCAGGTGTTGCTCACCCGGGGGGATCTCGCCTCCCGGCGCCGTTATCAAAACGCCTGCCGCACCCTGGACCAGCTGCTCACCTGGGGGGTGACGCCGGTGGTCAATGAAAACGACACCCTGGCCACCGACGAACTGCGTTTCGGCGACAACGACACCCTCTCGGCCCTGGTGGCCGTGGCGATCGGCGCCGATGAACTGGTGTTGCTCACTGATGTCGATGCCCTCTATTCAGGCGATCCCCGCAGCGATGCGGAGGCCAGGCCGATCGCCGAGGTGGCCAGCTTGGTTGAACTGGAGCAGCTCAGCAGCGCCGCCAGCGGCGGCGGCCGCTGGGGCACCGGCGGCATGACCACCAAGCTGGCCGCGGCCCGCATCGCCACGGCCAGCGGCATCCGGGTGCGCCTGGCCGATGGCCGGGACCCGGCGGTGCTGGAAGCCTTACTAGCGGGGGAGCCGGTGGGCACCCTGTTTCGGCCCAGCCCCCAGCCCCTGGCCGACCGCAAGGGCTGGCTAGCCCATGCCCTGCTGCCCAAGGGCAGCCTCACCATCGATGCCGGCGCCGAGAGGGCCCTGCTGGAGCGGGGCGCCTCCCTGCTGGCCGTGGGCATCCGCGCCATCGAGGGCAGCTTCTCCCGGCGGGATGCGGTGCGCCTGCTCAGCCTCGATGGCCGCGAACTGGGACGGGGCCTAACGGCCCTCGGCAGCGAGGAATTGATCCAGGTGCTGGGCCAGAGCAGCGAGGCGGTGCGGCAGCGGCTCGGAGCGGTGGGCGATGCGGTGGTGCACCGCGACCAGCTGGTGTTGACCACCAGCCAGGCAGCCCCAGAACCGGGCCCCTGAGCCGGCCGATCCGCCCAGCCCCAACTCCTGAAGCCCGCAAAAGCGACTGGGCCTGGAGGGTCCGCGGCCCTAGCATCCGCGCCAGCCCAGTCGAGCCCGGCCATGCGCTTCAGCGACCTGCTCATCCAGCTGGGGGAGCTGCAGGAATCCACCCCCCGGCACCTGGCGGGTGACCCCGAACTCAGCAGCGCCGCGGCCCTGGACCAGGCGGCATCGGGCCAACTCAGTTTTCTGGAGCCCGGCCACGCCCTGGCGGCGGCCCTGGCCGGCTGCAGGGCCAGCGCCCTGCTGATCCCCCAGGACCCGGAGCTGCAGGAGCAGGCCACGGGCCAGGGCCTGGCCTGGGTGGCCCTGCGCAATCCGCGCCTGGCCTTTGCCGAAGCCCTCGATGCCCTCTATCCCCGCCTGCGTCCAGCCGCCGGCATCCATGCCAGCGCCGTGGTCGAACCGGGGGCCGTCGTTGCAGCGGGCGTCCATATCGGCGCCCATGGGGTGGTGGCGGCGGGCAGCCGCATCGGCGCCGGCTCAATCCTCCATCCCGGCGTTGTGATTTACGGCGATGTGGAGGTGGGCGAAGGCTGTGAGCTCCACGCCGGTGCCGTGCTCCATCCCGGCAGCCGCCTGGCCGCGGGCTGCGTTGTCCACTCCAATGCCGTGGTGGGCTCGGAGGGCTTTGGCTTTGTGCCCACGGCCAGTGGCTGGCGCAAGATGCCCCAAACCGGCCTGGTGGTGCTGGAAGAGGGGGTGGAGGTGGGCTGCGGCAGCACGATCGACCGGCCCTCGGTGGGCGAAACCCGCATCGGCGCCGGCACCAAGATCGACAACTTGGTGCACATCGGCCATGGGGTGGTGACCGGGCGGGGCTGTGCCCTGGCGGCCCAGGTGGGCATTGCCGGCGGCGCCAAGCTGGGTAATGGCGTAATCCTGGCCGGCCAGGTGGGGGTGGCCAACCGGGCCACGATCGGCGATCGGGCAATTGCCTCCTCCAAATCTGGCATCCACGGCGATGTGGCCGCCGGCGAGGTGGTGAGTGGCTACCCCGCCATCCCCAACCGCCTCTGGCTGCGCTGCTCGGCCGTGTTCAACAAGCTGCCCGACATGGCCCGTAGCCTGCGCCAGCTCAAAAACCAAGGCGAGTGAGCCCCAGGGCGGCCAGTAACCTCGCGAGCTGCCCCCTGGTTCCGGCGCCGCCGGCCCTCCTGTGATGACGAGCTACCGGATCACGCTTCTAAGCGGCGACGGCATCGGCCCGGAAATCACGGCGGTGGCCCGCCAGCTGCTCGATGCGGTCAGCGGCCGCCATGGCTTCAGCCTCAGCTACGACGAGCAGCCGATCGGCGGCGCCGCCATTGATGCCTGCGGCGAACCCCTCCCCGCCAGCACCCTGGAGGCGTGCAAGGCCGCCGATGCGGTGTTGCTGGCGGCGATCGGCTCGCCCCAATACGACAGCCTGCCGCGGGAGCAGCGCCCCGAAACCGGCCTGCTCGGCCTGCGCTCCGGCATGGGCCTGTTCGCCAACCTGCGCCCGGTCAAGATTTTGCCGGCCCTGGTGGACGCCAGCAGCCTGAAACGCGAGGTGATCGAAGGAGTGGACTTGATGGTGGTGCGCGAGCTCACCGGCGGCGTGTACTTCGGCACCCCCAAGGGGCGCATCGAGGCCGATGGCCAGGTGCGCGCCTTCAACACGATGGCCTACTTCGACTACGAGATCGACCGGATCGCCAAGGTGGGCTTCGACATAGCGGTGGCCCGCGGCGGCCGGCTCTGCTCAGTGGATAAGGCCAATGTGCTGGACGTGAGCCAGCTCTGGCGCGACCGGGTCGTGGCCATGGGCCAGAGCTATCCGGGCGTGGAGCTCAGCCACATGTACGTGGACAACGCCGCCATGCAGCTCGTGCGGGCGCCCCGCCAATTCGACGTGCTGCTAACCAGCAACCTGTTCGGCGACATCCTCAGCGACGAGGCCGCCATGCTCACCGGCTCGATCGGCATGTTGCCCTCGGCGTCCCTGGGCAGCGAGGGGCCGGGCCTGTTTGAGCCGATCCATGGCTCCGCCCCCGACATCGCCCGCCAGGACAAGGCCAACCCGATGGCGATGGTGCTGAGCGCCGCCATGTTGCTGCGGGTGGGCCTCAAGCAGGAGGCGGCGGCCCTAGCCCTGGAATCGGCGGTGGACACGGTGCTCGATGCCGGCTATCGCACCGGCGACCTGATGGCGCCTGGCTGCGTGCAGCTGGGCTGCCAGGCCATGGGCGAGCAACTGCTGGCGGCCCTAGCGGCCTAATCCTTGGCCGGCCCGCAGCCGATCGGGGCCTGGCCCTGCGACCTGCCAAACTCACCTCCTGTTTTCTTCCCCCTGCGCCGATGTCGAAGCGTCACCCGGTTGTCGCCGTTACCGGTTCCTCTGGCGCAGGGACCAGCACCGTTAAGCGCGCCTTTGAGCAGATCTTCAAGCGCGAAGGCATCACCCCCGCCGTGGTCGAAGGCGATAGCTACCACCGCTTTGAGCGGGCCGAGATGAAGGTGGCCATGGCCGACGCCCTGGCCAAGGGCGAAAACTTCTCCCACTTCGGCCCCGAGGCCAACCTGTTCGACAAGCTGGGCGACCTGTTCCAGGCCTATGGCGAGACCGGCAGTGGCGACAAGCGCTACTACCTGCATTCGGTCGAAGAAGCCGCCGAACACAACCAGCGCCTCGGCACCGCCCTCAACCCGGGCCAGTTCACCCCCTGGGAAACCATTCCTGGTGGCACCGACCTGCTCTTCTACGAAGGCCTCCATGGCGGCGTCGTCGGTGACGGCTACGACGTGGCTGGCCTGGCTGACCTGCTGGTGGGCGTGGTGCCGATCGTCAACCTGGAGTGGATCCAGAAGATCGCCCGCGACAACGCCGAGCGGGGCTATTCGGCCGAGGCGACCGTGGACACGATCCTGCGCCGCATGCCGGATTACATCAACCACATCTGCCCCCAGTTCAGCCGCACGGACATCAACTTCCAGCGGGTGCCAACGGTGGACACGGCCAACCCGTTCATCATCCGCAACATCCCCACGCCGGATGAGAGCTTCGTGATCATCCACTTCCGCAAGGGAGCCCGCGAGAAGTGGGGCATCGACTTCGCCTACCTGCTCGACATGATCCACGACTCCTTCATGTCCAGCCCCACCTCGATCGTGGTCAACGGCGGCAAGATGGGCTTCGCCATGGAGCTGATTCTCACTCCGGTGATCCATCGGATGATCGAAGAGAAGAAGTCACTCTCCTGAGCCCCTACGCTGGGCCGATCCGGCGGACCCGGTCACGGCTTCAGCTCTCCCACCGAAACGATCCGTCCCGTCCTTTGTGATTGGGGCCGCGGGGGCTTTTCAAGGTTCACCCTTGAAAAGCCCTTTGCGCTGGGATCGGATCAACAGTGGCGACCTGATCGGCAGGGCCCGCCGCATTTATTTCACCTACCTGGAGCACTGCCCCTGCGGGGGTGAACCGATTGGCATCGTCCTGGCCGGCCAGGGGGAGCTGGGCCGGGCCGTGTTTGAGGTGCCGGTGCTGCTGCCAGATGAGCAATTTGTGCCCCTCGATCTGATCCGGGGCGGCAGGGCGCGGCCCCGCAGCCCGCGCTCCCCCTTCCGCTCGCCTGGGCGGGAGGGGATCTGAGCATGTCTGGGGGTGAACTGGATGGCTGAAGGGGTGCCAGGGGCCCCCGCCGGCAGCAGGATGCAGGTCACAGCCCCGGCCATGGCCGGCCGACGATCGTTCGCATGACTGGGATGGATTGGGGAGTTGCCACCTGGGGCCTGACGGGCCTGGATCGCCTGGGGGTTGGTCTCTCTGGAGTGGCAAGCGCCCTGCCGCTGCTGGCCACCGCGGGGGCACCGATCCGAGATCCCACAGGCCTGGACCCCACGCGCCCGGGGTTCGCCCTGCTGGCCATCGGTGTGGCCCTGATGGGCGCCTGCGTGGGCAGCTTCCTCAATGTGGTGGCCTGGCGGTTGCCGCGCCAGGAATCGGTGGTGCTGCCCCCCAGCCACTGCCCCCACTGCGGCACGCGCCTGGCCTGGTTCGAGAACATTCCCGTGCTCGGCTGGCTGGCCCTGGGGGGCCACTGCCGCCACTGCGGCGCCCCGATCAGCCCCCGCTACCCGGCCGTGGAGCTGCTCTGCGCCGGCCTCTGGGTGGCCGTGCTCCTGGCCACTCCGCCCCTGATGGGGCCCCACGCTTCCCCCGCCCTGGGGGGTTCCAGTGCCGGGGCTGCCGCCCTCCCCTGGCTCGGGGGCGGCCCGATCGACTGGTGGCTCGTGGCAGCAGGCTGGCTCCTGGCCAGCCTGCTGCTGCCCATGGTGCTGATCGATCTTGACCACCTCTGGCTGCCGGAACCCCTGTGCCGCTGGGGCCTGGTGCTGGGCCTGGTCCTCACCGCCATCGCCGGCTACCGCCAGGGGGCGGCCGTCGGCGGTGCCCAACTGCTGGATCACCTAATCGCCGCCGCCGCGGGCCTGCTGGCCATGGAGGGGCTGAGCACCCTGGCCGAAAAGCTGATGGGTAAACCGGCCCTGGGCCTGGGCGATGCCAAGTTGACGGCCCTGCTCGGGGCCTGGCTGGGGCTCTACGCCATGGCCCTGGCCGTGTTCCTTGCCTTCCTCAGTGGCGCCCTGCTGGGCAGCGCCTTGATGCTGGTCGGCCGGCTAAAGCGGGGCCAACCCTTCCCCTTCGGCCCCTACCTGGCGGCGGGGGGCCTGGCCGTGTGGATCGGCGGTGCCCCTTGGTGGGGCCAGCTGCTGGGCGCTGCCTTCGGGGGCGGCCGCCTTTAATGAGGTGACGACGGCGACACCCGAGCCCGGGAGCGCCTAGCCATCAACCCACTGCCGTTTCCTGCTAGCTCCGTGTCGCTCTTCGACTGGTTTGCCGATCGCCGCAAGAACGCCCCGCTGGTGCGCTCCAGCCAGGAGGCCAGTGAGGACGACGGCCTCTGGAGCAAATGCCCCGAATGCGCCCTGGTGGTGTACCGCAAAGATCTGCTTGCCAATGCGAGTGTGTGCAGCAACTGCGGCCACCACCACCGCATCGATGCCGCCACTCGCATTGCCCTAATCGCTGATCCGGGCAGCTTTGAGCCCCTCGATTTGGAGCTCTCGCCCACCGATCCGCTCGGCTTCAAGGATCGCCGCAGCTACGCCGACCGCATCCGCGACACCCAGCAGTCCACAGGCCTCAAGGATGCGGTGAGCACCGGCATCTGCCGGATCGAAGGTCTGCCCCTGGCGATCGGGGCCATGGATTTCAGTTTCATGGGCGGTTCGATGGGCTCGGTGGTGGGCGAGAAACTCACCCGCCTGATCGAAACCGCCACGGCCCAGGCGATGCCGGTTTTGATTGTCTGCGCCTCGGGCGGGGCGCGCATGCAAGAGGGGATGCTCAGCCTGATGCAAATGGCCAAAATCTCCGGCGCCCTAGAGCGCCACCGCCAGGCCGAACTGCTCTATATCCCCCTGCTCACCCACCCCACCACCGGCGGGGTCACGGCCAGTTTTGCCATGCTCGGCGACCTGATCCTGGCCGAACCCCGGGCCCTGATCGGCTTTGCCGGCCGCCGGGTGATTGAACAGACCCTGCGCGAAAAACTGCCCGACGGCTTCCAAACGGCCGAATACCTGCAGGAGCACGGCTTTGTCGATTTCATCATTGCCCGGCCGAAATTGAAGGCAACCCTGGCTGGCCTGCTGCGGCTCCATGGCGTCCGTCCCCGGGTGGCCGCTGGCGCCGTCCCAACGGTGGCCCCATGAACCGGACTAGGGGGTGGGGCCAGGGCTTGCGCCTGGCGCTGGCCCTGGTTCTAGCGCTAGTGGTGATGCTGCCCTTAGCCGGGCTCCAGCCCCAACCAGCCTGGGCCGGCCCGGTGGAATGGCAGGAGGTGCCCGCCAGCGAAGCGGGCCGCCAATGGTGGGATCGGGGCAGCCTGCGCCTGAGCAAGGAGGGCACCCTCACGGTCTTAAGCCGCTTCCAAGCCGCCGCCGAGGCTGACTCCATTGGGCCCGCTCCAAACCAAGACGCTGCTGTCACCCCAGAGCGGCGCCCCCGCCAACCCAGCAGCGAGCTCTACGTCTCCGAGATCGACTGCGACCAGGCGTTGATGCGGGATACCTCGATCAATGGCATCCCCCAATGGCGGGCCAGCTGGCAGCCGGTGGCCGGCGATGGCCTGATGGAGGCGGTGGTCCAGGCGGTCTGTGAGGCTGGAGGCCAACTGCTCGCCTCCCGGTGACCTCGAGCCCATCGGCCATGGACAGCCTGCCCGACCCCAGGGCGGTCCCGGGCAGGGCCGCCCCGCTTCGGGTAGCAGTGGCGGGCCTGGGCTTCGGCGAACAGGTGCACCTGCCGGCCCTGGCGGCCTGTGCGCTCACCGAGCCAATGGCCCTTTGGCACCCCCGCCGCGAGCGCCTGGAGAAAGCCTGCGCCGCCAGCGGCCTGCCGGGCTTCAGCGATTTCGACGCCCTGCTGGCCGACCCGAGCATCGAAGCGGTGGTGATCGCCACCCCACCTGGGCCCCGTTTTGACTTGGCCAAGGCGGCGATTGCCGCCGGCAAACACCTGCTGCTGGAGAAACCGGTGGGCTTGAACGCGGACCAGGTGCAGGAGTTGCAGCGGCTGGCCTTGGCGGCCGGGCTGTGCGTGGGGGTGGATTTTGAATACCGGGCCGTGCCCCTCTTTCAGCAGCTCGCAGCCCTGCTGCACCAAGGAGCCATCGGCACCCCCTGGCTGGTGAAACTCGACTGGCTGATGGGCAGCCGCGCCGATCCGCTACGGCCCTGGAGCTGGTATTCCCAACGCAGCGGAGGCGGCGGCGTCCTCGGGGCCCTTGGCACCCACGCCTTCGACACCCTGCACTGGCTGATTGGCCCCACCCGCGAACTCAGCGCCACCTGCAGCACGGCCATTACCGAGCGGCCCCTGGCCAAAGGCAAGGGCGCCGAAACCGGGGCGGCCCCGGGCCGGGAGCCGGCCATGGCCCCGGTCGATGCCGAAGACATCGCCTTGGTGCAAGTCAACCTGGGAAGCGCCAGCGGCCAGAGCGTGCCAGCCCAGGTGAGCCTGGCCTCGGTGGCACGGCCTGGGCGGGGGTACTGGATCGAGATTTACGGCAGCGAAGGCAGCCTGGTGCTGGGCTCCTCCAACCAAAGCGACTACGTGCATGGCTTCCAGCTCTGGCAAGCCCGACCTGGAGAGGGCCTCCAACTCCTAGAACCCGACCCCCAGCTGGCCTTTGAGCGCACCTGGGTCGATGGCCGCGTCGCCCCCGTGCAGAGGATCTTGCACGGCTGGGCCTCGGCCGTGCGCGAGGGCAAGCCGATGGTGCCGGGCCTCTCAGAAGCAGTCCTGAGCCAGGTCTGCTGCGATCTAGCCCTGCGCTCCGCCAGGGATGGCCTGCGGCTGCGCCCCTAACTCCCGCCGGATCGCGCCTGTCGCAACCCATCGGCGGCGGGCTAAGACCCCAAGTCTTCGCTTCCCCGGCCCCATCCGCAGCCCCCGAGGTTGATCCAATCTCCTCAAACCGACCCCCCCCAGAAGGCCCGGCCCCTAGCCCAAAACTGGTCCGGGCCGGGGGCCAATAGCGCCTGGGTGAGCGGGTAGAGTCTCGGCCAGTCCTAGCCAGGGCCATCGGTTCGATGCCCTGACGCCTGGCAGGCCCCAAGGCCCCCCACCCGTCTTCCACCTCCGCGAGGTTTTTCCATGGCGCTCGTTCCGCTTCGGCTGCTGCTTGACCACGCCGCTGAGAACGGCTACGGCATCCCTGCCTTCAATGTCAACAACCTGGAGCAGGTCCAATCGATCATGGAGGCTGCCTCCGAGACCGATAGCCCGGTGATCCTGCAGGCGTCCCGCGGTGCTCGCCAGTATGCCGGCGAAAATTTTCTGCGCCACCTGATCCTGGCGGCGGTTGAAACCTATCCAGACATCCCGGTGGTGATGCACCAGGACCACGGCAACAGCCCCGCCACCTGCTTCGGCGCCGCCGCCAACGGCTTCACCTCGGTGATGATGGACGGTTCCCTGGAAGCCGACGCCAAAACCCCCGCCAGCTACGACTACAACGTCCGCGTCACTAAGGAAGTGGTGGATGTGGCCCACGCCATCGGCGTGAGCGTTGAGGGCGAACTCGGTTGCCTCGGCTCCCTGGAAACCGGCATGGGTGAGGCCGAAGACGGCCACGGTTTCGATGGCAAGCTCGACCATTCCCAACTGCTCACCGACCCGGCTGAAGCGGCTGATTTTGTCGCCAAAACCAACGTCGATGCCCTGGCGATTGCCATCGGCACCAGCCACGGCGCCTACAAGTTCACCCGCAAGCCCACGGGCGAAGTGCTGGCGATCAGCCGCATTGCTGAAATCCACAAGGCCCTGCCCAACACCCACCTGGTGATGCATGGCTCCAGCTCCGTTCCCCAGGAATGGCTGGACATGATCAACAAGTATGGCGGCGCCATTCCTGAGACCTACGGCGTGCCCGTGGAAGAAATCCAGGAAGGCATCCGTAATGGCGTGCGCAAGGTGAACATCGACACCGACAACCGCCTCGCCTTCACCGCCGCCGTGCGCGAAGCGGCCGCCAAAGATCCCGCCAACTTCGATCCCCGCCACTTCAACAAGCCCGCCCGGGCCTACATGAAGCAGGTGTGCCTCGATCGCTACCAGCAGTTCTGGTGTGCCGGCAACGCCTCCAAGATCAAGCAGCGTGACATCAACTACTACTCCGGCCTCTATGCCAAGGGCGTGCTCGATGCCAAGACGGCTGTTGCCGCCTGAGCTTGATGATTCAGGCAGATCGGACTGAGCGATCAGCCGGGTCTGCCCATTGCAGGGAAGGGGAGCCTCTGGCTCCCCTTTTTAATGGACCCCAGGGATCCCTCTTGGGCGGCAGGAGCGCCTGTGGGCTACAAGATCTTGAACCCTTCCATTAGCAGGCCATAGAGCAGGCCGATGCGGGCCATATCAAGCAATTGCAGGCCAAGCTTGTCGCCCGTTTGGCGGATCAGGGAGCGGCGCCAGCGCACGGCCAACTCAATCAAGCCCACGGGCAACAGGGCCGCCAAGGGCTCCGAAAAGCCAGATGTGGAGGTGAGCGTTGAGAGCGCCGTACCGATGAAATAGGCCCCCAAAAGCACAATTACCAGCAACGATAGGCGCCGCCAAGGATTGACGGCCCAGCGCAGAAGCCGATCAACCGCCTCGTTGACCGTCAGTTGCAGGGCGGTCTGTTGGAATTTGGGCACAACAGGGCGCGCTTACTAGGGAGGGCGGAAGGGTTGATTAGGTCTTTAACGTAGCACCACTAAGGCTCAACTAGCCAGCCCAATCAGTGGCTAAGCCCCTGCAAAGTTGGGCAACACAACCCTGCTTAGCGCCCTAGCGCAGGGCCTGGTCAAGGCCGATTCGGTAGAAGCGCTGGCCAGCAATCGGCCCTTGCGGGTGTCAGCAGGCCGGCAAGCTGGCCTGGTAGCCGTACAAGCCAGCAGAGCCAGCCTCTTTGAGGCTGGCGTGGTCTTCGCTGATCTGCGGCTTTTTCGGGAACACAACTACAGTTTAGCGCCAGCGGACGGGGCCTTTTAAGCCAAGAAACGGCGTGAGTTCACCCGGGAAGGCACCGCCATCACGGCCGTGATGTCCTTATCAATCGGGCGGGTGTCCTAGGAACCGCTGTTACCAGCGTCGCTCGAATGGGGGGCCGTGATCTGGATCCATCGCTGGCTGCGCCCAGGGGCCCGCCAGCCCCAACCCAGACGACAGATGTTCGCAATTGCAACTACTATTGAGAACAACTGGCGGGGGCTCGGCGCCCCATGGCTTCTGCCCCGGCCCCGATCGCCGCAATCCCCCTAACTCCCTATCCCCCTAACTCCCCTTGGCCGCCCCCCCTACCGTGACTGCCGCCAACCCCCAGGCGGAGGCCCTGCGCACCTCCCTCAATGGCCGGGGCCAACGGCTGACACCCCAACGCCAACGGGTACTGGGTCTGTTCGAGCGCATCGGCGAAGGCAGCCACCTCAGCGCCGAAGAGGTGCATCAACGGCTGCTCAAGGGCGAGGAGAAGGTCTCCCTGGCCACGGTGTACCGCACCCTGCGCCTGCTCAGTTCGATGCAACTCCTGCAGGAACTCGAACTCCCCGATGGTGGCCGCCGCTTCGAGCTGGCCGGGGACACCAACCGGGACCACCACCACCTGGTCTGCGTGCGCTGCGGCCAAACCGAAGAATTTGAAAGCCACGACGTGCTCCAAGCCGGCGAACGGGCCGCCGGCTTGCATGGCTTTCGCCTGCTCGAATGCGTTCTGAATGTGCGGGCCGTCTGCCCCAGTTGCGTCCAGGCAGAAGGGGCTTAAACGAACCCTCAAAAACGAAGAAGACCTAGGTCTTCAACCAGCCCTGGAGGCGTTTTTAGCTGCTCGGGCCTTAACGGTCTTGGGGGTAACGGCGAACGGGTACTGGCACCAACACGGGCTGCATAAGACCGCCACCGCCACTGTCGTCATCGGAGCCCTCGGCTAGCCACCACACCAGGCCCAACAGCGCCACGACGACTGAGAACAACACGAGCTCCGTCACGCAGTCGCCTTGAAGTGAACAAATCTTAGCCTGGATGGCTGGAGCTGGTGTGTCATCGGCTGCCAAATGCAGGGTGGGGTACCCGCCTAAGGCCGAGCAACTGGACTGGATCGGGAGCCCGAGCTTGGCGTCAGCCGAAACCCTTGCCAGCGTCCTTAGCGACACAAGCCTGCAGTTGTTGGCGCAGCTTGCGGTGGTTGAGGTCACGGCCGATCAACACCAGCTGGTTCTTGCACTCCCCCTGCCATTCGGTGTCATCGATCGAGAAACGTTTGCCGGCCAGGTGAAAGACATGGCGCCGCTCACTTTCGTTAAACCAGAGAATCCCCTTGGCCCGAAACACGCCAGTGGGCAACTGGTTGTCAAGGAAGTTTTGGAACTTGCGTAGGGCAAAGGGTCCGTCACTGCTGAAAGAAAGGGACGTAAAGCCCTCAATCGCCAGGTGGTCGGCGGCCCGTTGCACGGGATCGTCGGCGAGGGCGTCTTCGCTGGGGCCATGGTCATGGCTGCAGTGGCCGTGGTCATGGTCACAGGCGCTGTGGTCGGCCTGGGCCTGATGGGCAACTGGACCGTGATCATGCTGGTGGTCGTGGTCGTGGTCATGGTCATGGGACTCGGATTGCCCGTGCCCGTGCCCGTGGCTGTGGTCATGCTGGTGGGCCGGCTGGGCTTCGCCGGCGGCCACCACCCGATCGGATTCAAATAAGCCCACACTCAGCAGCAGGGGCAGGGCCACCGCACCGTGGCTAGAGCGCAGGATGCGGGCGTCGGTTTTAATCTCCTTGAGGTGGGTTTCGAGGGCCGTGAGCCGCTCCTCGCTCACCAGATCGCACTTGTTCAGCAGCAGGATGTCGCCATAGACCACCTGGGCCCGGGCCACCTCGCCCTGGTCAATCGTGTCGCTGAAGTTTTCGGCATCAATCAAGGTGATGATCGAATCGAGCCGGGTTGTATCGCGCAGGTCGCTGCCCAAAAAGGTCATCGCCACTGGCAAGGGGTCAGCCAGGCCCGTGGTTTCAACCACCAGGTAGTCCACCGGTTCGGGCCGCTCCAGGATCCGATACACCGCTTCGAGCAGCTCGCCATTGATTGAGCAGCAGATGCAGCCATTGCTCAGCTCCACCATGTCTTCGCCGGTGGCGATGATCAGGTCGTTATCGATGCCGATTTCGCCGAATTCATTCACCAATACGGCGGTTTTGAGCCCCTGTTGGTTACTGAGAATATGGTTCAGTAGGGTGGTTTTACCGGCCCCAAGAAAGCCGGTGATGATCGTGACCGGCAGGGCGTTCTGGCGTAGGGGCAGGCTAGTTGCGCCCTCTTCACCCATGGCGCTGCTGGTGCCGGATCCGGCTGCCGCAGCCGACCCTGTCGATGCTCGCGAAGCCGTGCTGGTCATGCCTAGTTAAAAAAAGCGATTTTGCCACTCTGGCACTGCCAAAGGCAAAAGGTCGGCCGGCCATCCCTACCTCAAGGGGTTGAATCGCCAGGGTTAGGGAAGGGTTGTAGCTTAGGACGCCAGTCTGGAAGGAGCTGGTCAGACGCTGGCTAGCTTGAGGACTGTTTCCAGGCAGGGCCGTTGAGCCTCGCGGTCGAACAGGTTGGGGTACGCCGCGGAGGCGAGCTGGCCATCGAAGCGGTGAGCTTCGAGCTCCAGGGCGGCAGCCTCACGGCCCTGGTGGGCCCCAACGGGGCTGGCAAAAGCACCCTGCTGCAGGCCATCGCCGGCCAGTTGCCCCTGGAGTCGGGCTCGATCCAGCTCGATGGCCGCCCCCTGACCCTGCCCCTGGCCCGCCGCCAGCTGGCCCTGATGCCCCAGCGGGGCGAGATCGCCTGGGCCTTCCCGATCACGGTGCGGGAGCTCGTTGGCCTGGGGCGCTTGGTGGCGGCCCGCCCCGGCTGCTGCGACGTGGAGGCGGCCCTGCAACGGGTGGGCCTAGCCGCCCTGGCCAAGCGGCGTCTCGACCAGCTCTCCGGCGGCCAACAGCAACGGGCCCTGCTGGCCCGCACCCTGGTGCAACCGGCCCAGGTGTTACTGCTCGATGAACCCTGCGCCGCCATTGATCCGCCCGCCCGCACGGCCCTGCTGCAGGTGATGGGCCAGCTGCGCGATGCCGGCCTCACCCTGCTGGTCTCCAGCCACGACTGGGGCCACGACCTTGATGCCTATGACCGGGTGCTGGTGCTGGATCGCCAGCTTCTCGCCGATGGCACACCCCAGCAGGTGCGCCGGGCCCTCGGGGACCTGCGGGTCGGCAACCACCGCTGCGGTTAGGCAATCTGGAGCTCCCTGGCCGAATGGCAACCCCAAGCCTATGGATCGCTGGTGGGCCCTACCCCTGCTCCTGGCCCTGCTGATCGGGGCCCTCTGTCCCCTGGCCGGAACCCTGCTGTTGGTGCAACGGCGCCTGTTTTTGGCCAATCTGATTTCCCATGCGGTGCTACCCGGGCTGGCCGTAGCCGTGGCCCTGGGCCTGTCCCCCGGGGTGGGGGGCATGGTCAGCGGCGTGGCCGGCGCCCTGGTGGCGGAGCGCCTGAGCCAGGGCAGCAAACCGGGCGACAGCCGCGATGAGGCCGTGCTCAACACCGTGCTGGCGGGCTTTCTCGGCCTGGGCGTGCTGCTGATCCCCCTGCTGCACATCCGGGTTGATCTCGAAGCGATTCTGTTTGGCGACCTCCTGGCGGCCGGCCCGGGCGATCTGGCCGGCGCCCTGGCCGCCCTGGCTGCGGTAGGGACCCTGCTGGTTGGCCGCTACCACCAGCTGGTCTTCCTCGGCGTCGATCCGGTAGGGGCGGCCAGTGCCGGCTTGCCAGTGCGGCGCTTGCGCCTGCTCCTAACCCTGGCCACCGCCTTCACCGTGGTGAGCGCCATGACCGCCGTGGGGGTGGTGCTGGTGATCGCCCTGATGGGGGCACCGGCCCTGGTGGCCCTGGTGGGGGCCCGCTCCTTAAAAGAGGCCCTGCTGCGGGCAGGCCTGGTCGGCATGGGGCTGAGCGCCCTGGGCTTTGGCCTGGCGATCCAGCCGGCGATCAACCTGCCGCCAGGGCCGGTGATCGCCCTGCTCTGCTTGGCCCTCCTGCCCCTAGCCCAGGTCCTGCGCCGGGCCCAGGACTCCTGAGATGGGGGTTTGGCGGGCCGACCAGGCCTAGGGGGTCCGTTAGGGCGTCCCGAACCAGTCGGGCACGGCCTCGTAGCAGGCGGCGTTCTTCTCGTTTTCGCGGGCTTCCACCTTGACGCAGCAGCTCCGGCCGCCATCGCGGGCTTGGAGCAGGGCATTGGCCCAACCCCAAACCAACTCGGCGCTGGCCTCCATGCCCACATTGGCCATCACCCGCAGATCGAGGGCGCCCTGGTCATGCAGAACCTGCCACTGGTCCAGCAGGGGGTCGTCGGCGTTCACCAAAAAGGTGTGGTCGAACTGGGCCACCAGCTGGGATTCGAGGCCCTTGAGGCTGGAGAAATCAACGACAAAGCCGTAACGATCGAGCGCACTGGCCTCAAACCAGCAGGTAAAACTGCGGCTGTAGCCATGCACAAAGCGGCAGTGGCCCGGATGGCGCCACTGGCGATGGCAGCAGGGATAGCCGCTAAAGCTCTTGCTGCAACTGAACGCTGATGGGCGGCGGGGGGCAGTCATCAGGCTGGGACGGGGTGTTGCGGGAGGATCAGAGCAGATGGAACAGCAGCCCTTGCAGGCATCATTTCAGCCCCCAGAGCCGGCCTTGCTCGGGCAGCTCCGCTTCAACGACGCCGGCCTGATCCCGGCCATCGCCCAGGACTGGCTTGATGGGGCCGTGCTGATGGTGGCCTGGATGAACCGGGACGCCCTCGAGAGCACCCTGGCCAGCGGCGACGTGCACTATTGGAGCCGCTCCCGGGCCGAGCTCTGGCACAAGGGCGCCAGCAGCGGCCATTTCCAAAAACTGCGCGGCCTCCGCTACGACTGCGACGCCGATGTGCTGCTGCTCACGATTGAACAGGTGGGTGAGGTGGCCTGCCACACGGGGGCCCGCAGCTGCTTCTTTGGCGAGGATCCCGGTGCCACCGGGGGCCCCGGAGCCCTGCCCCCGCCTGCCGATGTCTGCAGCGAACTCTCGCGGGTGATCGAAGACCGCCGCGCCCATCCCGAGCCCGGCAGCTACACCAACCGGCTGCTGGAGGGCGGCGACAACCGCATCCTTAAAAAGATCGGCGAGGAATGTGCCGAGTTCGTGATGGCCTGCAAGGACGACAACCCGGCCGAGATCGCTAGCGAAGCGGCCGACATTGTGTTCCACCTCCAGGTCGCCCTGGCCCACCACGGGGTTCCCTGGCGCCAAGTGCAGGCGGTCCTAGCCGAACGCCGTGGCGCCCCCAGGCGCCCTTAGCAAACCGGCGCCCCCAGGCGCCCTCAGTAATCCGGCGCCCCCACGGGACGAAGGCCAGGCTGCCGCAGTAGCCAGCGCAGGGTGGCCCTGTCCCGGGCGCTGAGGGCCAGTACGGGCTTAGCCGTGGGGCTGACGGCCATCACATCGCCGCTCTGGTCGCTGTGGCCCCAGAGGCCGAAGGCGTGGCCGAGTTCGTGCAGGCTGGTGGCCTGAATCGCCTCGGGCCGTTGGCCGGGGCTAATCAGCACTTCCACCTGGGGCTCCAGCTGCCACTGACCCAGCCGCTGCACCTGGCGCAGCTCCAGCAGGGCGCGGCCATGGCTGGCCCTCAGGCGCCCATCGGGGCCGCTCTGGAGGGGCGGCCTACGGCGCCAGAGGCGCACCTGGGCCTGGTCCGATGTGGCAACCCTCTGAATCGACAGCTCCCCTTGCCAGGTGGCCAGCGCCGCCTCCACGGCCCGCTGCCAGCGGGCTTCAAAAGAGCTGGCTGGCGTGGCTGAAGCCAACGGTTCGATCCAAACGCACCATGAAGGGCGCACCGGCCAGCCGGCCGCAGTGGGTTTCAAGTGTTGGCGGTAATCGCCGCCCGCCGCATCCCCGTCTGGCAGGTGCGAAGCCTTGGCCCCTTCGTCGACTAGCCGATCGACCTGCCTAGGGGTGGGGCCGGCCCCAGCCCCTGGCTCAGGGGCAATCCAGGGCCGGCTTTGTTGCTGAATCGGACATCCGAAGCTTGGGTTTTGGCGAACCCCGGCCCTGCTGTCGTTGCGCAGCAGGGGCGGTGGCTCAGGCGAGGCGAGTGGCAAGAACGGCACTGGCGACACAGACGGATCGGCGTCCTAGGCCTGGCCTCAAGCCGGCAGGCCCACGCCCCGGGCCATCAACACCGCCATCATTGGGATCAGGGCAAAGCCCACCAATTCAATATTTAAAATCCAGCCCAGGCGCTGGGCCAGGGCCTCACTCACCAGGGGCAACTCGCCCTTGCGCAGGGGAATCGCCCAGAGGATGTACGTAACGGTGGGATAAAGGGACAAGGCCCCCACCGACAGGTAGGCCCCCACCTTCCACCAGAACAGGGGGTTGTGGGTATAAAACTCGCCGCCCTGGCCGAAATAAATAACCCGCAGGATGCCGCTGCCAAGCAATGCCAGCGCTGCGAGGCCATACACCACATCGGTAATCACCATGGTGATCGCGTCCTTACGGTCCGGATTGGGCCGTATCAGGCGCCGCTCCAGCACTAGGGCCCCGAAGCAAACCATAAAGCTGAGGTAGTGGACGTAGGCCACCCCGGCCCGAGGCAGCAGGTCCGTGGGCAAGTTGTTGAACAGGGTGCTGATGGCTGCGGCGAACCCGGGCATGGGGCGCTAGAAGCTGGGGCCCCGACGGTAGCGGGCCTCTTCAGCGCCCGTGCCAGGCAGCGCCGTGGACGCGGAGATGCTGACTGAAGCCGTCGTCACGGCAAATGTGTGGAAATACTTGCGGAGCGAAAACCAGTTAAGGGGCCCAAAAGGGGAGAAAAAGCGAAAGTCGGAAGCCTTTCAGTTACTTCCAGCTTTGGCAGAAATTCGCCCTAGGTTCATTTCAAAGTCCAGGGGCGTAATGACGAGTTCGCTGAGTGCATATCTAGGCGAAATTGGGCGTCACCAATTGCTCACACCCGAACAGGAGCTCACCTTGGGCCGCAAGGTACAGGCCCTCGTCGAGCTCCAGGAACGCTGCAGCAGCGCCGGTGGTGTCGGTGAAGCCTGCAGCTACGACGATGGCGAAAAACGCACCATGCGCCTCGGGGAGCGGGCCAAAACCCAGATGATCACGGCCAACCTGCGCCTGGTGGTCAACCTGGCCAAGCGCTACCAGGGCAAGGGGTTGGACCTGCTCGACCTGATCCAGGAAGGCACCCTGGGCCTCACCAGGGCGGTCGAGAAATACGACCCCACCCGCGGCCACCGATTCAGTACCTATGCCTACTGGTGGATTCGCCAGGGTCTCAACCGGGCCCTCTCCACCCAAAGCCGCACCATCCGCATTCCCGTGAATGTGAATGAAAAACTGACGCGCCTGCGGGCCGCCAAGGCCCGCTTGCTGCAAAGCAATGGCCTGTTGCCAAGCCCCCGGGAGCTGGCCGCCGCCATGGCCATTCCCCTTGAGGAGGTGGAAGAGCTGCTCGGCTGTGAACTGCGCAGTGTCACCGTCAGCCTGCAGGGGGTGCTGAAGTCAAAATCCGATCCCACCGAGCTGGTGGATGTGCTGCCCAGCAATGAAATGGCGCCGATGGAGCGGGCCGAACTGGCCGAACGCAGCGCCACAGCCTGGACCCTGCTGGATGAGTCCAACCTCACCCCGAAGGAACGCACGGTGGTGATGCTGCGCTTTGGCCTCGATGGCGGCAACGAATGGCGCACCCTGGCCGAGGTGGCCCGCCAACTGGGTTGCAGCCGCGAATACTGCCGCCAGGTGGTGCAACGGGCCCTGCGCAAGCTGCGTAAGACCGGCATCCAGAGCGGTCTTGTTGAGATCGATTGAAGGCAGCACGCCCCCAGGATCGGGCGCTTGCGGCTGGCTGTGCCTCGAGGCCGTCCATCCAGCCTGGATTTGGCCAAAGTGGGTTGACCTCATCAAACGGGCATCGCCATGGGTCCAGCCACCCAGTCCCCGCCGCCCCAAACTGGGCCGGGCCAGCCCCCGCAAACCATCGAGGCTGAGGTGCTGGGCAGCGCCGAAATCGATGAGGGCCTGCTCTGGACACTGCTGCGCCGGGCGGGCCGCAGCGTCGCCCGGCCGGCGATTGAATGCCTGGAGCTGGTGCTCGATGCCCATACGCCCTTGCAGGTGCGTCTCACCATGCTGGCGGCCTTGACCTACCTGGTGTTCCCCCTGGATCTGGTCCCGGATTTCATTCCCGTGGCTGGCTTTGGCGATGATGTGGTGGCGATGACGGCCCTGCTCGGCCTCTATCGCAGCCACATGAGTGAAGCCGTGCGCGCCCGGGCCCAGCGCAAACTGGACCAGTGGTTTCCCCCGGTGCGTTGATGGCCAGCCTCAGCCTCGAAGACCTGGAGGATCTCCAGAGCTTTCTCAAGGACTGGCTGCGCCACAGCGGCCGCACCCAGGCGGATCTGCGCCGGGCCCTGCGGGTCAGCTCGATTCGCATGCCCGTGCTCCTCGATGAACTGCACCGGATCCACGGCCGCGAGGGCTTGAACGGCCTGGCCGAGCGGCTCTGCGGCATCGACCTGCTCTGGCAAAAGCAGCCAGGCGCCGGCGACGATGACCTCCCCGACCTGGAGTCGTCCCTCGGCCAGCTGGATCTCTTGCTCGAGGAGATTCGCCAGGGGGGCGGCGCGGGCGCCTAATCCCTGTTACTAATCCGCCTGCTGCAAGGGCCTGCGGCCAACCGACTCCAGGGCAGGCAGAGTGGGAGCCGATGCAGCGATCGCCATGTCCCCCCATCCCCAGCCCCTGGCAGCCAAGTCCCTACAAACCCTGGTCGCCTGGCTGGGCCTGGCGGCAGCCCTGGCCAGCCCTGGCCTGGCCCAGAGCGAGCGCTTCATGCTCGGCCCCGGCAGCAACGTCGGTCCGGCAACCACGATCGAGCCCAAAAACTGCGTCACGGCCGCCGACGGCAGCATCACCTGTGACACCAAGATCGTAAATCCCAAGGGCGATACGCCGGCCAAACCGATTTACTCCCCCTTTAATCAGTGATGGCGATGGCTCCAATCCGCCTGGGCCTCGATCGCATCCGCCAGCAAGCACGCCTTGCCCCAGGTCGGCTCAGCCGCAGCCTCAAAGCGAACGGGCTGGGCGATCCGGCCTTCCTACGCCAGGTCCATCGCTTCGAGCGCCTCCTGGCCAAGCTGCTCGCGGCAGTCCTGAGTGTGGTGCTGCTTGTCGCCACTGCCGAGCTGGTGATCACCCTGGTCAACCAGCTCTTGGGTGGGTCAAGCAACTGGCTTGGCGACGACATGACCCGCTTTCTTGACCAGATCCTGGTCCTGCTCATTGCCCTGGAGGTGCTGCAGAACCTCACTGCCTACCTGCGCGACCAAGTCATCCAGATCGAGCTGGTGTTGATCACGGCCCTCACGGCCCTGGCCCGCAAGGTGATCGTCATGCCCGAAGGGATGCTCAAGACCCCCGGCGAACTGGCGGGGCTGGGGGTGGCCGTCCTGGCCCTGTCGAGCGCCTACTGGCTGGTCCGCCAGTCCCACACCAGTCGGAGTCCTACCAGAAGAGAGCCAGCCAGCGGGTTCCCGGATCCGGATCGGTTGCCTCCACCCGGTGACGCCGCCCAGGGGTGATCAGCAGGCTGTCGCCCGCCTTGAGGCTGCGGGCCTGGGCTTCATCGGCAAAGCGCAACTGCGCCTGGCCCTGAAGCAGCAGCACCCATTCGCTTTCGACCTGGTCGTACCAGAAGCCCGGGGGATTGGCGAACTCGCAGGAATGGATCAGCTCCAGCCGCAGCGGGCCCGGGCCCAGCAACAGTTGGCTGTGCTCCTGGCCTGGAAGGGGACAGGGACCGGACAGCAGGTTGGCTGCCACGGGCTCGCCCCCCCCCTCTGCATCGATCGACACCATCGTTTGACTGGACTGGCTAGGGGGCTCTCCCCAGCGCCTGGCGATATCAAAACCCCAACTGCTGGCGAGATCCACCACCTGCTGGTGGTTGGCGCAGTCACTCAAGCGCTGACGGAAGCTGGGATCGGCCTCGCCCAGGGCCACGAAGGCATTGAGCTGGCGCACCTTCTCAAGGAACTGCTGCAATTGGGCTTCCGCCATCAGCTCACGGTGGGGAGGGCTTTGGTCATGCGGTAGCGGCGAAACAGGATGCCGTTGATCAAGAGAGCCTCGATCCACACCACTCTCCAACCCCGCCGGAGCAACAGGGGGCGGGAGAACTGGCTGGCTTCGGTGCGGAGCTGGCGCAGGTTCTGGCTTGCGGCCAGGGCCTCTAAGCGGTGCAACAGGCGGGTGGCGTGGCCTTGGCGGGCGGAACGGCCGCGGCAATAGAGCAAGGACAGGCGATCAACCGGCTCCATCACGGCGAAGGCTTCGATCTCGCCCGACTCCCGACAACTGACCAAGCCGCTGCCTTGGTGCAGGGCGGTCGCCAAAGACCCAGGGGCACCAACCTGACGCAACCAGGCAGCGACTTGACGGTCGCTGTAGAGCGCAGGGGCCTGGCTTGACACCGCATCGCCATAGATGTCCAGCAACTCGGAGTGATCAGCGGGCGTCAAGGCACGAATCGGGGCCATGGCGAACGGTTCGTCGATTGCCAGGATGGCAGCAATGGTGTGGGGCAAACCCTAGCGATCGAGCCGACAACCAGGGCTAGCACTAACGCTGACAACGAAATAATTGCAGAGAACGCAACAATCAGCTTAACGGCCGCGCCTAGTGTCTTCGTAGCGGGCGATGCTGTAATTTACAAGGGTCATTAATTTCCACCTCCCGATGCTCACCGGATCTGAATTGCTGTCCAAAGTCAAGGAACTCGGAGATGCCGGCAAATCCGAAGTCGTGCGGGCCTGCGGCTATGTGTCCAGCAAAAAGGACGGCGCCGATCGCTTGAACTTCACGGCCTTCTACGAAGCCCTGCTGGAAGCCAAGGGGGTTGAATTCGGAGCCAACAGCAAGATCGGCAAGGGAGGCCGCAAACTCAGCTATGTGGCCACGGTTCAGGGCAACGGCAACCTGCTGATTGGCAAGGCCTATACCGCCCTGCTGGAACTCAACCCCGGCGATGAATTCGACATCAAGCTAGGTCGCAAACAGATCCGCCTAATCCCCGCCGGCGGCAACGACGAAGAGGACTGAGTCCCGGCACCTAATCGCCAGGATCGCCCTAAATCCAGCCAGCCCAAACGGGTCCCGACCTAGGCTGGCTCTAGATGCCGGACTGGCTTGATCGCGCCCCCTTCCCTAGTCGGTCAAATCGCCAGAACGCTGACCGCTAGGGCCCGATCGCTTGCCGGATCCCTAGGCCAAATCCTGCGTCTGGGCTTGGTCCTGCCCCTGTCCCTCAGTGCGGTTTTATGGACGTGGGGCCTGCTGGCTGGGCCCGGCCCGGCCTTGGCGACAGGTCCCGATGGCGCAGCCCTCTTTGAGGCCCATTGCGCCGGATGCCATATCCATGGGGGCAACATCATCCGCCGCGGTCGCACCTTGAAGCTGAAGGCCCTCGAGCAGCAGGGTATCACCAGCCCGGCAGCGATTGCCACGATTGCTAACCAGGGAATTGGCCAGATGGGGGGCTATGGCCAGGTGTTAGGGACCGGGGGGGCCGAGCAGGTGGGCCTCTACGTGTGGCAGCAGGCCTTGGCCGGTTGGGCGCCCCTGCCATCACCGGCTGCCCAGGCCGAGGCCATAGGTCCAGCCAGCCAAAACGATCCGATCGTCCCGGGCTAATCCCTCCTGGTTGGTGGAGGCCTGGGATTTAGAGGGCCTGGATCCAGGGATACACCGAAAGCTCCACCCAGATGCCTTCGCGCCAATAAATGTCGCCATGGAGCAGGGCCTCGACCTGGCCCTGGCTTTCGGCCTCATAGATGCCAAAGACCTGGCGGCTATCGGCGGTGGGGCCCAAGGTAATGAGTAGGCCATCCTGCTGTTGCTGGCGCAATCCGGCCAAATGCTGCTCCCGGAAGGGCGAGCGCTTCTCTAGGGCGTTGTCGCAATAGCGACCCCAAAGCACAAAGCGCATGGCAACCGCTTGCAGCACGAGTGCAGACCCTAAAACCTGGCCGGCCCAGCCCAAGTTGAGCAGCCTGGGGGCAGGCCAAGTCGCCCGCCAGGCCATTGGAAGGCAACGATCGCCCCTTGGGCCTTTAGGGATATGGGCCCGGGTTGGCCCTGGAAACCGCAAGCGGCCCTGCTGGATCAGCCAGGGCCAGCCCAGAGCGCTCCAGGGATGCCAACAGCTCGAGATTGATCGACTGCTGACGATCAAAGGCCAGGTTGGGGTCGGAAGCGTCGAGAAAGTAGGCCAGCTCAAACAACAGCCCAGAAGGGGTTAACTCCACCAGGTGACAGCGCTCGAAGCGAACCTGGGGCCAGGGGCGGATGGCGGTCCGGGCCAACTGGGGAAAACGGGCTGCCGCCTCGGCGCCGCTGTCGAGGCGCAGCAGCAGTCGCTGCAACACGCGCCGCTCCTGCTGGTCGCCGTAGTTGCGCAGGGTTTTGGACAGCAGGTTGGCATTGTTAATGACCACCAATTCGCCATCCAGGCTGCGCAGGTAGGTGGAGCGCAATCCCACCTTCTCGACCCGGCCCATGACATCGTCGAAGCGCAACAACTGACCCAACTGGAAGGGCTGCTCCAGCAAAATCGTGAGGTAACTGAAAAAATCCCGGGCCGGTGCCCGTAGGGCTAAACCAATGCCCAGGCCAGCCCCGGCCAGGGCGCCCAGCACGGCCGTGAGCTTCAGACCCTGGTTCTGCAAATACACCAGCACGCCCAGTAGCCAGGTGGCGCCCCGCAGCATCGGCAGCAGGTCCGAAATCCGTTCCGGACCTGCGGTTTCGCCCAGGCGACTTGCCACCACAGCCAGCAGGCGATCCAGGCCACCATTGATCAGCCGCACCACCAACAGCAGCACCACCAGGCCCGAGGCGACTTGGTAGAGCTGGTTGACCTGGGCCGCCAGCGGCAGGGCCTCCCAGCTCCAGTCCGCCACAAGCACTAGGGCTAGCTGGCTGGCGGTGCGCAAGGTCGGGCCGGCCAGGAACGGATCGACCTGGCCCTGGACCCGGCTCAGGCCCAGCTGGCGATGGGCCAAGGCACGCATCACGAGCACGGCCGCCAGACCCAGGGCCAGCCGGCAGACGGCGGCCACCAGGGGTTGGTTCAGGAGCATGGCTGGGTCCAGACCGGCCTGGACGCTCGCCAGGCATGGACCAGGGGCGATCACAGCCACGATCAGTGGTCTAGGGCCGCCCGCAGCTCGGCGCAGAACTTGGCGGCGGCAGTGGCCGTTGCGGGGGCCGGCCCTTGGGGAGCGGTCGCCGCCGCCGCCGCCATCACCTTCACCAAGGCGCTGCCGACGATGGCGCCATCGGCCCCCCAGTCCCTCACTTGCCTGGCCTGATCCGCGGTGGCGATGCCAAAGCCCACCGCCACCGGCGTGGGGCCCATGGCCTTGAGTTGCTGCACCAACCCTTCGACCCGGCCCTCCAGGCTGGTGCGGGTGCCCGTCACACCGGTTACGGACACCAGGTAGGTGAAGCCGCGGCTGGCGGCAGCGATACGGACCATCCGCTCGGCTGGGGTGGTGGGGGCCACCAGCAGCACCAGATCCAGGCCCTGGGCGGCAGCCAGGGGCGAAAGCTTGGCGGTTTCCTCCAAGGGGAGGTCGGGCACCACAAGACCGGCGGCGCCGGCGGCGGCGGCCTCCTGGCAGAAGCGCTCCATGCCCCGGCTCAATAGGGGGTTGCTGTAGGTGAACAGCACCACGGGAGTGTGCAACTCCCCCTTCAAGCTCGCGAGCATCTCCAGCACCCGGCCCGGGGTGGTGCCTGAGGCCAGGGCCCGGCCGGCTGACGCCTGAATCACGGGCCCATCGGCGAGGGGGTCGCTGTAGGGAATGCCGAGTTCAATCAGGTCGGCGCCGGCCCCCTGGAGGGCCAGCAAGCTGGCCCGAGTCGTGGCCAGGTCTGGATCGCCAGCCACCAGGAAGGGCATCAGGGCACAGCGCCCGTCTTGCTTGAGCCGCGCGAAACAGCGCTGGATCAAGGTGCCGGTTCCAGCAACGGGGGAGATCGCGTCAGCGCTCATCGGGCCGATTAGCAGGCAATGGAAGGGAGCCTATGGGGCGATCGGTCCACCGGGGTCGGCGGAATCGTCCAACTGACCCAGGTCCCGCAGCAACCTTTCCTGTTCGGCCACCGGCAGGGCCCCAAACTGCTTCTGAAGCTCGTCTTCGGTGGCGGATTCGTAGCGACTGCGATACTCCCGCCGCTGCTGCATGTAGGTCATGTTGCCGGTGACCACCCGGAACAGGTAGGACCCAATCCAGCCGATCACGATCAGGATCAGCACCGCTTCGGCGGCGATGCCGGCTGAGGCCTCGCCGAAACCGGCCAACTGAAAGACTCCGTAGCCCCCGGCCCCGAGGCCAAAAAAGGCAAGCCCCAGGATCAGGGCCTTGCCGCGGGTCATGGCAGGGGGCGTAGGGGGCGTAGGGGGCGTCGTCGAGGGGGGCGTGGCCATCAAGCCTTGCCCTGGCCTGCCAGGCGCAGGTTCAGGAACGGTGAAAACAGGATCAGGCCAGGGAAAAACAGGAACACCAGGCCGTAAATCCCCGTGCGCTCCAGCTTGCCCATCACCATCCAGCGCCGGTTCATCCACCAGTAGAGGGCCAGGGGCACCACCACCAGGTAGGCACCACCGAGGGCCACGGCCGCGCCGAGGGCCAGAAGGATGTCGGTGCTTGGCAAGCCAGGCAAAACCACGGAGCCACGAACGATCAAGCCCCCTGAATCTAGGATGGCCAGGCGGTGGTCGCCCAGGGGGCATCGCGTCGGGGGCATGGCGGAATTGGTAGACGCAGCGGACTTAAAATCCGCAGG
>ERZ889217.21-NODE-21-length-94092-cov-13.196922_pt1 | contig 94092 bp, 84 predicted proteins | sample MGYA00521098_ERZ889217 | MGnify/ENA primary metagenome ERZ889217 (study PRJEB32303, sample SAMEA104408613) | aquatic metagenome | biome: Brackish water; feature: Pelagic; material: water | place: Baltic Sea | collected 2014-06-10T22:04:00 | depth 2,362 m ... | reverse complement strand
CGTGTGGCGAAGTGATCGAGTGCGGCACGGACCTCGTTGCGAATGTCGGTGACGAGGTCCTGATCGAAGATGAGCGGATCGCCCGTTCGTCGAAGCGCGTCGAGGGTCCGTTGCTGGGTCGGGTTGAGTGCAGGAGTGGTCGCTGTTGGGGGCTCGCCGGCGTCGGTCTCGCTCACAAGTTCTGACTGTATCCAACGTGGCCGACCGGCGGCGTCGGGCATCTCGGGGCCCGGCTGCGCGCTCGCCTTGTCTGTGACACCCCACCGTCATGATGGAGTCATGGAATTCGCTTCGACTGTCGACTTCGCACAGGCAGCCCGTCTGCTCTCGCGTGCCACTCGTCGTCTGAGCTTTACTGTCCCTGGGTTTCGGTGCCCGCCGCGCCTGGTGGGGGTCGATCGGACCATTCGACGTCGCGAAACTGGCTCCGTTGTCTCGGTGCGGGTCAAGGGCCGTCCGCAGGCTGCAGTGCTTGCCGACATGATCGAGGGCATCGTGGTGTCGAATGGGCTTGTGGCACCGGATGCTGATCGGTTGCGAAGCGAACTCTGGAGTGTGGTCGATGCCAGCGTGCTGGCAGCACTCAATGGGGGAGCGGTGCGCGGCGCGGCATGACCTGGCCCGTAACCTGGGCAGCGCATACCCGCCCGGGTGGCGAAACTGGCAGACGCGGGGGGCTTAAACCCCCCTTCCATTCACGTGGAGTACGGGTTCAAATCCCGTCCCGGGCACCATACGCTGGCGTTATGTGATCTCAGTTTGTTTGAGGCGACAAGAAAACAGGCTTGATGTTCACAGAATGTGCATAGACGGGTCGAGCGAGCGTCGTCGCCTCGCTCCACCATGGCGACGCCGGCAAATGTCCGTGCGAACTCGGTCAACGATCACGAACTCAGGCGCTGCGGCTCCGTCGCTTCTCTTGATCGGCAAGTCGTGCTCGCAGACCAATTGGGGCGGTGACTCTGAACCCGAGCACGTGGCGGTCTTCTTCGGACTCTCCAGCCCAGTAGCCGTACTCGCAATTTGCCCGTGCAATCGTGCGGCATTCGTCGAAGACGGGGCAATCGTTGCAGATCCTCTTCGCCTTGGCTTCGCGACGGGCTCTGGCTTCGGGGCGCTCGGCTTTACGTGCGAAGAATAGTTCGAGGTGGCCACGGCAGGCCGCGTCCAGTTTCCAGTCAACGCCAGCCTCAACAGGGTTGTTTGCTTCAGGATTGCCGCAGAGCAGGCGGAGCGTTGAGCTGTTCATCATTCATCCTTTCGGGGTGCGGGCCCGACACCCCTCGGGGGGGGAGGGGGGAGGGCGTCGGGCCCGCATTGGAATTTAGGTAGTGGTTGGAATCAGGCTGCGCGTCGTGCCCTTGGTGAGCTTCAGCACCACCACGAACTCAGCGAGCAGGAGCGGGATGGTCAAGAACCAGTCGACGTAGCGGTAGCCCTCATTGAACGGCGCCCCGTCTTGGACGTATTTGCCACCGGCGTAGCTGAACGCATCGGACCAGGATCCGAAGATACGGACGTAGTGGTAAAGGGCGATGCCGACGACCAGTGTGGACAGGGTCACTGCCATGCTCCAGACCAGTAGGAAGGACAGGAGTGCTGCACCCATGCTGGCGATAACGAACGACAACGAGTTATAGACGAGGTTGTGTTGGACCTCGGTCAGCAATAATTCCATTGCTCTTCTCCTTGTGATGAATCGCTTACATCGCTGTGGACCACACCATATTAGCAACGTTTAGTCTCAATTAGCGAGAGTTAGTGCATAATTATTTTTGATCGTCTACGCTGCTCCGGTGAGTGAAAATTCCGAGACGTTGTTGGAGCTGCAATCCGCAGCAGATGCACTCGGTGTCCACTACCAGACTGCGTACCGGTGGGTGCGCAGCGGTCGGCTACCTGCCCAGCTCATCGGTGGAAAATATTTGGTCTCGTCCCACGACGTCGCCGACGTCAGTGCCAGCCGCAACCGGCCGCAAGCCCCGGCTGCGCCGAGTCCAGCGCGGCTGGTTCGTCAGTCTGAGCGCATGCACGAGGCGCTCCTCGCCGGCGACGAATCTGAGGCCCGCAAGATTGCCAAGCGACTCGTCGACGAAGGTACGAGCATTATTGACCTCATCGAGCAGGTGATCTCGCCGCCCCTGCTCGCTATCGGGCAGGCTTGGCACGACGGCAACCTGACCGTTTGGGTCGAGCATCGCGCGTCGGCGATCATCGAGCGAGCACTCGGCGATCTCTTGCCTAACCAGCGCGGCCGCCGGCGAGGCACCGTGGTGGTCGCTGCGATTGCCGGCGACCTGCACTCCTTGCCGACGACCATGGCGACGTTGGCGCTGCGCGAGGCTCATTGGCATGTCCATCACCTTGGAGCAGACCTGCCCGGTGAGGAACTCGTTAACTTCTGTGCCGCCCATGAGGAGGTCGACGTCGCCGTTATTTCGGTGACCAATTCGAACGCCGCTGATCGGGCGGAGGAAGTCGCAGACAAGATCCGTGCGGGAGGGACGCCGACACTCGTTGGTGGAGCAGGCAAGACGCTCGGCGGGCTCGTCGATGATGTCCAACAAGCAGCTGACAGTCGCCGTTCCTGACGAGGCCTGTACCTGTACGGCGAGATGCGCGTCAACCAACTTCGTTCCGGTCCCATGCCGAGACGCGTTCCACGCAAGGATTGGGCCATGTCACTGCACGTCACTCGGCCCACCATTTCGCAGCTTCGTGCGCTCGCGCGAAGGCTTCGACCACAGACGAGCTGACGTATTCGCCAGTCGGCGTCACCACGCGGAGTACCTCTCCACCCGGCTATCGATACGGACACTGGTCCCGCGACCTAGGGAATGGTCGTCGCGTTGATGCCGTGGATGATCAGAAAAACCGATTTGGGTTCACGTACGGAACGCTGCCGGTGCACCCTGAACAAGGGGAGGAGTCCTTCGCGATCGTCATCGCTCCCGATGGGATTGTCACGGTCGAGATCACTGCGGTGTCGCGGTCGCGGCACCCGTATCGGCGGTGTTCAACGGAGTACTGCGGTCAAAATAACCCTGTTCATCTACGTCGGCGCACTACACCTCGACAAAGGGAACAACCTCACCCACCCAGTTGCCTGACCGGGTTTACGGAGTTCGCTTGCCACAGCCGTTCGACCACAATCATGTGCGGCAAGGTCAGCATGCTGACGAAGATCAACGTGATCGGGACAATCAAATCGGTCTGGCCGAGGAACTCTGCGCTGCTGATCAGTATCGCCAGCGCAGCGATTGACACAGCACTGCGCGGAGCGGCGATGCAGGATGTTGAGCAGGGTGCGATCGGCAAACCGATAACGCGCCGCAGGTTGGGGGAGTGTGGTCGGAGCGCTGCTGTCGGCTCAGTGACTGGTCATGCCGGGCCGGGGCATTGATTCTCTGGAAGGTGTAGTCACTCGCCGGTTTTGTGCCTCCGGAAGAACGTAGAAAAACGCCGTGGCATCGAACTCGCCCGTGTCAAAGTCCATCAACGTCGCGACCTGTAGGTCAAAGATCGGGTACTGGGTCCGAACCTCCCAACCACCAAAGTGTTGACGAAGTTGATGACGGACCCGAGTCGCGTTGTGGTCGTCGCGAATTCCGGCGATGTCCTGGGCAACGAATTGGATTTTGGGTCGGTTGGCTGCCTCACCGAGTATGACTGCTTCGAAGGTGGCCTATTTTGATGCCTAGAAGTCGGCGCGGATGATATCTCGCGTTGGTAGATCGCCTTCAGGATCTCCTGCGTTACCGGCGCCCCTGGGAGCGCGTTCTGGGCTCGTTTTGATCTGTTGCTTGGTCAACTGCAGCCCGCCGGCCATCACCGTGCCGTAGACGGTGAGAAAAAAGACGAACACTCCGATACCGAAAATGACACTGGTCATGAGGCGACTTCCTCGCGCTCTGTTGCGGTAACCGAATCTGTTGCCGGCGCAATAATCAGCGTGCCGAGGGAATGAATCGATGGGACCCAGAGGCCGACAAAGATGCCTGCGTTTTCTTCGCCGAGCACGAAATACAGGTACACCGAGAAGAGAAACGATCTTGGCGACGGTAGGGGTGGCAGTTGTGGACTGCGCAGAAACGCCGAGCTCGGGAAGGCCGAGAGGTGCTCGGTCGGCTAAAGTTGTTGGATGAAGATCGTCGGCCGAATCGCCCAGACAGTTGCAGCACTCTGGATACTCAATGTTTGGTTCATCAGATTCAACAAAGACACTGGCTATCGCGGCGGTGGGGCAACCAACATGCAAGAAGAGTTCGAGGAATACGGCTTTTCGAAAAACCAGATGTACGCGGTCGGAGCGGCCAAGGTCAGCCTGGCGACCCTCATGCTGGCCGGGCATGCCGTTCCCAAGTTGGTCCGCCCGGCCTCTGCTGGCCTCGCAATGTTCATGGTCGGGGCAGTCGGCATGCACATCAAGGTCAAGGATCCCATCAAGCGTTCGATGCCAGCGATCACTGTCTTGGCCCTGTCGACCATGTCAGCGCTTCTTGCTGACGGAAGCGACTGATCACAGCAGTCGCCGTCGCCCAGTTCATTGCTCGAGGAACAGGTAGAGCAGCGTTGCGTTCAATACGGCGAGGCTGCCAGCAGGAACCATCAGCCGCGGTGCATCATGAATTTTGTAGCGAGCAGCAAGCCCGAGCAACATCATCAGCGTGAGCCCACCGGCCGCAGCGGCTCCTAGTGGAGCAACGAAGAGTCCGAGAGCAATTCCGGCAGCGCCCACCAGTTGCATCGAACCGACGAAAACCCGAAGGTTGGGCATGCCGTAACGTCGGAACTCGTTGCGCAATGGATTGGCGAAGAGCGTCTCGCCCCCGTAGTAGAAGAACGCCAGTGCCGAGGTGGCGGCGAAGGTCACCAGGAGCATGCGAAGGCTGACTGGATGACCCGGACGTTGGTTCGACTGCTGTCCGGATCGGAGGCCGGTCGCGTCGGCGACATGTCGTTGCTCAGGTTGTGCACTGGGTCGAAGTCAGTCTGGGGTTTCGGGCCGGCCGGTATTTGCCCCACGCATGATTTCGGCGGCACCCTCCTGAAGGGGCTGCCGAAACAGGCCGGGTGGCACGGGTGCGCCGGCCCTCACCAGCGCCAGATGCCAGGACGGCGATGATCCGAGTGTCCAGCGAAGGCTGCGCACAACGGAACCGCCCAAGCGCGAGCGTGCAGTCGACGGTTGCAGGTCGAGAATGTCGGTGATTCGTGCAGGGATCGTCGACACCGCTGCGTCTGCAAGCGGCCGATACCCCAGCTTGACGCCCAGCGGGAGCGGTGGATTCCGGAGGAATGCAGTCGCGTTGGCCTGGTCGTCCGACGCGCACAGAGCTGGATGGTCAGTAACCCAACTCGAGAGTTCGTTGGCTGAGAGTGGAAGGGGCGATGCCCCGAGGAGGGCCCCGATCGTGGCCTGCTCGGTGACGAACTGATCGGCTTCGAGGACTGAAAGTCGCTCGGGGCCGAAGGTTTGGTAAGCCACCAAAAACGAGTCGGTTAAGACGTTGTGCACCCAGGCCGCCAATTCGGGGTGAGCTGCGCTGTACTGCTTGCCTCGTGCAGACTCACCGTGGACAGGACGATGCGCCGAACGCACCTCAGCCACGGCGGCTTCCACCTCGGGTCGGGAGCCGTAGGTGGTCTCGGTGACGTAGAACGAAGTTCGGTTGAGACGCCCAAATGGGTCGGACCGGTAACGAGAATGCTGCTCGACGCCGGCAACGACCTCCGGATGGGCGGCCTGAACGAGCAGCGCTCGGATCCCACCGACAAACGCTGCCGTGTCGCCGATGACGCGCCACGAAATGGAGTCGGGGCCAAGCAGGCCCTGGTCGCCTTGGTAGTCCAGGGTGTTTGCAAGTGGCGTTGGGCCGTGCGAAAAGAGCGATGTTGTAGCAGAGACGACTTGGTCACGGATGTAATTGATCATGGTGTGAGCAGAGCGATCTGCGAACAGTAAGTTAGTGATGGCTTGGGTGACATGCTTGATCGTTGTCGAGTCTTTCTCGATTGAGACGTGGGCAAGTTGCGGCTGGCACTACCACTGGCGGCCAAATTTGAACCTGCCGGTGTGGCCCTTGGTGGCACGGATGATCACAACGACCGATTCGGGTTCACGTAGGGAACGCTGCCGGTGCCCCCTGAACAAGGCGAGGAATCATCAAGAGGCAGGCGGGAGTCCAAAATAGTGCGATCTAACCAGTTCCACTTGGGTATGGCTGACTGGCGCACCTAGAGCAAGTCGATCAGTGGTCGTCCCAGTGGAAAATCTTGCAGGGCACCCAGTTGTATTCGTCCGTAGCCCCTTCCTCGTTCGGGCTTTCCTGCCAGAAATGGAACTCCTTGGCGTCCAACTCCGGGACCTCGTATCGGATCGAGAAGTCGCCCACAAGTTGGGCCAACCGGCCAAGCAGATCTCTTGCACGCATGATTTGGGCAGAGTCCCGGTCGCGGCCGTATGTCAAATAAACGCCGAGGACGGCGGCGTTCGACACTGCCTGCTGGGGCGTCGTCGAGGTAGCTGCACTCGGCATGAGGCGTGGACGGTTTTGTCTGCGAATGTCTGCTCACTGGCGGAATCACTCAAGATGACATTTGGAAGCAAGGTCGTGGGGCTGTAGCTCCGATACCTTGTGCAGTATGAAGATTGGAGAACTCGCAGACATCGCTGGGGTCACCACGAAGACCATTCGGTACTACGAGTCGATCGGCGTACTCAACGAACCGGCCCGAACTGGATCTGGGTATCGCTCCTATGTACCTGCCGCGATTGAGCGCCTCGACTTCGTCAAGCAAGCCCAGTCATCAGGTCTTACACTCGCCGAGATCCGGTCAATCCTCGAGATCAAAGACCAGGGCGGCCAAACGTGTCAGCACACCACCTCGCTGCTGCGGCGGCACCTCGACGAACTTGATGCCAAGATCGTTGAACTCCAGGCCGCACGGGTTGAACTCCGAGCGATGTACGGCCGCGCCGGTGCACTCGATCCCGCCGAGTGCAACGACGCGAACCGCTGCCAGATCATCACCGCTGAGTAACCGTCCATCGCGTGCGACGGACGTCGCTTGACCTTGCCCTGGACTGGAAGGCGTACGTTGACCTAATGATCGATCAACTCGTCGCCAGCGAACAGGCTCTTGACCTGGTCGTCGACGGCATGACCTGTGGCTCGTGCGCTGCACGAATCCAGAAAACACTCGCCAAGCAACCCGGGGTGTCCAGCGCCGAGGTCAACTTCGCTACCGGCCGAGCTGTCGTCATCACCGTTCCAGGCGCCACCTTCGACCCGGCCCTACTCGTCGACGCCGTCAAGAAGGCGGGTTACGAACTCATCGCCGTCGCCGCTCGTGACGCCGTCGCATCGGGGCCAACTGCTGCCGAACGTGCCGATCAGGCCGACGCCGATGAGGCGACACACCGGGCGCTGTGGCTCCGACGGGCCGTGATCTCGGCACCGGTCGCCTTGTTCATGGTCTCGACCATGCTGTACCACGACGTCGCCATGGAGAACACGGGGCTGCGATGGCTGCAGTTTGGGCTCGCGATCCCAATCCAGTTCTACGTGGGTTGGCCGATCCTCGTCGGTGCCGCACAACGCGCCCGCCACCTGACGGCGAATATGGACACGTTGATCACGATGGGCACCCTCTCGGCGTTCACGTTCTCGACGTATCAGTTGTTCACCGGCGGCATGGAGCTGTACTTCGAAGCTGCCGTGGTGATCATGTTCTTCATCACCCTGGGCCGGTATCTCGAAGCCCGTGCAAAGGGCCGTGCCGGCAAAGCGTTGCGAGCCCTCGTCGAGCTGGGTGCCAAAGAAGCACGCCTCGTGCGTGACGGTGTCGAGCAAATGGTGCCGGTTGAGTTGGTGCAGGTCGGCGACCTCGTCAAGATCCGACCGGGCGAAAAAGTGCCCGTCGATGGCGAAGTCGTCGACGGTGCGAGCGCCGTAGACGAGTCGATGCTGACCGGCGAATCGCTCCCGGTCGACAAGCAGTCGGGCGACAAGGTTGCAGGCGCCACGGTCAACACCTCCGGCGTCCTCACCATCAGGGCGACGGCGATCGGCTCGGAAACGGCACTCGCCCAGATCGTCAAACTCGTCGAAGACGCCCAGACCGGAAAGTCTGCAGCGCAACGTTTAGCTGACCAAATCTCGGCAGTCTTCGTCCCGGTCGTGATGTTGATTTCGCTGCTCACATTCCTCGGCTGGACCGTCATCGGCGGCAGCGTCAGCGACGGCGTGTACGCCGCGGTTGCGGTGTTGATCATTGCTTGCCCGTGTGCGCTCGGGTTGGCAACGCCGATGGCGATCATGGTCGGTACCGGCCGCGGAGCGCAGCTCGGGATCCTCATCAAGTCTGTCGAAGTGCTCGAACGCACTCGACGCATCACCACGGTGGTGTTTGACAAGACCGGCACACTCACCGAAGGTGCCATGTCAGTCACCGACATCGTCGCGGTCGATGGCACAAGCGAAGCCGACCTCATCGCCCGCGCAGGCGCCGTTGAAGCTGACAGCGAGCACCCGATCGGTCAAGCCATCGCCGTCGCGGCAAGGGAATCGCATGGCTCGCTCGACCCGGTCACCGAGTTCGAGACCATCATCGGGCACGGCATCCGCGCCGACGTCGACGGCACGACCGTGTGGGTTGGGCGACGCGAGCTCGCCGCTCAGGCATCGCTCGAACTTCCGGGCTGGCTCGACGACCAAGCGGTCAAGCTCGAGAACCAGGGCCGGACCACAGTGTTCGCCGGCTGGGACGGCGAGGTCCGCGGTGTCATCGCTGTGGCCGACACCTTGAAGGCGTCAGCAGTTGACACCGTCAGGAAGCTCCACGGACTCGGCTTGACAGTGGCGATGATCACGGGCGACAACGCCCGCACCGCTCAGTCGATCGCTGATGCCGTCGGCATCGATCGAGTTATTGCCGAGGTGCTCCCGCAGGATAAGCAGCGCGAAGTGCAGCGGCTCCAAGAAGCTGGCGAGATCGTTGCGATGGTTGGTGACGGCGTCAACGACGCACCTGCACTTGTCCAAGCCGACCTCGGCATTGCAATTGGCACCGGGACCGATGTCGCCATCGAGTCCAGCGACCTCACCCTCATGCGCGGTGACGTCGCCGGCGTCGTCACGGCGATCGAACTTTCCCGTCGGACCTACCGCACCATCGTGCAGAACTTGTTCTGGGCTTTCGGCTACAACACCATCGCCATTCCGCTCGCAGTGTCCGGCCTCCTCAGCCCGCTCATTGCAGGTGCAGCGATGGCGTTCTCGTCGATCAGCGTCGTGATCAACAGCATCCGACTTCGCCGATTTGCACCTTCGGACCAACCCAAATCCAGGAGATCCACATGACTGATTCAGTAACCACCACCTTCTCCGTGCCCGAGATTTCTTGCGGCCACTGCAAATCCACGATCGAAGCTGCAGTGCAAGGGCTCGGTGGCATCGCTCGCGTCGAGGTGGACATCGATGCCAAGACCGTCACCGTCGCTGGCGGAGACCGCGCCACAATCGTGACCGCCATCGAAGACGCCGGCTACGACGTCGCCCATTGAATTGATGCTTCACCGTTGCCGACGGTCAGGGTGCTGGCGAATTCTGCTGAGATCAGCTGTCGTGGGCGTACCCACCGATCTCTCCGGCACGCTCGGCGGCCGAATCGGTCGGCAGTGAGGTCGGCAGTGAGGTCGGCAGTGAGGACGGAGTGATGGCAACCATGGCCCCCAAGTGAGCAGTTGTCCAGTGTTTCCACCATGATCTCTGAGCGAAGACCATGCCTGAGGAGGCGCATCACATGACCAACACATTTCGCCCTGCAGCCGCAGCTTCCACCGGTCAACCCGAGTTCGATGCAGGTCGAATCGTCGGGTCGATTCGGGATGGTTTCGATCGCGGGCTGACGCGGCCACTTGGGTGGCGCCGCAACCAGCTGAATGCAATGGAGGCCATGCTGCGTGAGAATGCGGATCTACTCCTCACGGCACTCGCCGCCGACCTCCACAAGCCTGCAACCGAAGCCTGGACGACGGAGATCGGTTTCACGCTTTCCGACATCGGCCACCAGAAATCGCACCTTGCGAAATGGTCCGAACCGCGCAAGGTCAAGGTCCCATTGGCCTATCAGCCTGCGACGGCGCGCATCGTGCCAGAGCCAAAGGGCGTGGTGCTGGTCATCGCGCCGTGGAACTACCCACTGCAGCTTTTGCTGTCGCCGATGGCCGCAGCGATCGCCGCCGGAAATGCGATCGTCGCGAAGCCATCCGAGGTGGCTCCGGCGACATCCGATGCCCTGGTCGAACTGTGCGCGAAGTATCTCGACACGACAACAATTGCAGTCGTCGGTGGCGGGGTTGATGAGTCGAGCGCACTGCTCGATCAACGATTCGATCACATCTTCTTCACTGGCGGCACACGTGTCGGAAAGATCGTGATGCATGCTGCTGCCGAGCACCTGACGCCCGTGACGCTTGAGCTGGGTGGCAAGAGTCCGGCGATCGTTGCCGCTGATGCCGATGTCGAAGTCACCGCTCGACGCATTGCCTGGGGCAAGTTCGTGAACTCCGGCCAAACATGCATCGCTCCTGACTATGTCCTCGTCGCCCGACCCCTGCGCGACCGTCTCGTCAAAGCTATTGAGCAGTCGGTGACCGAGTTCTATGGCGCCGACCCGCAGACCAGTGCCGACTACGGCCGCATCATCAGCGACGACCATTTCGAACGGGTTTCGGCACTGATCGGGGGCGAAGGCAGCGGAACCATCGCATTCGGTGGCACCACCGACCCGTCGGACCGCTACATCGCACCCACGGTGTTGATTGATCCTGACCTCGACTCCGATGTGATGACTGACGAGATCTTCGGTCCGGTGCTCCCGGTGATCTGCGTTGATGACATCGATGAAGCCATCGGCTTCGTCAATGGCCGCGAGAAGCCGTTAGCGCTCTACGTCTTCACCAGCGACGACACGACGGCACAACGCGCCATTGCACGCACCTCATCCGGTGGCGTCAGTGTCAATGGAACGCTCCTCCACATCGGGCCTCCCGATCTTCCGTTCGGAGGCGTCGGGCCGAGCGGCATGGGTGCGTACCACGGCGAGGCAGGCTTCGAGACGTTCAGCCATCTCAAGTCGGTGCTCGACAAGCGCACGAAGCCGGATCTGAAGGTCTTGTACCCGCCGTACACGAGGATGAAGGAACGTCTCATCAAGCTTGTGCAGTGAGAACAGCGGCGAGAAGGCGTCTGCGTGACGTTTTTGGCTGCAATGGGCACCAAAAACATCACGCAGACGTGCTGGCAACTCTGTCGCCTCGCCGGAACGGTTCGATCAGACGATCGAGAACAACTCGTCCCTCAGTCGGTGAACAGGGCAGCGTGCTCGGTTCGGAGTGCCGCCTTCTGGACTTTTGACATGGCGTTGCGCGGGAGCTCGCTCGCGTCGATGTACTGCTTGGGGTGCTTGAAGCGGGCGAGGACGCCATCGAGTGCGGCAGCGAGCTGCTCCTCGGTCACCTCAGCCGAACCATCGCGAACAACAATCGCGACCACGGCCTCACCAAAATCCGGGTGAGGCACGCCGATCACGCCGGTTTCGAGAACACCCGGGACCTCGTCGAGGACCATTTCGATCTCTTTGGGGTACACGTTGTACCCGCCGCTGATGATCATGTCGCTCGATCGACCCTCAAGCGTGAGGCGGCCTGCAGCGTCGACCGAACCGACATCACCGGTGATGAACCAGCCGCCGTCGCGATGCTCCGCTGATGTTTTCTCGGGCATCTGCCAGTAGCCGGCGAACAGGCCGGGTGAGCGGATCTCGACGACGCCGGTCACGCCGGTCAGCACCGGAGCGCCGTCGTCGTCACTGACCCGGAGCTCGACGCCTGGAAGTGGGAACCCGACGGTGCCCGGGACGCGTTCGCCGTCGTAGGGGTTCGATGTGATCATGCCGGCCTCGGTCATGCCGTAGCGCTCGAGAATCTGCAGGCCGGTGCGGGCAGTGAAGTCGGCGTGGACCGCCTCGGTCATCGGTGCCGACCCAGATGTGAACAGCCGGACAGAGGTACACACGTTGGCGGTGAACCGGTCGTCGGCAATGAGTCGTGTGTACTGCGTAGGGACACCCATCATCACCGTGGCATCCGGTAGTTGCTCAACGACTTCGGCGGGGCCGAACTTGGGTAGGAAGATGATCTCGTTACCGCTGAGCATCGCGCAGTGCAGTGCCACGAAGAGTCCGTGAACATGGAAGATGGGCAGCGTGTGCAGCAGCACGTCGTCCGGTCCAAAACCCCAGATTTCGTGCAGCGCCAAGGCGTTCGACGTCAGGTTCGCATGGGTCAGCATGGCCCCCTTCGATCGACCTGTGGTCCCTGACGTGTAGAGCATCGCTGCCACGTCGTCAGGCTCCCGTTCGATCACGTGATCGCACGGGTTGGCAGCGTCGGCAGCCTCGGCGAACGAGCCGGTTCCGTCGGTGTCGAGATGAACAACGCTGGTCGGCAGGTCGTCGAGTGTTCCCGGCCGGGCGACGACGACGGTCGGAGTGGCGTCGTCGACGAAGTACCCGACTTCGCCCGGTGTGTATGCAGTGTTCAGCGGAAGGAAGACCGCACCGATCCGGAGGCAGGCAAGATAGAGCGCAACGTTGTCGGTCGACTTGTCGATCTGGACGACAACGCGGTCGCCGACTGAGACACCGAGGTCGTGGAGAACTGTTGCCATGCGGGCTGAACGCTGATCGACGTCGCGGTACGTGAGCGATCCGCCGCCGGGAACCCGCAGAAAGGTGGCGTCAAGGCGGGGGTGGAAACGTTCCGCCAGCGCCGAGTACAGGTTGGTCACGGGTTGACCTTACGAGAGCGGGGTGCCTCGACGCTCGTCATGCCAAGATGGCTCAGCATCGCTGGCCATTCGCGCCAGCTCTGGTCCACATCGAGGAGCATCACCATGTCGAACAACACCGCCGCGCAACCCGCGTACTTCATTGCCCACATCACCGTGGACGACGTCGAGGGCTACCGAAACTACGAAAAGGGTTTCTTCCCGGTTCTCAAGCCATCCGGCGCCCGCTTCGTGACCTATGACGACAACGTCACCGTGCTCGAAGGCGAGCGCGAGTCCGGCCGAACAATCATGATCGAGTTCCCGTCCGAAGAGGCATTGATGACCTGGTGGGATTCACCCGAGTACCGCGAACTCGCCAAGGTCCGCCAGGCCGCAGTGACCACCCACTCGGTGACCATCGTCCACTCGCTGCCGCCCCGCTGACGGAACCCTCGCCCCTCGCTGCGGCGTCAGGCGAATCGCTGCGGGTCGGCTTCGAGCAGCTTCGCCAGCTTTTTGACAGCCCGCTTGTTCTGGAGCCCGAAGACTGCGCCGAACAGCTTGGCAAAGACACCGCCGAGCGGCCCGCTGCCTTCGAAGGCGTAGCTCCACTCGAGTTCGCACGTGCCATCGCCGCCTGGCGTGCACTCGTAGTGCTCAGCAAAGGACTGCATCGGCAGCGTCGTCCGGTCGAAACGGAAGGCCATGCGTTCGCCGTCGTCCCAAGCGAGAAAATACTCCTCGATGGTCACGCCGGTCGTTGTCACCGTGCGTGTCGTGCCGATGCCGTGCGGCTCAGGAGATGTCCACTCGACGTCGATGCCGAGCCATTCCTTCCACGCCGGGCCGTCGGTGAGGCAGTTGAAGAGTGTGGTTGCCGGAACAGCGATCGGCTGACGAAGCGTTTTCTGGTTCGGTCCGATCGTGGCGTAGTCGGCGTCGACAGAAGTGAGCTCGCGCATCTTGGGCATTGGGTGATCCTGCCAGCTGAACGTGCGGTTGCGTCACCGTCCTGCGGACTCGGCCGGGGGTGTCGGCGGCACGCGAGGATGGAACACCGAGACGGGCTGAGGAGCAACGATGACTGACCGCTGACTTCCAGTTTGCCGCGCCGGAATCTCGATGTCCGTTCGAGGCGTTACGTCAGTTCTCCGGCGAACTGAGCGCCGTGGAGCCGTGCATATGCGCCGCCTGATTTCAGGAGTTCGCTGTGGCTGCCCTGCTCGACAATGTTTCCGTCTTCCAGCACAAGGATCACGTCCGCGCCACGAATTGTCGATAGGCGGTGGGCGATGACAAAACTCGTCCGCTGTGCTCGCAGCGCATTCATCGCTTCCTGGATGAGTACTTCAGTACGTGTGTCGACGGAGCTGGTGGCTTCGTCGAGGATGAGGATCGACGGGTTCGCCAGGAACGCTCGGGCAATCGTGATCAGCTGTTTTTCGCCGACGCTGATGTTGTCACCTTCGTCGTTGATCACCGTGTCGTAGCCGCTGGGCAGCGCTCGGACGAACCTGTCGACGTAGGTGATGCGTGCCGCTTCAAGGATCTGTTCCTCGGTTGCGTCGGGATTGCCGTAGGCGAGGTTCTCGCGGATCGTGCCGCCGAACAACCACGTGTCTTGCAGCACCATGCCGATCTTCGACCGCAGCTCTCGACGGGGGTATGACGCAATGTTGCGACCGTCGAGGCTGATCGTGCCGGCATCGAGTTCGTAGAACCGCATGATCAGGTTGACCAGCGTGGTCTTTCCCGCGCCGGTGGGCCCGACGATCGCGATCGTCTGGCCGGGTTCGACGATGAGGTTGAGATCACGGATGAGCGACGCACCCGGAACATAGGAGAAGTCGACCGAGTCGAACACCATGCGCCCGACGACTGCGGGCTCGTCGACGGTTGCTTCCTGTTCGGCGGTCTGTTCGTCGGCGTCGAGAAGCTCGAGGACCCGTTCGAGCGAGGCGATGCCCGACTGGAACGTGGTGGCCATCGATGCCATGCGAGTAAGTGGTTCAGAAAACTGGCGGGCGTACTGGATCATCGCCTGCATGTCGCCGATACTGATGGCGCCCGCAGAGATACGCAGGCCGCCGACCACCGCAATGATCACGTACTGGATGTTGCCCATGAGCGTCATTGCCGGCTGAATGAGGCTTGACATGAACTGCGCTGCGTAGCTGGCCTCGTACAGCCGGTCGTTGTCGTCGCGGAAGCGAGCGTCTGCTTCGCGATGGCGTCCGAAGCTCTTCACGATGGCATGCCCGGTGAAGACCTCTTCGGCCTGTGCGTTGACTGCGCCGGTGTGTTTCCACTGCTCGATGAAGCGGGGTCCGGCCCGGCCGCCGATCTGCTTGATCAACACGAGCGAAAGTGGCACGGTGACGAGCGCAATCGCAGCGAGGAGCGGCGAAATAATGAACATCATCACGGTGACGCCAATGAGCGTGAGCAGTGACGTGATGATGGAGCTGACCGTCTGCTGGAGGCTCTGCGCCAAGTTGTCGATGTCGTTGGTGACGCGGCTCAGCAGGTCGCCGCGGGCCTGACGATCGATGTAGCTGATGGGGAGCTTGTTGATTTTTGTCTCGACCGATTCGCGTAGCCGGTACATCGATCGCTGGACGACGCCGGCGAGCATGAACGACTGCCCGTAGGACAATGCCCAGGAGATGGTGTAGAGCCCGGCGATGAACCAGAGCTTGGAGTGGAGTGCCCCGAAGTCGATGCCGTCGCCGGTTTTGGCGATTCGTTCGCGGACGCCTTCGACAATGATGTCAGTCGCCTGGCCGAGGAGGCGTGGGCCGACGACGATCAGCCCAACACTGCCGATCGTAAGGAACAGGATCAGCCAGAGCCGAGGCCGTTCGGTGCCCAGGATCTCACCGAGCCGCTTCAGGGTTGGGCCGAAATTCGAGCTCTTCTCGGCCGGCATCCCCGGCGCGCCTCCAGGCCCGAAGCTGTTGCGGCGTGCCTCGGTGCCGGTTGTCGTGATCGCCTCGCGGTCTTCGTCGGAAAGGGCGCTGTTCGGCGCGGTGTCGGGCGTGCCGTTCGGGGGAGTGGTGTCGCCACTCATGAGGTCTCCTCCCGGTCGAATTGCGAATCGACGATCTCCGCGTACGTCGGACATGTCTCGAGCAACTGCACGTGTCTGCCGCGCCCGACAACCCGGCCGGCTTCGAGGACGATGATTTGATCAGCATCGGCGATCGTGGAGACTCGCTGGGCAACGATCAGCAGTCCCGCCTCGGCAACGAGCGGTTGCAACGCGAGTCGGAGCCGGGCATCGGTGGCGAGGTCGAGCGCGGAGAACGAGTCGTCGAACACGTAGACGTCAGGCCTGGCAACGAGCGCTCGTGCGATGGAGAGGCGCTGTCGCTGGCCGCCCGACACGTTGGTACCGCCCTGGGTGATCGCACTGTCGAGCCCGTCGGGCATCGATTGCACGAAGCCCGAGGCCTGAGCGATTTCGAGAGCTGCCCACAGTTCGTCATCGGTGGCCTCGGGGCGACCGAATCGCAGGTTCGATGCGACTGTGCCGCTGAACAGGAAGGCTTTCTGCGGGATATAGCCGATCGAGCCGGCGAGCAGGTCGGGGTCGAGTAGACGGACGTCGACGCCGTTGATCGCCACCATGCCGGATGTGACATCGGACAGCCGCGGAACCAGTTCGACAAGCGTGGACTTACCGGAACCGGTGCTTCCAATGATGGCGGTGGTGCGTCCAGGAGTGATCTTGAACGAGAGGTCGCACAAAACGGGTGACTCGGCACCCGGATAGGTGAATGAGACGTCGGTGAACTCGACTGTGCCGCGCTCGGGCATCTCGGTAACCGGTATTGCTGGCGGCACCACCGACGAATTGGTGTCGAGGACCTCGACGATGCGTTCGGCTGCGACAGCGGCACGAGGAAGCATCGACACCATGAACGTCAGCATCACCACCGCGATGAGGACCTGCACGAGGTAGCTGAGATACGCGACAACCGAGCCGAGTTCCATGTCGCCGGCATTGATGCGATCAGCGCCCAACCAGAGCACGGCGACGCTCGACGCACTGATGAAGAACGTGACGGTCGGGAACATCAGCGACATCAGGCGGCCGGCGCGCAACGACGTCGCGGTCAGCTCATCGTTGGCCTGAGCGAAGCGCTGTACTTCTTCGGGCTCACGAACGAAGGCCCGCACGACGCGGATGCCGGTGATCTGCTCGCGGAGCACAGCGTTGATCCCATCGATCCGGAGTTGCATCTGCTGGAACGTTGGCACCATCTGCGAGATGATCACCGCCAGGACGCCGATGAGGATCGGGATCGCTACGAGCAGAATTACCGAGAGGCCAACGTCTTCGCGGAGAGCGAACACGATGCCGAAGACCATCGTGATCGGCGCGGCAATCATCATGGTGCACGTCAGGACGACGAGCATCTGGACCTGCTGTACGTCGTTCGTGACGCGAGTGATCAGTGATGGCGCACCGAACTTGCCGACCTCGCGTGCTGAGTAACTCGTGACCTGATGGAAGATGTCGCGGCGGAGGTCGCGACCGAAGCTCATGGCGGCCTGCGCACCGAAGCGCACCGCGCCGATCGCGAAGACGATCTGGATGAAGCTGAACACCAGCATGATGCCGCCGGTGCGCCAGATGTAGCCGTCGTCTCCGCGTAGGACGCCCTTGTCGATGATGTCGGCATTGAGCGACGGCAGCGTCAACGCCGCCGTGGTCTGGATCGCCTGGAGCACGACGACAATTGCGAGCAGTCGTCGGTACGGCCCCAAATGGGTGCGCAGGAGTCGCCGCAGACTCATGGCAACGAGCGCTGATTGACGTCGGGGACCGCAAGGGTCGGAGCCATAGGCATGGATCTAGGTAAGCACCTCGGATCGAAAGTTCCCGAGGCGTTCGGTCACAAATGTCGATTTTCTCTCGCGAATTCGTCAGCTCGCTATGGTGTAGTCAGTCGACCTAATTGGGCGGCGCTACCAAAACACCTTGGAGGTATAGCTATGCCCGAAGATCAACAGCTCTGGTTGCCGCCGTCCGTTGGACGTCGACGTTTACTGCTCGGTGCTGGTGCAGCGGCGGTACTCGCCGCGTGCGGCTCGAGTGGCGGTGAGACCGGTGCGCCTGCCACCAACGGCACGACACCTCCGACCGATCCGCCGAGCGACACGACCGGCTCGACCGACCCAGCCGGAACTGCCGCGCCCGACACTGCGGCGCCGGCAACTGATCCGCCCGCTGGTGGACCCCAGAAGGGCGGCACGCTGCGCGTCGGCGTCGTCGGCAGCACGAACGACCTGATGGATGGCCAGTACATCGTGTCGCGTGCCGACCAGGTGCGTCTCATCAGCTCGTGGGAAGGCATTGCCAACTACGACGACGACTTCAACCTCGACTTCGAACACAGCCTTGGTGAAGAGATCGAGGTCGTCGCACCTGACAAGTACGTCGTGCGTCTGAAGGAAGGTATCGAGTTCCACAACGGCAAGACCGTTGGCGCCGATGACCTCATCTACTCTTTCCAGCGTCTCATCGACCCGGAACTCGGTCTGGCGCCGAGTCTGCTCGAATTCATCAACAACGACAGCATGGTCAAGCTTGACGAACGTACAGTCGAGTTCAACTTGCTCGTACCGAGCGTGGCGTTCCAGATCGGTCTCGCCGGTTATGCCGCAACGATTGTGCCCGAGGGGTACGAGCGCTTCAGCGGGGACCCGTCGACGCAGATCGGAACCGGTGCCTTCAAACTGAAGAGCTTCACGCCTGGCTCCGAGAGCGTCCATGTGCGCAACGAGAACTACTGGGGCGAGTCATACCTCGACGAAGTGCAGGTCATCGACTTTGCCGACCAGTCGGCTCTCGTGAATGCACTCTCATCCGGTGACATCGACGTCGCACTCGACGTCCCGTTCGCCCAGGCCGCCATCATCGAGGCGAGCTCCGATCTGCAGCTCCTCGAGTCGACTGCGGGTAACTGGCAGACCATCACGATGCGCATCGACGTGCCACCGTTCGATGACGTTCGAGTCCGTCAGGCCATGCGTCTGATTGTGAATCGGGAAGAAATGGTACAACGCGTGCTGTCTGGCCACGGCAGTATCGGCAACGACATGTACGGCTTGCTCGACGGTTCGTACCCGAAGGACTTCCCCCAGCGCGTCCAGGACATCGCGAAGGCGAAGGAACTGCTTGCCGAGGCTGGCCAGAGCGACCTGAGTATTGAGTTGTTCGCACCCGACGACACCGCAGGCCTGCCCGAGTACGCCACAGCGTTCGCATCGCAGGCCAAGGAAGCCGGGATCGACGTCACCGCCACCGTCCTTGACGGCGGCACCTACTGGGGCGCCGAATACACGCAGCGTGTATTCGCCACCAGCTACTGGAGTACGCGGCCGTACCTTAACCAGGTCGGAGCTGGCTCGCTCCCGACAGCCACGTACCAGGAGACCAAGTGGCCGCCCGCCGGCTCCAACTTCCAAGAGTTGTATAACAAGGCCCTTGCTGAGACCGATGAGGAGAAGCGCTACGCGATCATCCGGGAGATGCAAACGCTCGAGTACGAAGAAGGCGGCAACATCATCGCCTACTTCCAGAACCTGCTTGACGGGTACGCCAACAATGTGAAGGGTGCGGTCGCACGACCGAACCTGCTGAACTTTGACCACTTCGGTCGCGGTTGGAAGAACATCTGGCTCGAGCAGTGATCTGACGGGGCGGACGACGCGTCGTCCGCCCCGCTCGCTCTGTTCCTCATATTTCTCATGGGCATCTTCAAGCTCATTGTTCGCCGGCTGCTGCTCGGCGTCGTCACGTTGCTGGTCGTCTCGCTTGCCGTTTTCTTGTTGACCAACGTGCTCGGCGACCCGATTAAGCGTCAACTCGGGCGCGGAGCGCTGCCCGACGTGGTGCGCGCCCGCCGTGCCGAGCTGGGGCTCGATCGGCCCCTGGCCACTCGATATCTCGAATGGGTGAAGGGCCTGGTCACTGGCGACCCGGGCGTGTCGTTTTCGAACGGGATGCCAGTCTGGGACTTGGTGAAGGATCGCATCAATAATTCGCTGTTCCTGATGGCGATCTCGGCGGTGATCTCGATCCCACTGTCGCTTTTCCTGGGTGCGTTTGCTGCGCTTTGGCGTGATAGCTGGTTCGACCGCGTCATGTCGAACCAACTGCTCGTGCTCGCAGCGATGCCGGAGTTCGTGGTGGGCTCGCTGTTGACCGTGCTGCTGGCGACCAACGTCTGGCACGTCTTGCCTGCGGTCAGCCGTATCCGTCCGGGCGAGCCACCGTGGGCCGATGTCGACGGCCTTGTGCTGCCGGTACTCACCCTTGCGCTCGCCGTGACGCCGCACGTCGGCCGGACCATGCGCGCCGCAATGATCGAAGTGCTCGAAAGCGACTATGTCGAGATGGCTCGCCTCAAGGGGCTGGCGGAGCGAACCGTGCTGTGGCGTCACGCCTTCCCGAACGCATTGGGCCCGACCATGCAAGTCATTGCGTTGAACATTGCGTATCTCGCCGGCGGTGTCGTCATCGTCGAGATCCTCTTCAACTTCCGTGGGCTCGGCATCGTGCTCCTTGACGCGATTCCTGACGCGAACGCGCCGGTGGTGCAGTTCGTTGCCATGTTCATCGCGACGATCTATGTCGTCACCAACTTGTTTGCCGACGTGGTCACGATCATCGTCACGCCCCGCCTGAGGACTCGGCTGTGAGTACGACCAACGCCCCTGTCGTCGCGGCACAGATCGATGAACCCGCTGAGGTTGCTCAGCACGGTGTCATCCGAGCGGCTCTGGGTTTGTGGCGGACGCGCATCGGTATCGCGTTGGTCGTGTTGCTCGTCGCCGTCGCGATCGTCGGTCCGTGGGTGGCGCCGTACGGCCCAGACGAGTTCGTCGGGACCGCCAACCTCCGACACGTTGAAGGTGCATGGCTTGGAACCGACTATTTCGGTCAAGGCGTCTGGTCGCGATTCCTGCACGGGGGCCGATCGATCCTCTTTCTTGCATCGGTTGCCACGCTCATCGGCTTTCTGCTCGGCTCGACAATTGGCCTGGTGGCCGCGTACGACCGAGGCCGGCTCGACGATGTGTTGATGCGGGCGATGGATGTGATGCTCGCGTTCCCTCAGTTGCTGTTGGCGCTGGTTGCGATCACCACGGTCGGCCCGCAGGCGTGGCTGATCATCGCCATTGTCGGGTTCACGACCGCTCCTCGGATCGCACGAATCACCCGTGGCGCCGCCGTCCCAGTGGTCGAGCGCGACTTCATTGGTGCCGCTGAGGCACTGGGCGAATCCAAGTTCCGGGTCATCACGCGCGAGTTGCTGCCGAACATCATCGGGCCGCTGCTCGTCGAGGCAAACCTTCGCCTCACCTATTCGATCGGCATCATCGCCGGGCTGGGCTTCCTCGGCTTCGCCACTGAACGCAACGCTGCCGACTGGGGGCTGATGGTGCAGGAGAACCGAGTCGCTCTGTCGGTGAACCCGTGGGGAACCGCACTTCCCGCGATCGCTATCGCTCTCCTCACCGTCGGCACCGGCTTGATGAGCGATGGCCTGTCGCGCACCGTGGCTGGCATTGACCGAGGACGGCCTGACGCATGAACACCGAATCACGTGAGCAAGCCGTCGCACTTTCCATCCGCGGTCTTCGCGTTGATGTCGCAGAATCAGGCAACGACATCGTCGACGAGATCACGCTGACCATCAGGAAGGGCGAAGTGCTCGGCCTGGTTGGTGAGTCAGGGTCCGGCAAGACCACCGTCGGCCTTGCCGTGCTGGGCCACGCCCGTCGGGGCGTCGCGATCTCGGCCGGAAAGATCACCATGAAGGGTGCGAGCATTCTCGATCTTTCCGACCGTGAGCTCCGCAATGTGCGAGGCAGCCTCGTCAGCTACGTGCCGCAGGACCCGGGCGCCGCACTGAACCCCGCACTCCGCATCGGCCTACAGGTGTTCGAAGTGCTCGAGACTCACGGCTACGGCGCGAACCGTGCCGAGCGCGACGCTCGAGTCGCCGAAGCATTTGGCGAGGTCAAGCTGCCCTCCGACAGCGAGTTCCTGCGCCGCTATCCGCATCAGCTCTCCGGCGGCCAGCAGCAGCGTGTCGGTTTGGCAATGGCGTTCGCCGCTCGACCCGCCGTGATTGTGCTCGACGAACCGACCACCGGGCTCGACGTCACCACACAGGCTCACGTGCTTGAAACAATCCGGTCGCTCGCGTCACTCCACGGCGTCGCTGCGCTGTATGTCACCCACGACCTAGCGGTCGTGGCGACGTTGGCCGACCGCGTTGCGGTCATGTATGCAGGGAGGATCGTTGAGCAGGCGTTCACCGCCGAGATTTTTGCCGACCCGGCCCACCCCTACACGCGCTATCTGGTCGCCGCAGCTCCCGAGATGGGAAGCGATCGGCAACTGGTCGGCCTCGGTGGACGCGCACCCTCACCTGGACAGCGACCTGTTGGCTGCGCGTTTGCGTTGCGCTGCGAGGTGGCGACCGACCACTGCAGCGAGGCCTTCCCGGCAGTTGAGCTTGTCGGCGACGGCGCCAGTGCGCATGAAGTGCGCTGCTTCCACGCGTACGACGTACCCGAGCGCACGGCGCGACGCCAGGCTGGAACGGCGGTGGGAGTAATCGGTGACGAAGCGGCGTTGAGCATCCGAGGGTTTTCGGCTGGATACGCCGGGACCCAGGTGGTCCATGACGTCACGTTCGACATCGCCCGAGGCGAGAGCGTCGCCCTCGTCGGCGAATCGGGGTCCGGTAAGAGCACTCTGTCGCGTTCGATTGGTGGGCTTCACCACGAGTGGACTGGTGAGATCGAACTCGGGGGAGTGCCGCTTGCGCGCTCGTCCCGCGATCGGCCAGTCGGCCAACGGCTGTCGATCCAGTACGTCTTCCAGAACCCGTACAGCTCGCTCCACCCTCGCCGCTCGATCGCCGACAGCGTGGCCCGGCCGTTGGTCATCGCTGGCGTCGGCAAGGCTGAAGCCCGCCGAGAAGTCGATCGCATGTTGGAGCGAGTGTCGTTGAGCGCGGCCTACGGAGCGCGATATCCCGACCAGCTCTCCGGTGGAGAGCGTCAGCGTGTCGCCATCGCCCGGGCGCTCATCAGTAAACCTGACGTGTTGATCTGCGACGAGGTCACCAGCGCACTCGACGTTCTGGTGCAGGCAGCCACGATCGAACTGCTCGTCGACCTCCAAGAGGAACTTGGCCTGGCGATGCTTTTCGTCACCCACAACTTGCCGCTGGTCCGGTCGATCTCACAGCGCGTCGCGGTGATGTCGGAAGGTCGCATAGTCGAACTCGGCACCGCGACCGACACGCTGACCAATCCGCAGCAGGAGTACACGCAGCGCCTGCTTGCCGACACTCCGAGCATCCCCGACTTCGGTGAGACTCCGGACCGTTCGTTCGCCGGCCCGCAGTGAGTACGTCGATTCGCCTCGTCAGCTACAACATCCAGTATTCGCGCGGCAAGGATGGCGAGTACGACCTGGGGCGCATTGCCGACACCGTGCGGGGGGCCGACATCATCGGGCTGCAGGAAGTCACGCGGTACCTTCGACCGAACAACGAGCAAGACCAGCCAGCCGAACTCGCAGCATTACTCGACGACTACTACTGGGTGTACGGGCCGCCCGCTGACGTCGATGCGTCGATCCGTACGGACGACGGAACCATCATCAATCGGCGGGCTCAGTTCGGCAACATGCTGCTCAGCCGGTGGCCGATCACGTCAATGCGTCTCGAACTGTTCCCGCGACTGCGCACGTTCGACACCGTTGCACTGCAGCGTGGCGCGCTTGAGGCTGTTATCGAACACCCGGACGGGCCGATCCGTGTGTACGTCGTCCATCTCGATCACCTGCTCGAACGCCACCGCGTCGCCGAGATCGAACACCTGCTGGCGTTCGCTGCGGACGCGGCTCGGCACGGTACTGCGGCAACCGGGCCGTCACGGTTGCTTGGAATGCCGAGCGAGGTACCTGAGGACTACGTGGTGATGGGCGACTGCAACATGCTGCCCGAGTCGCCGGCCTATGTTGCGATGACCGGCGAGCCTGATTACTACTACGGGCCCATCATGACGTCCGATCGGTTGGTCGACACCTGGCGACTGACCGGACGCGACATCACCGACGGGGTCACATGGTGGGACGAGCAAACGAAGTTCACCGAGGGGACGCGGCTCGACTATGTGTTCGTCACCCCTGGCCTGGCGGAGCGGGTCGTCGCTGCCGGCATCGACGAGAAGGCCACCGGCTCAGATCATCAACCGGTGTGGATCGATCTTGCTGGTGCTGGTAGTAACGACGTTGACAGGCCAGCCCAGCGCCAACCTTTAGACGATCCGAACCGGCCGGGCTGATCTCATGGATGCCTCAGCCGGAGGCGACCCGATCGCGTTGGTGATGGCAGGCGCGGTTGGCATCGTGTTTGACAAAGACGGCACCCTGTTCGATCTTGACGCGCGCTGGTACCCGTACTTCAGTGGGATCATCGATGACGTTGCAGAACGCCTGGGCGACGCATCGCTGTCAGCGGTGCTGACCGGGTTGCTGGGGGTCGCTGAGGGCGGCTTGGTCATCGACGGACTCGCGGCGGTCGGGTCAGTCAGCGAGATCGGTACGCGAGTCATTGAGGAGTTGGTGTCCCTGGGGCACGATCCCGACCTGGCTCGTGCCGCCGTTGGCGATGCGGTGGCTTTGGAACGGTTCGGACCGGTCGCTCCGATCGGAGACATAGCGGGGACACTCCGTGCACTCGCTGACACAGGCCTCCGGCTCGCCATTGCTACCTCCGACGGCGTCGCCAACACACGCGACGAACTCGTTGCTCACGACCTCGCTGTTGTGTTTGATCCGGTGCGATGTGCCGACGACGGCGGCCCGGTCAAACCGGACCCTGCAGTGTTGCTCGAAATCGCAGCGGCATGGAACGTCGCGCCGTCCGACATTGTCTTTGTCGGCGACAGTCGTCAGGACCTGGCAACAGCGCAGGCTGCAGGCACACGATTCGTTGCGCGATGTGACCCGACTGCCACACCGACGTGGGTGTCTGCCGAGGCCGATGCAGTCGTGGCCGATATCAGTGAACTCGTGCGGAACTCACCGGGTCAGGTGTCAGGTTCGTGGGCGATCAACGGTGGCACGCGGCTGTGGTGGCAACGGACTCCTGGCCCGATTGGTGGCACCAGGCTGCTCTTGATCAACGGACTTGGCTCGCCTTCGGCGGCGTACCAGCAAGGTTTCGTAGGCCTGTTCGTCGAAGCCGGGTTCGACGTCGTGCGCTTCGATAACCGTGACGTCGGCCGTTCGTCGCGGTCAGTCGGCGAGTACGAAGCGAGCGACATGGCCGCCGATGCCGTCGCAGTTCTCGACTCGGTCGGGTGGGACGACGCCGTCGTGTTCGGGCAGTCGATGGGCGGGATGATTGCGCAGCAGGTGGCGATTGAGCACCCCGAACGCGTGAGCCATCTCGTCTCGCTGATGTCGTCAACTGGCAACCGCACAGTCGGCAGCAGCGACCCTGCTGTTCACAACGCCCTGCTCGCTGTCGCTCCAGATGATCGGGCAGGATGGCTTGATCATCGTGTCGAGACGGAGCGGTTCTGGGCATCGCCTGAGTTGTGGGACCCAGTTTGGGTCCGCGCCAAAGGTGCCGAGATGTTCGACCACGGCGTCGACCCGGCAGGGACACAACGGCAATACGCGGCAGTGCTCCGCAGCCCAGTCCGCGACGACATGTTGCAGATGGTGCAGATGCCGGCGCTCGTCATGCACGGTGCTGCTGACACGTTGATCGACCCGAGCGCGGGCCGGCACACTGCTGACTGCCTGTCGAACGCCCGTTACATCGAGATCGACGGGCTCGGCCATGATCTCCCTCCAGGCATGTGGGCGCGCCTCGTCGACGAGGTCACAGCGTTCGTAAAGGCATCTTCGCCGTAGCGCCCGCAGCGTGCCACTCACCGACGCCATGCTCGGGGTACAACCGTGACCGAATCCAACCGGATCGGTGTGTTGTTGCACTACACCCTGGGTCGCTGCGGCGGATCGTGGCTGACCCGGTGGCACGTGTGTTCTGTCACACGTCGACCTCGGGCTTGCGACGGTGTACGTGTGAGTTGGGTGGATAGTTTTGCTGACGCAGTTGCTGTCGCAGTTGCTCTCGGAGGGTTCACCTCCTCAACTCAGAATTGGTTTCGTCATGATCAACACGCTGGCCTCAGTGGCCGAACTTGTCCTCCTGTTGCCAGCAGCGATGGCTCTCTCGTGGATCGCGCGTCGCTCGATCCGAACGCTGACTCGACGTTCGATGCGGCGGGCCCAGTCCGATGCCGGGATCTGGCGAGTGCGCCTCCCCCGCAACGTCGACGCCGACGGGCAGGAGCAGACTCGTCGCCGGACGCGCTCCGACGCCGCAGCGCGCAAGCTCGGACATCTCGTGACGGGTTGCATCTTCCTCGGTGCGATGCTGATCGGCCTGAACATCGTGGGTGTCGATGCTGTATTGGTCATCTCGAGCGCTGGCTTCCTCGGGTTAGCGCTCGCCCTTTCGGGCCAGGAAGTCATCCGAAACCTGATCACCGGGACCGTCGCCCTCTTCGAAGATCGCTACGCGGTCGGCGACGAGGTCATTCTGCGTGTGTCGGGGCAAGACGTCGAGGGGACCATCGACCTCGTCGGCGCAGCTGCTGTGAGGCTGCGGACTGCCGAGGGTGCAACCTGGCACGCTGGCCACAGCAGCATCGAGTGCGTCACCAACTTGTCGCAGCTGCCAGCGACCCACGACATCATTGTTTCCACGACTGACTGGGCGAATGCCGAGGTCGACGCGCTCGACCGGCTCGCGGCGGCGTCGAACGACGCCGGGCTCACCGGAGTGATCTTCTTGCGTGACCTCGATGCGCATGAGCATCCGTCGGGGACGACCACCGTCAAGGTGAAGTCCAATCGCTCGCTGTCGGAACCGCAGATCGATCGTGTCAAGGCAACGCTGCTCGGCGACATGCGGCCCTGATGGGCGGCGAGTTTTTGTGTGACATTGCTTGCGATCCCATCGAGATGTGACCAGAACAAGCATGCTCACAGCCTGCGAATCGATCGCTGACAGACGACGTATCACTACGGCATGAGTAACAACATGAACTCGAACACCCCGTCGCCGGAGCCTCGACCTGAACAGGCCAGGTACTCGCCGGCTACCAATCGGTGGGCGCGTAGTCCTTGAGGAACTGACCCCACACGTGCGTACCGGTGTTCAGGCCGTCGATGATCGGGTCGACGATCCGAGCCGCACCATCGACGATGTCGAGCGGAGGGTGGAACCGGTGTTCGGCGGTTTTGGCCTCGGCGATCGCCACGGGGTCTTCGTCGCTGACCCAGCCGGTATCGACGCTGTTCATGTTGATGCCCGACGCGTGAAAGTCGGTCGCCGACGTGCGGGTCATCATGTTGAGCGCGGCCTTCGCCATGTTCGTGTGCGGGTGTTTCGTCGTTTTACGCGACCGGTAAAACTGGCCCTCGACTGCTGACACGTTGACGACGTGCTTGTGGTTGCCCGGCGTGGCTTCCATAAGGGGCTTGAGCCGGGCGTTCAACACGAACGGCGCAACGGCATTGACGAGTTGCGTTTCCAACAGTTCGATCGAGGACACCTCGTGCAGTTGTAGCCTCCACGAATTTCGACCGCGGAGGTCGACCTGCTGGAGGTCCTGGTCGAGTTGGCCCGCCGGAAAGAGTGTGTCGGCCGAAGGTTGGTCTTCCGGGAGCAGCACCGTCTGGGAGAGCTCGGCAGACCGTTTCAGGCCTGGGGCCTGGGCTGATGCGGGCATCGTGAGTGCAGTGGTGTCGTTCGAATCCGTCGCCGTGGCGATCGACGCCGGGCTACGGAGCTGCTCGTATGAACCGACGAGCTGCAGTACTTCGGCTGGCAACGTGTCGAGCGCAGCGGTCTCGACATCCATCATGTGTTCGTAGAACCCCGTTGGGCGGCGCACGGTCTGGCAAGCGTTATTGATGATGCCGTCGAGCCGAGTGCGGGTCGTTGACACGTGGGCACAGAATGCCTCGACACTCGGGGTGTGGCGCAGGTCGAGGCCGAAGACTTCGAGTCGGACACCCCACTCGGCGAAGTCGGGTTCGGCTGAGTACCGCGCTGCCGCGTCACGCGGGAAACGTGTGGCGACGATCAGCTCAGCACCGCATCGGAGCAGCTTGATGCCGGCCTGGTAGCCGATCTTGACGCGTCCGCCAGTCAGGAGGACGACCATCCCGGTCATGTCGGCGAGCTCACCGCGCTTGTCGAAGTTGAAGGTGGCACAGGCCGGGCAGAGCTGGTCGTAGAATTGGTGGATCTCGCGGTAGCGGACCTTGCAGATGTAGCAGTGCTGCTCGTCGAGGGTCTCCCGGAACGGGGGCTCGTCGGGCTGGTCTTCGACGTCACGCTGCTCGAAGCCGTGGGGTGGGAAGACGTCAGGGGTGGTGAACACCGCCCGACCGCGCAGCGTCCGGATGCCGGTCTCGTCGAGCGTCTGCTCGTCAGACCGGACCCGTTGCTGCCGACGCTGCTGCTGCAGCAGTTTCGTGCGTCGCCGGCGAATCTCTGGGTCGGGGTAGAACACGTCGCCGGCTGCATTGAAGAAGGCCGCCTTCTCCTGCGCATCGAGCTGTTCGAGGATCTCAGGTGCGGCGATGACCGAGCGGAGCACGTCCATTGCTCCGAGCAACTGTTCGCGCACGCGCTCGTCTGGTTGCGCTTCGTCCACCGCCGCAACCTACCCGCGCGTGTTGCGAGCCAGCGCCGCCAACCTGATGGCGGCGGCATGGCCGACGTTCAGCGAGCTCACACTCGGATCGATTGGAATCGTGATCCGACGTGCCGCCCGGTCGCATCTACAACCGCCGGACCTCCAGATCGAGGTGATCGGATGGCTGGGCCGAGGAGATGAATCGAGGGAGACTCTGGAATGATGCGTCGATGAGCACGCCGCTGCCCCTCGATGACATCCGGGTGATCGAGATCGACAGTTGGATGGCTGCGCCGAGTGCGGCCGCGATCCTGTCCGACCTCGGTGCCGACGTCATCAAGATCGAGCCGCTGTCGGGCGACCCGATGCGCAACACCACACGGCCCGCCAAGGTCAACGGCGCCTTCAAGGGGTACGACTTCCAGTTCGACGTCGACAACCGCGGCAAACGCTCGATCGCCGTCGACCTGGCTTCGGACGAGGGCCGTAACATCGTGCACCGGCTCTGCGAGGGCGCCGACGTATTCCTCTGCAACCTGCTCCAGCATCGCCAGGAGAAATTCGGCCTCTCGCCCGAGCAGCTGTGGAAGACGAACTCGAAACTCGTCCACGCAACACTCACCGGCTACGGCACCGACGGGCCCGAGGCGTGGCGCCCCGGATACGACGTCACGGCATTCTTCGGACGGTCGGGTCTGTACGACTCGATGCGCGACGGCGACGACGGTCAGGTCGCCATGGCTCGGCCGGCTCAGGGTGACCACACGACTGGCCTTGCCCTACTCAGCGGCATCCTCGCCGCACTGCGGCTCGCCGAACGGACAGGCACCGGCCAGGCCATCGAGACCTCCCTCTTTGAAACGGCGGTGTGGACGCTGGCCACCGACTACGGCATCACCGCCGTCGATCAGGCGCCGGTCCGACGCCGCTCACGCCGACAGCAGATTGTTGCAACGGCGAACCGCTACCCGTGCGGCGACGACAACTGGGTCGTGTTCAACATGCCGGAAGAGGCTGCGTGGCCACGCTTCTGCACAGCGCTCGGCCTCGAAGGTCTCCTCGATGACGATCGCCTGCAAGACATGAAGGGTCGATTCGACAACATGGCCGAGATTGTCGACCTGGTCGACGCTGCGTTAGGCGCCCGCCCGCGTGATGAGTGGGGGCCGATCTTCGACGAGCATCGCCTGATCTGGGGCCCCGTGCTTGGCCTACACGAAGTGGTTGCTGACCCGCAGGCTGAGGCCATCGCCCTGTTTCCGACCATCGAGCACGCCGAACACGGTGAGTACCGCACGGTCCGGGCGCCGATCCGGATTCAAGGAGTCGACACATCACCGCGTCGGTCGTCGCCCACGCCAGGCCAACACACTCGATCAGTGCTCGCCGACGCAGGCTTCGACGACGCGGCCATCGATCAACTCATCGCCGATGGCAAGGTCGCACAGCCGGAGATATAACGGCGGTCAGAACCAAGTTGGATCGTCGCCAAGATTCCCTGTCTCGTTTTTGGTCTCCGAGAACGATGCAGCCGGTTGCGGGCGCGAGACTCTGCCGATGATCGAACACTTTGCCGACATTGAGACGACAGACGGCACGATGAACACGTTCATCGTGCACCCCGAGGAACACGGCCCACACCCGCTCGTCCTCTTCATGATGGACGCACCCGGGATGCGCGAAGAGATTCGTGACATGTCCCGTCGGCTCGCCACCGTCGGCTACTACGTCATGGCGCCGCACCTGTACTACCGCGACGTCGAGCACTACAACGTGTTCGAAACCGGTGACCGTGAGCGCATGTTCGAGTTAATGAGCGCGCTGTCGAATGACCGCGTGACTGCTGACGCACGAGCACTGATCGCCCATGCTGATGGCGACGATGCTGCCTCGACCGCCAAGGTCGGTGCAGTCGGCTATTGCATGAGTGGGCCATTCGCGGTCTACCTCCTCGGTCAATTTCCGGGCCAGGTCGTCGCGGGAGCTTCTCTGCACGGAGTCGCGCTCGTGACCGCCGCCGCCGATTCGCCGCATCTGCAGTTGGCTGCAGCCACCGGCGAGGTCTATGTCGGCGCAGCCGAAACCGACAGCTATGCCCCGCCCGAGATGATCGACGGGTTCGAGGCGGCTCGTATCGAATCGGGATGCGCAGGCCGAACGGAGTGGTACCCCGGTACCGAGCACGGGTTTACGTTCCGCGAACGCGGACCGCTCTACAACAAGGAAGCATCCGAGCGCCACTGGGAACGGCTCCACGACCTGTTCTCTCGTGCGCTCCGCTGATGCCCGCACAGCGCTCCACGGTGAGCTGTCGATGTCGGGTCTGACGCTCAACGCCAAAGCGGAGAGCCGATGAACTCGAAAATTACTCTCGCGACCGTCACGTTGGTCGCGGTGCTGATCGGTGCGAACTTCACTGCACTCAAATTCGCACTCGACCACACAACTCCGTTGATGCTGGCCGGTCTCCGCACCGTCGTCGGAGGCACGTTCCTGCTCTCATTCGCCGTGCTCCGCGGCGAGAAGATTCCGATGCGTCGCGACGACCTGCAACGGATCTTTGTGGTCAGTTTCAGCATCACCACGGTGTCGAGTGGACTACTCGTCGTTGGTGTCAGCCGTGTACCTGCCGGCCTGGCCTCACTGATTTCAAGCACGATGCCGCTGTTCACCGCGGTTCTTGTCCTCCTGCTCCTCGGCAGTCGGCCCACGCGGCTCGGGATCATCGGCCTCCTGATTGGTTTCGCTGGAGCGGCTGTACTGGCCTCGCCGTCGCTCGGCGGCGAGTCGGCGGCCTTCGGCGTTCTGGCGCTCGTCTTGTCGGCGCTTGCCTGGTCCTTCGGCACGGTGTTCATGAAGTGGAAAGACTTCTCCCACATCTCGCCGGTGATGATCGTTGCGGTGCAGTTGCCGATGTCGGCAGCCGTACTGATCCCGTTCGCGCTCGTCGTCGAAGGCACTGGCGGCACCGACTGGTCGCTCGGATTGTTCGTACCGCTGTTCTATGCAGCGGTCCCGGCTAATGCGGTGACATTCGCGCTGATGGCAACGGTGGTCCGCTGGGCCACACCAACGCAGGCCGCCTCGACGGCCTACATGATCCCACTATCGGGTGTGTTCTTTGGCTGGCTGATCAGAGACGAACGCCTCGGCCTCATCGAAGTGCTCGGTGGAGCGCTCGTGGTACTCGGCGTCTATTTCGTGGTCACTGCTTCAGCGCGTGCGGCAGCGCTTTCGAGCGGCTTCAGCTCCGGGTCCAGCGCTTGATGACGCCGCGGAAGGGATCGTCGGGGGCCTCGGTTGGTTCTTGCGAGGCGTCGTAGTACGGCACGTCACCGATGATTGTGACGCGCTCGACTCGGCGCACGTTCGGCCAGTAGTCAGACACGGCATAGTGCTGACACGACCGATTGTCCCAGAACGCGATCGAGTTCGTCTCCCACTGGAACCGCACCTGATACTCGGGGTAGCTGGCTTGGCGGTACAGGACTTCGAGGAGGTCGCTGCTCTCGTCGGTGTCCATACCAATGATCTCTTGCGTGAAGCCAGCGTTCACATAGATCGCCTTGCGACCGGTTTCGGGGTGGGTGCGGATCACCGGGTGCTCGGGGTTGGGATAGGTCGCATCGAACTCGGCGATCTCGTCATCTGAGGCTCCTCGCCGGCGCAAACCTCGACGGAAGCCTGCGAAGTCGTGTCGCGCCACTCGACCATCGACCCGGTCTTTGATGCGTTGCGGGAGGCCGTCGTACGCTGCGTACATGTCAGAGAACAGCGTGTCGCCACCGACAGCTGGCCCTTCAAGTAACCGCAGGATCGAGCCGAGCGACGGGTCGGCCCGCCACGTGACGTCGGAGTGCCAGAGGTTCTCGTAACCAGCGGAATCCTCGTTGTGCGTGATTGCGAGCACCTCAGGGAAGCCAGGCTTTTGCGGTGCAAACGGATGCACTTCCAGTTCCCCGAAGCGGCGGCCGAACTCGAGGTGCTGCTCGGTGGTGATGTCCTGGTTGCGGAAGAACAGCACTTTCCAGTCGAGGAGCGCTTGGCGGATGACGCCGATCGCGGCATCGCTGAGCGTCGAGCTCAGATCGACACCGCTCACCACAGCGCCGATCGTCGCGGACTTCTGCCGCACGACAATCCGGTCGGCATCGCTGATGTCGATTCCCGGGACTGGTTGAGCGTCGAGCGCAGTCATGTCCAAAGAGTAGTCAGGTGTGACGTCTGACTTGGGAGTTCGCCACGCGGTGGTGCAGTGTGTGGCTATGAGAGCTGCAGTTCTGAACTCGGTCCCTGGCCTCCTCGAGATCGAAGACGTCGAAATCGGCGAACCCGGCCCACGCGAAGTGCTGATCCGCACGGCTGCTGCCGGCATCTGCCATAGCGACCTCCACTTCATGGAGGGCAAGTACCCGTCGACGTGCCCGTCGATCCTTGGGCACGAATCGGCGGGTGTCGTCGAAGCGGTGGGCTCAATGGTTCACTACGTCCAACCAGGCGACCACGTCATCACCTGCCTGTCGGCGTTCTGCGGTCATTGCTCGCAGTGCACCGATGGCCATCTCGCCCTCTGCGAGAACAAAGACACCGAACTGGTCCGTGGCCCTGGCGAGCCGCCTCGGCTGTCGCGCAACGGCGAGACGGTCAACCAGTTTCTGCATCTGTCGTCGTTCGCCGAGAAGATGTTGGTCCATGAGCAAGCGCTCGTGAAGATCGACAAGGACATGCCATTCGACAAGGCGGCGCTGATCGGTTGCGGTGTCACCACCGGGCTCGGTGCCGTGTTCCGCACCGCCAAGGTCGCTCCCGGTGAATCGGTGGCGGTTATTGGTTGCGGCGGCATCGGCCTGTCAGCGATTCAGGGTGCACGGATTGCTGGAGCGAACAAGATCATCGCTGTCGACATGGCGCCAGCCAAGCTCGAACTCGCCCAAGAGATGGGCGCCACCCACGTCGTCAACGCCGCCGATGTCGACGCGGTTGCCACCGTGCAGAAACTGACCGGTGGGGGAGTGCATCACGCATTCGAAGCCGTCGGCCTGAAGCAGACCGCCGAGCAGTCGTTCCAGATGCTGCGCAAGGGCGGCCAGGCAACGGTGATCGGCATGATCCCGGTTGGCACCAAGATCGAAATTCATGGCGTCGAGCTGCTGTACGAAAAGACGCTGACCGGCTCGAACATGGGGTCGAACCAGTTCCGCACCGACATGCCTCGCTACATCGAGATGTACCTGGCAGGTCGCCTCAAGTTGGATGAGATGGTCTCGAAGACAATCACTCTCGACGAGATCAACGAGGGCTTCGAAGACATGAAACAGGGCAAGGTGGCACGCAGCGTCATTGTCTTCCCAGCCGACTGAGCCGGCTGTTGCCGCTGACCCTGGATGGCCCGCGCGGCATTAGTCGCGCTTGACCCACTTGGAGGTCGAGGCGATGTCAGCGACCTCGTTGCCAGCTGCTGACCAACCGGCGAAGCCCGACTCGAGGTGGGCAACGTTGTCGAAGCCGAGCTCACCGATGACCTTCGTGGCGAGCGCTGAGCGCCAACCGCTCGCGCAGTAGAAGATGTAGCGGCCTTCGGGCTGGTAGCGGTCTTGGTGGTACGGGCTTTCGGGGTCAAACCAGAACTCGAGCATGCCGCGCGGCGCGGAGATGGCGCCGGGAATCGCACCCTTCTCGACACGTTCACGGATGTCGCGGATATCGACGACCACCGCCGTGCCAGCCTCGATCTCGGCGGCGACCTGCTCGACCGTCAACTCTTCGATCTCGGCTTTGGCTTCGTTGACCATGTCGTGGACCGTTCGGCGTGTCATGGTCTCGAACACTACGAAGTGACGGCTGCGCGGCGGTTACCGAGAGAGGGAAGCCGTTTCCTACGATGTACGGGCCCTGAGGGGGTCTCAGGCTTTGAAACCGCCGTCGACGACAAACTCTTGGCCAGTGCAGTAGGACGCCTCGTCGGAAGCAAGGAACAGAACGAGCATGCCGACCTCCTGAGCGCTGGCGACGCGACCCATCGGGATGGCCGCGATGACGCGTTCGGAGTTGCCACCGAACTCCTTGAACATGTCGGTGTCGATGATGCCCGGGTGGACCGAGTTGACGCGTACGCCATCAGCTGCGAACTCAAGGGCTGCCGATTTGGTCATGCCGCGTACGGCCCATTTGCTGGCTGCGTAGGCGTGCGCCATGCTCACTCCACCTAGGCCGGCGATTGACGAGATGTTGATGATGCTGCCCGAGCCATGATCACGCATCTTGAGGCCTGCCTCACGCAGCCCGAGGAACACCCCGGTCTGGTTGATCAGGATCGTGCGGTTCCAGTCGTCGAGCGAGGTGTCGGCAATCGGCTTCGGTTCGAAGATGCCGGCGTTGTTCACGAGGACATCGATGCGGCCGTGCTCTTCGATGATGCCGCCGACGACGCCGGCCCAGTCGCGTTCGCTGGTCACGTCGTGGTGCAGGTAGGAGACGGCATTGCCGAGTTGCTCGGCGGTTGCGGCGCCGACGTCGTCGAGCACGTCGGTGATGTAGACCGTTGCGCCCGCTGCGGCGAACAGTTCAGCCTCGGCGGCACCCTGGCCGCGTGCGCCGCCGGTGATCAGTGCCACCTTGTTGTCGAGCCGTCCCAATAGTCAGCCCTTTCCTGCATCGGCAGCCGGTGCCGCTCGACGCTTCTCGCCAGCGGCGCGCAGGGCGGCGATGTTTGAATCGTCCACACGCATGTATGCGTCACGCCAGTCGTCGGTTCCCCATCGCACCGGTGCTTGGACCGTGGTACGTGGCGCGATTGCCGTGGCAGCGACCTCGAGTGCCAATGACACGATCGACTGCTGCATGTCGCGATCGTTGGGCTTGCCGCACGGATTGCCGAGCGGAAAGTCGACGAAGAGCATCCGGGCGACGCCGCACTCTTCGACGATGTCACGGGCGCTGCCGACCACGATGGTGGTGATGCCCTGTGCTTCGAGATGACGGGAAACCAGACTCACGGTCTGGTGGCAGACCGGTCAAAGTGGAACGAGCAGTGCAATGTCGACGCCGTCCTCGGCGCACCACTCGCCAATCTGGTCGGCATCGAGGCCGGTTTTGCGTTGGCTGTACTCAGTTGGCACACCGAAGAAACGATGGTTCAGCGAACCGATGGTGCCGTTGTCAGCGAGTTTCTGCAGCGATTCGAGGGGGAGGAAGCTTTCGGTGTCATCGGTGTGTGTTGCCTGTTTGTCCCACGACAGGTCGTCGGTGAACATTCGGCCGGGTACGTCGGTGACCGGGTGGGCATAGACCTGCTTGTTTGTGGCCGGTGCGCCATGTGCAGAGTCGTGATGGTGCAAGAAGGTGGTGGTCACCACCGCAACGTTGCACTCGCCAAGCGGCTTCGTGTGCGGGCTGAATGGCACCTCGTCGAACGCCGCCCACCGGTAGGGCTGCTCGAAGCCAGAAGCGGAGTAGTACTCGCGCGACTTGTCGATGTAGCTGACGAAACTGCGATGGGAGACCTGGCGATCGGCGCGTGCTGCCATGGACCAACGCTAGTTGCGACACCGAAGCTGCAGCGACCCGGTCCCGAAACGCCCGACAGGGAGTCGCCAGGTTGGGGGTCACTCGCACCTCCTTCGTGCGATACTGCGGGTCGGCTCGAACAAGCGCGCCGGTGACGAGATTGGTCAAACGTGAAGCAGCGATTCGCACGACTGGTCCTGAAGCTGATGCGGTGGACACCGGTCGGCCCCGCCCCAGAAGCGAAGAAGTATGTGATGCTCTCGGCGCCGCACACCACCAACTGGGATCTTCCTGCGTTACTGATAATGATGTGGAGCCAGGGCAAGTCGGTCAACTTTCTGGGCAAGCATCAACTGTTCCGCGGGCCGATGAACTGGTTGATGCGCTCTCTCGGGGGCATCCCAGTGCGCCGTGAGGGTCGCCACGGGATGGTCGAGTCGCTCACCGCCGAGTTCGCAGCCGCCGACGAGATCGCACTGGCCATTCCGGCAGCCGGCACCCGGTCGTACTCCGACCACTGGAAGTCGGGCTTCTATCGGATCGCCCTGGCTGCCGATGTGCCGATCGTCTGCGCCTTTGTTGACTACAAGACGAAGACCCTCGGGTTCGGGCCAACGATGACGCCGACCGGTAACCCTGATGTCGACATCGTGATCTTCCAGGAGTTCTACGCCGACAAGGTCGGCAAGTTCCCCGAAAAGAAGAGCGAAATTCGGTTCCGGCCGGACAACACCAACGCCGAGAGTTGAACGCCGCGCACTGACGCTCGGTCCTTTCCCTCCCGACAGGGGCTTGACAGGGGACTCCATAACGACTTCGCTATATCGTTATGGATGCTGAGGTACAAGAATCGCTCGATCTCGAAAAGGCGCTGAAGGCGATCGCCAGCCCCAGGCGCTTGCAGATCATGCAGTGGCTGCAAGATGTCGCTGCCAACTTCCCGGCCCAAGTACACGGTGACCCTGTCGAGCACGGTGCGTGCAATCTGTTCATCACCGACAAGCTCGAAGTCTCCCAACCCGCCGCGTCGCGCCATATGAAGGTGCTCGTCGACGCCGGCCTGGTTGTCCCGACCGCCCGTTCCGGGTGGGTCTATTACCGACGCAATGAGCCCGTCGTCGACGCGCTCAAGCACCAACTTCTCGCACTCTGAACGACTCCCTGACCCGAATGGAAACTCACATGTACGAATCACTGAACAACAAGGTTGTTCTCGTCACCGGTGCGGCTGGCGGGATCGGTCGTTCAATCGCCGAGCGCTTCGCGGGCCAAGGGTGCAAGCTCGTAGTGAACGACGTCAACGCCGCAGCGGCCGCAGAAGTGGTCGATGCGATCACCGCCGCTGGCGGACTGGCCGTCGCGGCGATTGCCGATGTGTCGGACAGCGCGCAGGTTGCAACGATGTTCGAGACCCTGGTGGCCGAGTACGGCGACATCGACGTGTTGGTCAACAACGCGGGCCTCGTTTCGCCGATGCTGCATTTCTTCGACGCTGACGAGGCGTGGTGGCGCCGCATCATCGACGTCAATCTCACCGGGCACTTCCTGTGTTCGCATGTGGCAGCGCGGATGATGGCCAAGGCCGGCGGCGGGTCGATCATCAACATGAGTTCAGGTGGTGCTACTCGTGCACATCGTGCGTTCACCGCCTACGACGCAAGTAAGGGCGGCATCGAGGCGCTGACCCGGGCCATGGCGCTTGACCTCGGCCCGTACGGCATCCGCGTGAACGCCCTGATGCCCGGTTCGATCGACACCAGCGGCCTCGACTTGGCCGACCGGAAGATGCGTGGCGAGAATGTGCCGCTCGGCCGAATCGGTGAACCGATCGATATGACGGGCGCAGCGCTTTTCTTGGCGTCCGACGATGCGTCGTACATCACCGGCGACGTGATCAAGGTCGACGGCGGAATGCTCGCCCAGCAGCGCTCAGCGACCGTCGACATCATGCTGCCATCCGACTTCCCGAAGATCGAAGACCTCTGATGAGGACTGGCATTCGGTTCGCAGCTGATGTCGGCGGCACGTTCACCGACGTCGTGCTCGAACGTGCCCGTGGTGATTACGCGTCGACGAAGGTGTTGACGACCCACGATGCGCCCGAGCGAGCCATTCTCGAGGGTGTCGAGCAACTCGCCGACTCCGAGGGGATCGACCTGTCGACCGCCGTCACACAGTTCGTTCACGGCACGACTCTCGCCACCAATGCGCTGATCGAGCGGCGTGGCGCCAAGACAGCGCTGGTCACCACGGAGGGTTTCCGTGATGTGATCGAGACGCGAACCGAGAGCCGGTTTGAGCAGTACGACCTCGACATCGTGCTGCCCACGCCGTTGATCGAGCGGAAGGATCGCTACACCGTCGCCGAACGACGCTCCGCAAGCGGCAACGTGCTGCTCGACTTCGACGAGGCCGGCGCAGCCGCGCTGGTCGAACATCTCGCCAGCGTTGACTACGAGTCCGTTGCCGTCGGGTTCCTCCACAGCTACGTCGATGGCGCGAACGAGCGCCGTTTCCGTGACCTCCTCCTCGATCGACTGCCCGACATTTCGGTGTCGATCAGCTGCGAGGTGTCACCGCAGATGCGTGAGTTCGAGCGGTTCAATACCGTCTGTGCGAACGCCTACGTCCAGCCGTTGATGGCGTCGTATCTGGTGCGGCTCCGTGACGAGCTGCTGCAGCGCGGCGTCAGCTGCCCGCTGTACCTCGTGCACTCGGGCGGCGGCTTGATGAGCGTCGAGAGCGCAGCGGCGTTTCCAGTGCGGCTCGTCGAGTCGGGCCCAGCAGGTGGAGCGATCTTTGCTGCCGACCTCGCAGCTCGATATGGACGCGACCGTGTGCTCTCGTTCGACATGGGTGGCACGACGGCGAAGATCAGCCTGATCGACGATTGCCGCCCGGCAACCGCCAAGACCTTCGAAGTCGACCGGACAGCGCGCTTCAAGAAGGGGAGCGGGATGCCGATATCGATTCCCGCCATCGACATGATCGAGATCGGTGCCGGCGGCGGATCGATCGCCAGTGTCGATGTGCTCGATCAGATCAGGATCGGCCCGAAGAGCGCCGGGTCCGATCCCGGCCCGGCGGCGTACTCGCTCGGCGGGCAAGACGCCACGGTGACCGACGCCAACCTGCAACTCGGTCGGCTCCATCCCGATACTTTCGGAGCGACCGACATCGATCTGTCGCCGCAGTTCGCGAGCGAAGCACTTGTTCGGAGCGTGGGCGCACGGCTCGGTCTCGACGCCAACACCTCGGCGGTCGGAGTGGCCGAGGTCGTCGACGAGAACATGGCCAACGCCGCTCGGGCACATGCCGTCGAGAACGGCAAGGACATGGGCGGCTACACGATGATTGCCTTCGGTGGCGGAGCTCCGCTGCACGCCGCACACCTCATGGACAAGCTGGGTCTCAAAGAACTCATCGTTCCACCTGGAGCGGGTGTCGGTTCGGCGATCGGGTTCCTCGTCGCTCCGTTCTCCTACGAGGCGGTTCGCAGCTTCTACACGTCAACGCTCAACTTCGATGTCAACGGCTCGAACCAAGTCCTCGCATCGCTGACCAACGAGGCGATGTCGTTCGTTCGGCCTGCATTAGCCGGGGACCCTGAGGCCATTCTGAACGTCGAACGGCAGGTGTCGATGCGCTACGCCGGGCAGGGCTGGGAGATTCCCGTGGCGCTCGACGACGACTCCACCTTCGACGAGTTCGCCGCCGAACTGCTGTCAGCGAAGTTCACTCAGGCCTACGAAGAGTTCTTCGGCCGGGCCATCGACGACCTCGCAATCGAGACCGTCAGCTGGTCGGTGCGTGTCTCGTCGATCGTGCCAGCTGGTGAGCGGGTCGAACTGTCGACCGCATCTCCATCGGTTGTTTCGCCGACTGCTTATCGTGATGCCTACGACGCCGCTTCCGGACAGCGGGTGGAAACTGCCGTCGTCGACCGGCACGAGTTGTCGCCCGGAACACGTCTGCACGGGCCTGCGATCATCGCCGAAGCGCAGACCACCACCGTCCTTGCTTCGCACCACACGTGCACGGTGCAGGCCGACGGCACATTGTTGATCACCCGCGATCGGAGCGAGTAATGAGCATCACAATGAACGCCGCCGACACGTTGCACCACCAGGTGATGTGGAATCGGCTGATCTCGGTCGTCGAAGAGCAGGCGTTGGCGCTCGTCCGTACCGCATTCAGTACTTCGGTGCGTGAGGCCGGTGACCTGTCGGCCGGTGTATTCGACCCACTCGGCCGGATGATTGCCCAGGCCGTCACCGGCACGCCGGGCCACGTGAACACGATGGCTGATGCCGTGCCGCACTTCATCGCCGACATCGGCCCGGATCGGATCTATCCGGGTGACATCTACATCACGAACGACCCGTGGAAGGGCACCGGCCACCTCCACGACATCACGGTGTGTACGCCCGTGTTCAGAGACATTGCACAGCCAGACGGCGCCACCGCAGAGACGCTGATCGGGTTCTTCGCGGCGACGGCGCACGTCGTCGACATCGGCGGTCGCGGCTACGGCCCTGACGCCAAGGAGGTCTATGAGGAGGGGATCAACATCCCCATCATGAAGTGGGCTGAGCGTTGGCAACTCAATCGCGATCTCGTCAATATTGTTAAGGTCAACGTTCGCGAATCTGATCAGGTTGTCGGCGACATTCACGGGCTTGCTGCGTCGAACGAGACCGGCCGGCGGCGCCTGCTCGGCATGCTCGACGAGTTCGGTCTGGACGATCTTGCTGAGCTCGCCGAGTTCGTGTTTGACCGCACAGGAACAGCCACCAGACGTGCGCTCGGCGGCGTCGAGCCTGGTGTGTACACCAACGAAATGGTCGTCGATGGCTACGGCGAGCCGGTCACGCTGGCCGTTGCGATCACCGTGACCGACGACGGCATGCACGCCGATTTCAGTGGCACGTCGCCGGTCTGCGGGCTCGGCATCAACGTGCCGCTCGGCTACGCCCACGCGTACTTCACGTACGGCATGCTCGTTGCGCTGGCCCCCGAGCTGCCGAACAACTTCGCGTCGCTTGACGTGTTCAAGGTGAGCGCGCCCGACGGCGTGATCCTCAACGCACAGCACCCAGACCCAGTGGCAGTCCGCCATGTGCTCGGCCACTTCGTCACCGACTTGTGTCTCGGTGCGATTGCCAACGCGCTTCCCGAGCGAGTGCCCGCTGAAGGAGCAGGAGCATTGTGGAACTTCCAGGCGAGCGCCCGATCGGCTGACCTCGCCAATCCGCGACCGCCCGTCGAGATGCTGATGTTCAACAGCGGCGGAACGGGTGCCCGGCCGCGCCTCGACGGCCTGACCGCAACTGCATTCCCGTCAGGTGTCCGGACCATGTCGGTTGAAGCCACCGAGCAGATCGGCCCGATCGTCATCTGGCGCAAGGAGATCCGACCCAACAGTGGCGGCGCTGGCAAGCAGCGAGGCGGCCTCGGGCAGGTCATCGTACTTGGCCCGACCGAGGGCTACCAGTTCGATTTTTCCGCAATGTTCGACCGCATCGACCACCCGGCCCGTGGACGTTGCGGCGGCGGCGACGGTGCGCCAGGAAAGGTGTACCTCGAAGATGGCACGCCGTTCGCAGGCAAGGGCCGCCAGGTGGTGCCGGAAGGGCAGCGGCTCATCCTCGAACTGCCAGGCGGTGGCGGTCACGGAGACCCGGCCGAACGTAGCCCCGAGGCAGTCGAGAACGACCGGCGACAGGGATACGTGACATGACCGTGCTGGCGTCGAGCTACGACGTCGTCTGCATCGGCGGTGCAATGACGGGCACTGCAGCCGCCTACTTCCTCTCGGAGAACCCTGACTTCGACGGGTCGGTGCTCGTTGTCGAGCCCGACTGGACCTACGACTATGCGAACACGACGCGGGCGCAGAACAGCATCCGGGAGCAGTACACCAATCCGCTCAACATTCAACTGAGCCGGTTCGGTGCCGAGTTCATTGCCCACTTCCACGAACGTGTGCAGGTCAACGGGCAGTCGCCCGAGATCAACTTCCGTGGTACCGGCTATATGTTCATCGCCGAGGACGAGGCGGCATACCGGCGACTCGAAGAAGAGTCGGTCGAGCAGTTGGCGATGGGTGCCGAAGTCGAGATGCTGCGGCCCGGGCAAATCGCCGAGCGATATCCGTACATGGACGTCGACCAGTTCGTCGGTGCTCGCGTCGGTGGGCTGCGCGAGGGCAGCTTTGACGGCTGGGCATTCTTCCAAGGAATGCGCCAGCGGGCACTTCACAACCACGTCACCTATGTCAAGGATCGGGTCATCGAGATTGATCTCGACGGTGGCCGGGTGACCGGAGTCCGCCTCGAATCTGGGGCACGAGTGGGCTGTGGGTTCGCCATCAATGCCGCTGGCTGTCGGGCCCGCGAGGTGGCGGCGATGATCGACCTTGACCTGCCGATTGAGCCACGTGCTCGTACCAGCTTCATGTTCGACTGCCGGACGCCGATCGACTACGTCGTCCCACTCACCGTGACGCCGGCTGGTGTGCACTTTCGACGTGAGCAGAACCACTTCATGTGTGGTGCGGTGCCGACGTCAGATGTCGCCATCGATGCAAGCGATTTTGAGATTCGCCACGACGAGTTCGAGGAACTGATCTGGCCGACGGTTGCGAAGTACGTGCCGCAGTTCGACCAAATCGGCATCGTCACGTCGTGGGGCGGCCAGTACGACTACAACACTCTCGATCACAATTTGATCCTCGGGCCGGGTAGCGAGGTCGAGAACTTTTTCTTCGCCAACGGCTTCTCTGGGCACGGCCTGCAGCAGGGCCCCGGCGTCGGACGCGGGCTGAGTGAGCTGATTACGTACGGCGCATTCCGATCCATCGACCTGACCCCGCTGAGCTACACCCGCATCGAACGCAACGAACCCTTCCTCGAGAGCGCCGTCATCTAGCCCAAAGTCACGTATGGGGTCAGGCCCCTTTCGCAACTCTGGCGAAGTCACGCGACGATCTCTGCGTCATTTCGCAAGAGTGCTGTGTGCGGCGGCGTACCGTCTGAGTCGTGTACAATCGACTGGACGCGATGGCGCTTACGGGAGTGGCTGGGCCGCTCGCATTTATTTCGGCGTGGACACTCGGAGCAGTCGGGACCGGCATGGACTATTCGTCTATCGACGATGCGATCAGTCGACTGGCTGCGATGGGGGCTGACACCCGTTGGTTGATGACGGCCGGCTTCGTCGTCTTTGGAATCAGCCTGCCGGTCTTTGGTGGAGCACTTCGCCGCACGCTCACCGGCGGGGCATGGTTGGCAGCGGTGCTGACCGGCCTGGCAACGCTGGGTGTCGCAGCAACTCCACTCGACCGGTCGGCGGCCGTCGACACGCTGCACGGAATATTCGCCACAGCGGGTTACGTCTCCCTCGTCGCAGTGCCGACCGGGCTGTTCCAACGCGCCGGGCTCAGCTCTACAGACGTCTGGCTCGTGATCGCTGCTTCGATGATGGCCACTGGAAGGCTGTCCGACACCAGGGTGACCGATGGACGTTGATCTCGCAGCTCAGCGGCTTTCCCGCCTCCGCAAGGTGATGTGCGACAGCGCCGCCGAGTTCATCCTGACCGCAGACCCGATCAACATCACGTACGCAACAGGCCTCCGGAACATGAACGTGTTTTCGATGATGGGCGCAACCCGGTTCCTCCTGATTGCCGCTGAGGGCCCGGTCATCATGTGGGAATACGTCGGTGCCGAGCATCTTGCTGCGGGGCTGAGCACCATCGACGAAGTCCGCCCCGCACCCGGCGTTACCGCTTTGAGCGGCGCGCCATATCTTGATGCATGCCGTGCATTTGCCGTCGAGCTTGCTGCGGCGTGCGACGCATCAGTGACGAGTCGTGTACAGCTCGCCGCCGAGCGGATGGATCACGAGATCACCGATGCGTTGCGTGCAGCTGGTTTCGACCTGATCAGCGCGACGCCGGTCTTCGTCGAAAGCCGACGCCTGAAGCTTGCTGGTGAAGTCGCAGCGATGTACGAAGCGATGCACCGTGTCGAGGGAGCTGTCGAAGAGATGCTGCTCAGCCTGCGCCCGGGTGCGACCGAGATCGAGGTGTGGTCCGGATTCCATCGACACTTGATTGCCCACGATGGCGAGTACGTTTCCACCCGTCTTGTCCAGGCTGGGGAACGAACCTTCCCGTATTTCCAGGAAGCAGGTCCGCACCGGTTGGAACTTGGCGACCTTTTCTGTATCGACACCGACGCCATCGGGCTGGGCGGCTACGCCGTCGACTTCTCGCGCACCTATCTGGTTGGCGGGGGACCAGCAGCACCGCCGCTGCGCGAGCTGCACACTCTCTCCAAGCACCAGCTTGAGCACAATGCTCAGTTGCTGACGCCGGGGCGATCGTTCGAAGATTTTGCTGCCCGGGCCTGGACGGTGCCCGACCGTCATGCGCCCTACGCGTACTCGTGCCTCGCCCACGGGTTGGGCATGTCAGGGGAATATCCGTACGTCCCGGTCCTGCAGCCCGATCAGTACCCGCTCGACGGTGCGTTCGAAGCCGGAATGGTGGTGTGCGTAGAGAGCTACATCGGAGATGCCGCTGTGGCCCGCGGCGTGAAGCTCGAAAACCAATACCTGATCACCGACAGCGGCGCCGAGGTCATGAGCAGCCTTGGCTTCGATCCGGCCTTCGACTCACCCGAATAGTTGCGAAAGGGGCCTGACCCCATGCGTAACTATCCGCGAGTTGCGAAAGGGGCCTGACCCCATACGCAGCTATCTGTTGAGGTCGTAGGTGGCAACGGTGCAACTGACGGCGAAGATCGGGATCGGCTCACAGAAGTGGACCGTGCCCTTCGCTCCGCCAGCGGCGGCTGCAGCGGCGATGAAGGTGCGGATTTCAAAGCCGCCCTGGCCAGCATCGGCGTAGACGGTGAGGTCGTCGTAATCGAGGAGCGCGTCACGGTCATTGCGACACCAGCGGTCCATGAAGTCGAGGTCCCACTCGACGTTGATCTTCCCCGAATCAGGGGTGGCTGGCCAGTGCGAAATGCCGCCGGTACTGATCACTGCGATCCGCTCGGGTAGGGCGTCGCAGGCTGCACGGATTGACTCGCCGAACTGCCACGCACGGTGCAGCGGAGTGAGCGGCGGACCCTGGCAGTTAATGTTGACGGGGATGATTGGGACGTCGTAGCCAGGCGTGAGGAAGTGCAGCGGGACCATGATCCCGTGGTCGAATTTCCACTCCTCGGCGTAGCTCACGTCGGAGCCGTGCATCACCTCAGAGATGAAGCGCCTCGAGATGTCGGCGCTACCCGGAACCTGTTGACGCGCGATGCCGAGCCAGCCCGGATCTTCGATGGGGCCCTCATATGTGTCGGCCATACCGATGGCGAAGGTCGGCATGTTGTTCATGAAAAAGTTGGCGAAATGCTCGGCGGCGATGATTACCACGGCATCGGGCCTGCTCGCTTCGAGGTCGACGCGCATCTGGTCGAAGGCCGCGTAGAAGCGGTCGCGTACATCAGGATCGGCCTGCTCGGAACGGCCGGTGATGCCGGGGGCGTGCGAGCACACGCCGGCGAAGACGAGGGACATCAGCTACTCCGGTTTTCTTTCGTTGTTTCTTTGGCGGTTGTTTCTGGGACGACGGTGTCGGTGACGCCGGTGGTCATGGCATACACGCCCTCCCGGACGGGGCCGTGCTCGGCGATGCCGTCGCGCATCCGCTGCAGGTAGTCCTGCCACTCGATCTGGTGGAATGCAGCGAAGTGCATCAGGATCTGCCCGTTGACGCCGAGGTGAAACAGCTTGCCGATGTCGGGGCTGATGAGCGCTGCGATCTCCTCATCGGTGAGTTCGAATGATGCCAGCTCGGTGGCCTGGTCGGCGGTGTATCGAGCCTGCATCTGCTCGGAACGGTTGAGTTCGTAGAGGAATTTCTGTATGGCGTAGAGGCTCATTCGTTCCACTCCAGATGCAGAGCGTCGGGGCCACGAAAGGTGATGTTCGGGAAGAAGCTGAAGTCTTGTTCGGAACCATCGGGGTTCTGGGCGAGTCGCAGCGATGGAAGGCGCTGGGCCAGGAGTTCAAGAGCGATGCGGGCCTCCATCCGTGAAAGCCCGGCGCCCAGGCAGAAGTGGATGCCCTTGCCGAACGAAATGTGGCGGCTCGCACCACCACCCTTGAGGCCGCGATTGATGTCAAACGTGCCTGGGTCCTCGAAGAGGTCGGGCTGGTGGTTGGCCGATGCGAAGTTGAGCATCAGCTTCGTGCCAGCCGGGAGGTCGACGCCGCCGAGCGTGGTTGCTTGGGTGGTGACACGCCGCCACGAGATCTGGCTCGACTCGAAACGCAGTGTCTCTTCAACGGCAGCTGCTGCGAGCGACGTATCAGCACACAGCGCTTCCCACTGCTCTCGGCGGGGGAGGAGGCACCGCAGCGTGTTGCACAGTAGCGCCGTGACCGGATCGTGCCCGGCGAACGAAATGCCGTACACGACTGACTCGACCTCTCGGTATGAGATGCCGGTGCCGTTTGCCGGGTCAGGGTCGGCGTCGTGCGCGTTGAGGAGTTCGGATGTGAAGTCGTCGTGGCGCTCGTCGCGGCGCTGGGCGACGAAGTCGCGGCAGTAACGCCAGTACTCGAGCATTCCTTCGGCGATCTGGGTCTGCTCGGCAGCGGTTGGCTTGCCCCACGAGAAGGCCTTGCGGTTTCCGCACCACGACTTGATCATCCGGTCGTCTGCTTCGGGGAAGCCGATGAGGCGGAAGACAATTTCGGCGGGCAGTGGAAAAGCGAGGGCGGCCACATAGTCGGCGGAGTTGCCGCTCGCGACCATGTCGTCGAGCAAGGCCGTTGCCCGGTCACGCATGTAGTCCTCGAGCGCTTTGAGGCGGCGGTTCGAAAAACCCTGACGGGTGAAGACGCGGATGCGAGCATGATCTGGCTCGGGCCGGTTCGACATCACGGCGACTGGATCGAAGTCGTCAGCACTCAGTACAGCGCCGGCTTCCGGAGCGAGCGGGAAGATCGGGTCTTGCACGTTCGTCGAGGCGAATATGTCGGGGTTCATGAAGACGTGCTCGATGTCTTCCATTTTTGTGACCACGACATGGCCGAGTTGCTCGGCGTAGAACACCGGGTGTTCGTCGCGAAGCGCTGCGGCGATTGGGTACGGGTCAGCCAAGTAGTCGTCGGCCAATGGCGACCACGTCGCATGCATCGGGCAGCCAGGCGGCGGAGCAGCAATCGTGTCTGGAGCGGCGTGGTAGCTGTTCGAACTCACAGGTTCTCCTGATCTCGAGGTGATTGATCGTCGGTTGGTTGGTCGTCGGTCGACAGTTTGGCGAGGAGGCCATACAGGACGTCGAGTTCGCCTGGGTCGAGCAGCGCGTCGATCCGGCCGTAGGCATGCTCACTCGATGGCGCGATCTCACTGACGAGCTCGAGGCCGCCTGTGCTGATGCTGATCTCAGCGCGCCGAGCGTCGGAGGCCGTGGCTCGCTCGAGCAGGCCACGCTCGTCCATCGACGCCAGCATCCGCGACAGGCTCGGCCCGAGGAGGAACGTGCGCTCGGCGAGCTCACCAACAGACAACGGGGCCTCGGCATCGCGCAGCGCCCGGAGCACGCGCCATTGCTGCTCGGTCAGGTCGTGCTCGCTGAGGGCCGGGCGGAAATAGCGCATCACCGCTTCGCGAGCTCGCATGAGCGCCATGGGAAGCGAGTCTTCGAATGCCCGCAGCGGGATGGTCGCAACGAGTGCTTCACTCATCCCGGACGCCGTTTCGCAGCGTTCCGAGCCCCGGTACGTGGACCTCGATAGTGTCGCCGGGTACCAGGAACTTCGGCGGATCGAACCGTGCGCCGGCCCCGGTGGGCGTGCCGGTGAAAATAATGTCGCCGGGCTCGAGCGTGCAGAACGTGGAGAGATATTCGATCTGGTACTCGATCGAATACGCCATGGTGGCGGGTGTGTCGTCTTGACGTAGTTCGCCGTTGACGTGTGTGGTGAGATGCAGGTGCTCGAAGTCGCCGATCTCATCAAGCGTGACCATCCACGGCCCGATGGCCCCGGAGTTGTCCCAGTTTTTACCCTGCGTGACGTTGAACTTGGCGTGACGCACCCAGTCACGAATCGTGCCTTCGTTACCGAGCGTGAGGCCGGCGATGTGATTGCGGGCGTCTTCGCGTTTGATGCGGCGACCGCCGGTGCCGATGACGGCGACGATTTCGCCTTCGTAGTCGAGCTGCGGGCTTTCGGGTGGGCGGACCAGAGGCTGCTCGTGGCCGGTGAACGAACTCGGGAAGCGGACGAACACGCTCGGCTTGTCAGGGCTGTCTTGGCCGTCTTTGTACTCGGCGTTCCGCCCGCCGTAGTTCACGCCGATGCAAAAGATTTTTCCGGGGCGGGGGAGGGTGCGCTCGAAGGTGACGTCGCCCAGCGACAGCGTTGGCGTGGCCGATTCAGCAATGGTGCGAGCCTCGCCGACGCGCTCCTGGGCGAGGAGGTCAGACAGGTCGCAGACTCCGTCCAGTCGATCGCCGAGGTCGATGATGCCGTCAGCTCCGTCGATCCCCGTGGCGACACCGAAGCTGGTCCGGTTCGCTCCGATTTCGGTTTGTTGGGAGAAGCTGAGCAATTTCATGTTGCACTTATATCTAACATGTTATATAACTGTGGTCAATGCCTCATCTGATCGTCGAGCACTCGGCCAACGTCGAGCACGTCCCGCTCATCCTCGAAGCTGTCCACGCTGCAACGCTCGCTACAGGTCTCGCGCCGATCGACGCACTGCGTACCCGGGCGGCCTGCCGAGAGGACTACGTGATCGGTGATCGCCATCCGGACAACGCGTTTATCGCGTTGATCGCTCGCCTTGGCCCAGGCCGGAGTGGCGATGAGAAGCAGTTGCTGATCAACGCGCTGATGGATGCCATCGAGGCGACCGTCGGCGAGGCAGCAGGCCACATGATGCTCAGCGTCGAGATTCAAGAAATCGATCCGGAGATGCGCCTCAATCACAATCACCTACGCGCCCACATCGGGGCGCGCATCCCCACGATCTGAACCACCCGCTGTCACACCGAGGTCAGATCGGGGTGACAAGACCTGGAGAACCACATGGCTGCAGACAAGACCTTCGACGAATACCAGGTAATCGCATCGGCAGCAGTCGCGCGCTTCAAAGACTCCCCGCTGCAGCACCTCATTGGTGGCGTGTCGACGGCCAGCGTGAGCGGTGAGACGTTTGAGAACCACTCGCCGGTCGACTCGTCGCTACTTGGGTCTGTCGCGTCAGGCGGCGCGGCCGACATCGATGCGGCAGCGCGTGCGGCGAACGACGCGTTCGCCGACTGGTCTGGCCGCACCGGCAAAGAACGCAAGAAAATTCTGCACCGTGTTGCCGATCTGATCGAGAAGCGAGCCGACGACGTCGCCGCGGTGGAATGTGTCGACACCGGCCAGACCATTCGCTTCATGTCGGCAGCAGCGATCCGCGGTGCCGAGAACTTCCGGTTCTTCGCAGATCACGCTCCCGATGCGAACAATGGTCGGTCGATGCCCGACGAACACCACGTCAACTTCTCCAGCCGGAAGGCGCTCGGCCCCGTCGGTGTGATCACACCGTGGAACACACCCTTCATGCTGTCGACCTGGAAGATTGCTCCGGCGCTGGCAGCCGGTTGCACGGTCGTGCACAAGCCAGCCGAGTGGAGCCCGTACTCGGCCGCGATGCTGTCAGAGATCGCACTCGAAGCAGGCCTGCCAGCGGGCGTGCTCAACACGGTGCACGGCCTCGGCGAGTCGGCCGGCAAAGCGCTGACCGAGCACCCACTGATCAAGGCGATTGCGTTCGTCGGCGAGTCGTCGACCGGCTCGATGATCCAGGCGCAGGGAGCGCCGACGCTCAAGCGTGTGCACTTTGAACTTGGTGGTAAGAACCCGGTGATCGTGTTCGACGATGCCGATCTCGATCGAGCGCTCGACGCCGTCATGTTCATGATCTACAGCCTCAACGGTGAGCGCTGCACGTCGTCGAGTCGGGTGCTCATCCAGTCGACGATTCACGATGAGTTCGTGACCAAGTTGGGGGACCGGGTGCAGGCCCTGAAGGTCGGCCACCCGCTTGACCCGTCGACTGAGATCGGGCCGCTGATCCACCCGCGGCACTGCGCCAAGGTGCGGAGCTACGAGGCCAAGGCGAACGACGCTGGCGCCACGGTTCTCATCGGCGGCGGTGAGCGGCAGGACCCGGATAGCTACTACGTCAACCCGATGCTGTTCACGAACGCAACGAACGACATGGAGATCGCACAGGAAGAGATCTTCGGCCCCGTGCTCACGGCCATCCCGTTTGACACCGAATCCGATGCGGTTCAGATTGCGAATGACATCGAGTACGGCCTCGCCGGGTACCTCTGGACCGGCGACACCGGTCGTGCGCAACGTGTTGCTCGCGATCTTGACGCCGGGATGATCTGGGTCAACAGCCAGAACGTGCGGCACCTGCCTACGCCGTTCGGTGGCACCAAAGCCAGTGGCATCGGCCGCGATGGCGGGCCTGAGTACAGCTTCGAGTTCTATATGGAAACCAAGAACATCGCGATCGCCTACGACACCCACGCAATCCCGAAGCTGGGCAAGATCTGATGGGCCTCACGCTGTCCACAGAACAGATCGCATTGCTCGCTGCCGAGCACGAAGAGGCACGAAGGACTGCGGTGCCGTGCGACCCAGTCACCCGGCGATTCCCCGACATCACCTTGGACGATGCATACGCGATCCAGGCGGAGTGGGTTCGCCTGCAGGTCGCCAACGGCGCAGTGATCAAGGGCCACAAAATTGGGTTGACAAGTCGGGCCATGCAGATAGCGATGAATATCGACGAGCCCGACTTTGGTGCGCTGCTCGACCACATGTTCATCCCGAATGGCGGCTCGATTGCCGCTGCTGATCACCTTGACCCGAAGATCGAAGTCGAGTTCGCCTTTGTGCTCCAGGACGATCTCGTTCCCCACGCATTCGGTCGCGAGTTGACGACTGATGACGTGTACGCAGCGACGAGCCATGTGGTGCCAGCGCTCGAGTTGATCGATGCTCGGTCGTACCGGGTGCATCCCGACGACGGCCGGACGCGCACGGTGCGCGACACCATCTCTGACAACGCAGCGAACTCGGGGATCATCGTCGGCGACGAACACATTTCGGTTGACGAGGCGCGCAACGGTGATCTTCGCTGGGCCGGTGCAATTGCCTATCGCAACGGCGTGGTCGAAGAGACCGGGCTCGGTGCCGGAGTCCTCGACGACCCCGCAATGGGCATCGTCTGGCTCGCCAACCGGCTCCAAGGCATCGGCATTCCACTCACGGCGGGCGAAACGATTCTTGCCGGCTCCTTCACCCGGCCGATCGACTGCCGTGCCGGCGACCACTTCCGTGTGGATTTCGGCTACCTGGGCGCACTCACCCTCGACGTCACCTGACCGGTCACACTGGGTCAGGCACAGTGTGACCGCTGCTGGTGCACACCATGAGGCCGTAGTTGCGCATCTTCTCGTCCCGCATGGCACAGAGGTCTAGGCGCAACTATCGTCCGCTGGAGATGAGCGTGATCGGGCCAGATACTTCCGTCGATGAGAGCACTGCGCGGAGTCGTGGATCGTGGGCGTTTGGCGCCGGAACATGCCTGCTTCTGGCGGTGGTCGTTGCGGCATGCGGACTCGGGTCGGGGAGCGACGAGGCAACGCCGGTCGGCGAGACGGGCACCACCGACACAACGGCGCCGGTTGACCCGACGACGACGACGGCCGTGAGCACGACGTCTGTGGTACCTGACACGACAGCTGCGCATGCGACAGCCCGGTCGGGCGGTGTGTCGTTCGCATCCGACATCCAACCGATCATCACCGAGACTTGCGCGAGCTGCCACACGGGCGATGGGCCGGGCACGCAGCACGTCCGCTTCGACACGGCCGACGACGTGTCGCGCGCTGCGTTCGCGATCGCCATCGTGACCGAGACTCGCTTCATGCCGCCATGGCCAGCGAGCGATGAGAGCGTCCCGTTTGACCATGACTGGAGCCTGACCGACGAAGAAATAGCGACGATCCTTCGTTGGGACGATGACGGTGCCCCACTTGATGTCGATCCAAGCACCGAGATGATCCCGGTCAACGGTGTTGTCGGGCTCAATGACCCCGACCTCGTCATGCAGGCCGATGGCGGCTACGACGGCGAGTTCGGTCAACCCGACGAGTACCGCTGCTTTGTCTATGACCCCGAGTTGGCCGAGTCGACGTTTGTGTCGGACATGGAGTTCATCCCGCAGCAGACGCAGGTTGTCCACCATGCCGTCGGCTTCGTCGTCCCAGCGTCAGAGCGAGCTGCCGTCGAGGAACGCAATGGCGCCGACGGCCAGGGTGGCTGGACCTGCTTCGGGTTCAGCCCAGGCAATGGCGCAGATCTGATCTTCACCTGGGCGCCCGGCACCGATCCAACCGCCTTCCCCGATGGCACCGGCCTCGAGATGGAAGTGGGCGACTTCTTCGTTCTGCAGACGCACTACCACTTCGGCGTTGAGGCCGACGCCGACCAGTCGACTTTCGCGATCAACTTCGCTGCAGGCGACGATGTTGTTGCAATTGCCCTGTCCACGTACTTGGCGCCGGCGGAGATCCCGTGCGGCGAAGGCGAAGAAGGCCCGCTCTGTGACCGTGATGCGGCCCGCCAGAAGGCCATCGATGCCTACGGCCGGGAAGGTGTGCTCGCCGATGCACTGATCCGCGGCTGCGGCAACCCACTCGACGCGCCCGACGGTTTCGTCGACGGTGTAGCGAAGTCGACGTGCACGTGGCCAGTTGCCAACCCGGGAGAGATTGTTTCAGTGTTCGGGCACGAGCACGAGATCGGTGCGAGCTTCAAGATGACGCTCAACCCGGACACGCCCGAAGAGCGGGTGCTGCTCGACATCCCGGTGTGGGACTTCGATTGGCAGTTGATCTATGAGCCGACTGAGAGCATCGTCATCGACAGGGGCGACACCATTCGGATCGAATGCACCTGGGATCGGGCGCTCCGTGACCCGCTTCTCGAACCTGCCTATGTCCTGTGGGCTGATGGCACGGATGACGAGATGTGCTTCTCGACGGTCGTCACTCGCCCGGTTTGATTCAGATCGTGGCTGGCGACGGCGTGAGCGCTTCGTACGTGTCGATCTTACGTAGCGACGGGAAGATTAATGCGAAGGATGCTGCGATCGCCACGGTGATGAGCCCGCCGCCGGCGATCGCCCACGGCAGGCCGAGTGCTCGTGCTGCCACGCCACTCTCGAAGGCTCCGAGTTCGTTCGAGGCACCGATGAACACGCCCTCGACTGCGTTGACGCGGCCGAGTTGGTGGTCGGGAGTGACCAGCGGGACAATTGCGCCGCGGATGTTCATCGACACCATGTCGGCGGCGGTGATGACGATGAGTGCAACGAAGGCCACTGCGTAGTTGCGGGTCAGACCGAAGACGACGGTGCCGGCACCGAAGATGCCGACGACCCAGAGCAACGTGGGCCCGACGCGGCGCACCACCGGGCGGAACGTGAGTACGACGGCCATGCCGGCTGCACCGATACCTGGGGCAGCGCGCAACCAGCCGTAGGCGATGTCGCCGACGCCGAGCCGTTCGCTCGCCACTGCCGGGATCAGCGCAACAGCGCCGCCGAACAGAACAGCGAAGAGATCGAGTGAGATGACGCTGAGCACGATCGGAGTGCGGCGAACGAAAGTGAGCCCTTCGACGGCGCTCGACCAAGTCGGCCGATCAAGGTTGCGCTCTGGCTCGCGGTTGTAGTGCAGCTTGATCAGCGGCAGGATCGCGGCGAACTGCATCGAGGCGGCAATTCCATACGCCCAGGAGGCGCTGAGGCTGTAGAGAAAGCCGCCCATGATCGGGCCGACGATCGTTGCGGCGGTGAATGTGCCCATCCAGAGGGGCATCACCTTGGGGAATGCTGCGATGGGCGTGACGAACGGGGCGATCGAGCGGCGTGCTGGCACAAGAATTGCGTCGGCGGTACCGAGTACCGTGGCGATCGCGAACAGTTTCCACACTGCGGCTGATCCGCTGGTGCTGAAGGCGACGAGAGCGAGCGTCGCAGCGCCACGACCGAACAGGCCAATCGACGAGATCCGACGACGATCGAACCGGTCGGCGATGTACCCGCTGACGAGGACCAGTAGGAGCGCTGGCAGGAACTGGGCGAGGCCGATGAATCCGATGTCGAGCGGGTTGCCGGAGATATCGAAGACCTGTTTGAACAGGACTGTCAGGAGCAGGTTCTGGCCGATCGCTGCGCTGGCGATCGAGAGCAGGTAGAGCCTGACGTTTCGGTCCCGCAGCAGTTCGCCCGTCGTGCTGTCGGCCCCCAGTTCCATGCGTCGCCGAGCGTACTGCGGGCGAGGTGTTGGTGGCGGGGTGCTGGTTGTGGGGTGACGTTGGCGGTTTCGATCAGTCGGTGATCGTGTCGGGTTCGGATGAGATGTCGACGGCTGGTTCCTCGGGGAACCGCTCGGTCAGGAGCTTGCCGATTTCGTAGTGGCGGAGGAGAAAGGAGCGTTCGTCGAGTTGCTTACGACGCATCCAGCCGGTCACTTCGTCATTCGACTTACTCGCGTTACACGACTGGCATGCAGGCGCGATGTTGGGCAGCGTGTAGCGGCCGCCGCGAGAGAGTGCCTGGACGCAGTCCTTCTGCAACGGCCGGTCGGTAGCGCCGCAGTAGGCGCACCCGCCCCATTCGTCTTTGAGTGCTGTCCACTGCTCAGCGGTCAGGTCGTGCTCGACGCGATCCATCCGACGTTTCCGTTTGCGTTGTGCACGAGCACGTCGTGTCCGACTCACCGCCATGTGGCCACGGTAGACGGCTGGCTGCCCGGCTACTCGGCCAAGAGCTCCGGCGAGCATGAGGCTGGCGCAGTGATTGGGTTGCAGCGCGCCACGGCCCGACCCGGGAGCACGACGGCGTACGGGCTGTCGAAGTGTGTCGAAGGTTCGTAGTAATCGGTGCTGAGGAAGTGTGCCCCGCTGGCAAGCGCTGTGTCTCGGCGCGTGGTGTCATTCGTGCGAGCATCGACGGTCGGTGAGTCGGTCCTGGTGCGAATCAGATAGCCAGCTGCCGCTGCGGCATTGAGGCGCGGGTCAGTGGGGTCGTCGAATCGGATAAAGGCGGCATCGGGCGCACCGGGCGTTGAGCTGGTGAACATAGGTCGGCCTTCGAGTACGGGTGTGCTTGTGATGTAGAGGTTGCGTTGGGAACCTGCATCGTTGAGCACGACGACCACTTGGCCGCGAGCGCTGGCGAGTAAAGGCCACCCGATGCCCTCTACTGCCTCGGCCAGCGTTGCGGCGTCTCCACGGACCTCGTCGGGCTCGAGGAGACGATCGGCGGCTAACACCGAACGGACCTCGGCGTCGAGTGCGAGCAGCACGTCGGCTGTCGTTTCGACCGGGACGGCCCATGGGAGGTCGAGGTCGAGGATGAGTCCTTCTTCGGCTGCTGCCTCGGGCACCGACAGTGACTTCAATTCGATCAACACGACGATCGGTACGTGGTTTGGGTTGTCGGACGACCATGCATCGATTTCGCCGAGACAGGCCACCAGGGTCAGGCACGTGGTCTCGTAGTCGAAGTCCTGCGTGTGCATCACCTTGAAGCCCGGCTCGTCGAGTGCTGGTTCCCCGGATTCGACGGGGAGACCGACGACGGGGTTCGCGGCGCGGTTCGAATACAGGCCACCGTCGGGGTCGGCGTACACGTCGAGTTCGAACTGGCGGATCCCGAACTGGTTGAGTTGTTCGGTCAGTGTCCGATGCGAGTATTCGATGTCGCGCCCGAGTTCGGCCGATACCGCAACGATGCCGTCGAAGAGGACCGGCTGGGGGACCAGGTGGAAGCTGTTGTGCGAGCCGATCACCTGGATGTGGTTCATCCGGACCGGCTCGACCGGCGGCAAGCTCAACGTTGTAGCGGACGGAGACGTCGGCGGGGTCGTGGTCTCCGCTGTCGCCGGAGCGGATGTCGATGCCGTTTCGCTGGTCGTTTCAGATTCAGCGATGTCGGTTGCGGCTGGTTCGGGGATCGCCTCACCAGTGTCATTGCCCCCTGCACACGATGAGACGAATATCGCCACGGCCGCAAAGCTCACCGCCCGTCGAATCGTTGCTCCGGGCATCGGTTTCCGTCCGCTCTGAGATCGCATCAATTCACCGCATCCAGTTCTTCATCGTCCTCACAACATCATGCCATGAGGCACTCGGACAGTCTTGACCGAGCTACCGAGGTCGGAATGCGATCGGCTGCAACGTGGTGCGCGTTGGCCGCGGAGCCCAACGTTCTCGTGGTGTCGATGTAGTTGGCCATGAACACGAACGGTGTGAACAGTGCGGCTGTGGGGAAGAGCGATGACGCGTCAAGGAACCAGAAGTCGCGACGTCCAACTCGAACCGGGAACTTCGGTGGCAGCCGTCGTCCCGTTTGTACTCGGCTGGCTGGGGGGAGGGGCGTCTCGCATCGCCCGGAGCGTCATCCTCAGAGCGCACCTCAACTGGGGCTTGGCCTGACAGAGATGGTGGTTGAGTGCAATCTGATCAGGCCCCAGTCGGGAGAGTCGCCAGCAGCGCTGCGGCGAGGCGCGACAGCTCGGATCGGCGGGGCCACACGGCGCGCAGGGTGCGGTTGATCTGCAGGCCGGGAACGTTGAGCTCGACGAGCCGACCGTTGGCGATGTCGTCGGCAACGGCCAAGCGACTGATCACCGTTGGCGACGATCCGTTGATGACCGCAATCCGGACGGCGGAGATCGATCCGAGGTCGAGTGCTGACTGGGGCGCGTCGAGGCCAACGGATGTGAGCAATGCTTCGAGCGCCTCGCGGGTGCCCGAGCCGCGTTCGCGCAGCACCATTGGAGTCGTCGCTAGTTCAGTGAGATCAACAGAAGCTCGGCTTGCCCAGGGGTGGCGGGGGGCAACGACGGGAACCAGTTCGTCTGTGGCGACCGCCTGCTGGTCGAGGGAGACTGGCACGGTCGGCAACTCGACGAAACCCAAATCGATCGCTCCGGCCTCGAGCCTGTCGAGCACGGCGCGGCTGTTGGTGACTTCGAGCGTCACCGAGTCGTCGGGTCGATCGGCCAGGAATCGTTCGAGCCAGGGTGGGAGCAGGTATTCGGCAATCGTGTAGCTCGCGGCGAGCCGCAGCAGGCCGCTCTGCTCGGCTTTGAGCGAGGCAACACCGGCTGCCAACGTGTCGGCGTACCGCAACAACTCGGTCGCCCAATCGGATATCAACTGACCATCAGGTGTGGGACGTGAGCCGGTTGGGGAGCGGTCGAGAAGCCGTAGGCCGAGTCGGCCTTCGAGCGTGCGAATGCGACTCGACGCAGACGGCTGTGCGATGCCGTGGGCTTCGGCCGCGCGCGACACGCTGCCGAGTTCGACCACCGAGCGGAACAGGTCGAGCGATGCCAAGTCAGGGAAGTTGAAGGGCAGTGGCACATGCCCAGCCTATGACAAGACATAGAGCAGACCTCTGACCCCACAGGCCGAACTGGGCTATCGACGGTGTGACGGTGGGTACAGAATGAGTGCACGCCGTCGATCGACGGCCGGACTCGACGAACACAGATGAATGGGGGAGCGATGACCCGATTGGGGTTCTTGCTCGATAGCGATTCCTGCATCGGCTGTCACGCGTGCACCATTGCGTGCAAAAGCGAACACGACGTGCCGTTGGGCGTCAACCGCACCTGGGTGAAGTACATCGAGACCGGGAAGTTCCCCGACGCCAGTCGGCACTTCTCGGTGATGCGCTGCAACCAGTGCGAAGACGCACCGTGTATGACCATCTGCCCGACCAACGCACTGTTCCGTGCCGACAACGGCGTCGTCGACTTCCAAGACGACAACTGCATCGGCTGTAAGTCGTGCATGAACGCCTGCCCGTACGACGCATTGTTCATCAACCCGGAGACGAACACAGCGCAGAAGTGCAACTTCTGCAACCACCGCATCGAGGTCGGCCTCGAGCCATCATGCGTTGTGGTGTGCCCGACCGAAGCAATCAAGGTCGTCGACTTCGACAATCCCAGTGATCCGGTGGCGAAGATCATCGGCCGCGAAGACGTGGCCGTTCGGTCCCCCGAGCAGAACACGAAGCCGAAGGTGTTCTACAAGGGCGCCAATCAAGCCTCGCTCGATCCAACTCGCACCAAGATCAACGCCGACGGCATGATCTGGGCCGACACGACGCCCGACCATCGCCAGACGCCGGTGCTCGATCACAAGGGTCACGGCGATGCCGGCATCGTGGCGCGTACGGCGTACACAACCTCGCACAAGACCACCTGGGACATGATGGTGTCTGGTTACTTGGTCACCAAGGCCATCGCCGGCGGCATCATGATGATGGCCGCCCTGATGATGGTGCTCGGTCATGCCGACAAGCAAGCTGCTGTCGGCATCGTGCCGCCCATCGTTGCGGGCATCATGCTCGCCCTGACCGGCGGCCTGCTGGTCGGTGACCTCAAGCAGCCGAAGCGCTTCTATTACCTGCTCACCAAGTCAAACTTCGACTCGTGGCTGGTCAAGGGTGCGTACGTGCTGAGTGCCTTCGCTGCACTGTCGGCCGTCTGGTTTCTGCTCGGTGCCGCCGACGCAACCAGTGCACTGCAGGTCATTGCCATCCCGACCGCACTCTTCGGTGCTGCGACTGCCGGCTACACGGCGTTCCTGTTCGGCCAGTGCGAAGGCCGCGACCTCTGGCAGACGCCACTGCTGCTCCCGATGCTGCTTGCTCGGGCGGTCATCGCCGGCGCATCGGCGTACGCGATCCTCGACGTTGCGATGGACATCCCGTCCCCGCGGGCCGTGTGGTGGGCGTTGCTCGGCGGCGTCATCGCCATTGCGTTCCTCAGCTGGGTCGAACTCCAGAGCAAGGGCAGTCGCCACGTCGAAATGGCGATTGCCGATATGACCAAGGGTGCCCAGAAACAGTTCTTCCAAGGCGGTCTCGTCTTCGGCATGCTGTTGCCCGCAGTCCTCACGATCATCGCGCTGGCCATCGACATCGATACTCCGATCATCGTTGCCGTGGCCGGCCTGTCGGCGCTGTTCGGCATGTTCCTGTCTGAAACTTCCTTCGTCCGCGCCGGCCAATCTGTCCCACTGTCTTGAGTTCCAGTTGGGGTCTGACCCCAACTGAAACGCTGTTGTTGAAAGAGCTCTGAAATGACTGATCTGCAGAAGTACCCGCCGCTCGACAAGTGGCACGACTGGACCGAACTCGACGCGAAGGCGTGGCCCGACAAGGTCGAGCGCAACTACACGCTGGTGCCGACCACGTGCTTCAACTGTGAAGCCGCGTGCGGCCTGCTCGCCTACTTCGATAACGAGACCGGCGAGATCACCAAGATCGAGGGCAACCCCGAACACCCGGCCAGCCGTGGTCGCAACTGCGCCAAGGGCCCGGCGACGATCAACCAGATCTATGACCAAGAGCGGATCATGTACCCGCTCAAGCAGACTGGCGAACGCGGCAGTGGCGAGTGGGAACGCATCAGCTGGGATCAGGCCCTCACCGAAATCGGTGGACGCATTCGTACGGCCTTCGAAGAAGACCGCCACAACGAAGTGATGTATCACGTCGGTCGCCCCGGTGAAGACGGTTATGCCGACCGTGTGTTGAAGGCGTGGGGTACCGACGGCCACAACAGCCACACCAACATCTGCAGCTCGAACGCACGCATTGGTTACCAGAGCTGGATGGGCCACGACCGCCCATCGTCTGACTTCGCCAACGCCGAAGTGATCTTCCTGATCTCCTCGCACCTCGAAGCTGGCCACTACTTCAACCCGCACGCACAGCGCATCATGGAAGCCCAGGGCAAGGGCGCCACGGTCATTTGTGTCGACCCGCGTCTGTCGAACACCGGCTCGAAGGCCGATCACTGGTTGCCGACGTGGCCCGGCACCGAAGCATTCCTCTGCCTGTCGATCGCGCACCTGCTCCTCGAAGGCGGCAAGTGGGAACGTGACTTCGTGCGCCGCTGGGTGAACTGGGAGACGTTCCTTGCCGAGTTGTATCCCGACATGCCGCAGACCTTCGAGTCGGTTGAAGCCGCGCTCAAGGACCACTACAGCGAGTACACCCCCGAGCGCGCCGAGCACATCACCGGCGTGTCGGCGGCTCAGATCCGTGAGATCGCCGAGATCATTGGCAAGCATCCAACCAAGTTCGCCAGCCACAACTGGCGCGCTGCCGGCGCTGGCAACCAGGGCGGCTGGCAGGTCGCGCGCTGTTTGTTTTTCCTGAACGTGCTCACCGGCTCGGTGGGCACCGAGGGCGGCACATCCGGCAATGGCTGGAACAAGTTTGCTGCACACCAGCCCAAGGGGGCCCCGCCGCTCGAGCGCTGGAACGAGCTGAGCTGGCCACAAGAGTTTCCTCTCTCGTACCACGAGATGTCGATCCTGCTCCCACACTTCCTCCACGAAGGCCGCGGCAAGCTCGACACCTATTTCTCGCGTGTCTACAACCCGATCTGGACCAACCCCGACGGCTTCACCTGGCTCGAAGCGTTGAAGGATCCCGAGAAGGTCAACTGCCATGTCGCGCTCACGCCGACGTGGTCGGAGACCTCGTGGTTCGCCGACTACGTGCTCCCGATGGGTGTCGGCGCAGAACGCCACGACCTGGCGTCGTACGAGACGCACGCCGGCAAGTGGATCGGATTTCGCCAATCGGTGTTCCGTCGATACGCCGAGATCAAGGACGGCAAGCCGGTCAGCCCGGATGCTCGAAGCCACGAGTACAACCCGGGCGAAGTCTGGGAAGAAAACGAGTTCTGGATCGACCTCTCGTGGAAAATTGACCCCGATGGTTCGATGGGCATCCGCAAGTGGTTCGAATCGGACGAACGGCCGGGCAACCCGATCAGCATCGACGAGTACTACGGCCACATCTTCGCTGAAGAAGTCCCCGGGCTCGCCGAGGCGGCAGCCGAAGCAGGCCAGGTTCCCCTCGAATACATGCGCGACCGCGGCTCCTTCGCAGTGCCGACCGATCCGTACACGCCGTACGAAAAGATCGTCTCGGCAAACGACGTCGCCGACTGCACCAAGGATGCGTCAGGCGTGTTCCGCAAGCCAGGCACCATTGGCACGTTCGACGGGTCCGAGGAGAGCTTTGCCAACACCGAACTTGCCAAGCTCGGCGATGGTTCGCCCGCAGTCGAGGTTGACGGCGAGATCAAGGAAGGGTTCCCGACTCCGTCAAAGAAGCTTGAGCTGTTCTCGACGACCCTCAAAGAGTGGGGGTGGCCCGAGTACTCGACGCCGAAGTGGATCCCGAGCCATGTGCACTGGGAAGACATGGACATGGCCGGCAACGAGCGTATTTTGCTGCCGACGTTCCGTATCCCGACGCTGATCCACACCCGCTCGGCCAACTCGAAGTGGCTGAACGAGATCAGCCACCGTCACCCGCTCTGGATTCACCCTGAAGACGCCGAAAAGCTGAATATCGAAGAGAGTGGACTCGTCCGCATCTCGACCCGCATCGGCCACTTCGTGATCCAGGCGTGGCGTACCGAAGGCATCCGCCCCGGTGTCGTCGCGGCATCGCACCATATGGGTCGCTGGCGCCTCGACGAAAAAGAGGGTCGCAACTGGGCCGCTGGCAAAGCCACGATCGATCAACAGGGCACGACGTGGACGCTGAAGCGTGAGGGTGCTGACAAGAAGAACATGACGGCATATGAGTCCGCTGATCCCGACACGGGCCGTATCTGGTGGCACGACACTGGCGTCCATCAGAACGCCACCTTTTGCGTCCAGCCCGACCCGATCTCGGGCATGCAGTGCTGGCATCAGCGAGTGCGCGTCACCCCGGCCGCGGCTGGCGACGAGTACGGCGACGTGGTTGTCGACACCGCCAAGTCACGCGAGGCCTACCTCGAGTGGATGGAAAAGACCCGGCCCGCAGGCACCACCAACGACAGTGGTCTCCGCCGCCCCCTCTGGTATGCCCGCCCCCTCAAGCCGACCATCTCCGCCTACCGCCTCCCCACGAACTGAGACGGGCCAGATCGCCCGATTACTGCGTTGCCGGGTTTGCAACTCGATCAGCAAGTTCGCGAACGGCTCTTGCTCGTCGGTGTCTCGGCCCTTGCGTTGGAACCAGGTCGACGACGTCGAAGTATCAGCCGCCGCGCGTCGACGCATGAACGCAATGTTGCTCGGGTAACACTGACGGTATGACAAATCTGTTCGAGCAGGCGATTGCCCGCAAGGAAGTGCTGAAGTTCGCACTCGGTGAGGATGAGTACCTGGTGCCTGGTCGCGAGGGAAATGTCAAGCACTGGGTGCTCGGGAGTTGGAATCAGTCGGTGATGGAACTCCACGACGACAATGCTGCTGCGTGTGCTGCAGGCGTCACGTCGATGTTCTCATCGCTCGTCGGCAACTCTCCGGCGGCGACCGCCACGCGCATCTGGCCCCTGATCGACCACCTGAGCCAGTACTGGATGCAACGACACGGCGGTTGGCTCCAGTTCGAACTCGGTCGGGTCGTCGGCCCGCTTGCCACCGCCGTGGATGCTGAGCGTGGTCGCTGTCGGCGAGGCGAGAGCGACGTCGATTTCAACACCATCGAGATGACAATTCGAAAGATCCAGCACAACGGCGGACTCTCGGAACTGGCCTGACAGGACGCTGGAGGCTTGATCGATGCGTTGTATCTCAGGCGCGTCGATGCATGCCGAACCAGGCATGCAGGGTCGGATCCCACTCGTCGTGGGAAATCAGAGTTTCGGTGGTGATGTCGCCTCGGACGACAATGAGGCGATCGGTGCTCAGCGTCACTCGGTCGGGGCCTCGGTCGAGTAAACGTGTGGCGAATGGCTTGACTCGCCAATGTTTGTCGGGGTCAGCCTGGAGCGACTCCGAGGCATGCTCGAACTGGCACATCGTGTGCGCAACGCGCTTGAATCGGTACTGCGCCTCGGGAATCCCAGTTGCATCATGCCTGGTCAGGGTTGTTCCTTGCGGGCTGCCAATCAACTCATAGGTCGCGTTGCCGCCGTCTTGTGGCCCGGCGGCATTGAGATCGATTGGGTTGATGAAGCTGTCGCCGAAGCCGACGTCAACGAGATACGGCCGGTCGATCTGCACTTCGAGCGCGAGGTGGTCAATCACGCGGGTCGGGCCGTCGAGCAGCACGGCAGCACCGAGCCTGACCACACGAAAGCCGAGCGCTTCGAGGAGAAGCGCAAAGGCGCCATTCAGTTCGAAACACCAACCGCCTCGGCCCTGCTCCACAATCTTGTTGACGTTGCTCAGTGCATCAACCGTGACGCCGTGGCCAGCGACGATGTCGAGATTCTCGAACGGGACGGCGGTCATGTGGAGTTGTTGGAGCTCGCCCAAGGTGGCCCGATCGTGCTGCACCGTGCCGACGAAGCCGATCCATTCGAGGTAGCTGTCCACGTCAATGGTGGGGCTGTTAGGCGGATCGTCTTGCACACGTGCAGCGTAGAGTGCGGTGGTGCTAACCGACTTGGTGATCAACCCGTTCGGAGCGCACCTGGCAGACATGCTCGCCGTGGCCAAGGCTGCCGATCTGGCCGACGTCGGGGCGGTTTGGGTGTCCGATCACTTCAGCGGCAACGTGGTCGATGCCCCGTGGTCGCGCGATCCGTTCGTTTGTCTCGGTGCGATCGCTGCAGTGACAGAGCATGTCGATCTCGGCGTTCTGGTCGCGAATGTGACGAACCGGCACGCCGTGCAGCTTGCTTCAGGAATCAACTCGCTCCAGTCGTTGGCGCCGGGGCGGGTCCGGCTCGGGATCGGCTCAGGAGCGGCACCCGACTCGCGCTTCTCCGCAGAACACGACATGGTCGGTAAACAGCTCGGTGATCTGGCAACCCGCCAGGCGATGCTGATCGACACGATTGGTCAGCTCCGACGAATTTGGAGTGCTGACGGATTCGACGCAGTGACCGATGGGGCACCGATGCCGCCGGTGATCGTCGGCGCATCGTCGTGGGCCACCATCGAAGTCGCCATCGAATTGGCCGATGGCGTCAACATACGTCGGACCGGACGCTTGGCCGACCAGCTTGAGCGTCTCGCGGCCGCTGACCTGCCGGACGGTTTTGAAGTCAGCGTGCTTGATTTCTTCGCACCAGGTGACGACCTGGGTGTCAGGCCTTCGGATCTGATCGAGGCGGGTGTCGACAGACACATCGTCACGATGTGGCCAGGGCGCGATCTTGGTGCGGTCCAGAGGCTCGCTGCTCGAATCGTTTGATCTACCCTGCGGATCATGTTTGACAAGCTGTTCAACTTGCCCGCCCATCCGCTGCTGATTCACGCACCGATCGTGCTGTTGCCGATCGCTGCGATTGCCACGGTTGTGCTGGTTGCCAAGCCGGCCTGGCGTGCTCGTGCGAGCTGGTGGATGGTCGGAGGATTGTTCGTCATCGTCGTCCTGCTGTTCGGGGCGAAAGAGTCGGGCGAGGCGCTGATCGAGGCCTACGACCGTGCGAACGGTGAAGGAGCAGTCGACATCTCGCAGCATCAGGATCTGGCGGAGACGACCTTGTTGTTGACCCTGGCGTGGTTCGCAGTGTTCGGGTTACTCACGGTGCTGGAACGGGGTACGCACCGGCGACGAGTCGGGGTTCTGAAAGCTGTGGCATCGAACGTGATCGCTCGGCAAATCGTTGCAGTGGCGGCTGCAGTTTTGGGCGTTCTGGCCACCGTCTGGTTGATTCGCACCGGGCACGAAGGTGCGAAGTCGGTGTGGGGCCCGCGGGTTGACATCCTCTTTCCCAAAGGGTGAGCAGCGGCTTTTCCCTGAAGGTTGGGGGGCAGCGCTCATTCGGGGCTGGTGATCAGGTGACGACGACTTTGGTGCCGAGTGTGGCGAAGGCCCACATGAAGTCGGCATCGAGGTTGTTCTGACGCTGGCAGCCGCCGGAGAGGCGGGTGCCCAACTCGGCGTCACCCTGGTACGGCGAATTGTCTTCGACGTGCAGGGGAATGGCGTGGAAGCCAATGGCACCTCGCTCCGTTTTGAGCCAGCGAATCATCTGCGGGAGCCAGGCTCTGCCGTTCCATGCAGTCGACATCTCGGACCGGCTGTAGACCTCGTGAGTACCCGGCACTTCGTTCGGAAAGGCCGATCCTGAGACGAGCCATGACCGGATGATGATGCCGTCGTTGCTCACTGCCCAGACTCGCTGACCTGCACGGTCATAGACGACGCGCCGGCCACTGCCAGCGTTGTCGGGAAGCGGTGGAGCGTCGTCGCCGGCAGTCGCGACCGGCGAGAGCGTGACACCCCAGAGGTCGGTGGCGCCCGGTGATGGCGGGGGAGTGCGGGTGACGAACGATTCCTCATCCGGCCAGATGTTGAGTGCGACAGCACTCTCTCGGCCGACTACTCCGTCGACGAAAAGGTTTTCGGAGGTCTGGTAGTCCACGACGGCGCGCAGCGTGGAATCGCCGAATTGGCCGTCGGCAGTGCCGGTGAAGTGGCCGGCCTCGGCCAGCGCGTTCTGCAGGCATTCGACGTCGCCGCCTGATGCACCGAGGCGCACGGACAGCGCGCCGATGGTGCAGCCTCCGTCGGCGCGTGGAGGCTGCCCGTCGACGTCGATACCTACGTTGTCGAGGCCCGTGAGTTCGAATTCGATATCGAACGCAGCGACGGTCGTGGAGGGTGGAGGCGGAGCTGCGGCGACTTCTGTTCTAGCGACTTCTGTTCCAGCGACTTCGGTTCCGGCGGCTTCTGTTGCGGCGACTTCTTCGTTCGAATCGGCGCTCCCCGTGACCAGGACCCCCAGAGTCGCGGCGCCGAGTACGCCAACCGTGGCGGCGGCGAGGCAGAACTCGCGTCGGCGTTGTTCGACAGACTTCGACATCCGGGCAGGCTCCTCCACAAAGAACCATGTTACTCAAGGAGATTCGCTGAGAGCATCGGTGTACAAAACGTTACGAACTCAACGTGGCCGAGGCCGAGAAATTGTCGGAACAGTATGCGGCTCGCCTCGTGAGTAGGGCCTAACCTGACCTCAATGAAGCTTCGCAGAGGACAGCAGCAGATGACCGCCGATCTCGGGTTGCCCCGTCTCACGACTCCGTATGTCCGGGAGAACGGCGAGCTGCGCGAGGCCTCCTGGGACGAGGCGCTCGATCGTGCAGCCGCTGGCCTCGGCGCCGCCCGCGATGCGATCAAGGGTGGCAACGCCAATGCGTTTGGCATGTTCTCGTGCTCGAAGGCCACGAACGAGGTCAACTACTTCGGACAGAAGTTTGCCCGGGTGGTGATGGGGTCGAACAATATCGACTCGTGTAACCGAACTTGACACGCTCCCTCGGTCGTCGGTCTGGCGACAGTGTTTGGTGCAGGTGGCGGAACGGCCTCGTACAAAGAGATCGAAGAAGTCGATGTGGTGTTGCTGTGGGGCTCGAATGCCCGTGAGGCGCACCCGATCTACTTCCACCACTTGATGAAGGGTTTGAAGAACGGCGCCAAAATGTTCGCTGTCGACCCTCGACGTACTTCGTCGTCGAAGTTCGCTGATGCGTGGCTTGGTCTCGACGTCGGCACCGATATCGCCATGGCCAACGCTGTGGCCCGCGAGATCATTCATGCCGGATTGGTCAACGAAGCCTTCATCGCGCATTCGACCGAGGGCTACGCGGCGTACAAGGTGTCGGTCGAGTCGTACACCCTCGAGTACGCCGAAGAGATCACCGGTGTCCCTGCAAGTGCGATCAAAGAGATGGCGCACGCGTACGCCACTGCCGAGAAGGCGCAGATCCTCTGGACGCTCGGCATCACCGAGCACCACAACGCAGTCGACAATGTGCTCTCCTTGTGCAACCTGGCGTTGCTCACCGGCCACGTTGGAAAATGGGGGAGTGGTCTTGTTCCGCTGCGCGGACAGAACAACGTGCAGGGTGGCGGCGACATGGGTGCGCTGCCCAACAAGTTCCCTGGCTTCCAAGACATCACCAACGCCGAGCATCGGGCCAAGTTTGAAGCGGCCTATGGAACCAAACTCAATCCCGAAGACGGCATCCATCTCACGCTGATGTTCGAAGCGATGGGTCGTGGAGAACTGACCGCAGTGTTCGTGCTCGGTGAGAACCCGGCCGACTCTGAAGCCGACATCGATCACGCCCGCAAGTTGCTCTCCGGGCTCGACTGTCTCATTGTGCAAGACATCTTCATGACCCGCACCGCCGAGTTGGCTGACGTGGTCTTCCCGGCGTCGGTTGCTTGGGCCGAGTCCGACGGCACCGTCACCTCGAGCGAACGTCGTGTGCAACGCACCCGGCCTGCAGTCACCCCGCCCGGCCAGGCTCGCCACGACATCGACATCATGCACGAGCTCGGCAAGCGGCTGGGCGTCGATCTTGGCACCGCCGAGCCCGAAGCGCTCTGGGACGAACTGCGTTCGCTGTCACCGATGCACGGTGGCATGTCGTACGAGCGGCTCGAAGCCGAAGGCGGCCTCCAGTGGCCGTGCCCCGATCTCGACCATCCGGGCAGCCCGTTCCTGCACGGCTGGCTCTGGGAAGATGATTTGGGCGGTCGTGCCCCGTCGCCGTTCTCGGTTGTCGAGCACGAAGGCCCGAACGAAAAGCTCACCGACGAGTTCCCGCTGCGCCTCACCACAGGTCGTTCACTCGACTCGTTTAACACCGGCGTCCAGTCGAACGGCTTCGAGTCGCCGATCCGCTATGGCGAGGAACTCGACATCAACCCGGCCGACGGTGTCGCACTCGACATCGTCGATGGCGAACGGGTCAACGTCTCGTCGCCACGCGGCACCGTCGAGATGAACGTGCGGTTCCAGCCCGACATCCCCATTGGGCTCACGTTTACCACCTATCACTTCCCTGCCCTGGTCGATATCAACAAGTTGACCAACGACGCATGGGATAAGCGTTCCGGTACTTCTGAGTTCAAAGCCGCGTCCATTCGGGTTGACAAGATCAGCGCCTGATGGCATTGACAACCGAGACAACAACGACAAGACAAGTAGTTCCGCATGGCTGATCTTCACCTGACTATTGACAACTCGACCGACGCCGAACGCGCTGCGGTCGACGATGTCCTTTCGCCCGACGCGCGGGTTGTCATCCACGAGTCCGAGCGGCTCGTCCGCGGTGGCATGGCGCGCAAGAACGATCGTCGCCACCTGCTGCTTCCAGCGCTCCACGCGCTGCAGGCCGACATCGGCTGGATCAGTGCTGGTGGGCTCAACTACATCAGTGATGTCTTGCAGGTTCCGCCCGCCGAGGCGTACGGCGTCGCCACGTTCTACGAGCTGTTTCGCACCGAGGACCCTGGCCACAACGATTCGACCGTGCATGTCTGCATGGACACGTCGTGCCACATCGCCGGTGCTGAAACATTCGCCCAGGCACTCGAAGCCGACGGTAAGCAGGTCCATCGCGGGCCATGCCTCGGCCAGTGCGAGCGAGCTCCCGCTCAGTTCGTCCAGGGTCGTGGCACCGCCGACTCGGTGCCGGCCGACGCTGACAACATCGCGTCACCCGGTGCGTTCCAGTCGATTCAGCGTGCGGCCGGCGACACCGGTGGCCTGCGGCTGCTTGCCAACATTGGCGTCGTCGACCCGACCTCGCTGGCCTCGTACCGTGAGCACGGTGGATACGCAGCGCTCGAGAAGGCACTCTCGATGGGCGGCCAAGCCGTTATCGACGAAGTCCGCTCGGCGGGGTTAACCGGGCGCGGTGGCGCGGGCTTCCCGACGGCCATCAAGTGGCAAGGTGTCGCTGACGAACAGGGCCGCCCGAAGCACGTCATTGCCAACGCCGACGAGTCCGAGCCCGGCACGTTCAAAGACCGCACGCTCATGGAGAACGATCCGTTTGCGCTCATCGAAGGTCTCACCATCGCTGGCGTGTCGGTCGGTGCCGAGAACGGTTGGATTTACATTCGCGGCGAGTACCCGCTGTCGACCGCTCGCCTCACGAACGCGATCGAGCAGGCCCGCACCGCCGGCTTGCTCGGCGACGATGTCATGGGATCGGGTCAGCGTTTCGACATTGAGCTGCGCCGTGGCGCCGGTGCCTACATCTGTGGCGAAGAGACTGCGCTGATGGAGTCGATCGAAGGCTTCCGTGGCGAGCCGCGCAACAAGCCACCGTTCCCTTCGACACACGGGTTGTTCGGCGAACCAACATCGGTCAACAACCCCGAGACCCTGCTGAACGCGATCTATATCGTGCTCAACAGTTCTGCGGCATATCGATTCGTCGGTACAGAGAAGTCGCCCGGCACGAGGCTGTTCTGCCTGTCCGGCCACGTGGCGAACCCTGGTGTATATGAAGTGCCGCAGGGAACGACGCTTGGCGAGATGATTGAGATCGCGGGCGGAGCAACGGGAACGACACGGGCAATTCTGATGGGCGGCGCAGCGGGCAGCTTTGTCGGGGCCGATCAGCTCGACATGCCGCTGACCGGCGAAGACACCCGGGAGCGGGGCACGACGCTGGGCTCCGGGGTGATCACGCTCTTCGACGACACCGTCGACTTCACGTCGCTGCTCATCCGGATCACCGAGTTCTTCAAGGGTGAATCGTGCGGCCAGTGCGTCCCATGCCGCATTGGGACTACTCGACAGCACGAAGTGATTGTCGAGATGGGCCAACGTGGCGCACTCACCGACGAACGGAACACGCTGATCGACGACATGGCAGTCGCCATGGCCGACGCATCGATTTGTGGCCTCGGCCACACGGCAGCGGGCGCCGTTCAGTCCGCCATTCGACTCGGACTGATCGGAAGCGCATCATGAGCCCCCAACAGACGATGGTTGACCAGGAGACCAGCACACAGGTCACCGTAAGGATCAACGGTGGCGATGTCACCGTCGACGAGGGCGACACGATCCTCACCGCGTGTACTCAGGCAGGCATCGACACGCCGACCATCTGTTATGCCGAGAACCTGACGCCGGTCAACGCGTGCCGCGTCTGTGTCGTCGAGGTCGAAGGCAACCGCACGCTGGTCCCGTCGTGCTCACGACCCGCCGAAGAGGGGATGGTCATCTCGACCGACTCCGACCGGGTCAAACACAGCCGCAAGATGGTGCTCGAATTCCTCGGCACGGCCAACGACCTGAGCGAAGCACCCCAGATCAACGAATGGTCGACCGAGTACGGCGTCGACGTCACCCGCTACGCCGATGGTGCTGAGCGGTTCGATCAGCCCGTCAAGATCCAAGACAACCTGTACATCCGGGACTACGACAAATGTGTCCTCTGTTACAAGTGCGTCGACGCGTGCGGTGAAGAAGCCCAGTTCACGTTCGCTATCGCCATGTCGGGTCGCGGCTTCGACAACCGGATCTCCACCGAGTTCGACGTCGCCTTACCCGAATCGGCCTGTGTGTACTGCGGTAACTGCATTGCGGTGTGTCCGACCAATGCCCTGCAGTTCAAGACCGAGTTCGACCTCCGCCAAGAGAACAACTGGCGTGAAGAAGATCAGACCATCACCCAGACCGTCTGTTCGTACTGCGGCGTTGGCTGCAACCTCGAACTCCACGTCCAAGACAACCAGATCGTCAAGGTCACCAGCCCCGCTGACCACGAAGTCACACACGGCATGCTCTGCATCAAGGGTCGCTTCGGTTGGAAGTACGTCTGACGCCCGAACTCGCTCACGCTCGGGGGGCGGGGTGGGCTCCGCGATGGCTGGGTCGGTTCCCTACTCATCGCGCCTGGTGAGAACTGCGAGGTCGGATAGGCGGGTTCCTGGGCGGGCTTCTACTGTTGGCTTGGTGGATTCGGAATCAAAGATTTGTGTTTCCTGTGGGCGGACCATCGAGTGGCGCAAGAAGTGGGAGCGGAACTGGGATGACGTTCGCTATTGCTCTGACCCTTGTCGAAACGGCTAGACCGACAATATGAAGTTGCTTCCCACGCCTGACGTTGGCCGTGCGGCCGCTGGGGCATTCGTGGCGACGCACCTCGGGCATCTTGTTTGTGACGACGTTGCCGGTTCGGTCGAGTTTCTCGGCGGTCAACGCGCCGCCGACGCAGCGCTCGCGGCATTCGATGTGAGTGGCTACGCCCGGAACCGCAGCGAGGTGTTGCCTGTCGCTCGACGCGGCGCTTCGGGCCTGTCGCCGTACATCAGGCACGGGCTGCTCACGCTCCCGCAGGTATGGCAGCACGTTGCCGGTGGACCCGAACGTGACGTGAAGAAGTTCCGCGACGAGCTGCTCTGGCAAGAGTTCGCTCGGCACTGGTATTCACGCCTCGGCGCCAAGACGCGTCAGGGTGTGCGTAACGCGCTGCCCCCGACGACGGCGTCCGATGTTGCTATCGGGTGGGATCGGCGAATGGCGTGCATGAACAACACCATCGGCGAGTTGACCACCGACGGTTGGCTCGTCAATCAGACGCGGATGTGGTTGTCGAGTCACTGGTCGGTGCGCAATGGGATGGCGTGGCAAGACGGCGAGGACTACTTCTTCCGGCATCTGTTGGATGGCTCCCGCGCAGCAAATCGTCTCGGGTGGCAGTGGGCGACCGGCGCCGGGTCGTCGCAGCATTACGGGTTCAGCCGCTACCAAGTCGAGAAGCGGGCGAAGGTGCTCTGCAACATGTGTGAGGTCGAGCCGTGGTGTCCGATCAACGATTGGCCGGCGAACCCGCCGCTCAACCCGATCACGCAGCCTGTTGAGTTGGGTCGTGACCCGCACGGCATCCGGACCAGTGGGCCGAAACATACCGTCGAGACACGCCCTGCCGACACGGTGTGGATGACCGCTGAATCACTCGGTCTCGCAGACCCTGCGTTGCGGGCCCACGCCGAATTACCTGTCGTATTCGTCTTTGACGAAGCCTTGCTCAGCGGATTGCAGCTCAGCTCGAAGCGGCTGGTCTATCTCACTGAGACGCTCGCCGAACTGGGCCAGACACATCAGCTTGAACTGCACCTCGGTGACCCGGTCGAAGTATTAGCCGATCGAGCAGTCGCCGTGACTTTTGCGCCGGTTCCGGGCTTCCGGCGGCGGGCCGAGGCCGTTGTGCCTGCGGAGACGCATCCCTGGCCCTGGCTGGCCAGGCCGAGCAATGGCTCGATCAGCAGCTTCAGTGCCTGGCGCAAATCGGTCAAGGTCATGCGCTCATAGCTGCGTCGAAGACCGGCGGTGCATCGTCCGCGGCGACTGCATCAGTGAGCGAAGAGCGTGCGGGCCTTGGCCAGAGCTGCCTGGCCGACTTCGCTGCCGATCAGTCGGCCGGCGTAGTCGTCGGCCGTGATGTGGATACCGCCGTAGATGCGTGAGCGGCCGGCTTCATCGGAGGCGTCGAAGTATGTCGCCCACTGCAGGTCGACGTCGGCTGACGGGCCATCCTCGTGTTGCAGATCGCCTGCAGCCACAATGTGCGTTGCCAGGCCGCCGGGGAAATACTCCGAACCGGTGACGCCTGCCAGGACTTCAGCGGCAGCTCGGCTGAAGGTGCTGTGGCCTGAGACGTACGCGGCGAAGGCCGGGGTGACGAAGGTCGGGCGTTGATAGGGCACCCAGTCGACAGCGCGAATCCAATCGACGCCCGAGGTGTAGATCTCGGGGATCGACGGTGGGCCGATCCACGCATTGATCGCGATCTCGCCGAGGTGGTCAGCGAGCGCTTCATGACGTTCGCCGGGTGCGCTCGATTCGTTGGTGATGATCTCCGAGAGGCCGGGAACAATCGGCAGCTCACCGTTCTGCCCGAGGAATCGGATCATCGAGATCGGGCGGACGGAGTCGTAGTGGGCTTTAGCACCCCAGGCGGCGATCGCTGCATCGTGGAGCGCACCGTTGACCGAGACGGCGAGCTTCACGTCCCACTCGAGTCGCCCGACAGCCTTGCCATCGAATTCGACCCGGTCGTTGTCGGCGAATAGAGCGTCAGACACGCCATTCGAGATGGTGTTCCAATGCCCGGGCGGTGTCTCCGAGGTGGGGCCGTCGGCCCAATACTCGGCGATGACTCGGGCCCAATCGGCGACGTCGGCGAGATTGGCTTCGTACGGCTCACCGGTGACCGGGTTGACGTCGTAGCCATCGCCGTCGTCGGTCCCGAGTGTGTTGTTGCCATGCCCAGCCGGCCCGATGTCGGCGATCGCGAGACCAGTTTGCAGCACGCCGCTGGCCTGGACGACGGCCAGCGCCGAGTCTCGATACTCGTCAGTGGTCGACGGGTCGCCGATCAATGGCGGCGGGCCCGGATCGATCGGCGGGCCCTCGGCTGCAGGAGAGATTGCGAACGGCGTCACATCACCCCAGTTCGAACCAATGAATGTCTGCGCCCCGGCGGGTATCGACAGCCCGTTCTGAGAGAGCGCCTCTTTCAAAATGAGCGGTTGCCAACGGTCCGGATCGGCGAGGGTCGTGCCGGATTCGGCAACCGCCAGGGGTTCGTTGACCGGCTTGTAGTCGACGTCTTCGTACCGGCTGCGTTCGAGCGAACCATCGTCCAACGTGTCGGCGATGATCTGGTCAGCGACGCTGAGGCCGAAGCCGGCGGCGCTCTCGGGACCGGGGGTGAAGCTGGCGTCAACCCCGCAGAGTTCGTCCAACTGCGCATCGAGCGCCTGCGCGGTTGCCGTGCGGCTGAGACTGCCGTCGTAGCGGTGCGTGAGGAGGCGGTGTGCAGCGAACGTGATGGCATCGGTACGTGCCGCATCGACATTGTCGGCGCTGCGCGGTGCATCGACGAAGAGGGTTGTCGCCGGACCGTCGTCGTAGTTCGCCCAGACGTCCCACATTGCGGCTGACAAATGAAAAAGGTTGCGGGCGTGCACAGTGGGTGCGGGAAAGTCGAGTCGAATCGCATCGAGCGCCTCGTCAATCCACACCCGGGCAACCGATGGGGCATCGTCTGGGATGGCACACAGTCCGCCCTCGGCCTGGCGGGGTTCGCCCTCACTGGTCCCGGCGCTGCCGCCGCACGCTGCCACCAGCAACGCGCCTGCAATCGCGGCACCCGAAATTCGTCGATTCACGTGATGCATTCTGCCCGCTGCAAGTGGTCCTCCGGCGTCGCCTTCGCCTCGGCAAGCCGCATCGACCAGACTGCAGCAATGGATTTCGATCTTCCCGCTGACGACCACCCTGCGCGCGTCGCCGTTCGAGCGTGGATCGCGGACAATCCGAATCCGACCGGCAAAGAGCTCGCCGAGGCCGGATACGTCGTGCCCCACTGGCCCAAGCCGTATGGCCTCGAGGCGAGCCCGATCGACCAGATCGTTATCGATCAAGAACTCGACGCGGCCGGTATCCGGCGACCAGGCAACGCAATCGGTATCGGCTGGGCGGCGCCAACTATTCTGCTCGCCGGTAGCCAGGAACAGCAAGACCGCTACTTGCCGAAAATCTTCAGCGGTGAAGAGTTCTGGAGCCAGCTGTTTTCCGAGACTGAGGCCGGGAGCGACCTGGCGAACCTGGCCACAACGGCCGTACGCGATGGCGACGAGTACATCGTCAACGGGTCCAAGATCTGGTCGTCCGGCGCACATCACAGCAAGTTCGGCATCCTCATTGCCCGCACTGACCCCGATCAGCCGAAACACAAGGGCATCTCGTACTTCATCTGTCCAATGGACACGCCGGGCCTCACTATGAGTCCCATTGTCGACATGACCACGGCGCACTCGTTCAACCAGGTGTTCTTCGACGACATGCGGCTGCCGGTTTCGCTACGTGTCGGCGAAGAAGGTGACGGATGGCGGTTGGCCAAGGTGACGTTGTCCAACGAGCGCGTGTCGCTGTCGTCGTCCGGATCGCTCTGGGGGGTCGGTCCATCTGCTGAACAACTGCTCGACCAGGTGCGCGATTCGGGTGGCCTGAGCGACCCGGCGCTGCGCGACGAGGCGGCAAAGCTGCACATCGACGCCGAACTCCTCCGCCTCAACCGGCTGCGCAGCCTCTCGGCAACATTGAATGGCAAGACCCCTGGCCCTGAGGCGTCGATCTTGAAGATCATGGCTGACGAACACGGCCAGAAGGTGATGGCGTTGGCCAAAGCGCTCAGCGGAGCCAACGGCATGCTTGCCGGCTCAGGTCCGGCGGGTGAGATCCCGTCATCGATGCAATCGGGGCCGACCGAGAACAACCTGGGTGGGCTCAACGGCTTCGACGATGTTGACCCGATCTGGCACTTCGGCTACCTCTTCCATCCGGCACTCACCCTGGGCGGTGGCACGTTCGCAGTTCAGCGGAACATTGTCGCCGAGCACGTCCTCGGCCTGCCGCGTGAGATCAACGCTGAGCAGGGTATGACCTGGTCGCAAGCCCGTCGCCCAGCCGCTGTGTAATCAGCGATACCGTGTAGCGGCGTGACGGAGCAGCAACTCGGGTTCGGTATTGACATCGGTGGAAGTGGAATGAAGGCGGCGACCGTCGACATCTCGACCGGAGAGTTGGTGTCGGATCGGATCCGTATCGACACCCCGCAACCGGCAACCCCTGAGGCGATGGCAGAGGTGCTCAACGAACTTGTTGCACACCATCAGTGGGCCGGACCGATCGGTGTCGCCTTTCCCGCCGTTGTACGCCACGGTGTCGTGGGCTCTGCGGCGAACATCGATGAGCGCTGGATCGACGTCGACGCCGATGCATTGTTCACCGCATCGAGCGGGCTCGACGTGCACATGCTCAACGACGGTGACGCAGCTGGAATCGCCGAGATGCGCTTTGGCGCCGGCGCTGGTCGCAAAGGCGTCGTGATGATGCTGACGTTCGGTACCGGAATCGGATCCGGCCTGTTCATCGACGGAGTCTTGGTCCCGAACACCGAGCTCGGTCATCTCGAACTCGACGGCGTCGACGCCGAGAGCCGTGCCGCCGCAAAGGCCCGTGATCGCGAAAATCTCAGCTGGTCCGAATGGGCCGAGCGCGTCGAACGGTATCTGCGCCATGTCGAGGCGTTGTTCTCGCCTGACCTCTTCATCGTGGGCGGCGGTGCCAGCAAGAAGCCGCACAAGTGGCTTCCGGAGATCGACATCGCTACAGAGATCGTCCCGGCACAGATGGCGAACAACAGCGGCATTGTCGGCGCCGCCCTTGCGATCAGCGAGCGCTGAGCTCCTTGCACCGTGAGCGTGCGCCGATCACTGTCACGGTGAGTGCTGCGATCGGGACGACGAAGTAGAGCATCACGTTGCCGTAGTCGGTGCGCACGCCGTGGTCGGCCGCATCAAGGATCAGCCAAGCGATGTAGCCGATGTAGAACAGGAAGAAGAGTGCGCCTTCCCAGCGAGCGAGCACGTGGCCGTTGGTGAAGATCGGCAGGCAGGCAACGGCCACGACGATCATGACGGGGATGTCAACCTGGATCGCACTCTGCGCAACCGGGATGACGTTCGGCGAAATCGCAGCTGTGACACCGAGCACCGCCAACAGGTTGAACAGGTTTGAGCCGATCGCATTGCCCACAGCCAGATCGCGTTCGCCACGAAGTGCAGCGAGGACGGATGTGGCAACTTCGGGAAGCGATGTACCGATGGCGACGACGGTCAGGCCGATCACCAGGTCGCTGACGCCGAGTTCGGTGGCGATGTCGGTTGCTGCCGACACCAGTGCCTGCGACCCGCCGATGAGCAATGCGAGGCCGGCAGCGATGAAGCCCAGGTCGTTCCACACTGGGACTTTGGCAAGAGCTTCGACAGACAGGTCCTCGTTGAGGTCGACGGGAATATCGTTGTTGCCGCGTGTGGCTGAGACCACGGTCCAGGTGACGTAGACCACCAGCAACGCGACGAGAACGAACCCTTCGAGTCGGTTGATCTCTCCGTTGAGCGACATGAGCAAGACCAGCACAGACGCACCGATCATGATCGGGACATCGATTCGGATGATCCGTCGGGCGACAACAAGTGAGCCGCCGACGGCAGCTGAAATACCGAGGGCGAGGAGGATGTTGGCGATGTTGGAACCAACAACGTTGCCGAGGGCGATGCCGCCTGCTTCGTCGCTGCCACCGACCACGTCGCCGACGCTCACGGCGAGTTCGGGGGCGGAGGTGCCGAACGCAACAACAGTCAGGCCGATAACAACTGTCGACAGGCCGGTGCGAGCGGCGATTCGTGTCGCGCCGCGGACGAGGGCCTCGGCACCGAGCACCAGGGCTATCACGCCGCCGATGAGCAGAACGATGGACAACGGAGTCATAGCGGCCACAGGATATGGCTCATCGGGGCGACGCTTGCACTGGTAGCTAATTCAGCGACGACGGCGGGCTGTGATTCGACCGCGAACGTCGACGCCCAGCTCGCGCGGCGCTGAGACAACGCCGGCGCGGGCCGCCAGGATCTCGTTCAACTCGGCGCCGATCAGGAAGATGAGGCACACAATCCAGAGCCAGGTGAGCGCAAGTAGCGCTGTACCGGCGGCGCCGACGATCTCGTTGCCCGAGACGGCGATGCGGACGTAGAACCCAAACCCGACCGAGACCATCAGCCAGCCGACTGCGGCGAACGCTGCACCCGGCAGGTCGAATCGCCAGGGCGTCCGGTGGTGCGGGCCGACGTGGAAAAGCGTGGCTGCCCAGATGATGAGGATGGTCAGGGCGAGCAGGACGCGGAGCGGGCCGGGGACCCCGACAGATCGGAGCCACACCCACAGGGCGGTCGAGATCGCGATGGTCATCATCGTGCCGAGCGCCATCGCAATGGCCGTGACGCGGAGCCGGAAAAAGCGTCGACCCTCATCGACGTCGTAGGCGACGTCGAGTGCTCTGATTAGGCCGGCAAAACCGCGCGACAGGGTGAAGACCGCCACGACGACCGACACGCTCAAGACGCCCGGCCGACTTTGATCGAAAAGGCTGTTGACAGCGTCACGGATGGTCGACGACTCGGTGGTAAACGTGCGGTCGATGAACTCGTTGACCGATGCTTGGAGATCGCGGGTCAGGTTCTCGCCGAGCAGCGACACCGATGACAAGGTGGCGAGCAGCGCGGCGGGGATGCTGAGCAGCAACCAGAAGGCAACCCCGGCTGCAGTATCGAAGAGGCCATCGTCGTGGAGTTCTCGCCACAGACGCGCAACGATCTCGCTCAGACGTCGCCGTCGCGTCGGTGCTGCCATATTCCCAGCGTAGAGGGGATGCTGAGATTCGGAGTCTGCAGTGTAAGCGTCATGCTCAGATTCAGACTTTCACGGGGGAGAAGCTGTCAGCGAGTTGCGCTCCAGGCGCGCATCCGGTCAGCCAATTCGCCCCGGTAGGCCGTCGCTCGCGTGACCTTGAGGCTTTCGTAGCCACGTACTTGGTCAGGCAGGGAGGCAATCGAGATGGCTTCGTCAATGGTCTCAGCCGACAAGCGCTGGCAGAGTCGTTCAACGGCCTCGATGTACTCGGGGATCATGGCCCGTTCGAGCTTGCGCACGGTCGCCCATCGGAAAGGGTCGGCGAACGTCCCACGAACGCGCTTGCTGGCACGCAGCGCGGCAAGTGCTGGCGGAGCGCTTCGCCGCAGCTCGAGCTTTCGGTCGAGGCCGAGCGACCTCAGCATCGGCGGGTGCAGGTGATAGGTGACCTTGGTGTTGGCACCTCCGACCGCCTGGTACCCACTGGTTGCTTCGTCGTCGAGAAGTAGGCGTGCAACCTCGTACTCGTCTTTGTACGCCATCAGCTTGTGGAGGTGGATCACCACGGCACGGGTGAACTGGTCGTCCTGATCGAGTTGTTGCTCGGCGAGCTGCGCTGTGGCGATGACCGAGCGGAATCGAGCGGCGTATTTCTCGGACTGATAGTCAACCAGGTCGCCCGCCAGTCGTTCGAACAGCTGTGGAGTGGTTTCAGGTGCAACGTGCACCGGAAGATCGGCCGCCCGTTCGACCTGCTGTCGGTTGTCGATCCACGCACGGCCCCAACGGAACGCATCGAGGTTCGTGGCAACTGCGACGCCGTTGAGTTCGATGGCGCGCTCGACTGCTTCGACTGGGAGCGGCAGCGCACCGCACTGAACAGCGGCGCCAAGCACAAGGAGGTTGGCAGTCGTCGTCGATCCAAGCAGACCTTCAGCGAGCGCCGCTGCGTCGAGAAACCGGTTGTCATCGGCTCGAGTGACCGACCCGACCCGTTCGACCAGGTCATTGCCGCTTGGCAGGCGGAGGCCAGGTTGGGTGACCATGGAACCGGTCGGGACGGCATCGGTCGAAGCGACCATGACGGTGCGGTCGACCCGAGCGCCAGTGAGGTTCGCTGGCTGCGCTGCAACCAGGAAGTCGAACCCGAGGATCGTGTCGATGCCTGACGCGTTGCCATGATTCGAAGCCGGTGCGGCACCGGTCGTGATGATGACGTCGCTCACGACCGGGCCGGCCTTTTGCGAGAGGCCGGTTTGGTCGAGGCCGCGCACGGTGCGGTCGGCGAGCATCGCTGCCGTTCCAACAATCTGGCTGACGGTGATCACGCCGGTGCCACCGATACCGGTCAGGCGGACCGTGAACGCATCGGCGTTGACGATCGGAGCAGCTGGGTCGGCAATGTCGGTCGGCGGCGACGGAAGCGGCCGTGGTTCGTCGGTGGACTCGACCAGTTCAACCGTAGCGAATGACGGACAGTCGCCCTTCATGCATGAGAAGTCGAAGTTGCAGCTGCCCTGATGGATGCGTGTCTTGCGTCCAAACGGAGTGTCGACGGGTTGCACTGACAGGCAGTTGCTGACGTCGCCACAGTCGCCGCAGCCTTCACAGACGCGCTCGTTGATAACAACTCGGAAATTCGGTGTCGCGACGGTGCCACGCGAACGGCCGCGGCGCTGTTCAGCAGCACATGCCTGATCGTGGATGATGACGGTGACGCCTTTGACCTTGGCGAGTTCCTGCTGGGCCTCGGTGAGGCGGCTGCGATCCCAGAGGTCGACACCTGCGGGGAAGTCCGCACGGGCATGACGGCCGGGATCATCGCTCGTCACGATGATCCGCTTGACGCCTTCGATCCGCAGGAGGTGGGCGACGTCGGGCACCGACATTTGCCCCTGTGGGTCTTGTCCGCCCGTCATCGCCACCGTGCCGTTGTACAGCAGCTTGTAGGTGATGTCGACGTTGGCTGCCACCGCCGCGCGCACGGCCAGGGAACCGGAGTGGAAGAAGGTGCCGTCACCGATGTTCTGAATCAGGTGATCGCGTTCGATAAAGGGTGAGATGCCGATCCACTGAGCGCCTTCGCCGCCCATTTGGGTCAGACCGACAATGTCGCCGACACGTTCTGGCTCCATGAAGGCGACCATCGAGTGGCACCCGATGCCGCCGCCGACGAGGGTTCCCGGCTCGGCGCGAGTGCTCGCGTTGTGCGGGCAGCCGGAGCAGTAGAACGGGGTGCGGTTGACCGACAGTGGGATCAGCTCGCGCTGGGGCGGCACGATCTCTTCGAGCGGCCGCATGCGATGACCGATTCGAGCACTCAGCCGTTCGTGGAGCGGAGCCAGCAGCTTGTCGACATCGAGCGTGCCGAAGCCGTTGACGAGGACGTTGCCATGCTCGTCGTGGCGGCCGACGATGCGTGGCCCGACCTTACCGGTGATGTGCGCGCCGTCATAGAGTGCGCTCTTGATCAATCCCTCGAGGGTGGGGTTCTTCTCTTCGATGACGATCACCTCGTCGAGGCCGTCGGCGAAGTCACGAACCTGGCCGGGGTCGAGCGGGACCGGCATCAGGAGCTGAAAGAGCCGGATGCCGGCAGCACGAAGATCGTCGTCGCTGCGGAACCCGAGAACAGACAGCGCTTCGCGCATTTCATGGAAGGTGTGCCCACAGGCGGCGATCCCGAGCCAATCGTCGCCGCTTCGGACGCTCACTCGATTGAGATGATTGTCGACGCCGTACTGGCGTGCCATTGGGGTGCGCAGTTGCTGGAACTCGATCTCCATATCGAGGGTGTACGGAGTCAGTAGGCGACCGTTCGGATGCGGGACGAACGGATGGCCATCCACTTCGATCACCGGGGATTTGGGTTGCACTCGATCGAGGTCAACGTCGATGGTGCCCGTGCCGTCGGCTACTGCGGTGACCAACTTGAAGGCCGACCAGAGTCCGCACGCACGCGAGAGTGCAACGGCGTGCCGGCTGAGGTCGAGCGCTTCTTGCACGTCGCCGGGGAACAGCAGCGGCATGTGGAGGTCGACGGCGGTTGCGTCACTCGATGACGGGACCGTCGACGACTTGGCTGCCGGGTCGTCGCCGACGACGGCAATCACGCCGCCGTGTTGCGACGTGCCGGCGAACACGGCATGGCGAATCGCATCGCTGCTCCGGTCGAAGCCCGGGCCCTTGCCGTACCAAATGCCAACGACGCCGTCGTATTTGGCGTCGTTGAGCGTCATGGCGAGTTGACTGCCCATCACGGCGGTGGCGGCCAGTTCTTCATTGACGCCGGGCTGGATCACGATGGGCAGGTCGGGGACCGTGGCCGAGGCGCGCTGCAGCTCTTCGGTGTAGGTGCCGACCGGGGAGCCCTGGTATCCCGATGCGAACGCAGCGGTGGTGAGGCCGAGCTTGCGATCACTACGGAGTTGATCGACTGCGATGCGTGCAACTGCCTGCACCCCGGACAAGAACACCGTGCCCGACTCGGACCGAAACTTGTCGGCCAGCACGTAGTCGGTCATCCGATCGCCTGTGGGTTCTGTTTTGGCCATTCCGATCCTCCTCGATTGCAGCGTCTGCCACCGTTGTATCGCGTCTTGAGGGGGTGTTTGAGAACCGGGGTCACTCGACCGGGTGTTGGCAGCTCCAGGCCAACTGTTGACAGGCCGCGCCGGTCAGACGAGGTAGTGCTTGACCGCGAGCCGTTCGGCCGAGTCGTCGCCGGGGACGCCGAGCTGGGCGACCACCCGAAGGTTGGGCCACTCGGCTGGCGTGAGCTGTTGATATTCGAAGGTGAGTTCGCCAGCTGCGGGGTGAGAAAAGCGTCGGAGGCGCGTCTCGAAGCCGGACACGTCGTGTTCTGGCCACCACGCTGCGAACTCGGGGCTCTCGTCGATCAGGAGGCCAACGAGTTCGGTCATCGCCGGGTCGTGACGCACTGACGACGTCGCCGAACGGAACTCGGCGAGCGCCTGACGCGCATGAATGTCCCAGTCGACGATGAGGTCCCGTGTTGCCGTGTCGGCGAAGAGCACCCACAGCAGGTTGCGGCGCGGCCGTTCAAGTTCGATGATGCGCGGGTACAAACGCGCCTGGGCGGTGTTCCACGCAACGAACTCCCAGTGCGGGCCGAGGACGTACGCCGGCGACGGCATCAGCGAGTCGAGGAGGCGGACAAGCGCACTCGGTGCTTCGGCTGGCGCTTCGACGGATGCTGTGCCTGGGTCGGTCAGCGCAATGAGGTGTTCTTGGCCAGCATCGTCGAGGCGGAGTGCTCGGCCAATTGCGAGGAGTACGTCGTCGGAGGCGTTGATTCGTCGACCCTGCTCGAGCCACGTGTACCAGGTGACCGACACGCCGGCGAGCAGCGCGACCTCTTCGCGGCGGAGCCCGGGGGTGCGTCGACCGCGGCCGGGCGGGAGGCCGACCTGTTCAGGCCGCGTCGCCTCACGACGCGCCCGGAGGAACTCGGCGAGCTCCTTGCGATGGTCTGTCGTTTCCCCCACGCCGCAGAGTCAATCACGGATCGCCGACGCTCAACGTTTGCGTCGAAGTTCTCGCGTGAATACCAACGAGTTCTTCGACGCAAACGGGGTGTTCGGCTCGTCTTCAGCCGGGGAAGGCGCGACAGGGTTGGCCGCGGAGGCTGCCGCATTTCGGGTACGTGGCGGGCGGGTTGATGCCCGGGATGACGGGGAGGACGACCTTGCTGGCAGTGGCACCGCCGAGTCCGATAATGACCTGCTCGCCGCCGCTGATCGTGTCGAAGATCCAAACCGGCCGGTTATTGCCCGGTGCGTCGACGGAGATGCGAATCTGTGAGCCGGCACGGAAGACGTGGGCGAAGGGGAAAATCTCGACGCGGACCGGAGCGAACTTGCCATCGGGAAGCTGCTCTGCGTCGGCTGCCCGGTGGGTGTGGACGGGTTGCAGCACACTTGACTCGGCCTCGTCGAGCGCACGGTGACTGGCTCGCAGCCAGCCCGACTGGACGTACATTTCCTGGCCGTCAGGTCGCACTTCGCTGACCGTGACCTCGAGGTCGGTGTCGCCGAGGTTTGACTGCACCCACAGGTCGGCCGATCCAGAACCAGCCATCGTGACGGTCTTGCTGAGTGGCTCGGTGATGAACGTTGCAGCGGTGCCCGGTGCGTTGTGCTGCCAGTCCCACTGCACATCGAGCTTCCAGATGGCACTGCTGTTCCTCGCCGATTCCTCAGCGAGGAATGTCGCTGGCATGCCGTCGGGAAGTGCGAGGTATTCGGTTTGTGTTGCGGTGTCGGCGGCGGTGTCGTTGAGGCTGCCTTCGGTGCCGAAGAACCACTCGGTTGGCTCGACCGAGGGGATCGGCCACGACTCGAACTCTTCGACGAATCGGGGAAGTGGTGTGCGCTCAGCTGTGCCTTTGGCGGCTCCCTCTTCGAACAGGACACGGACGCTGGGCTCAGCTTCGAACGCCGCGAGTGCATCCTCGTACGCCATGCCGGTGAAGCGATCGTCCGGCAGGGTGAGTTCGCCGGTGCCGAAGAGGCCGCTGGCAAGAATCGGCGCGATCACCCTGGCGGTATCGAGGGTGGGGGTGCGTTTGGCGACGTACAGGTCGAGAAACTCGATCCAGCGCGGGAAGTTGGCAGGTCCGATCGACTCGGTATGCAAGCCGTTCATGAGCGTCACGTAGAGCTGGTCGGTGCCGGCGAAGCGGTCGAGCATTGTGGGGAATCGGCCGCCGGTCTGCTCGTCCTGCCATGCGCCAGCAATGAAGGTCGGCACGTTGATCTTGTCGACGAACAGCCGTGGCGAAAGATCACCGGTGTTGTCGCTCGAGTCAACGAACGGCGAGTCGAAGATCTCCTCGACCAGGTCGGGGTTCTGCATCCGCAACGACTGGTTCGCTGCACACATCTCATCGCCAGCGGCGATCGCGTCCTTCGCCCAGCCCTGGCCGCCGCCTTCGATAATCTCGCCAGTCGGGGTGATCGCTGGCTTGCCGTTGTCGACGCGGTCTTGCGTCCACTCGACAGCGAAGCCGGTGTTCAAGATGCCGCCGGGGTACAGGGTTGAGTTGTAGCTGTCGTCGATCACTGAGAACGGGGTGATCGCCGCGAGGTTCGGCGGTTGGGTCTGGGCAACAAAGAGTTGGCTAATGCCGGGGTAGCTGACGCCAACCATGCCGACGCGGTTCTCGAAGACCCACGGCTGTGCGGCAACGGCTTCGACGGCGTCGTAGCCGTCGGTGCTCTGGGTGTATTCGAAGTAGCGGAACGAACCGCCCGAGCAGCCGGTGCCGCGCATGTTGACACCGACGTAGGCGTAGCCGAGCGGAATAAAGAGGTCTTTGAAGCCGGATCCGTTCGGGTCGGCCGGCGTGTAGCCCGAGTACTCGACGACCGTCGGGTACGGCCCGTCCTCGATCGGTCCCGGCAGGACGACGTTGGCGCTCAGCGTTGTGCCGTCCCGCGTCTCGATGTAGTTCAGCCCTGGTACCAAGCGTTGTTCGGCGAAGAACGCCGGGTCAGGATGGGAATCACGGCCGAGCACGGTGAACGGCTCGGTGATACCGGCGCCGTCGACGACGAGACGCCAGTCGGTCGTGGCGTCGAGGTTGCGGAACAGGAACGAGCCGTAGCCGTCAATCTCGCCCCCGTCGGGCGGCTCGTTGACGGTCCCTGCAGGCAGGCGTTCATCCGCCATGGTCGTCGTGACGATGCTGACGGTCGATCCTGGCGTGGCGCCCGTGATCGCGACTTGTTCGACGCCTGGCGAGATGTCGAAGCCAGGCTCGACTATTGGCAGGGTGTCCATCAATGACGGCTGGGCGGTCTCGGCCGGGGGATCGGTGGCTGGAGGATCTTCAACGGGCGCATCGGTGGTCGGCGGCTCCGTGGTCGGGGTCTCCGCCGCAATGGGAGCGTCGGTGGTCGGCGTAGCGTCATCGCTGCCGCCGGAGCAGGCTGCGCTAACTAAAGCGAGTGCGGAGAAAACTGCCAGGCCGGCCCGTCGTTGCATCCGGACAGCATGTCACTTCGCCCTCCCAAGGTTTGTGTCGAGCTTTTCGCGTGGATACCAACGGGTTCTTCGACGCAAACGGGGATTTCAGGTGAGGCGCGTGCGAAGGAAGGTGAAGATGAGGGCTTGCATTGTGGCTTGCTGGCCGGCGTCGGCTGCACCACCGTGGCCCCCCTCGATGTTCTCCCAGTAGGTGACGTCCTTGCCGAATCCTTCGAGGAGTGCGGTCATCTTGCGGGCATGGCCGGGGTGCACCCGATCGTCACGCGTCGAGGTCGTCAGCAGGATTGGCGGGTGGTCGACGGCGGGATCGACGAGGTGATACGGCGAATAGCCCTGCAGGTAGGCCCAGTCGCTCGGGTCGTCTGGGTCGCCGTATTCGGCCATCCACGAGGCGCCTGCCAGCAGGAGGTGGTAGCGCTGCATGTCGAGGAGCGGGACCTGGCACACAACGGCGCCGAAGAGCTCGGGGGTACGAACGTACATGTTGCCGACGAGTAGGCCGCCGTTGCTGCCGCCCGAGATACCGAGTCGTCCGGGCGATGTGATACCACGCTCGATAATCGCTCGGGCGACTGCCTCGAAGTCTTCGTAGACGCGGGGACGTTTCTCGCGCAGCCCGGCACGGTGCCACGCCGGCCCGTACTCGCCACCACCGCGGATGTTGGCCAGCACGTATACGCCACCGACACCAGATTCGCTGCTCAGCCACGACCTGCCGATGACCGCCGAATAGGCAGCGGTGCGCGCGATTTCGAAGCCGCCGTAGCCGCTCAACAGCGTGGGGCATGATCCGTCGGTCGTGGCGAGGGCGTCATTCGACCCGACGACGAAGTACGGGATGCGTGTGCCGTCTGTGCTCGCGGCGAAGTGCTGCTCGATCGAGAGATCGCTTGCATCGAAGCGGGCCGGTGCCTGCCGAAGAAGTTGTGGGGCTTCGCCGCCATCGAGCGACATCACGAACAGCGATTCTGGAGTGACGAAGTCGGTACCGACGAGCCAGATGTCGTCGCGTTCGGCTCCGTCGACAGCGCTCGCCGACAGGGTCCAGGCGTCCGGCGCGCCCGAGAGTGCCTCGATGCTCCAGCTGCCGTCCGTCGATGCGGGCGGGGTGGCAACCGAGAGTGCGTTGCGTACGTCGTCGAGCACGTTGAGTACGACCCGATGACGGGTGCAGGAAAAGCCACCGAGCGATGCGGTTTGCGTCGGCGTGAAGAGTGCGGTGAGTTCTGAGGTGCCGGCAAGGAAGCCGTCGATGTCGGTAACGAGCAGCGACCCGGTCGGAAAGGATTGGCCCCGATGTTCGAAATCGGAACGAGGTGAGATGAAGATCCACCGTTCGTGGAAGCTGACCTCCGCGTCGTCGGGAACGTCAACAGACACGAACTTGCCCTCGTGCAGGATCGACGTGCGCGTCGTGAAGAAGTCGGGGGAGCGCTCGACGACGTGATGCCGGAAGCCCTCCATCGACGACACGCCAACACCGACGGCGACATCAGCCTCGTCACCTTCGAAGACGACCTCGGCGTCTGCGATCGATGTGCCTCGTTGCCACCGACGAACAGTTCGCGGATATCCGGACCGAGTCAGGCTTCCCGGCCCAAAGTCGGTGGTCACGTACACCGTGTCGGCGTCGATCCACGTCAGGCTGCCTTTTGCCACGGGACGAACGAAGCCGCCTTCCGACTCAGCAATGAATCGCTGCTCAACGAGGTCGAACTCGCGTGTTACAGAAGCGTCGGAGCCTCCGGGTGATAGCTCGATGAGCGCTCGCCGCCGATCGGGGCGCAGCGTCGACGAGCCACGAAAAACCCATGATTCGTTCTCGGCGGCGCACAGTGCGTCGAGGTCGAGAATCGTCTCCCACTCTGGCTCACCGCCGACGTAGTCAGCCCACGTTGTGCGCCGCAGGAGACCGCGACGGTGTTCGGCATCGGTCCAAAAGTTGTGGACGAGGTCGCCATGGCGAGATGGGTACGCGATGCGGTCATCAGCTTCGAGTACATCGAGCGTTGACGCCCTGATCGGTTCGAATTGTGGGTCGACGAAAAGCGTCGCCTCAGCAACAGCGTTGCGTTCGGTCACCCATGCCAATGCGTTGTCGCCCTCGACATCTTCCAACCACTGATGTGCGTCCATGAGGGCGACGGTACCGAGAGACAACCCTTGGATCCGAGTGTCATCGTGGTCTGGCACAACGTTGTATCTCGCCGCGACAGTGAGGCGGGTTCTACGCTGCGCGTCATGTTCATCAATGGCGAGTGGGTCGAGGCAACATCAGGGAAGCGGTTCGAGGTGACCAACCCCGCAACAGGTGAGGTGATCGACACCGTGCCTGATGGCGGTGCCGACGATGCTCGGGCCGCCGTAGCGGCAGCCGACGCAGCATTCGACTCATGGTCCCAAACAACGGCGTACGAGCGCGCCGACCTGCTGTATCGCGCCTGGCAGCTGATGACCGAGCGGTCGAAAGAACTCGCTGAGCTGATGACGCGCGAGCAGGGCAAGCCGCTGAAGGCGTCGGCTGCCGAAGTGAAGTACGGCGCCGACTTTCTCCGCTGGTACGCCGAAGAAGCAAAGCGCGTGGCAGGGGAGTGGTTGCCGTCGGCGCGGGCCGATCAACGCTTCCTCGTCCTCAAGCAACCGGTCGGCGTCGTTGCTGCAATCACGCCGTGGAATTACCCGATCTCAATGCTGACCAGGAAGATGGGTCCAGCGCTCGCGGCAGGCTGCACGCTCGTGCTGAAAGCAGCCGAGGCAACGCCGCTCTGTGCCCGCGCGATCTTCCAGATATTCGCCGACGTCGATGCTCCTGGCGGTGTCGTCAACCTCGTCACAGCTCTGGACCCCAAGCCGATCGGCGAGGTGTTCTGCACGGACGAGCGCGTCCGCAAGGTGACGTTCACCGGCTCGACTGCTGTTGGCAAGATGCTCGCAGGGTCAGCAGCGAGCAACCTCAAGCGCGTCTCCGTCGAGCTCGGTGGGCACGCACCGTTCATCGTGTTCCCCGACGCCGATCCAGTGCACGCAGCGAAGGGTGCGGCGGCCTTGAAGTTCCTCAATTCGGGTCAGGCCTGCATCAGTCCGAACCGGCTGTACGTGCACGAATCGGCGCACGACGCATTCGTTGACACGCTCATCGAGCGCGTCGGTCGCGTGCAGGCCGGGAACGGTATGGACGAAGGTGTCGGTGTCGGCCCGCTGATCAACGAAGCAGCCGTCGCCAAAGTTGCCAACCAGGTCGACGACGCACGAGCCAAGGGCGCTCATGTGCCTGTCGGCGGTCAGCGGCTCACCGGCGAAGCCTTCGATCGCGGGCACTTTTATGCACCGACCCTCATCACCGGCGTCACCGAGGACATGCTGATTCGGCGCGAAGAGACCTTCGGGCCAGTGGCTCCGGTCATCACCTACAGCGACGTCGACGAAGTCATCGCAATGGCCAACGACACCAACTACGGGCTCGCCGCCTACGTGTACACGCAAAACCTGTCGACGGCCATGCGGACGTTCGAACGCCTCCGGTTCGGGATCATTGGCATCAATGACGTCAACCCGACGTCGGCGGCGGCCCCGTTTGGCGGCATGGGCGACTCGGGCCTGGGTCGAGAGGGCGGCCACGAAGGCATCGCCGAATACCTCGAAGTGAAACTCGGCGGCTTCTCGATCTGACAACCCATCTGACAACCCATCTGACAAGCCATCTGACAAGCCATCTGACAACCCATCGTCTGACCGACAACTTGGCCCAGTTGAGGGCCATGTTGTGCCAGTCGCCGACGTTGTATCTACGCTGCACGTTATGACTGTGTTTGACCTCGACGCGATGATCGCTGACACCCGGACATTGATCGAGATTGAGTCGCCGTCGGGTGATCTTCTGCAACTCCAGAAGTCAGCGGTTGCCTTGGCGGCGATGATCGAACGCCACCTCGGCGGAACATGTGAGCTCGTTGACTCGCCGAAAGGTCCGCACGTGCACTGGAAGGGTGGCGACGAAACGACGGTGATGTTGCTCGGCCACCACGACACCGTTTTTCCGATGGGCACGCTCGAACGGTTGCCGTTCGCCGTCACGGACGGCGTGATGACCGGGCCGGGCTGTTTTGACATGCTCGCGGGCATCGTCCAGGCGCTCCATGGGCTCGCGTCGCTCGACGATTGCTCGCACGTCGAGTTGCTGTTCAGCGCTGACGAAGAGATCGGCTCGCACGAGTCCCGTGCGCTCATCGAAGAGCGCGCCACTGCATGTGGCAATGTGTTGGTGCTTGAACCGTCAGCCGACGGGGGTGGCCTCAAGACCGGCCGGAAAGGTTGCGGCACCTTTGATGTCGTGATTACGGGGCGAGCGAGCCACGCCGGCCTCGAACCCGAGAAGGGCATCAACGCGCTGGTCGAGGCATCACACCAGGTTCTCGTTATCAACCAGATCGGCGATGCAAGCGTCGGCACCACTGTCACCCCGACGGTCGCCAAGGTCGGGACCACCGACAACGTCGTGCCAGCCCACGGACTGATCAAGGTTGACGCCCGTGTTGAGTCAGCTGACGAGAAGGCCCGAGTCGAAGCGGCCATGGCGGCACTCACGGCGCACATCGAGGGCGCGTCCGTTGAAGTCACCGGGCACATTGGCCGTCCGCCGATGCCTGAGTCGGCATCGGTATCACTGTTCCCGATCGCTCAGCAGGTTTCGCCAGGAATCGAAGGCTTCGCTGTCGGCGGCGGCAGCGACGGCAACTTCACCGCAGCAATCGGCGTCCCGACACTCGATGGTCTCGGAGCCGTCGGCGGTGGAGCCCACGCCGACACCGAACACGTCATCGTCGCCACGATGCCCGAACGCGCCCGCCTCATCGCGGGCATCGTCGAAGCACTCGCCCCCACTCGCTGACCCCGCTGTTCAGCTCTCGAGGGCTCTGGTGATGTCGCCGGGCTCGAGTGTGCCGACGCCTTGATACAAGCTGAGCTTGTTCCGAGTGTCGGTGATGTCGAGGTTGCGCATCGTGAGCTGACCGATGCGGTCGAGTGGGCCGAACGGCTGGTCTTGCACGCGTTCCATCGAGAGGCGGTCGGGCACATAGGTGAGGTTGTCGGACACCGTGTTGAGGATCGAGTAGTCGTCGCCGCGGCGCAGGCGCAGGGTGACTTCGCCAGTCACGACCGAACCGATCCAACGCATGAGCGGCTCGCGCAGCATCAGGCTCTGAGGGTCGAACCAGCGGCCCTCGTAAAGCAGCCGGCCGAGACGGCGACCCATCGTGCGGTAGTTCTCGATCGTGTTTTCGTTGTGGATGCCGTTGACGAGGCGTTCGTAACAGGCATGGAGGAGGGCCATTGCTGGGGCTTCATAGATGCCACGAGACTTGGCCTCGATGATCCGATTCTCGATCTGATCGCTCATCCCGAGTCCGTGGCGGCCACCGATCCGGTTTGCTTCGTTGACCAACTCGACTTGTGAATCAAAGCGTTTGCCGTTGATCGCAACCGGCCAGCCCGCTTCGAAGCGCACAGTGACGTCTTCGGTCTGGATCGCGATGCTCTCGTCCCAGAACGGAACGCCCATGATCGGGGTGACGATCTCTATCGGCGTGTTGAGTTCCTCGAGCGCCTTGGCCTCGTGGGTCGCACCCCAGATGTTGGCGTCCGTGGAGTAGGCCTTTTCAACCGAGTCGCGGTACGGCAGGTTTCGTTCCTGCAGGAATTCGCTCATGCCCTGGCGTCCACCGAGTTCGTCGACGAACGTGGGGTCGAGCCACGGCTTGTAGATGCGCAGGTTCTGGTTGACGAGCAACCCGTAGCGGTAAAAGCGCTCGATGTCGTTGCCCTTGTACGTGGAACCGTCGCCCCAGATGTCGACGCCATCGTCGGCCATTGCCCGAACGAGCAGCGTGCCGGTGACGGCGCGGCCGAGGGGAGTGGTGTTGAAGTAGGTCTTGCCACCTGAGCTGATGTGGAACGCACCACACTGGATGGCGATCAGGCCCTCGCGGACCAACTCGTCGCGGCAATCGACGATGCGCGCTTCTTCTGCTCCGTACTGCTTGGCGCGCGCCGGAACTCCCTCGAGATCGGGCTCGTCTGGCTGACCGAGGTCGGCGGTGTACGTGTAGGGAATGGCACCCCGTTCACGCATCCAGGCCACTGCGGCTGATGTGTCGAGTCCGCCGGAGAAGGCGATGCCGACGCGCTCGCCTGCTGGGAGGGTCATGAGGACCTTGGCGTTGGATCCACCGGGAATCTGCTGGGCGTCAGACATGAGGGTCGACGATATCGCCGCGACTGCGCCGGCTCACGGACCGGCGCCGACGGGACGAAGGCAGATCGGCCAAGTTGCCGCCCGGTTGGCTGATCAGTTGGCCCAATTGTCACCCGGTCAGTTGGTGGTGGTTGTCCGGTAGGTGCCGGTGAATGCGCCGATCGAAATGACGGCAACGCTGGCAGCGATGGCGAACTCGATCGCCGCCAATCCGCCCGATCGAGACATGTCGAAGACGGCAATGAGGGCGACGCCCACTGAGCCAGCGAGGCTGATCAGGGCAACCCGACGAAGATTGTAGATCGCGGCGAGCCCGATAACGATCGCCAGAACGAACGGGATGATCTTGACCGCCACCGACCGCGGCCGGGCGCGAGCGCCGAGCCACCACGTTCCGATGCCGATGTCCTGGCTGGTCTTCCAAACGGCGGCGAATGCGAAGAACGCTGCGGTCCACGCAGCGCCGAGCAGCATCTGCCAGCCCGTGGTCACTTGGCCGGGGCGAGGCTGGGGTGCTGGCATGCCGGAAATCGGAGGCGGAAGACCCGGACGGGAATCGGTCGTCTTTGTCGCCTCTGACACGAAGCTGACTGTAGGCGCTGTAGCGCTGAGATTCCCGGCAGCTACCCTTCTGCCGGCATGGCGAGCGAACAGACCGGAGCATCCTTCGACAAGCTCTCGATCTTCTACCCGATGTGGAATGAAGAGGAGTACGTTGACCGTGCGCTCACCGCTGCGCGCCGGGCGTGTGTAGCGCTCATTGAGGCTGGCGACATCGCTGACTACGAATTGATCATTGTCAACGACGCCTCGACTGATCGCACGGCCGAGATCGCTGACGCAATCGCCGCAGCCGACCCGCACGTCACGGTCATCCACCACGCGAAGAACCGCAAGCTTGGCGGGGCGATCAAGACCGGATTCGCCACGGCGACCGGCGACCTCATTCTGTACACCGACGCCGACCTGCCCTTCGACATGGCGGAGCTGCCGCGGGCAGTGCGCCTGATGATCGACTACGACGCCGACATCGTCAGTGCGTACCGATTTGATCGCACCGGCGAGGGTTACCTCCGCACCATCTACACCTTCTGGTACAACTTGCTGATCCGCACGCTCTTTGGGGTGAAGGCGCGCGACATCAACTTCGCCTTCAAGCTCTGCCGGGCCCGGGTCTTCGATCACGTCGAGTTGCAGAGCGAAGGTTCGTTCATCGACGCCGAACTCGTTATCCGTGCGACCCGGCTCGGGTACGAGATGCTGCAGTTCGGTGTCGACTATTTCCCGCGTACCCGGGGCGAGTCGACGCTCAGCTCGCCTGGGGTCATCCTCACGATCCTCCGGGAGATGCGCGAGCTGCGCGGTGCCCTTGACGGCATCACGCCGGTCATGAATAAGGACTGATGCAAGAAAGAAACTGTGTCGAACGGCATGCTGAGCGATCGCCGCTGCCCGAGCGGCATTGCTATCTTTTGTAAAGAGATTGGGACGAAAGTCCGGGCTCGCACAGATTGTCCCGTCACTCATGAACGAAACTTCACGCCGATCGCGTCCCCTTGCTCGAGATTTCATGTCGAATCAGGCTGCCAAATGGCTGCCCGCCGTTGCGGCAGCCGGCCTGCTCGGGGCGGTGGTGTTGGCCGGTGTTACTCTCGGCGGCGGTGACACCCCCGATCGGGTTCCCGCCGACGCTGCGTTTGTCGTCGATTCCACAGCGAGCGTGCTGACGGTTCCCGAATCCGTCCCAAATGTCATCGGTTCGGTGGCAATGGCAGCGCCGGTCGTCAAGGTCCCACTGACGCGCACCCTGTCGAAGGGGCTTGCCGGCGACGACGTCAAGCTCGTGCAACTGCGGCTCACCGAACTCGGCTTCGTCCCGGGCCCAGCCGACGGCATCTATGGCGACCAGACCATCACGGCAATCTGGGCGTACGAAAAGCTGGTCCTCGGAACAGCGAGCAACGCGCCGACTGGCAAGGTCACGCCCGACATGTGGGATCAGATGCAGGAGCCGTTCGTCGTCCAGCCCCGCCGACCAAATGCAACGCCGAACCACACCGAGGTGTATCTGCCTGAGCAGGTGCTGGCGATCTATCACGGCAACCAGCCGGTCATGATCACGCATATGTCGAGTGGCAGCAACGAGCAGTGGTGCGAAGAGGTCACGATCAGCCCGGGCGAGTACGGCAACCGTGATGGCGAAGAACCGTTGGTGCGAGGCGAGTGCGGCATCTCGAACACCCCGGGTGGCGTGTTCAGCGTCTACCGCAAAGTCGAAGGCCTCCGTCAAAGTGCGCTCGGCGGCATGTGGAACCCGGTCTACTTCAACTACGGGATTGCGATCCACGGTGCCCTGAACGTTCCGCTTCAGGGTGCGTCGCACGGATGCATTCGGATCCCCCTGAACATCTCCGAAACCATGCAGGAACTGATGGGCAACGGCGATCAGGTCTTTGTCTGGGACGGCGACCACGAGCCCGAGGCAATTGGCTCACCGCCGCCGACCTTTAACTGGATCGATCCCGACTACGTGTCGACATCGACCACGACG